>ERZ773051.815-NODE-815-length-19108-cov-12.489582_pt1 | contig 19108 bp, 10 predicted proteins | sample MGYA00580631_ERZ773051 | MGnify/ENA primary metagenome ERZ773051 (study PRJEB29015, sample SAMEA2738137) | human oral metagenome | biome: human oral; feature: human-associated habitat; material: saliva | place: China | collected 2204 ... | reverse complement strand
ACAATCCCTTACAAGCTAACTGGTACTCTTCCTACAAACTATGACAAGTACACAAAGTACGCATATAAGTTCCACGATGAGATGTCTGCAGGGCTTACTCTAGACCCAGCTTCAATCAAGGTTAAGATTGACGGAACTGTTATTGCAAGCAGCAAGTACACTGTTACACAGGATGCTGGTTCAAACAGCTTCACTGTAGCTTTTGCTGACCTTAAGGCCCTCGACACACCAACAACTGCCAACAGCAGCATCGTAGTTGAGTACAATTGTAAGCTAAATGACAATGCAGTTATCGGTTCAGCTGGTAACCCAAATACAGTTTACCTAGAGTACTCCAACAACCCTAACAGAGGCGGAGAAGGAGAATTCGGTAAGACTCCTAAGGATAAGAACATCGTATTCTCATACAAGGTAATCGTTAACAAGAAGGACGAGAACAACGACCCTCTAGTTGGTGCTGAGTTCACACTTTACAAGAAGACAGCTACTGGTAAGGAAGCAATCACAAGATTCACTATCGATAATACTATGGCTGCAAACAAGACCACATTTACATATAAGGGTCTAGATGCAGGAAAGTATGTACTCGAGGAGACAAAGACTCCAGCTGGCTACAACAGCATAGAGCCTGTTGAGTTCACAATCCACGCTGAGTACGATAAGACTTCCGACGATCCAAAGCTAACTAAGCTAGAGAGCCTTGGAACTCTAACATTTACAGCAGACAAGACTGCTGGAACACTTTCAACCGACGTTGTTAATAACAAGGGATTCACTCTTCCAGAAACTGGAGGAATGGGTAGATACCTCATCTACGTGCTGGGTACAGTTCTTGTAATCGGTTCGCTCGGATACATGAAGCGCAGAAAGGAAGCAACTATTAAGTAACAATGGGTAAGATGAAAAAAATCATCCCCAACATAATAGTGGCAATGATGCTGATTTCAGGGATAGGGCTTTTGGCTTATCCAACGATCAGCGATTGTATCAACGAATTGCACTCCTCTAGAGCAATCGGGAGCTATGTAAAGAAGACTAAGGATTTATCCAAAGAGAAAAAAGCACAACTTCTAAGCGAGGCGAGAGCATATAACGCGACTTTGGTCAACAAGAAGAATCGTTATTTCCTTAAGCCCGAAGAAAAAGAGCAGTACAACAAGTTGCTCGATGTAACCGACACAGGCATCATGGGATATGTAGATATACCTAAGATCAAGGCATACATACCCATATATCATGGTGTTGATGCAGGTTCGCTTCAGATAGCGACAGGGCATATACCGGGGAGCTCTCTGCCGGTAGGTGGGCCTAGTACACACAGCCTGATTTCAGGTCACACGGGACTTCTATCTGCGAAGCTTTTTACAAATATCGATCAACTTGAAGATGGCGACATCTTTATGATTCATGTATTTGACGATGTGTATGCATACAAGGTTAACAAGATTAACACTGTACTGCCTGATGAAGTTGAGGATTTGGAAATCGAAAAGGGCAAAGACTACGTGACGCTGATTACGTGTACGCCCTATGGAGTCAACTCGCATAGACTTCTCGTGAGAGGTGAGCGCACCAAATATAAGAAGACACAGAACGTAGAAGACGTTATTAAAATGGTCATGCTGAAATATATTGCCATATTAGCTGTTGGGGTTATAACTCTGATAGTTTTGATAAGGCTGTATATCAAAAGGCGAAGAAAAAAGAAAGGGATTAAATGAAAAGTAATAGAATTTCTTTAATATTAATTCTATGCTTCAGTTTTGTATCTTTCATACTTCCTCCCCATGCTGCATATGCAGATGATAGCGCGAGCCTAAACATCACGCTGACTTATGAGCATAAAGCCATAAGTGGCGCGCAGTACTCTATCTATCAGGTCGCAGATCTGAAAGCAGATAGGACTGGTTATGTCGGAAGAGCTCCGTTTCAGTGGAATGGGAATTTAGAAGAACTTAAAACCGTAGATGCTCAGATAAAGCTAGCGCGTCGTCTTGAGAGGCAAAGCCGTAATGCAAGTGCGGCGATGACACTCACGACTGGTCGTGACGGTACGGTTCGTTTTACAGGTTTGAGAAGTGGAATGTATCTCGTGGTACAAACAGGGGCAACTGGGGAAGCTGCAGACTACACAACGATGCAGCCGTTCTTAGTGATGGCTCCAAGGTTTGAGCATGGCGTTTGGAACAAGGTTGTGAATGCCAAGCCAAAGCCTGAGGTGCAGAAGAAGCAGAAACCTAAAATCACCAAGAAGGTAAAGACTGGTGATAACAGCGAACTGTTCTGGTGGAGCGGGTCACTGATGCTCAGCGTCGGACTTATGGCCCTCCTCGTACTGAGGAGAAAGAATAAGATGGGAGGGGTTAGCTGATGAACAAGAAGACTTTAATGAAAAAGCTCTCTTCCTTGCTGATAATCCTCGCCATCTTGATACAGATGTTTCCGATCGCTACGTATGCACAGGAAAACGCGACACACACATCTCGAGTTAGACATGTCAGAGCGCTTAGAACGACGCCAGAGACGTATGTCAAGTTTCAGATAGCCACAAATGCTGGAGATGTTGTTGTTGGAAAAGTCGGTTACAAATTAGTCGAGGTCAATGGTAGTTCAGAAACTATATTCAAGAATGGCTTTCTGAATACAGCCAATAAAGAAGTAGAATTTAGCAATTTAAAGCTAAATACTACCTATAAGATGTACATAACCGAAGTTCCAAACACATATGAACGACCAGTACAGAGCGTAGCGGAGTTTTACTTTGATACGTCAGGTATTCACTTTACCAAGGGTGGTAGCGGAATCTTTATAAAGCCAAGGAACACAACTACAAAACTAACGATGGGTGTTCATGTTCAGGATACTGCCGGAAATGCGATTCAGAATCGTAACGCTGTCAAATTTGAACTAAAGAAAGAGTCTGATGGCGGCGAAACAGCTATAAGTATTCAGTCAACAAACGACACCTACACTAAGAATAAAATATATATTAATCTTAGTAAGGGTGATGTAGAGATTAATAAAAAATATAAACTCTACATGACGTCTGTTCCAAGCGATTATCAAAAACCAGATGGAAGTGTAGCTGAATTTTATTTCTCATATGAAGACGGTAAACTTTTCATACGATATACTAAAGGTGGAAATGTTTTCGTCCTGAAGAAGATTGGAGAACAGGACAAGCCACTCGCTGCCAATGAATACTACGGATTCGTAGGGTATGGAGATAAAATCAAAATATCTAAGAGTAATGACAGCACATCAGGTTCAGAAGCATTTTGCTTTAGATCAGAAGATACTTTCCCAGGATTTGGAGAAAATGCCATATACAAGGAATATATCAATGATGCAGATGCACTATATAGGTCAGCTCAGAGACCGAGGGTTGGAAAAAAAGAGCTCTATGATGCAGTAAGAAAGATATACTATTACTGCGAAACACACAAAGATGAACTCTTAAAGAACTATGGTTTAAATGATCCTGGATTCTGGAAGGATTCACAAGATCACGACCAGGACTATGGATATTATAAGGCGATGCAGGAGGCTCTTTGGTACTACTCAAACAGCCAAGATAGCATCAAAACTTATCCAGAGGGATCAAATCTCAATCCTAAGATGAAGGCGGCAGTAAGCCATATCCTGTCAGAGAGCAAGAAGGTCTCAGACGAAGAGATTAAGTCGGTAACTGTTAAGGCGTATATGACAGAGATGAAGAGCAAGCATTCTCAACCATATCAGCAGCTGGTATCATTCGAACTTAAGAAAACGACTGAAATCAATGTGCTTAAGATTAATGAGTCGGGTGAAGCGCTAAATGGTGCGGTGTTTAAGCTTGAGAAGCTAAATGATGCATCGTTCTCTCCAGTATTCGTAGGCAGAAATCAGCAGATTTCTGAGTTCAAGTTCGAAGGACTATCTGCTGGCGATTATCGTCTCACTGAAGAGAAGACGCCAACAGGCTACAAACCGCTCGGGGAATCGATAGACTTTACGATAGCAGAACAAGGAAGCAAGTTCACTATCACACAGACATCGAATAACCCGCTTGTAACACTGGATGGATCTAGCTTTACATTCAAGGTTAAGAACGAAAAGCTTAAGACGAGAATCACTGTTAATAAGAAGTGGTTCGATGCTGATGGACAAGAGGTGCAGCGTTCAGCTGGGTCAATCACCTACAACCTGATGCAGGTTTCGACGAGTGCGAACGGGACGACTTCAGAGAAGGTCTATAAGGCTGGAGAGACACTGTCAGCTTCAGATAACTGGACGAAAACCTATACGGATTTGCCGGTGTCAGGAAAATCGGATAATGGCGATGATGTTACTTACGGTTACTACGTAGTTGAGACGGCCGTGCCAGATTACGGTACTAGCTACAGCAATAGTAACGGTGCGGAAGTTCAGACACCAAAGGATGCAGCGGTTTCATCAGGAACTATTACAATCAAGAATACTGAGAATATGAGGTTCCTGCTGCCTGAGACCGGAGGCCTTGGTAGAACCGTACTGTATATCGCAGGAGTGATACTCGTGCTCATATCGGCAGGGGTGATTATCACTAGGAAGAATCGTTTAAAGAACGGTACGAAATAAGAAGCTAGAGAGCGACTGCTTTATGTGGTTGCTCTCTTTTTTATGAAAAAAGCGTTGCGATTCATTTTGCGTTCATCTTTCTCATTTAATATATGGACAACAAGAAACAACGGCAACAAATTCAAGTTTAAAAATGAAAGAGAAAGAGGTACGGACATGACAAAGATTTTCAAGAAAAAGACATTAACAAAGCTTATCGCGCTTGCAGTTTCTATCTCAGCGCTCGGTTCAGCAGTTGGATGCTCAAGCAATCATGATGAGAAGGCTGTGCGCAAGGCGAAAGTAACAGTTCAGCAGGCAGAGGAAACGGCACTTAAGGAATCGAATGGAGGAACTGTTATAGGATATGAGATAGATGTTGACAATGAAACTGTAGTGTATGAAATTACCGTTAGCGACACTAATTCTGTAAAGGAATATAAAATCGATGGAGAATCAGGGAAAGTCCTGAAGGTTGAGGCAGATAACTTCAATTCAGATTCTGAAGACAAGGCTCTCATAGGTGCGAAGCCACAAGTTGACCTTGCAAAGGCTGAAACACTAGTGAAAGAAAAATATGCTAAGGCAATTATCATGAAGCTTAAGCTGGACGTTAATGAAAATGCTCTCGTATACAAAGTAACTGTAATCAACGGTAAACAGACGATTGATGTAAAGATGAGTGCTGCCGATGGAGCCTTCTTCGCAGAAGAAAATGAAGATCAGGATGACTAGTTAATAGTATATGCTTGTGTATAAAATCTCGGTTAGATTATCTAGCCGAGATTTTGCATATAAGATGATATAATAGGCGACAATAAAGAAAGTAAAGGAGCGAGACCATGAAGCTGTTAGTAATCGAAGATGAGGTTATGCTTAATAAAAGCATCGTAAAGCTGCTCAAGACTCAGCAGTACGGCGTTGATGCCGCATACGATGGGGAAGAGGCGCTTGACTACATAAGAGCAACTAATTACGACGTAATAATTTCAGATATCATGATGCCTAGACTTGATGGACTTGGTGTGCTTAAGTATCTAAGAAATCATCAGATTAAGACGCCTGTCCTCATGCTAACAGCAAAGGATACGCTTGAAGACAAGGTGACTGGGCTAGATGCTGGTGCGGATGATTACCTCGTTAAGCCTTTTGAATTTGATGAGCTCCTCGCACGCATCAGAGTTATGCTGAGACGCAATAATAGAGAGATTCTCATGAGTACCGTGCAGTTTGGTGATTGTTGCTTAGATTTTATAAAGAAAACAGTTACCAAGAATTCGTCTCTAGTAGACCTTACAGCCAAGGAGTACGCTCTGCTCGAGTGTTTGGTTAGGCATCCTAATGTTATATTGAGTAGAGAGCAGATCAGAGAACATATCTGGGACTTTGACTATGAGGGTGAGTCGAACATTATCGATGTATTGGTAAAGAACATTCGCAAGAAGCTAGAGAATCCGATGGTCATAGTGACGAAGAGAGGTATGGGATATGTATTCAAATCAGAAGAAAAGGAATAGAAAGAGAACCATCGTCTCGAGGGTTACTCGTTGGTACACGGTATTTGTAGCAGCTATATTTATTGCAATGTTCAGTGTAGCGCTTGTGCTTTCTGATACGTGGTCGAGTTATACAACCAGAACAGAGCTCGAACGAGCAACGATAGGGATGGCTTCAGACCTCGATGATTTTGAGTCCTATGACGACGGTGTATATTTCGCAATATACAGTAAGGATAAAAAACTCGAGCGAGGCACGCTGCCACAAGGGTTTCATGAAAATGCTCCATTTTCATCAGGAGAGATATCGAAGTACAGTTCTGATGGCTTAAATTATTATTACTTTGATACGTATAACAAAGAGGAGCAGAAGTGGGTTCGTGGAATTCATTCCATCAAATGGCTGAGCTATGAGCTGAAACTATTTCTGCTTGCAATTGTTGTTCTTGCACCTCTTTCAATGATTTCGATGTCACTTGGGGGTAGAAGAATACTTAAGCGCGGTTTACTTCCGATAAATGATGTTACTAACATGGCAGAGGATATCACGGAGAGTCGTGACTATACGAAGCGCATCAATACGTCGTATAAGCATTCGTATGATGAGACGGCGAGACTTGCAAATGTATTTAACAAAATGATTTTCTCTATACAGGAAAATTTCGATAAGGAGAAGCAGTTCAATCAGAACGTATCGCACGAGCTCAGAACACCACTCTCGGTGATAATGGCAGAAAGTGAGTTCGGAGCGAAATACGCTGACGATTTAGAGAGTGCAAGGGAGTCTCTTGAGGTAATAAACCACCAGGCTAAACTGATGAAGGATATGACAGAGCAGATTCTTGAGCTTTCTAAGGCCGAGCAGTTATGTTGGTCTGATTTAGATAGGCTGTCGCTTTCGGAGCTTGTCACAGAATACTGCAGACAGCACGAGCGAAAGTGGGTAGAATCGGAACTGAAATTTGATATAGAGATTCAATCGGATATATGGATTTATGGTCACAAATTGATGCTTTACCGTGTGCTTGATAATCTCGTGAGCAATGCGATTAAATTTTCTAAAACGATGGTGTTAATAAAGTTGGAGCGTGATCAAGGGCAAGGTTTTGGCGAGAATCAAAAGAACATATCGTTTAAGTGCGAGAAACCCGAGGAAATCACTGACCTTACGACGGCTACTTTAAAAGTAGTGGATGACGGAATCGGCATATCACCAGATCATATAGCTAAAATCTCGGATAGGTTTTATCAAGTCGATGAATCAAGAAATAAAGAAATTAACAGTGGGCTCGGACTCGGACTATCATTTGTGAGGGAGATTGCGGAGCTTCATAGGGCGGAGTTCAAGATAGTCTCAGAGGAAGGTGATGGTGCTGAGTTTAGACTCAAATTTATCATGTGTTAAGGAGCTATGCCCTCAATCTATGCTCTAACATTGGACTGTAACAAAAGCAATAAAAAAACAAGGTTAAAAAACAAAGAAAAGTTGTAGTAAATACCAATCTTATCGATTTTGCAACATTTAGTAGTGTGTATGCGATTTGCAAAATATCTGGACTTCGTGTAAAATAAACGAAATTAGTTAAGAATTACTTATATAATGCGGTAGTGCGTTATATAGAGGATTTTTGCATTATATCATTAAAAGCTGCGCTGTACATTTTGGTGTATGTGTAGCTTAAGATAAGTGTATTTATAAGGAGGGATTATGAAGGCAATTAGAAGCAAAGCGGTGTCCATACTGTGCATGATGGCCATGATTATCACAACTCTGATATCTGGTATTCCATCAGTAAGTGCGTCGGCTTCAGGTGCATCATCTGGGACTAGCGCTACATCTTTCTCTGACACGATTAATTTTGGCCAGAGCGGTTCTCTTACGCTAAACTTAAAGCCTACTTCGCCTACGACAGTAAGGACAGAGACGAATATCACAACAGGAATTGAGATTGATGCGACGGCGCTGACGAAGCCAGTCGAGGGACTGTATCTCGAGATTGAAGTGCCAACGAAGCAGACATCGAAGAACCAGAACGATACCAACAATATCGCTGATGGAACTTACCTGGATAACTTCGCGACACCAGCTGCCAAGACACAGCCTATCATTAAGTCAGAAGAGACAATTGTGACTAACGATGGGAAAACTATTAAGCGAATTTATCTGAACAAGATAGACAATACGGTAAGATTGCAGCTTCCATATGTTATGAGCTTTGCAGATAAGACCACACCAAGTGATTTTAAGCTTAAACCAGTAGTTCGCATGTATAGTGCTGATGGCACTAAGCTTTCTACACTTGAGGATAAGACTTATGGTGTTACTTATCCAAAGCCATGGCTCATGAAGATAGTTGCGGGAGAAGAGACAGACGATCAGCTCGTATATGCTGGTGCATCTAGCAGGACGAATCCTTCGTCTATTTCAGAAGATGATGCATCGGATATTAACTACAACTTTAAATTGTATCAAGAGTACAGGGCATATCGCTCAATTATAATCACTGATAAGCTTCCGACATATATTGATAGCGCAGGCAATACTAGGACTGCTAAGTTTGACCCGGCAAAGAACCCTAACTGGACTCTAAGCTCCGACGGTAAGACGGTTACGCTAAGATTCGACATACCTACGGGCGTTAGGGATTTGCACGATTACATCAGGGATAATCTGCCAGCTTATTCAAATCTTAAGCTGTCATTCCCAGGTGCAAAGTACATGAATGGATCTAATAGAGTAAACTTTACGAACACTGCAGAGATGCAGGGAATTCCATTTAATCCGGGTGCAGCTGAGGCTACTGTCGGAAAAGTCGCTGGAAATGAACACAATTTTGATGATGATACGAAGCGTTTCCGCTTAGCAGGTGATGACTACAACGGCGATGGAATGCTCGGTAAGAAAGGTCCGCTTACCATTCCGTTCGATAAGAACAGTCTTGCGGTAAGAGAGCTGGAATATGCTATCAAGCTGGTTAACAAGCTCGATAGACCGCTTACAGACATTGAGATTTATGAGGACGTTCAGAACACTGGTGGTCGTCTATTTATGACGATGATAACGGGGAACCTCGTAGGTGTAGGTTCGAGAGCAAATCTCAATCTCTCACAGCTAGAACTAAGAGGCTATAAAGCTGACGGAACGTACGATGTTATTCCGCTTACTAACAATGGCGCAGCATGGCTATTTAAAGGCGAGGTAAATGCTGACAGCAAGAAAAAGCTACAGTCATACCTTGATCAGATCAATCAGGGCACGTTAGATCCTGAAAACGCTGGTGCAGTTGATCCTAAGTACAAGAGAGTGGGCTTATACCTCAAGGATTTCACACTCGCCCCTTCAGCAAACCTAGAGTTTAACCTCAAGATGATGTTTATCAATCCTTTCGGGGAAACCTATAACGATAGACCTATCAACAATACAGTCAAGGCCGATGTCAACAGGGTTAACGAAGATGGCTCCAAGACGAAGATGAATCTGTCTGGTAGCTGGAACTCGTACTTTACTCCTTTCACCGAGAAGGTGTGGTTAGGTAAGGAAACTCGCAATCAGAGGGTGGGGATGCCAAACGAGAGATTCACTGCCAGGGTAGGTTTTAGGCTTGATACACTTTCTGGAGCACGATATCTAAAGAATCCAACATTCGTGGATTTGCTGCCAACCGGTGTTTCGTATGATCAGCTTACGAACGTTTCGCCGATAGTTGGTTCGAAACCAGTTCAGTCGGTGGAGTTTATCAAGAACTACAACGAGACTGGCCGAGATGCGGTTAAAATCGTTCTACCTTCAGGCTACGTATATGAATATGCGAATATGTCTTATGATATTGTCGATTTATATGTAAATAATGACGTAATACCTAGCAAGGCAGAGAATGATCAGTTAAATAATAATAACGATGTTTATTTCTACGCCGACAACTGGACAAAGGGAACGCCAGCAGATTTCGCTGGTCTCTATAATACGAACAACTTCGTAAAAGACACACTAGACATCAATATAAATGGTGTCGTGGATGAGACTATACTAAAGGCAACTGCCAAGGTTCTGGGTAACAACGTAGAGAGTATTCAGTCGGATAAGCACATAAGAAGCCTCGAGCCTAATACTCCAGGCGGTGCTGCTGTATACGGAAGGGCATTTACGAGAAATACAATCTCGACAGATTTTGCCGATGTGACAAACACAAGCGGATTATTCCAGTATCGCCTAAGTGTTCGTAACTATTACAACATGGCGATGGATAAAATTCTCATGTATGATGTGTTCCCACATGTAGGCGATGGCAGAAATTCTGCATTTAGCAACACCCTTCAGGGACCACTCGAGCTAAAGATCGGTTCTACAGATGTAAGCAATAATTACGATATATATTACCGCACGGATAAATATCCTGATAGAACGGACAAAAACGAGCTAAATAGCTCTGCTTGGACTAAGAACCCTGGGGATTACACTAAGGTTAAGGCTATCAAGATTGTAGGTAAGAATGGTACGACTTTGGAGCCGTACACAGTTCTGTCTGCATACCTCACGATGAAGGCCCCAACTTACGATCCTAAGCTATCAGAGGCTGTTGCTAACAACACATTCAGTGTTATATATAACGACGAAGTAAAGCTTCGTGAGACCGATGTTGTTTCTAACAAGCTGATTGATAAGATGGATGTTGAGGCAACTAAGAAGTGGGTTGATACTGAGGGCAATGAAATTGCAACTCCGGATGTTAACGAAATTACGGTAAAACTCTTTGCCAATGGTGAAGATACTGGTAAGACCGCTAAGCTGACAGCAGCGAATAACTGGAAAGCAAAGTTCACACAGCTTCGCCAGTACACTGTGGTTCAGAATAATGATGGCACTACAACTAAGACGCCAATCGTTTATACGGTGAAGGAAGCTAACCAGAACGGGAATAACAAAGTAACATACAGTGGCAAGACATATGACGTTACAGCTAATTCTGTTCAGGTAAATCCAGCTTCGCCAACATCTCAGCTAGGCATAACCATCACCAATACGATGGAGCAGGAGCAGGTAGAAGTTTCAGGAACTAAGACATGGGATGATAACTTCAACCAGGATGGCAAGCGTCCGACATCAATCAAGGTGAACCTACTTGCTAATGGCTCAAAGGTGCAGGAAAAGACTGTAAACGCTGACAGCAACTGGACATATACATTTGCAAATTTACCTAAGTACAAGGCTGGGCAGGAGATCACCTACACAGTTACAGAGGAAGCTGTAGATGGATATACGGCTACAATAAATGGATATGACATCAGTAATAAGCATAAGCCAGAGTATATTGATATCCCTGTAGAGAAGGTATGGGTGAACGATAACAGTGTAATCAGCAGCCGTCCTAACAAGATCCACGTAAAGCTTTATGCTAACGATGAGATGATTGAGGAGCGAGATATCAAGGCAGCTGATAACTGGAAGCATACATTTGCAAACCTACCTAAGTACAAAGGTGGCAAGGAGATTAAGTATGTTATAAAGGAAGATGCTGTAGGTGGATACACCACTAAGGTTACCGGAGATTCAGCTGGCTTTGTGATCACTAACACGTATGAGCCAGAGAAGCCAAACGTGCCAAAGACACCGGATAAGCCTAAGAAGACAGGACTACCTAAGACTGGAGATAGCGCAATACTAGTATTCTATGCAGGTGTGCTTCTACTTGCACTTGCAGGGCTAGCACTTTTAATCAGAATGAGAAAGAAAATAAGTGAATAATTATCAGTTCTGAGATTTAATGCCTTGTGTATTAATTAAGAAATCGAGCATGATTGATTAGTAAAATTGTCAATCGTGCTCTTTTTTTGTGCAAAGTGAAAGATATAAAGATATGATATTGAAATAAATATACATAATTGGTAAACTTAACAGGAGTTAGGAAATTAGCGTGTAAATAATTGCAAAGGAAAGGATTATGAAAAGAGTAAGAGATTTTATTGGATATCTACTATCTCTAGTTATGATAGTAGGACTTATGCTGCCTTTGGCGAGCATGGATGTAAACGCTGCTACACCTAGAGAGGTGACAGCACGTGTAACTAAATTTACTATTCAGAATATTGCTGGAACAGACAAGAATAGTGTTTATAAGGGAGATACGTTCTTCCTAGCTATGGAGTGGGATGCTAGTGCTAATGGCGATAATATGCGTGCAGGTGATTATTTCGATATCAAACTGCCTGATCAGGTGTTCTATCCAAACGGCGCAGCGGCACTAGACTTCGATATATACGATTTAAATGGTAATACAGTGGTTGGAAGAGCTCACATTACACCGGGCGCAAACAGCCGCGGCGGAAAAGTCAGAATCACATTCAACAACTGGGTGAACGGAAGAGAAGATGTAAAGGGTAAGATTAACATAGCTGCAAAGCTCGAGCTAAGCCAGATTACTATAGATTCAAATAACACGCTAGTTGTTACGGTTGGCTCTCAGGTCTATCCAGTGACTATACGCGTTGATGGCCCTGGAATACTTCCACCTGAGGTTCTAGGTAAGTGGGGCAGTGCAGCCGCAAGTGCTAATGAAGCTAACTGGGTTATACGTATAAATCACAAGAAAGACACGCTGACTAACCTTGTAATTTCCGACAAACTCACCGATGGTCGAGGCGACGAGACATATATACCTGGAAGCTTTGTTTTGACAGAGACCACTATAGATGCAAGGGGATATGAGCATGGTACCCCAACAGTAGTTAATCTGACAGGAAAGCTCAACCTCGCTGCAGACGGAAGATCGTTCAGTATAAGGATGGGAAATGTTGCTCAGAAGCAGTACATACTCACCTACCGTTCGACTTATCACCCTGGTACTCTACTTAAGAACCTGGCGCAGCTCGTTTCTAGCGAACAGAGCACACAAATCGTTTCTAACTACAAGGTCATGGATTCATCGGGAGATGCTAGCGGAATCTACTCCAAGACGAATGTAAAGGTTGAGAAGAAGTGGGTTGGCAAGGCAAAGGATTCCGTAACCGTCAAGCTATATGCAGACGGTGCAGATACTGGAAAGTCAGTAGTTCTAAATGCAGCAAATCAGTGGAAGGGTGAGTTCACAAATGTACGCAAGTACAATGATGATGGTGACAGGATTGAGTATACAGTTAAAGAAGCTGATGCTTCTGGATATACAGTAAAGGTCACTGGAACACAGGAAGACGGATTCACAGTGACAAACACAGAGATTCCACCATCGACTCCAGGTCCTAAGACACCAAAGAGCAGACTTACACCTAAGACTGGAGACAGCAATGATATCGGAATGTATGGACTGATTTTACTATCGGCTATTACGGTTACAGGTGGGCTGCTTATGAGAAGAAAGAGTCTCTAGGTTCACGATAATTAGCAGATAACATTGTATTTTTTTAGAACAATATAAAAAGGGCGGTGCTATTTGGCACCGTCCTTTTCTAGTGTCTAAAATCGCTGCAGTTATAGATGCTAGAATTATCAACAGATTTAAGCCTCGGGAATATAAATTAAACCGAAAAAGTCTAAAATTGAATAAATATGCGAATAATGATAAAATATGTTGATTATGTGCATGTTTTGTAAAAGGAGGACATATGAGTAAAACTATCTCAAAGATGCTATCTTGCGTACTTGCATTGATGGTAGTTATTACGGGCGTAGTACCGAGCATAGGCGAAGTCAGTGCAGCGACTACAGACCTCAAAATCACTTCGGTTAAGGTTGTAAATACCGAAACTGGAGCTGTTGTTGCGGATCTTATGGCTGGCCAGAAGCCTAAACTAAATGTCGGAACGACGTATTCTCTAGACGTGGATTACAATATTCCGCAGGAGTTACGAAATTCCGATACATATTTTACTGCAACACTTGGAAATGGGCTTTATTTCAAGTCGTTACCGGGTGCTACATTTACACAGGGACCGATTACAGCAACTGGCTTTGAAGAACTTGTAAAGACACCGACAGGTACGGGAACATCACCATACAATTATCCTACGGCTGGTTCAAGTAAAGCGCGCTCAGGCGAGGTTACGTATAAGACTAAGAAGGGTCTTGATGCAGTGGCTTCTCACAAAGAGATGATATTTACAGTCGATGAGGCGTATGTCAATCAGGATAAGAACCAGGTTTTAGCTGACGATATCAAGGTTAGGGTTGGCACGAGCAGAGCAAATGCGACTGATTCGAAGTCATATGATGTGATTGCGGCGGATGAATTTACATATGCGTACTGGAATGACCAGAGTTCAGAGGTTATTTCGAAGGGGAACACCACTTCGATTATCCAGACGTCAACGTCTTTTTCGCATCAATGGCAGAATATCAGCGATAAAGCATTGACGAAAGCGAACAGCAAGACGACTGTCGAAATAGTTTACCCTAAGGATGTTGAGCTCGTCGGGCTCGAAGAGACAGGTCTCTATCATGCAAACGGAACTGTTGAATCGACTACGATTGTGGGAGATAACAAAGTTTCCGTATTGTCATGGAATGAACCTGGCTCATATAGCGGCGGACTTGCATTCAAGCCGCACATCAAGGTCGACGCAAACAGTACGCGTGCAAATGGAAGTTCTTTTAATGTGCAGATTAAGAATTTACATAAGACCGTGTGGAATGATACGCAAAATGCAGGCAGGACTAGCAAGAACAACGTGGCTAATCTCACAGTTCAGCTTATCGATGGATCTGATCCAGAATCCATAAAGAGTAGAACTACCGTTCAGAGTGCTCCAAACTGGTCATACAAGAAGAATGATTCTTACAATGTAAGATTAGGGTCGCTCCTCATCAAGAATGATCTTTCTATCCCATCTCGCAAGGCTAAGACTATCGAGATGAAGCTAGATACTACTAATAAGGCCATCATCAGAGGTGTGACTATTCCTTATAAAGCAGGAATGACGTATGGACCTATTCACTGGACTGCTTCCGATGGAACTAGCGGTACTGCTGATCCTAGCATCCTCGAGACGTCAGGTGGAGTATCTGCGCTTATCAAGAATACTAAGCTAGGGCTCGATATCAATACATCGATTAAGTCGATTAAGGTAGATATCGGCAAGCTACCGGCTGGATATGACGGCATTAGACCGAACGAGGATCTCCTAGATGGCAACAAACTTGGACCTGGCGAGTTTTACGGATGGAGCTACATACCAGCAGGAGTTTTCGGAACTTGGAAGAAGGGTGAGAAGGACGATGTAATAAGCACGATTAGCTTTTACAACTCTGATGAAGCACCTACCGCAGCAGACATGGTTACAACTAAGGCAACCAGCAGAGCTCCTGAGGTTCTAAACGGCGTTGGAAACATCAACAAGACGCAGGTACTCGGAGGCGATGAGTTCAAGATAACTGGTCGCATCAACGATGCTAACTGGGATTGGAACCCGCTTCAGGAACCAGTGCTATATGTGATGATGCCAGAGGGCTTCAACTACAAGGATTTAACCATTACTAATGGCACACTCGGAAGTCCTAAGTATGTAGGTGAATATCGAGATGTGAACGGAACACCTGTCAGGGTGTGGAAGTACAATGTGGATATCGGCAGTGAGACTAGAGGTCAGTATCAACCAGACTTCTCAATCAAGTCGATGAACATGAGCATGATCGTTACACCTAATGAAAATGCTGCAAAGGGAACTTACCATATCAATGACTTCTTTGCCTTTACCACCAAAGACTTCAAGGAAATCGACGCTGTGATTAAGCCTGAGAAGTGGGATAGAAGCAACTGGTCGACTAACAACAGCAGATATGCAAAGACGGAGAACGGCAAGGCAAAGAGCGTATTTGATAACAAGGTGAATTCCGGTGAATTCATGGTATCGCTATCAGAAGGTCCTGGAGTTACAGTGCAGCAGGCGGCTGCAGTGCGAGGAGACTCAAAGCTCCTTGTCGAGGATAAGACTACTGGCGAGAACAAAGAGTATAAGTATGATCCGACTAGTGCGGAGACCAAGACGGATACTACGCCAGTGCTCAAGAGAGGCGATAAGGCGACGCTGAGAGTTACTCTTAGAAATAATGCTGCTCAAGGACTGGATCATGCGAATGTATTCGTGCCACTACTTAAGAAGGATGCAAACTACGGACAGAGTTTTAATCCAGAGGGCAAGAGCAATGTGCCACTCAAACTAGACTCTGTAAGTGTTTCACCTAACTTCCGAGTGGAATACATCAAGCTTCACCCTGGTAAGGCATATAATGTTAATAAGGCGCCAAGCGCTTCAGATTACGACGTAGTGACTGACCCAGCGGATGCGGATATGGTTCATCTAGTTTCGACTAAACCTTTGGCGGAAGGCGACGGCGGCTCGATAGATGTTGTATACAAGGTAGCATCCAATCTGTCCTATGACTATAACGAGAAGATTGACGTTCTATCGCCGGTACTCGATTACGATATCAGCGGTAATAAATCAATTACTACGCTCGCAGCATCGGCTATCACAGTTTCTATTCCAGAGCCTGAGAAGGTAGAGGTTTCAGGAACTAAGACATGGGTTGATGCAAATGACCAGGATGGCAAGCGTCCAAGCTCGATTACCGTTAAGCTGTATGCCGACGGTAATGACACTGGCAAGACTGCGACTGCTAATACGGCAGGCAATTGGAACTATTCGTTCGGAAGAGTTCTCAAGTACGACGATAGCAACAGAGAGATTAAGTATACAGTCAAGGAAGTTGCTGTAGATGGATACACATCTAAGGTGACAGGCTATAATATCGAGAACACTCATAAGGTTGAGAAAACCACTGTTTCTGGTAAGAAGACTTGGGATGATGCGAATGACCAAGATGGAATCAGACCTAACGGTGTTACCTTTAAACTCTATGCAGATGGCGTAGATACTGGTAAGACAGCGACTGCTGATGCATCGAGCAACTGGAAGTATAAGTTCGAAAACCTCGATAAATACAAGGCGGGAAATGTCGTTACTTACACTGTGAAGGAAGCTTCGGTAAACGAGTACACAGTCATTCAGGATGGGTTCAACTTTACCAACAAGCACACGCCATACACAAGATCAGTTAAGGTTACAAAGAAGTGGGCTAACGATGTAGCCGGTGACAGACCTTCATCAATTAAGGTTCGCCTTATGGCAGATGGGACTGAAGTAGCAGATAAGACTGTCACACCGGATGCAAATGGTGATTGGAAGGCTGAATTCGATAATCTACCTGTCAATAAGGACGGAAACAAAATCAAGTATACCGTCAAGGAAGATCAGGTTCAGGATTACACAGTGGCGTATACCGGTGATGTGGACAATGGATATATCATTACGAATACCCACATCGAGAAGCCAAAGCCTAGTAAAACGGGTAAGAAGCTCGTAAAGAGACACGGTCCTAAGACTGGTGATATGACAAATATCATGCTGTATGGGGTTGTTCTCCTAGTGGCTGTACTTGGGCTTTTAATCGCTGTGATTAAAAGGCGCAATAAGTAAATAATATATTGAAAGCTACCCGAGTCATCGGGTAGCTTTTTGGTTGATGAAACTCTCCGGATATATGTTAGATTATCTAGTTAGACCTTATTATTTTAGGATGAGAGTGATATTATTAGAATATTAGTAGAAATGATAATCTCGCCTGGCAAATGCGATTGGAAGTCGCAAGGTCAGTATAGTGGTAAAAGAGGATAAAAATGGCATATATTGAGATGAGACACTGCTTCAAGCGGTATGCTTCTGGAGAAAGCGAAATAATAGCAAATAATGATGTAAGCTTTGAGATTGAAAAGGGTGAATTAGTTATTATTCTCGGGGCTTCGGGTTCCGGGAAATCCACTATCCTCAATATCTTAGGCGGGATGGATACCGTTAGCGAGGGCGAGGTAATTGTTGATGGAGTTGATATCGTCAAACTCAGCGATAGAGAGCGCACCCTATATAGAAGAAATGACATAGGATTCGTATTTCAGTTCTATAACCTAATACCAAACCTTACCGCAAGGGAGAATGTAGAGTTGGCGCTGGAAATTGTCAAAGAGGCAAAGGATGCTGATGAGACCCTCAGGTCGGTGGAGCTAGGGGGCAGAATGGATAATTTCCCAGCACAGCTTTCTGGTGGGGAGCAACAGAGAGTTTCCATCGCAAGGGCTGTTGCTAAGAATCCCAAGCTCTTACTCTGCGATGAACCGACTGGAGCACTTGATTATAAGACTGGAAAACATGTACTTCATATCTTGCAAGAAATGTCTAGGAAAAATGGCGTAACAGTCGTAATTGTGACGCACAATTCGGCAATCGCACCAATTGCTGACCGTGTGATTTATTTGCATGATGCCAAGGTTAGGTCGGTTGAAGTTAATGAGAATCCGTCAGATATAGAGACGATAGAATATTAGATGAAGTAGGTATTGTATGAAGACAACTATGTGGAAAGTTACTAGGAGATTAATTAAAAAATCGCTAGGACGTTTTCTGTCTATCATGTTGCTAACTATGCTTGGGTCGATGACTTTAATAGGATTAAAATCTGCGGGTCCGGATATCAATAGGAGCGCAAACGAGTACTTTGAGAGGCTAAGCGCTATGGACTTAGCGGTGATTGGAAGCCAAGGCCTTGGAGCTGCCGATGAGAAGGAAATTAGGGAAGCGCCCGGTGTAAGTGAAGTGGAGTTCGGAAATTTCGTAGATACAGGCCTTGCAAATTCTTCATCAGCTATACGCATATACTCAGCACCTCGTAAGTTATCGAAGTTTGAGGTAGTCAGGGGAAAGATGCCAGCACGGGAAGACGAAATCGCGCTCACGGATAGGTACAGAGGGAAATATAAAATAGGTGATATCGTTAAATTTTCTGAAAAAAGTGATAATTTAATGCAGTTAAAGAGTCATGCCTACAAGATTACGGGATTTATAAATTCATCTGAAATTATCGCTGATAATACGCTAGGACCAGCTAATGCAGGCACTGGTGCGCTTTCAGGATATGCAGTTGTAGCAAAGTCTGCTTTTAAGCAGAATGTTCCAGTGATAGCTAGGATAAGATTCAAAGATCTAAAGGATGT
>ERZ773051.813-NODE-813-length-19179-cov-4.142962_pt1 | contig 19179 bp, 17 predicted proteins | sample MGYA00580631_ERZ773051 | MGnify/ENA primary metagenome ERZ773051 (study PRJEB29015, sample SAMEA2738137) | human oral metagenome | biome: human oral; feature: human-associated habitat; material: saliva | place: China | collected 2204 ... | reverse complement strand
ATGTACCGATGGCTAGTCGGGAATTTACGCCTTTGGAGTGCTGTACAAACGCCAGTAGCCTGTCTTTTTTGGCGGCGAGAGCGAGTACGATGAACAAGGAAGTTTCTAAGACATAAACACTTTTATCTATGTTTTTAGTAGCAGCCGAGAGGGTTTCTATCTTTTCTGTATTTGGTTCCTGCAAATGTGGGCATAAAGCAAAAGGAAGTATCATGACTACTAAGATTGCCATGTATCAGATGCCGCATATCGGCTCTTTAGAAAAGAACTTCGCAGAGACGCTCCATGGCATTCAACGTGCGGCGGATGAGGGAGCAAAGCTCGTGCTTTTTCCTGAGATGCATTTGACAGAGTTCTTCCCGCAGTATCCGAAGGGGAGGGACTTCGATGCAGCGAAGTACGCCCTTACCTGTGATTCGGAAATCATACGGGCGATGCAGATTTGCTGCAAGTATTGCCATATTGCCGCCGTACCGAATATCTACCTTGCGGAAGATGGCGTCTGCTATGATGCAAGTCTCTTCATCGATGAATTCGGTGAAATCCTTGCCGTGCAGAAGATGGTGCACGTTGTCAATGCAGAAAAATTCTATGAAGCAGACTATTACGCCCCCTCTAATACCGGGTTTCAGACGTTTGACACAAGTCTCGGCCGTTTGGGAATCGTTGTCTGCTTTGACCGGCATTTTCCAGAAAGCATTTTGCTGGAAATGGCACAGGGGGCGAACCTCATTCTTATTCCGACGGTCAATACAAAGGAAGAGCCGCTTGAAATGTTTCAAAAGGAAATCGAGGTTCAGGCATATCAAAACAGCGTTGCCATCGCTATGTGCAACCGTGTCGGCGAGGAGGGAGCGATGGCGTTTGCAGGCGAATCTGTCATCGTCGATGCGAAGGGAAATGTTCTGGCAAAAGGCGGGGATGAAAAAGAACTCATCGTTGCAGAACTCGACATCGAAGCTTCGGAAAGAATTCGCATGAACAATCCGTATTTCAAATGTCGGCAGAAAAACAGCCAGGCAGAACAGAGAGGATGAGGCTATGAAAAAGAGGAAAGCCGCCATCTTTGACCTTGATGGAACGCTCATCAATTCACTGGCGGATCTAGCAGACAGCGCAAATCTCATGCTGCGTCACTATGGCTTTCCCGAGCATAAAGAGGAGGCCTATCGCTACTTTGTCGGCAATGGTTCGAAAGCGTTGATCGAGCGCTGCCTGCCGGAGAAATGGGCAAAAGACAGCGCCTTTGTAAAAGAAGCGCTCGGGCGCTACAAGGAAATCTACATCGCGCGTATCCTGGAGAAGACATGCCTTTATGACGGCATTTTGCCGATGCTTGAGCAGCTGCAGTCGATGGATATTCCCATGGGTATCTGTACAAACAAGCATCAATCCGCAGCGGATAAGCTTGTAGAAGCGCTCTTTCCAAAGGGACTGTTTCAGTGTGTCATCGGCGACCGCGACGGGCTCCCGCGAAAACCTGACCCGAAGAAGGTACAATTGATGGCAGATGCTTTCGGCATTACCCCAAAGGATGTTGCTTATTTGGGGGACAGCGGCGTCGATATGGATACGGCGAGGAACGCAGGCTTCTATGCGATCGGTGTTCTTTGGGGCTTTCGCCCCAAGGAAGAACTTGCAGCGCATGGCGCTGCAGAGCTTCTTGAAACACCGATGGATCTATTCAAAAAAATTGTATTTGTTCGCTAGACAGTAGAAAAAGCATCGCTTGGATGAACCGAGCGATGCTTTTTTCTTAGCGTTATTTATGGCTGCGTTTGGCAAGCACGTGAATGACTTTGGCTCCTGTATTGTGCAGTTTGCGAAGCGGTGCAAGATGTGTCTTTGTCTTCGGGCGAATATCTTTTGCTGTTCCGAAGTCGCCGCGCTTGAGGAGCGTCGAGCGGATCTTGTCGGGCTTGAAAAACTCGCGCATGCTGTGGGCGACATCGTCGGGGCACGCGTTTTCCTGACAGAGAAAGACATCGAGCGCAACGTACTTCAAAGACGTGTAGACATGAAGCGTCAAATGTCCCTCGTGAAAGAGCATCATGATCGCATAGTGGTCTTCCGAAAGTTGGTGTGTGATCGAATCGACGAGTGTAAATCGCAAATGCTCTGAAACATCGCGAAGCGCGCTTAAAATCGCGTTGATGTCTTGCAGTTTGCTGTTCTTGCAGTTGAAAAAATTTGCCGTCAGATGGCGTGCTAACGTTTTCATAAGAGAGGCAATTCCTCCGATTTCTATCTTTGATTACTGCATTTTATTATAATGGGAAGAGCTTTGATTCGTCAAGAAAATCAAACGCAGAGGAAGTACTGGCAACGTTATTTTTTTGCATCATGCTCTGCCTTTATCTTCTTGTTTTCTGCCACAGAATTTACGGCTCTTTTCTTCCCGTAAAAGGGTAGAAAGATGAAGCAGAAGAGGGCGATGAGGAAGGCGATGAGGCTTGCTGTCTGGGCACTGGTGAATATCAAAAAGGCCTTTTCCGTATAGTCGCCGCGCAAAAATTCCAGCCCAAAACGCACAATACTGTAAAGCATGATGTAGAGCGCAAAAGCTCTGCCCTTTGCGTGTGGAAAGCTTCGATAGAGAAGAAGCAAGGCAAAGATGACGACATCGAGCTGACTCTCCCAGACCTCTGCGGGCCAGAGCGGCTGATTGCCGTACGTCCGATGGGCAAGGGTCGCAGCGGGGTACAGTATGCCGAAACTGCTGCCCGTCGGAGCGCCGAATGCATCGCCGTTTAAGAGGTTGGCCGCGCGTCCCAGTGCCTGCCCGAGAATGATCGCGGGCGCGACGACGTCGAGAAAGTGGAGGACATCGAGCCTTTGATGACGCGCGTAAAGAACGCCGGCGATGACGCCGAGGAGGACGCCGCCTTGAATTGCCATGCCGCCCTGCCAGACATTTAGGAGTTCAGTCAGATGATGGCTGTAGTAGTCCCAATCGAAGAAGAAGACGTCGAAGAGGCGCGCACCGAAAAGCCCTGCGATGCCGCAGTAGATGCCAAGATCGACGATGTATTTCTCATAGCCGCGGCCGTCTGCCTTGGCAAGGAAATACGCCGTGCCCGTTGCTAGGACGATGGAAAGCGAGAGTATGAGCCCGTAAGCGCGTACGGGAAAGTCGCTGATGAAGAAGAGGTATGGATGCATGATGGTCTTTCCTTTAGAGACGCCGCGCTATAAAGAGCGGCTGAAGCTTTTGTTCCATGGTGAGCGTATACCAGTTTTATGTCGATGCCTAAAGTTGAATATAGTATACATCGGGTTGTATCTCTAGACAAGATGGCCTCCTCGTTGTAAGATAAGGATACAGTTCAGATAGAAGCAACATCGTTTGAAAAGAGGTATCGTATTATGGCAATGAGCATGGCATCATCGCATGCAAGAGATAAAAGGCTGAAGGACGCGATCTTTGGCGCGAGCGCAGCTTGCCGCGAGACAGCGGAAAAGTACGGGGTGGACAAGGTCACGAACGCGACGATGGGCGTCATGATGGACGATGAAGGAAAGCTCGCCAGCATTCCGACGATGGAGCGTGTCTTCCGCTCGCTTTCCATTGAAGATTATGTCAGCTATGCGCCGATTTCAGGGCTTCCCGCGTATCTTGATACGGTTATCGACATCACGTTTGCCGATCAGAAGCCGGATGCCTGCTTTGCTTCGATTGCGACGGCGGGCGGCACAGGTGCGATTCATCATGCGATTGCAAACTATGCCGAGCGCGGCGATGCGGTTCTGACGAGCGATTGGTTCTGGGGCACGTATGCCGTTATCTGCAACGAGTGCGGCACGCATCTCACCAATTTCCCGCTCTTTGATGAGAAACAGAAGTTCAACCATGAGGCCTTTGCCGAAAAGGTTGCGGCAATTATGGCAAAGCAGGAGAGCCTGCTCACGATCCTCAACACGCCGGCGCACAATCCGACGGGCTTCTCGCTTTCGGAAGACGATTGGGACGCCGTTCTCGATGTGCTGAAGGGCTATGCAGCGAGGGGAAAGAAGATGAACCTTCTCGTCGATATTGCCTACATCGACTACGCGGGCGAGAAGAATGAAACGCGCCGCTTTATGAAGAAGTTTGAAGGGCTTTCCGAAAACATCTTTGTCATGTTCGCGTTCTCGATGTCGAAGGGCTATACGGCCTATGGACAGCGTACCGGTGCTCTAATCGGCTGTTCTGCATGCAAGGGCATCATCGATGAATTTAAGGAAATCAACAAGTATACGAGCCGCGCGACGTGGTCGAACATCAACCGCGGCGCGATGACGCTTCTCACGCGCATCGCAGAGGATAAAGCCTCGATGGCAGCGTTCGAAAAGGAGCGAGCGGCCTTCTATCGGATGACGCAGGAACGCGGTGCACTTTTCATGGAAGAGGCAACGGCTTGCGGGCTCAATGCACTTCCGTACAAAGGCGGCTTTTTCCTCTCGGTTCCATCGACCGATCCGCAGGCCGTGTGTAATAAGCTTCACGATGACTTGATCTTCGCGGTTCCGCTGAAACTCGGCGTCCGCATTGCAGCATGTTCCGTCGCGAAGAACAAGATGAAGGGCGTAGCGGAAAAGGTCTTGAAGGCGCAGAAGGCAGTCGAAGGCTGATGGATAAGGGTGCGTTTATTCGCCTAAAGACATAGACAGCGAACGCATGCATGCAGTAAAACAGGCACTGTATGGAAGGATGGTATTCTTTCCTATGGTGCCTGCTTTTACTATGAGAAAAAGGAGAAAGTTTCCCGGCGGAGAAATTGCCTGTTGCTGTACGATTCAATAGATGTTAAAATGAAAGCGAAAAATCTATTCTTGTGATGAATTTGGAGGATACACGAGAGATGTTTAAATTCAAGCACAAGGACGGCGAATTCTTTGATCTCTTTGCGGAAAGTGCGCGCTACTTCTACCATGGGGCGCTCATGATAGATGAGGTCATGGCGGACGCGAGCAAGGCAAGCGACCGGGTGAAAAAGATCGTCGACCTCGAGCATGAGGCGGACAAGATTAATGACCGCATCATTGATAAACTCAACATGACGTTTATCACGCCGATTGACCGTGAAGATATCTACGCGATCGCCAATGGGCTGGATGATGGCGTGGATTATTTGCAGGGAACGCTCCAACGTCTCGTCATGTATCATACGGGTGAAGCTGCGGCAGGTATCCGCGGTCTGACACGGCTCCTCATCGAAGCAACACAGGAAATCATTGAGGCGTTTACCCTACTGAAGAATATTCGAAAGAACCAGACGAAGATCTTGGAGTCCACACATAAAATCGGATGTCTCGAGAGCGAGGGCGACCGCATTTACCGCCATCAGGTCGCTGAACTCTTTACCAAGGAGAAAGACCCCATCGAGCTGATTAAATGGAAGGATATTCTAGAAAATCTGGAAGATACGCTTGATCACTGTGAAGCGATTTCGGATATGATTCGAGGAGTGGTCATGAAGTATGCCTGAGATGCATTATCTCATCTTTACCATCATCGCTTTGGCACTGCTCTTTGACTTCATCAACGGCTTTCATGATACGGCAAACGCAATCGCAACTTCGGTTTCGACGCGCGCGATTCATCCGAGCCATGCGATTATTATGGCGGCCTGCTTGAATTTCTTGGGGGCGATATATTCGACGGGGGTGGCAAAGACCATCGGGGCGGATATTGTAAAGGATGCCAGCTTTGTCGATGAGCGGATCTTGATTGCAGCGCTTGCCGGTGCGGTCATATGGAATCTCGTGACGTGGTGGTTTGCCGTGCCGTCCAGTTCTTCGCATGCGCTGATCGGCGGTGTCATCGGTTCGATGCTCGTTTCGGTTGGTTCTGCGGGACTGAACTTTTACGGCATTGGAAAGATCGTCGTCTCCCTCATCGCATCGCCGGTCATTGCCATTGTTTCAGGCTGTATTGTCATGTTGCTGCTCTTTCGCATCTTCGGGCGATTCAGCCCGTCGGCGATCAACAGCAAGTTTAAGAAGATGCAGATCTTAACGGCAGCGATGATGGCGTTTTCACATGGCTCAAACGATGCGCAGAAATCGATGGGCATCATCACGCTGGCACTTCTCTCCGGCGGCTTTATCGAGGTCTTTGAAGTGCCGACGTTTGTCAAGCTTTTGGCGGCAACGGCCATGGCCTGTGGTACGGCGCTCGGCGGCTGGCGCATTATCAAGACGGTCGGCGGCAAGATTTTCAAGCTTGAACCGATTTCAGGCTTTGCGGCGGATCTCAACTCGTCGACGGTTATCTTCACCGCGACCCTCCTCCATCTTCCCGTCAGCACGACGCATGTCGTTTCCGGCTCCATCATGGGTGTCGGCACGGCAAAGCGCGTGAATGCAGTGCATTGGGGCGTGGCGCAGCAGATGGTTCTCGCATGGGTCATGACGATTCCCTGCACGGCAGTCATCGGCGCGATTATCTATAAGCTCATCTGTTTGATCTTTGCCTGAACCATCGAAGAGGTTATTGCATACAGAGCCACGCATGGTTTTTACAAGGCAGGGCGAACATACAAAGGGAACACACAGCTGTTCCCTTTTCCTTTAAGAATTTTTGCCGCAGGGGAGGGCTGGCTGTGTTCATCACAATTCGAAGGGAAGGCTATTATCCACAGGAAACCCTGCCGCGCGATATTGCGGCAGATTACCAAAAGGCGTATCATTCGCCGATCGTCGGTGTGAAGCTCGACAACACGCTGCATGACCTTCAAACACCGATAGGAGAGACGCGAAATTTAGAGTTCGTCGAGCTGGATTCAGAGGACGGTTGGATCATCTATCGCCGTTCTGTGGCATTCCTCTTGATCGGTGCTGTGCGCGAGCTTTATGACGGTGCAGAAGTCGAGGTGAAGTTCCGTGCCAATAACGGACTTTATTGTGAACTGGTTCTGCCAGGTGCGAAGCTTACCGATGCGGTCGTAAAGAAGATCGAGGCAAAGATGAAGGCATTTGTCAAAGACAAGCGCCCAATTCATAAGGAAGTCCTGGAAAAGGCGAAGGCGATCAAACTCTTTAAGCAATCGAAACAGATTGAAAAGGCGAATCTCATCGCGTCGCTCGACATGGCTGTGGTCAGCATTTATCGCTTGGGCGACTACTATGATTATCTCTACGGCGCCATGGTAGACAATGCGGCAAAGCTCGACCGATTTGCCCTCGACCGCTTTGAAAACGGCGTGCTTCTCCGCTCGCCGGACAGCCAATCGGACGGCAAGGTACCTTCTGCCATCGCACAGCCAAAGCTTTCGGGCGTGCTTGCAGAATCAAAGCGCTGGGCTCATATTTTGAAATGCCGCTATGTGACTGACCTAAATCGCACCATTCGATCGGGCACAGTCGGTGAAGTGATACGCGTCTCCGAGGCTCTGCAGGAAAAGCGCATCGGCGAGATTGCCGACCATATCGCCATGCAGAAGAAAAGCCTTCGTCTCATCCTCATCGCAGGACCGTCGTCTTCCGGCAAGACGAGCTTTGCACAGCGGCTGCGCATCCAGCTAAAAGTTCTCGGGCTCAGCCCCATTTCCATCTCGCTGGACGATTACTTCCGCAACCGGCAGGATACGCCGCTGACAGCGATGGGAACATACGATTATGAATGTCTGGAAGCTATTGACGTCCCGCAGTTTAACAAGGATATGCTCGCTTTGCTTTCCGGAAGGGAAGTACAGCTTCCTACGTATAATTTTATCACGGGAGAGCGCGAGTGGCGATCGTTGCCGGTCACGATTGGCTCTGACCAGCCGATCATCATCGAGGGCATTCACGGACTGAATGAAAAGCTCTCAGCAGATATCCCTCGTGCCAATAAGTATAAGATATACATCAGCGCGCTCACACAGCTCAATATCGACGGACACAACCGCATTTCTACGACGGAAGCCCGACTGATGCGCCGTCTTGTCCGCGACTATCAGTTCCGCGCATCGAGCGTTCTGAAGACCTTAAAGCAGTGGCCAGATGTGCGTGCGGGTGAGGAAACATATATCTTCCCCTACCAGGAAGATGCCGACGTCATGTTTAACTCTGCGCTCATCTACGAGCTGGCCGCCCTTCGCCGCTACGCTGTGCCAATCTTAAAAGACGTGCCGGCCGATGCACCGGAGTACACAAAGGCAAGGCGGCTGCTCGACTTTGCACAGTATTTTCTCGATCTTCCCGATGAGGACGATATTCCAAATAACTCGCTCCTGCGGGAGTTCATCGGCGGTTCTGTATTCTTTCCGAAAGGGAAGAAGGATGCAAGTGGCAGCCAGAAGGACTGATGGCATCTCTTTGCTGCCGGCATACGCGTTTTTTTAGGCAATTTAGGAAAGTGCTTGCTTCTATGGCTTTATCGAATCTTTGTCCTTGCATCTGCGCTTTTTGGAATCTCGTGCCCTTCGAGGCGCAGAAGTGTACACTTTGCCGCTATTCCGGGACCGAAGCCCGTCAGGCTGCCATCAGCGCCGATGACGCGGTGACAGGGAACGACGATGAGGAGGGGGTTCTTCCCGACGGCACCACCTGCTGCATGTGCTCCCTTGGGACTTCCAACTTTGCGCGCAAGGTCGCCGTAAGTGACCGTCCTGCCGAAGGGGACGCGAGTGAGTGCCTGCCAAATTTCTTTTTGAAACGCACTGCCACAGAGATCAAGCGGTAGGTTGAAACGCTGTCGCCTGCCGGCAAAGTATTCTTCAAGCGCGCGGCGGCATCTTTCGGTTAAAGGCGAGGGCGGCAGCGTAGAATCACAGGTATTTGCCGCAAGATCGATCGAGCAAATGCCTTTTTTCGTTGCGCAGATGCGGATGTTTCCGATGGGAGATTGGAAAGAGGAGGCGGCAAGTATTTCTCGTTTCATATCAGACTCCAAATATTTTTATTCAGCATATGCATTATAGCAAATAAATTGATAAAAGAAACGCCTGCCGATGAGAATTTATCTGCAGCGGTGAAAGGCAGGGCAGGTGCACGTTCCTCTGTATATTTTCCATTGACACCATAGACGTTTAAGGCTATGATTTAATGGTAAGTTTGACTAATCTTTGGATAGGAGAGAATACCATGAAAGCAGCTCTTATTATGGGAAGCGATTCCGATTTTCCAATACTGAAACCCGCTGTTTCGCTTTTGAAGGAGTTCGGCATCGAGGCAGAGGTTGTTGTAGCTTCCGCACACCGCACGCCGGCAAAGGTTCGCACGTTTGTCGAGGGTGCTCCTGCAAAGGGCATTTCCGCTTTTATCGTCGCGGCAGGTGCAGCGGCACACCTTGCAGGCGTTGTTGCAAGCTATACGACGCTGCCTGTCATCGGTATCCCCATCAATGCGACGGCCCTAAACGGCATGGACGCACTCCTTTCGACGGTGCAGATGCCGAGCGGCATTCCCGTCGCGACGATGGCAGTCAATGGCGCAAAGAATGCGGCTATTTTCGTCGCAGAGATCTTCTCTGTCTCGGACCGCGGCATTGCTGAAAAGCTGAAAGCTTATCAGCAATGCCGCGGTCCGAGAAAAAGATGGTTTCGGATGTTGAGAAAAAAGCAGAGAGGGTAAAATCGCAGCTTTGATCGTAGCATCGCCTATCACTGCATAACGAAAGTTTTGAGAAATTTTCCCAAGAAGAGAAAGGTAAATCAAGAGCGACCATGAGTGAAAACGGTTACTCCCCGGAAGGGAAATGGAAAGAAGAGTGCGGCGTCTACGGTGTCTACTCGCGGACGGAAGATGTCTCCGGCATGACCTATTTGGGTCTTTACGCGCTGCAGCACCGTGGACAGGAGAGCACGGGCATCGCTGTTACCGACGGGGCTTGGATGGATGTCACGCGGGGCATGGGGCTTGTCAACGAAGTCTTCCGTCACCAAGTGCCCCATATGGAAAATCAGCGTATTGCCATCGGTCATGTGCGCTATTCAACGACGGGCTCGAGCCTTCTGTCGAATGCACAGCCGCTCCTCGTCAACTATGCGGGCGGCCGCATTGCTGTCGCGCATAACGGCAATCTGACAAATGCGACGGAGATTCGCCATGAACTCGAGCAGTCGGGTACGATTTTCCAGACGACAATCGATTCCGAAGTCATCGTCAACCTCATTGCGCGCTCACATGCCCAAAGGGTCGAGGATCGCATCATCGACTCTTTGAAGCGGATCAAGGGATGTTATTGCCTGACAGTCATGACAGAGACGAAGCTGATCGGCGCACGCGACCCGCAGGGGTTCCGCCCCCTCTGCATTGGTAAGACGGAGGATGGAAGTTATGTTCTCTCTTCTGAAACCTGCGGACTGGATGTTGTCGGCGCTGCGTTCGTCCGCGATGTCGCTCCCGGTGAGATGGTCGTCATCGACGAAAATGGGCTCAAATCCTATCCTTTTTCCACAGAAGAGAAGAAGGCAGGCTGTATCTTCGAGTTCATCTACTTTGCACGCCCGGACTCCGTCATCGATGGACAGAGCGTTCACAGTGCCCGTTTTGAAATGGGTCGCATGCTTGCGCGTGAATCGGGATTCAAGGGAGATATCGTCATATCCGTTCCGGATTCCGGCACGACGGCGGCGACTGGCTTTGCCTTTGAATCTGGTATTCCCTTTGCCGAAGGGCTGATCAAGAATCGCTACATCGGCCGCACCTTCATTCAGCCGACGCAGAAGAAGCGCGATACGGCGGTTCGCCTAAAACTGAACGCCGTTCGCTCTGTCGTTGAGGGAAAATCTGTCATCATGGTAGACGATTCGATCGTTCGCGGCACGACGAGCGGAAAGATCGTCAAGATGCTCCGCAATGCTGGCGCAAAAGAAGTCCTTATGTGCGTCAGTAGCCCTCCGATCGGCTATCCGTGCTGCTATGGCATCGACACCAGCGTCCGAAAGGAGCTCATCGCGGCGACGAAGTCCGTCGAGGAGATCCGCGCGTACATCGGTGCGGACGGGCTTCATTTCTTGAGTTTAGGCGGGCTGAAAAAATGCGTTCCAAACCTCAAGGCGGACGATATGTGCTATGCGTGTTTCAACAATGCATATCCCATCGCAGCCGGCGACGAGCCGGCGGGCGAGGGCAAGTATATCTTCGAGCACGGCAAGTGCTGAGCAGTACGAAGGTTCTCTTTTCCTAAGAAAGGAATATTATGGCTAAGCAACTGACCTATAAGGATTCCGGCGTCGATATCGATGCGGGCAATTATTCTGTAAAGCTCATCAAGGACAGCGTGCGCGCAACATACCGTCCGGAAGTCCTCGGTGACCTCGGCGGTTTTGGCGGTCTCTTTGCCCTGAACGCCGGAAAGTACAAGGAACCTGTCCTCATCTCCGGTACAGACGGCGTCGGTACGAAGCTCCGCCTTGCCTTTTTTCTCAATAAGCACGATACGATTGGGCAGGACGCTGTCGCCATGTGTGTCAACGACATTCTCGTCCAGGGAGCGGAGCCGCTCTATTTCCTCGATTACCTCGCTGTCGGGAAACTCATCCCCGAGCAGGTCGCAGCAGTCGTCAAGGGGATCGCGGGTGCCTGCAAGGCATCGGGCTGTGCGCTCATCGGCGGCGAAACGGCGGAGATGCATGGCTTTTATCCCGAAGGCGAGTATGATATCGCGGGCTTTGCCGTCGGCGTTGTTGAAAAGAGCAAGGTCATCACGGCAGAACGCGTGAAGGAAGGGGACATCCTTCTCGGGCTTCCGTCCTCGGGGGTTCACTCAAACGGCTATTCACTGGTTCGTAAGATCGTCTTCGAAAAGATGGGCTACAAAGGGACGGAAGTGATACCGGAGCTAGGAAAAACCATCGGTGAAGAGCTTTTGACGCCGACCCGCCTCTATCCGAAAGTCTGCCTGCCGCTCATTGAAAACTTCGATATTCACGGCATGGTTCACATCACGGGCGGCGGATTCTACGAAAATATTCCCCGTGCACTGCTGGAAAATTTTGCAGCAGAGGTCGACGCATCGGCATGGGATATGCCGCCGATCTTCCGCCTCCTTCAGCAGTGGGGCGATGTCGACTGGAAGGAAATGTACCGTACGTTTAACATGGGCATCGGCATGGTCATCATCGCTTCGAAAGCGGAAGCGGAGAAAATCAAGGCACATCTTGCATCGGCGGGAGAAGCGGTCTATGAGATAGGCTGCGTGAAGAAGGGCGGTCACGATGTCACCATCAAAGGCGAGGTCTTTCATGGCTGATACTGCAAGGGAAAGGCTTGGCATTCTCTGCTCCGGGCGCGGGACAGATCTCCAGTCTATCATCGACGCTGTAGGACGCGGTGAGATTGCAGCGGAAATCGCTGTCGTTCTCGCCGACAAGTCCGATGCCTATGCGCTCGAGCGCGCAAAAAAAGCGGGCATTAAGGCTGCCTTGGTCGACCGCAAGAAGTTTGATGAGCGTGAATCTTTTGAGGAAGCACTGATTCGGGAGCTTGAGGCAGCGGGCGTCACGCTCGTCGTTCTCGCTGGCTTTATGCGCATCCTCACGCCGCTCTTCGTGCGTCACTATGCCAATTGCATCATGAACATCCACCCGGCATTGCTTCCGAGTTTCCCAGGTGCGCATGCGCACAGGGATGTGCTCGCCTACGGTGTCAAGGTCAGCGGCTGTACCGTGCATTTTGTCGATGAGGGGACGGATTCCGGCCCCATCATTCTGCAGGCGGCAGTGCCTGTTCTTGACGATGACACGGAAGAGACGCTCGGCGCGCGCGTGCTGGAACAAGAGCACATTCTATACCCAAAAGCCATCCAGCTTTATTGTGAGGGTAAGCTCGAAGTCGGCGGACGACATGTTAAAATTAAAAAATAAGAAGCATGGCAGCATGGCTAGAAAGTGAGTCAATTATGAAAATCAAGCGCGCACTTGTCAGCGTATCAAATAAAGACGGTGTCGTGGAGTTTGCAAAGAAACTCCACGAAGCGGGCGTTGAAATCATCTCCACCGGCGGCACGATGAAGGCGATCCAGGACGCGGGCATTCCCGTTACTTATGTCAGCGATGTCACGGGGTTTCCCGAGATTATGGACGGCCGCGTAAAGACGCTGAATCCGAAGATTCACGGCGGCATCCTCGCTGTGCGTGACAACCCGGCGCATGTAAAGGCGATGGAAGAACATGGCATCGGCGGCATCGACCTCGTTGCCGTCAATCTCTATCCCTTTAAAGAGACGATTGCAAAGCCGAATGCCACGCTCGCCGAAGCCATCGAGAACATTGATATCGGAGGTCCTGCCATGGTTCGCGCGGCGGCAAAGAACTTCAAGTTCGTCACTGTCGTCACGAACCCGGGGCGTTACGATGAGATCACAAAGCAGATTGCCGAAAAGGGCGCGGTCAGCAAGCGCACGCGCATGGAGCTTGCGCAGGAAGCCTTTGCGCATACAGCGGCTTACGATACGATGATTCAGGATTACCTGAAGAAACAGCTTGAGAAATAACGATGAAAAATAAGCGGCTTTGCCGCTTACCGTGTGTTTTTAGTCAGACAGCATGAAAGATAGGAGAAGCAGACATGAACATCCTCATACTTGGCTCCGGCGGACGTGAACACGCGCTTCTGTGGAAGCTCGCCCAATCGCCGGAAGCGACGAAACTTTACGCCGTCCCCGGCAATCCCGGCATGGCGGAACTTGCCGAGTGCGTCGCAGGCAGTATTGAGGATAATGCAGCGGTCGTCAAACTCGCGCAGGAAAAGAAGATCGATCTCGTCGTCGTCGGTCCCGAAGTTCCGCTGATGAATGGTGTCGTTGATGCACTGCGTGCTGCCGGCATCAAAGCGTTTGGCCCAACGAAGGCAGCTGCCGAGCTTGAGGGTTCGAAGTCTTTTTCTAAGGACATCATGAAGAAATACGGCATCCCGACCGCGAAGTATGAAGTCTTTACGGACGCAGACGCTGCACGCGCCTATATCGAAAAAGAGGGCGCTCCGATTGTCATTAAAGCCAACGGACTCGCCGCGGGAAAGGGCGTCATCGTTGCTGAGACAAAAGAACAGGCGCTGGATGCCGTTCATGAAATCATGGATGATGCCGCCTTTGGCAAGGCGGGCAGCCGTGTCGTCATCGAGGCATTCATGGAGGGCGAGGAAGCGAGCCTTCTCGCCTTTACCGACGGCAAGACCATCCGCCCGATGGTTAGCTCTCAGGATCACAAGCGCGCCTACGACGGCGACAAGGGACCGAATACCGGCGGCATGGGGACTTACGCTCCTGCGCCCGTCATGACGAAGGACATGGTCGAGCAGGCGACGGAGAAGATCTTAAAGCCTATGATCGCCGCCATGGCTAAAGAAGGCCGTCCGTATCAGGGGTGTCTTTATGCCGGGCTTATGATCACGGAAGAAGGACCGAAGGTCGTCGAGTTCAACGCTCGCTTTGGCGATCCTGAGACGCAGGTCGTCCTTCCGCTTTTAAAGGGAGACCTTGTCAAGATCATGCAGGCTTGCGTTGACGGTACGCTTGATACAGCTGCCGTAGATTGGGAAGATGGCGCTGCCGTCTGCGTCGTCATGGCGAGCGGCGGATATCCGAAATCCTACAAGAAAGGCTATGCGATCGACGGTCTGAAAAAGGCTGAAAGCCTTGGTACCTTCGTCTTCCATGCGGGAACGGCGAAAAAAGACGGAAAGGTCGTGACGAGCGGCGGCCGCGTCCTCGGCGTTACAGCAAGGGGGGGCGGTATTAAGGAGGCCACAGAAAAGGCCTATAAGGGCGTAGAAGCCATCCGCTTTACGGATGAGTTTCACAGAAAAGACATTGCCCACCGCGCCCTCGAGCGGCTCTGAAATCGGCAGAAAAAGCCGGCTGTTCGGGTACAGAAGCACCATAGGAGGAAAACTTTGGAAGAGAAGATAGATCGTTACGAGCCGCAGGCGATTGAAAAAAAATGGCAGGAGAAGTGGGAGAAGGAAGCTGTCTACAAGACAGAAGCAGATCCTTCCCGGCCGAAGTATTATGCGCTTGAGATGTTCCCCTATCCATCCGGAAATCTGCATATGGGACACGTGCGCAATTATTCGATCGGCGACGTCATGGCGCGTTACAAGACGATGGAAGGCTTTAATGTACTTCATCCGATGGGCTTTGACTCCTTCGGCATGCCGGCGGAAAATGCAGCGATCAAGCATGGTGTTCGCCCGGGCGACTGGACACATGAAAACATCGCAAATATGGAAAAACAGCAGCGTGCGATGGGGCTTTCTTACGATTGGGATCGCGAGGTGAAGACCTGCGAGCCGGATTATTACAAGTGGACGCAGTGGCTGTTCGAGCTCTTCCATAAGCGCGGTCTTGCCTATAAGAAGGAAGCGAGCGTCAATTGGTGTGACACCTGCGGAACGGTTTTGGCAAATGAACAGGTCATCGATGGTAAGTGCTGGCGCTGCGACAATGAGGTGCATAAGAAAGATCTTTCGCAGTGGTTTTTGAAGATTACGGATTACGCTGACCAGCTTTTGAAAGACCTCGAGCTTCTAAAGGGCTGGCCGGAGCGCGTCAAGACGATGCAGACGAATTGGATCGGGCGCAGCGAAGGTCTTGAACTGACCTTTGAAGTGCCGGAAATGGGTGAAAAGCTCGCTGTCTACACGACACGCCCCGATACGGCCTATGGCATCACGTTCATCGCGCTTGCCGCTGAGCATCCGCTTGTCGAAAAGATCATTAAAGATAGCCCGAAAGCAGTGGAAATCAAAGCATTCTGCGATAAGACACGCAACCAGAATGACATTGAGCGCACGTCAAGCGAGTCCGAAAAAGAGGGCATTGCAACGGGCGTTTATGCGATAAATCCATTCAACGGCAACAAGGCAGAGCTTTGGGTGACGAACTATGTCCTCGCCGAGTACGGCACGGGGGCGGTTATGGGGGTGCCGTCGGAAGATGCGCGCGACTGGATGTTTGCAAAGAAGTACGATATCCCCATCATCCTGACGCTTCAGCCAAAGGGAACCGAGCTGAAGCTTGAGGAAATGACAGAACCCTATACGGATAAAGACGGCATTCTCGTCAATTCTGCTGAATTTACCGGCATGGAGATACACAAGGCAATGTCCGCCATCATGGACAAGGCAGAAAACGAGGGCTTCGGCAAGCGCCGCGTGAACTACCGTCTGCGCGACTGGCTGATTTCGCGCCAGCGCTACTGGGGCGCGCCGATCCCCGTCATCAATTGCCCGCATTGCGGCGAAGTGCTCGTGCCGGAGGAAGATTTGCCGGTTAAATTGCCGGAAAATGTTTCGTTTGACCAAGGTGCGGTCTCTCCGCTTGCACAGTGTGAAGCGTTTGTGAACTGTAAGTGCCCAAAGTGCGGCGCGGATGCCAAGCGTGAGACGGACACGATGGACACGTTCATCTGCTCCTCTTGGTACTATCTCCGTTACACCGACCCGAAGAACAACAAGATGCCGTTCGCCAAAGACAAAGTCAACTACTGGGCGCCGGTCGATCAGTACATCGGCGGCATCGAACACGCCATTTTGCACCTGCTCTATTCGCGCTTCTTTACAAAGGTGCTGCACGATGCTGGGGTGGTCGATTTCACTGAACCATTCCATAATCTCCTGACGCAGGGCATGGTGCTGAAAGACGGCTCGAAGATGAGCAAGTCGAAGGGCAATGTCGTCTCGCCGGAAGAGATCATCGGCAAGTACGGTGCAGATACGGCTCGCCTCTTCATCCTCTTCGCAGCTCCGGTTGACCGCGACCTCGATTGGAGCGATCAGGGCGTTGAGGGCGCTTACCGTTTCCTCGGACGCGTCTGGCGCATCCTGCTGCATTTTGAAGATGCCGTTAAGGCAGGCGGCACGATGGAGCCGGGTTCGCTTACGCCAGAGGAAAAGGACTTTCGCCGCATCCTCCACACGACGATAAAGAAAGTCACGGAAGATGTGCGCGACCGCTTCATGTTCAATACGGCAGTTTCATCGGTCATGGAGCTCGTCAATGCGCTTTACCAGTTCCAAGACCGCACGATAAGCGGCGCGTTGGTGCGGGAGACGGCAGAAAACCTGTTGAAGCTCCTCGCGCCCTTTGCCCCACATATCACAGAGGAACTTTGGCATCGGCTCTTTCCGAATGCCGGCAGCGTTCATCAGGCACGCTGGCCACAGTATGACGAAGCTGCGCTCGTGCAGGATGAAATCGAGATTGTCCTCCAGATTAATGGCAAGGTTCGCGGCCGCGTCACCATTCCTGCGGAAGCTGACCGCAAGGCGATGGAAGAAGCTGTCATGGCACTTCCGAAGGCAAAGCAGTTCATCGAGGGCAAGATGGTCGTCAAGGTCATCTGTGTGCCGAAAAAGTTGGTCAATATTGTCGTGAAATAAAGGGGGATTCGTGCCTTACCGCTGTGAACGTTTGCGTTTGCAGCAAAGAGATGAACGTATAGAGATTTAGGGGAAAGCGTCCTTGTGTAGCGTTTTCCTCTTTTCTGAAAGGAGAGTTGGCATGGAAAAAGCGACAGTCGTTGTGGTCGGCGGTGGCGCGACTGGGGTCGGTATTTTGCGTGACCTCGCAATGCGCGGCGTGGATACCCTGCTCATCGAGAAGGGTGACCTCGTCAACGGCGCAAGCTCCCGTTACCATGGTCTTCTGCACAGCGGCGGACGCTATGCAGTGAAGGATCAGGAAGCGGCGAAGGAGTGTATCGAAGAGAATACGATTCTTCGCAGGATCGGAAAATCCTGCGTCGAGCCCTGCGGCGGCATGTTCGTTCGTCTTGACAAGGACGATGCAGACTATGAGGATCTGTGGGTCGAGGGCTGTAAGGCGAGCGGTATTGAGGCAAAGCAGATCTCTCTTGAAGAGGCGTTTGCCCTCGAGCCCCGTCTCTCGCATCATGTCGTCAGCGCTTATCTCGTGCCAGATGCTGCAATCGATGGCTTTCGCATGTCTTGGCAGAATGTCGAGAGTGCGAAGCGTTACGGCGGCCGCGCTATGACGTACACAGAGCTTGTCGGCATTCATAAAGAAAGCGGCAGGGTCAAGGGCATCCGTGTGCGAAATGCCTTTACAGGTGAAGAGAGCGACATTGCGTGTGAGATTCTCGTCAATGCCGCAGGCGGCTGGGCTGGACAGGTGGCGAAAATCGCGGGACTTGAGGTCGGTGTACAGCCGGACAAGGGCACGCTGCTTGCGTTCAATCAGCGCATTACCAACCACGTCGTGAATCGCCTGCATAAGTCGAGCGACGGGGATATCTTCGTTCCACACGGCTCAATTACGATTCTCGGCACGACGTCAATGAGCGTTCCGAGTGCAGAAGATACGCATACCTCGCGCGATGAGGTGGAAAAATTGCTTTCCATCGGCGAGGAGACCTTCGAAAATCTTCGAAGCTACCGACTGCTTCGTTCCTTTGCAGGCTCGCGTCCGCTCTATATGCCGCCGGGCGGCGCATCTGGGCGCGGGGCGAGCCGCGGGTTCGCAGTCGTTGATCACGAGGCGCAGGATGGGCTTTCCGGTATGTTTACGATTGTCGGCGGCAAGTTCACGACGTATCGTTTGATGGCAGAGCGCATGGCGGACGATGTCTGCCGAAAGCTCGGCAACACGAAGCCCTGCCGCACGGCAGAAGAACCGCTGGTCGAGGAAGTCTCACAGGAGGAGCGGCAGCGGGCAAAGCGCTTCTTCCCTTCTTTTGGTACGGATTTGGCAGCGACGCGCCTGGGACCTGAGCGCTTTCATCGCGTGGTGGAAGTCTTGGAGAAAAATCCCGAGAAGCGTGAGCTGGTCTGTGAGTGCGAAAACGTCACGCGCGCAGAAGCAGAGGCAATCGCAAGGGAACCGACGAGCTACATCGTGAACGATGTCCGCCGCCGCACGCGTATCGGCATGGGAACCTGTCAGGGGAATTTTTGTGCTCTTCGCGCAGCCAGCGTCTTTGCAGAAGCCGGCCACCAAGAGATGGCGAAAGACAGCCTGGGACAGATGCAAAAGTTTTTAGAGGGTCGTTGGAAGGGCGTGCGTCCTGTCCTCATGGGGCGTACGATTCGCGAGACGGAGATGACGCGCGGCATTTATGAGCTCGTCATGAATATCAACGGAGGTAATAAAGCGTGATTCGTTCAGACGTCCTCGTCATCGGCGCAGGACTATCCGGTCTTATGGCAGCTTATGTGTCTGCTAAGAGGGGCAAGCGCGTGACGCTTCTAACCTACGGTGAAGGAACACTTACGGTCAACAGCGGCGTCATTGATTTCCTTGGCTACGACAGT
>ERZ773051.812-NODE-812-length-19259-cov-8.503124_pt1 | contig 19259 bp, 14 predicted proteins | sample MGYA00580631_ERZ773051 | MGnify/ENA primary metagenome ERZ773051 (study PRJEB29015, sample SAMEA2738137) | human oral metagenome | biome: human oral; feature: human-associated habitat; material: saliva | place: China | collected 2204 ... | reverse complement strand
ATCGGTTACGCGACCTTCTACCTGATTCGTAACAACGTCCCGCTGGTCACCCCGATCCTGACCAAGGAACTCGGCTTCAGCAACGCTGCAATCGGTGCGCTGTCCACGGCGCTGCTGCTGGCTTACGGCTTCAGCAAGTTCTTCACCGCAATGATCTCTGACCGCTCGAATGCTCGTCTGTTCCTGCCCATCGGCCTGGTGCTCTCGGGTGTTGCAAACATTCTGCTGGCGCTGACCGGCTACATGGGTGAAGGTGCGGGCGCCGCCGGCTACGCTGCCGCTATCGCCTCCATCATGGCGACCATCATGGTCTTCAACGGCATCTTCCAGGGCATGGGCTGGCCGCCCTCGGGCCGCGTGCTCGTGAACTGGTTCTCCACCAGCGAGCGCGGCGCGAAGGTTTCGTGGTGGAACACCGCCCACAACGTCGGTGGTGCGCTGTCCGGCCTGCTGGTGGCCTGGGGCTTCTCCCTGTTCGGTAAGACCTGGGAGGTTGCATTCTGGTTCCCGGCCGTCATCAGCTTCGTGCTGGCTTTCGTGGCGTGGCTGCTGATTCGTGATAACCCCGAGGCTGAGGGTCTGCCCACCGTTGACGTGTACCGCAACGACCCGCACAAGGTGGAGTCCACCGCCGAGGATCGCGCAGAGTCCACCTGGACCACCATCCGTAAGCACGTGCTGACCAACTCGACCATGGTGTACCTGGCTCTGGCAAACGTGTTCGTGTACACCCTGCGTTACGGCGTGCTGGTGTGGGCGCCGAAGTACCTGCACGATGTGCGCCACGCTTCCCTTGAGGGCGGTATTGCGGGCTTCTCGATTCTGGAACTTGCCGGCATCGGTGGCACCGTGCTGTGCGGTTACGTTTCTGACCGCATGTTCAAGGGTCGCCGCTCCCCCGCGGGCATCCTGTTCCTGATTGCGACCGTCGGCGCGATTCTGCTGTACTGGCTGCCCTCGTCGGATGCACCGCTGTGGATTGCGTACGTTGCGCTGGCTCTGATTGGTGGCCTGATTTACGGCCCGGTCATGCTGATTGGCCTGCAGGCTATTGACCTGTCTCCCTCGCACGTTGCGGGTACCGCCGCGGGCTTCACCGGCCTGTTCGGTTACGCGCTGGGTGCAACCCTGGCATCCGCCGGTATCGGCCTCATCGTCGATCACTGGGGCTGGAGCACCGCGTTCGTCTTCATGATTGTGTGCTCGGGTCTGGCGGTTCTGTTCCTGTGGCTGGTCAACGGCGCTGAGAAGCGCATAATGGCTGAGCGTGCAGAGAAGCTGGCTGCAAAGGCTCAGGCATAAGCGAATAGTGCTTCTTCTTTCCTGAACTGCTTGACAGTTTGGGGCAGATATTAACCCGCCTGTACGGTTGTGTGACCGTGCGGGCGGGTTTTCTGCATCCTGGAGGGGCTACCGCCTTCTCTACCGCCCGTATAACCCACTGAGGAGCACCTGTACCGGTGAGCCAGCATCTGGCGGCGTGCCGGGCATCCTGTGGCTTGCGGGCGTAAGAACATAGAATGGAACCATGACTACTAACTCTGGAATCACTAAAGAATGGGTGGATGAAACCGTCAAGCCGGGCGACGATTTCTTCCGCCACGTCAACGGCAAGTGGCTGGCAACCCACGAAATCCCGGCGGACCGCCCCAAGGACGGCGGCCTGTACACCCTCCGCGATAACGCAGAGAAGCACGTGCGTGAGCTGGTGGAGAAGATCGCGAAGGAGCAGCCGGAGTCCCGTATTGGCGCACTCTACAACTCCTTCATGGATGTTGAGAAGATTGAGGCGGACGGCCTAGAGCCGCTGCTGAAGGAAATCGCCCCGATTCTGAACTCGGCAACCCCCTCCCACCTGGCTGTGACCCTGGCGTTGCTGTCTCGTGCGGGTCTGCCGCAGCTGTTCGCCTGGTACACCAGCAACGACCCGAAGGACCCGAAGAATTACACGTTCTTCCTGTACCAGTCGGGTCTGGGTCTGCCGGATGAATCCTACTACCGTGAAGAGAAGCACGAGCAGGCGTGCGCGGCGTATGTTGAGCATATTGCCCGCATGTTTGAGCTGACCGGTCTGGCTGAGGGCTTCGGTCTGACCCCGGAGCAGGCGGCTCAGCTGGTGTTCACTCACGAGTCTGAGCTGGCTCGCCTGCACTGGAACGTTGTGGAGAACCGCGACGCTGAGGCGACCTACAACCCGTACCAGGCGACCGAGCTGGACGAGAAGTTCCCCGGCTTCCCGTTCTCCCAGTGGCTGCTGGCGCTCGGTGCCGACCCGGAGACCCTGGGCCAGGTTATTGTGGCTCAGCCGTCCTTCTTTGAGGGTGCGGCTAAGCTGTTCACCTCCATCCCGCTGATGAGCTGGAAGCTGTGGGCTGTGTGGACCGTTCTGCGTTCGCGTGCGCCGTTCATGTACGACGAGTTGGTTCAGGAGAGCTTCAATTTCTACGGCAAGACCCTTTCCGGTACTCAGCAGATTCGTGAGCGCTGGAAGCGCGGCGTGGGCGCTGTTGAGAAGGCTTTGGGTGAGGAGATTGGCCAGGAGTACGTGGCTGTGCACTTCCCGCCCTCGCACAAGGAGAAGATGCTGGTTCTGGTCGGCAACCTCCTGGAGGCCTACCGCGAGTCCATCGAGTCGCTGGACTGGATGACTGAGGCCACCCGCGAGAAGGCGCTGGAGAAGCTGTCGAAGTTCGTCACCAAGATTGGTTACCCCGATAAGTGGCGTGACTTCTCCGCACTGGAGCTGGTACCCGGTGACCTGTTCGAGAACCTGCGCCGCACCGGCGCGTTTGATGCCGACTGGCTGATTGCCCGTAAGGGTCAGCCGGTGGATAAGTCGGAGTGGCTGATGACTCCGCAGACCGTGAACGCGTACTACATGCCCCCGGCAAACGAGATTGTGTTCCCGGCGGCTATTCTGCAGCCCCCGTACTTCAACCCGGATGCTGACGACGCGGCGAACTACGGCAATATCGGCATGATTATTGGCCACGAGATTGGCCACGGTTTTGACGATCAGGGTTCCCGCTACGACGGTGACGGCAAGCTGGAGAGCTGGTGGACTGAGGAGGATTACGCGAAGTTCAAGGAGCGTACCGCAGCGCTGGTGGAGCAGTACAACGCGTACGTTCCGGTGGGTCTGGACCCGAAGTTCCACGTGAATGGTGAGCTGACTCTGGGTGAGAACATTGGTGATTTGTCCGGCATGTCGATTGCATTGAAGGCGTACCGCCTGGCGTTGAAGAAGCAGGGCATTGAGTCGCTGGCTGACGCACCGGTGATTGACGGCATGACCGGTATTCAGCGTTTCTTCTTCTCGAATGCTCGCGGCTGGTGCACGAAGTCCCGCCCGCAGCATGCTGAGGTGATGATTTCGGTGGATCCACATTCGCCGGATGAGTTCCGCGTGAACGGTGTGGTGCGCAATATTGATGAGTTCTATGAGGCGTTTGGTGTCTCTGAGGGCGATGCACTGTACCTGGCTCCGGAGGAGCGCGTGCGCATCTGGTAGTATCCCGATAAGGGTATATGCTTTATTGCACATATAAGAAAGGCGCCCGCCTCGTGGGTTTATTCCACGGGGGCGGGCGCCTTTGAGGTGTAGAAGCTATATGCTTCTAGTCTGAAGCTTTAGCCGAAGCAGAAGCCGAGGACGAAGAGGAAGAAGCACGCATACCGGTCAGCTTCCACGCACCGTTCTCGTACACACCGTGCAGGGTGCGCTCCACATCGTTCTTACGGTCCGAATCGGAGGAGGCTTCTTCCACACGGTCCTTGCTTGCAATGAACTCGCCGGGATCCATAGTCAGGCGGATATTCCAGTTGTAGGTGTCACCCTCACGTTCGGGCTGCGCGGAAAGCATGGTGATGGTGACGGACGCGTCGTGCATCCAGGCTTCACCCTTAATCAGCTTCTCGCCAAGGGTGCCACTTGCCGGCTCAATCATGCTCTTCAGCTCGGAGTTGTCAACCGCACATTCACGCAGGGGCTCGGTCTTACCGGTACGCATGTAGTACTCAATGGCGGCACCGAAGAACGCGATGGACTGATACAGACCTTCCACGCTGTTCTCGTTGGCAACGGCGGGCTTCACGGGCACGGGCGCGTTCTTAGAGGGCTCGGTGCGAGTTCCAGGCTGGTAGTCAGCAGGCTTGGAGGTGTAGCCGTCGAGGGTTGCAACGCCGGAGTAGTCGCTACGTGCGGTCTTAGATGCCGCCGCGGAAGCAGATGCGCTACCGGATGCACTGTCGGATGCAGACACAGAGCCGCTGGTTGCCTGGGGCTGTGCACCGCATGCTGCCAGGAGGGTTGCGCCGCCGGTTGCTGCGAGCAGGCCGAGGGCGGATCGGCGGGTGAGGGGGCTGATCTTATTCATGGGTTCTCTCTATCCGTGGTGGTGGGCGTACCGTGCGGCGGGTACGGCACGATACGCCGGAGGCGGCGCCACGAGTGTGTGGCACCGCCTCCTAGTATATGTTCCGAACACGAGGATAACCCGGTCGGGCGTTTGGTTTAGTTACCGCCGTTATCAACGATGATGACGCGATCGCGACGACCGTAGCGGTTGTAACGGTAGGTGTAGCGGAAGGCCGGGCGGTAACGGACGGTGGGTCGGTTGTAGTAGGCCTGCGCGGGGGTGAGCAGCGCACCGAGGGCGGTTGCTGCGCCGGCACCGGCGGCGGCCAGGGCTGCGCGGCGGGTAAGCCGTGCGGACTTCTTGGAGGTCATGATTGTACCTTTCAAGGTTGGTGTTTCTGCAGAGTGAGCGGTGTTGGTACGGCGTGCGGCCGCGCCTTGAACCTTTTCTTATTCTAGAGGTTAAACGTTAAAGTTTTTGCGCACGGAGTGCACCTTCTAGTTGAGGCTTAGGGCATGTGGGCTAGTCCGCGTTTTTCCGGCGGGATTTTTGCTGAAATATTAGTTTGTCAACACGCCGCGTACGGCCCGGATTCTAGCGTTTTGCGGGGTGAATTTCGTGCGCCGACGGGGGTCGGTTCGCCGCTGAGCCGGCCCTTCTGACGAATGGTCGCCCGGTCTTCACCCGAGCCTTGCACCGAGTTAACCCTTCGGTGGATAGGGTGCGATAGGCTAAGGATGTGCCCGCCACCTCGCCGTAGCGAGCACGATTCACCAACCACCACACAAGGACGTACACACTATGAGCGCTGTTGAAGACGGACTCCTCGGAGGACTCATCGTCGCTCTGATACCGGGCTACCGTATTAAGCTCGGCAAACCCACCCTGAATAAGAGGCAGAAGCGGCCTATCGCGGCGTTTATCTTCTTCTGGCTTGTAACTATCCTCGGGTTTGTCGGTGCACCGCTTATTTGGCTATCTCTTGGTCGCTGGGATGCCCAACCAGGAACAGAACAATTTACTGTTGCAATTTCCGGTCTCATTTTTAGCATCGTGTCTCTTGGCCTGCTGGGCGCTCTCCCGCTGAACCACTGCTATGCCTTCTACCTCGAGCTGCGTGAGGATTGTGTGCGGTGGCGTAACTGGCGGTGGAAGGAACGCGCTTTCACCTACCCCTCAATTACGTTTGCCCACGTGGAGAACAACGGCAAGAACGGGTTCTTACGCATCGGTAGCACTGAGATGGGTAAGCGTACCTGCAGCTTCGACCCGTATCAGTTCGATGCGACCATTCTTATGGCGCAGGTGCTGTACCGTGATGATCATGGGCGCTGGGCTGAGGAGGACAGCTTGGATGTGATGAATGTGGTGGGGATGTATGGTTCTTCGCGCGATATTTATGCCCAGTTTTATGACTTGTGTGAGACGAAGTATGTTGTTGGGCAGACGAAGAGTGAGCGTCAGAAGCGTCGCCGCCGGGCTGCGCGCACTGAGGCGCGTAATGAAGCGCGCCGCAAAAACTCATGATTTGAAGAAGTCGAAGAACTCAGGCGAGAAGAGGCGAATAGCGATGAAAAATAATGGGGCCAATTTCAAAGAGTATTTTCGTAGAACAGCAGAAAATATATGGAATGACCGCGGCGTCATTATATTTTTCGCAGGATTTATTGCCGTATTGGGAGCTATATATTTCATGACCCATTCCAACCCGAATAACGACTCTGAAATATGCACTATCGAGTCGGTTGAAATCATTGAGCACGAGGACCCCTACGCAATCTCCGGTGCCTTCGAGACGAAAGAGTGCGGAACCATCACAATGTGGCACGCTCCCGATGGGGAACGTATCTACCCCTACCTCAACAGTATTGAGGCAGGTAAGAAATACAGGGCGTACAAGTCCTTCGATACCCGAAACGACAAAACAGGGTTCTCCGTCATCCGCTTTGAAGAAATCAAAGAATAAGCCGTAGATCAATAAAACAAAGACGACCACTTGTGAGTAAATATTGACCCTAATGCCCACGAGAGAAAGCAAGTAATAAATATGTTCCTGGCAGAATTTGCACAAGGTGTTCGTGAAGGCCTCAAAGAGACATTAGGCACCATGAATCGAAGCCGCATGATAATGCTGGCAATTATTGTAGCGATTGCTCTCTTCGTTATCGTGTATCTTCCCTACTCTTTGCGCGATGACAGCGATAACGTTACTGCTACCTGCACCGTCACTAAGGCTTACACGAAGGACCGAGGGGGATCAGATGTTAGCGGCATGACCGATATTGCCCCCGTGGGTATTTTTGAGACGAAGGAGTGTGGCACGCTCCGCCTGTCTGTGGCTCCATCCGGGTGGAAGGTTCCCGACTATGTTCAGACGGCTCAGGTGGGGAAGAAGTATCTGTTTCATGTGGCGAATGACTCTGTTCAAAAGGAACGGGATTTTGATACAACCCGCTTCGAAGAAATCAAAGAATGACCATTCTATAAACTAGAGCCCCGGGCAGTGCGAGTCTTCATCTCGTACCGTTCGGGGCTTTCCAGGCAATACACGCAACCTATTTCGCCTCAACCAGCACCACCAAGACACGAAAGGCGCACCCCCTCCCCTATGAGCAGCCGAGAAAATTGGGCGGATACAGGGCCACCATCCCATCCGCCGGCGAATGGTCGCCCAGTCTTCACCCGAGCCTTGCACCCAGTTAACTTTCTGGTCAGATACGGTGCGATAGGCTAAGGATGTACCCGCCACCTCACCGTAGCGAGCACGATTCACCAACCACCATACAAGGACATACATACCATGAGCACAGCTGAAGTAAGCAGAGAAGCGCACTCCCCTGCCATCGCAGACTCCAACTCGGCTGAAGGAGTGAATAGCTAAATGATGTCTCAAGAATTTGCTATTACCTTTTGGGGCGCATGCTCCATCATCACGATTATTTTCACGCTTTTCACCCTGGCCACCTACATCATTAATCGGCGCCGTGACGAGAAGAAAAAGCGTGAAGGAATCTACATTAGTCGTATGCAGACGCTGCTGGCGTACATTATTGTCTTTTTCCCGGGTTTCCCGATTATCTGCTATTTTTTGTCGCTCAATGGCCCCGGGACTAACTCATTTGTAGACATTGCATCCATACTCATGGCTGCTTTCCTGTTGTTCTACCTGTGGAGTGTCAACGCCACGTACATGAAGATTTCTTCTGAAGGTATTGAGCAGCACACCCCTGTTCGCGGGTCGAGGATCTGCCCCATCGGCGCGATTGATAGCGTCGTGTACAGCAAGTCCACGGATGAAGATACCGCAAGCCGCACCTGGTTCCTCACTAAATCGCGTGCGCGCATTAACCCGTTGAACCCGAATTATGATGAGTACTATCTCTTGCTTATGACTCGATTTAGGGTTGAGTACGGGCGTTGGCCTTACCTGGATATTCCGGCTGACGTGGATAAGGTGAACCAGCTGGATAACCGTGCTGAAGTCATTCCGTACTTCAAGTTCCGCAAGAAAATCTCGGGTCTGGCTGAGATTGACATGTAGCCCGGCTTGCAGGGCTGAAGGCTCCGGGGATGCGCGGACGGCGCGCGCTCTTCCTATTCACCAACCACACGAAACGAGAACCCACCATGCGCACCTTCCTGATTATCTTCTGGGGTATATTTGCTGCGCTCACAACAGTTGCGACGTTTTACGTCCTCATCAATTACGAGGTGCAGCGCTGGAAAGATAAGCAACGGCAACGTGAGGGTATTTATATTCGACGGGTTACTCGGTTCGAAGCTTTATGCCTGATATTCGTTCCCGTCCCGTCCGTGCTAATGGCTTTCTTACATATTTATGTTGAAGAAGAATTTGGCACAGGCAATGAAATACTCTACCTATGCTTGTCATTTGCCCTCCTTCCGCTGTTGCGGTATGTGCATGTTGCCTACGTGAAGACCTCCGCCGAGGGCATCGAGCAGCGCATCTGGTTCTCCAACCCGACCCGTTACCCTTTCACCGCGATCAACCGCGTCGTGTTCTACAAGGCGGCAAAATATGAAGACGAGGACATGGTGGGGTTCTACGCTAAGTCAGGTACTCAGATTGCCCTGTTTAGCCCGTTGCCTCATAAAAATTACCGGCTTCTGGCGATTGTGCGGTTCAGGATTGAGAACGAGCGTTGGCCTGATATGGACAACCCGGATGATGTGGCTCAGGTGGACCGTTTGGATTGTGCGGGGAAGACGGTGCGCTACTTTGAGAATCTGGGTAAGGTCACTGGCCTTGCTGACGTCGATATGTAGCACCGCATAGAGAAAGCCCCCGCGGCCGAGAGTCATCCTCTCAGCCGCGGGGGCTATATCGTATCAGCGTGTCCTCACGCAGCGAACGCTAGGAGGCGCGGCGGCGAGCACGCAGCACCATCACAGTGCCGGCACCCAACACCAGCGCGCCACCCACAGCCACAGACACCGCACCAAAACCAGTACGCGCCAGGCCGCCCTGCTGGGAGCTAGCGCCACCCGACGCAGCAGACACACCGGACTGACCCAAAGAGCCGCCACCAGTACCGCCACCGGAGACACCGCCCGGGTACACGCCGCCAGCAGAACCATCAGCCGAACCCTGCGCGTTCACGCCACCGGCGGCACCAGAAGCACCAGCCTGACCAGAGCCACCCTGCGCGGCACCAGGCTGCGCGGCACCAGCCTGACCGGAACCAGCATTACCGCCAGCACCGCCCGGGGTTGCCGAATCCACACGGCGCACACCACTAAAGTCATCCGACGCAGCGTTCGGGTCCTTCGGCACGGCAGTCTCAAACGAGCACGCATCCGACGCCTTCTTACCCACAGCAACCGCAAGCTGCTGCACCGGGCTGCTCACCTCAGTACCATCAGCCAGGGTCGCAGAATAGTGCACGTCAAACATGTACTGGCCGGGCTCAGAGAACACCCAGTTCGCGTGCGCGTGCGTCGCGTAATCAATGTCAATCGTGGTCTTGCCGGTCGTCGAATCCAACAGCACATCCGCACCATTCAGCGACTCAGTGAACATACCGAAGCGCGCACCCTCAGGCATGACCTTCGGCACCACGTGCAGACGCACGGGGCCGCGCAGCTGCGAGTAGTCAATGTCCTGCGTGTTGTAGCCAGGCCAGGGCAGGCCGCTCTGCTGGGTCTGCGGCAGGCCGTAGAACGCGGTACCGACCGGGCCCATGAAGTTCAGCTTCTCATCAGCCATACGTTCGGTGCGTACACGGCGGGCGTTCTCGCTGACCGTCCACACGACCGAATCGAGCGGGCGCACGGTCGAATCAGCGTCAATGATGCCGCTGTCGTCACGCAGACCCACGGACAGCTGGCGATCCTTCAGGGTCGCCTGAATGTCCAGGTGGCCGTGCGAGATCTTGGTGCGGCCGTCAATCTTGCCGGGCACGCACTGGTTGCCGGGGGTTCCCGGGGTGGACGGCTCAGCGGAGGGTGCCGGGCTAGTCGGAGCAGGGGCGCTCGGGGTCGGGTTGACCGGTGCGGGGCTAGACGGTGCCGGAGTGGAGGGCGCCGGAGCAGGTGCACTCGGCTCTGCGGAGGCGGTCGGCACCGCAGGCACGGTCGGAACCTCACTGGGGGATACCGACGGAACGGTGCTGGGCTCAGCAGTCGGCTCTGCGCTGGGAGCCGCGGAGGGAGCTTCAGTCGGCGCGACGGTAGGCTCAGCGCTCGGCGACGGATCCACCGGGGCAGGCTTGGGTGCATCGCCAATGGGCGCGCTGTCCGGTGCCAGCGCACCGTGCGCGGTGTACTTGGTGCCCGGCTCGTAGTTCGCCGCAACCTCAGTGGTGGAGGCGGAAGCGTTCATATCCGGGTGGGTCAGCATCTTCACGCGCAGAGCCGTGCCCTTGTAGAACGACTCGTCACGGAAGGTAAAGCGCGCCACACCGTCCTCGACGGAGCCTTCCAAATCGAGGTACGGGTAGACCGGGTCATCCTGGGCGTAGAAGCCGCCGCGCATGAAGCCGCGCACCTTCGGGTCTTTGAAGCGGACCTCAACGGTGCTGAAACCGTTGCCGTTCGGGGTGACGGTCACGTCGTAGTCCATGCTGGTCGGCGTGTACTGCTCGGTGCTGAGCACGGTGTTGGCTTCGTCCGGGATTTCTTCGGGCCAGGAGCCGTTACCGTCGTCGCTGTAGACGCTCTCAGCCTTGCCGGGCTCGTAGGTGAGCTTGTGCGAAATCCAGCGGGACGCCTCGGCGCTATTTGCGTCAGAGGTGTCGGGGGTGAAGACCGCCTGCAGCTGAGAACCCTCGCTACCGAGCATTTCAGACCAGGTGGCGGTACCGTTCACGACCGGCAGGTCGGTCAGGAAGTAACCGTTGTTGTACAGGGTCAGGGTGCCCTTGAGGTTCTTGTTCGCGGCGGTGAAGGTGATGTCGCTGAGCTTGTCGTCGGCATCCTTGTTCTTTGCCGGGTCGGCATCCAGACGGTGCGGCGCCACGGACAGCACGTACTTTGCGGCGTCCAGGTCACCGACGGGTGCCGCATTGTAGCGGTCAACGGTGGGCACGGCGGTGGGGGTGCCGTCACCGAGCACGGGCTGCATGCCGCCAACCTGCCAGACCAGCTTCGACGGCTTGGAGCTGATGATGCGGCCGTCGGTGGAGCGCGCCACGGTGCGGTAGGTGACCACGTAGCGGCCGGGGCGGGTGAAGGTCGTGGTGTTGTGGGTGTGGCTACCCTTGTCGAGCAGCCAGGAGTGCCAGCCGGTGGAGCTGCTGGAGAGCATGCGGTACACGTCGGCGGGGGCGTCATCCGGGTTGTAGCGGAAGAGCTCCATGCGGCCGGGGCCCTCAACGGAGAGAATGTCGGTAGCGAACACGCCGTCACGGAAACGCTCGGTGGGTACCTTCGTGGAGGCGCCCAGGCCAGCCCAGATGGGGTCCTGGTTGCCGTAGGTCAGGTGCGGTGCCATGTAGAGGGTCTGGCCGGGTTCGCCGAGGAACGCCAGGGAGGGCGAGTCGCCCAGGGTCATGGTGTACTGCGACTTGCCGTCCCTGGTGCTGTAGCCCTTGCCGACCCAGTTGACGGTCTTGTCCAGTTCGTAGGTGTCTGCGCCGGTCTTGTAGGGGTTCGCCTCGTTCATGAGGACGAAGGTGCCGTTCTGCTCGTCCCAGTATGCCTTGGGGGCGTCAACGTGGCCCTTGGTGGTGACGATTTTGCCGTCGTCGGGGCCTGCGGCGGCGGGCAGGGAGGGGGCTGCGCCTGCGAGCGCGAGCAGTGCTGCGGCGGAGAGGAATGCGGCGGCGCGGCGGAGGGCGGGCTTGCCGCCGGGGATGAAGAGTGCGGGGGTGTGTGTGGTGACCCGACGCTGGGTCTGCTTCTGAGAGCTCATGACAACCTTTCTCATTTTTCTCTTTCTTAGGGTAGCGCTTTTGCAAATAATTGTCATTTGGAAACTAACTGAGTATAGTGATTCTCAGAAACACATGTGCGCAGAGGTGCGCCCAAAAACGCACACCACGTACATTCACAAAGAGAAAACACGGCAGAGCGCACCCCTTCCGCAAGGGAGAAACCGGCAACAGGCCGCCGGATCTAATACCGGGCCCAGCACTGGGCCCAGCACCGGGCAAACCCCGAAAGCATCGGGGTAGCGCGCCAGCCAACGAGCAGTCATCCAAGGAGCCACCATGCAAGGACGCACCAAACCCCTGAGCCTACTCAGCGCAACCACCCTCGGATGCACCCTCGCACTCGGGGCGCCCCTCGCCCTCCCCCAGGTCGGCACCTTCACCGCCGCACAGGCACAGGAAAATCAGGCGCAGGAAAACCAGACCGGCGCCCAGGCAGGTACCGAGTCGCGCGCCTACGTCAACTACGAAGGTGACTACGTCATCGCGGGCGTACACACCGAAATGCTCAACGCCTTCCTCGACGGCGACCAGTTCACCCTCGGCACTCTCGCAGACACCGCCCCCGGCCAGCAGGGACGATTCAACCCCGCCCGCACCGTCTTCCACCTGCCCGACGTCGAGGACGCACACACCAAAGTCGTAGCAGGCTACGACTACATTGCCCCCGAAGGCACCGACATCTTCTACATTCCCTCCACCCGCACCCGCGGCCTGCTCTACCCCGGCCTCGGTGCGGAAGGAATCCGCCCCGGCGCACTCAAGGACAACACCATCAACCTTGAACTCGTGCGCAGCAGCGTACCCGAAGGCGGCCGCGCCGAAGTCTTCACCGAATCCGGTCGCGACAACCCGCGCGTCTTCAGCACCAACGACAAGCTCGCACCGCACACCATTACCTCTGGCGGTCACGAGCACCTCAGCTGGGCATTCACCCGCAAGGGCATCTACCAGCTGACCTTCCGCGCCACCGCAACCCTTGCTGACGGCACCCCGGTCAGCTCCGAGGCGACCTACACCATCGCCGTGGGCACTAACGCCGAGGACGGCTTCAAGCTCCTGAACGCGCAGAACGCCGCAAAGGAAGCAGCAAAGGAAAGCACGAGCGAGGCGACTGAAACCCCCGAGGCGACCTCCACCGCTACCGAGAGCGCCACCGGCAGCCCCAGTGCATCTACTTCCGCTTCTGCATCTGCCTCCGCAAGTGCTGAGGCGAGTGCATCGGCGGAGGCGAGCGCATCCACCGGTATTCGCCGCGTGGATGGATCCGTGAACGGTCAGAACGCCGCGCAGGTAACCGACCCGAACGGTGCGAAGGCAGCGGCGAATGGTGAGCAGGCATCCCAGGGCGGATCCGGTATAACCGCTATCAGCGGCACCGATAACACCAATAACGGCTCCGACAAGGGCGAAAGCAAGGGCGGCAACCGCAGCGTGAAGGGCTCCAACGCCCAGAACGTCAGCGCACCCGGCAACAACAGCGGCGGCGGCATCCTCTCCTCCGGTCTGCCCGGCAGCCTGAACCAGCAGTGCATCGCCACCGAGGTTCCCGCCGAAGATGCCAAGGACTCTAAGGACTCCAAGGACGCTCAGAAGGACAGCAAGCAGAGCAACCAGGCAGCCCAGGCACCGACCAGCATCCCCACCCTCGCCGTGGTTAACACCGCCGAGCACAGCGGCCGTGAAGAAGTCACCCACGGCCACTTCGATGTAGGCCCGATCCTCAACAGCGGCAACCTCACCAGCAGCGTGAAGGACGACCGCACCAGCCCCGCCCGCCACGTCTCCCCCGGAGCCCTCGAGTTCGTACTCAATGACGCCGCGAAGCTCAACCTGCCCGCAGGCATGGAAGACATCGCCCCGGCGGGCACCCCCGTGCACATGATTGGCGCAACCCAGCAGCAGGGCGTACCCTGGCTCGGCTGGAGCACCCAGGACCCCGAACTGCTCAAGCAGCTCGACGGCCCCGTCACCATGAGCCTCAACGGTTTTGAGGGCCCCGGCACCATGTCCACCTTCCTCTCCGGTAACTTCGGTTCCGCCGGTCAGAAGGTCTTCGATTCGCGTAGCGGCGGCTCCTTCCAGGTGCCCGCAAACACCCACCAGCACAGCAACTGGGTGTTCACCGCCGAGGGTCGCTACACCGTGACTATCGGCTGGACGGCACGCCTGAAGAACGGCCAGCAGGTCAGCAGCGAATCGGTTCTGCACTTCACCGTCGGCAACCCCGATAACGCCCCGGCAGGCAACAACGCGCAGGGTGCGGCAGGCACCAAGCAGGACGGCGGCAACGCTAACGGCGCCAACAACAGCGGCGAGAAGAGCACCGCAAAGAACCCCGTCAACGGCACCGTAGATGAAGCCACCGGCATCGTCACCAAGCCCGACGGATCCAAGGTGCGCATCGTCGGCAAGACCGCCTCCGGCGAGGATTGCGCCCTGACCAGCCAGGAACTCGCGAAAGCCCAGAAGGCGGCCGCCGCAGGCAAGCTGCCGAACACCGGCGTGGTCATCGACCCGTTCATGGTCAGCACCTCCATTCTGGCGCTGGCACTCGGTGCCATGATTCTGCGTTCGGCACGCCGAAAGGGCCGCAGCGGTGACACCGCATAGCGGGCATACCGGCAACCGCGCACAAGCATATAGTCGGCGCGCCGCCCTCACCCTCGCCTCCCGTATCGCGGCGGGTGCGGGGGTGGGGGCTGGCGCCTTTGCACTGAGCGGATGCGCCAGCACCGTGAACGCCTCCTCCGACCGGATGCGCGTGGTCGCCACGACCCCGATTCTGGCGGATTTGGCGCAGCAGATTGCAGGAGAGCGCGCCAGCGTGCACTCCCTGGTGCCCGCCGGTGCTGACCCGCACTCGTATGAGCCGAGCCTGCGCGATATCCGCGATGTCGCCTACGCCCGCTGCGCCCTGACGAACGGTCTGCTGCTGGAGCAGCGTAAGCTCAGCAAAATGGTTGAGGCGAACCTGCCCGCAGGCGTTGTGTCCGTGGCGGTTGCGGAGAAGATTGAGCAGTACGGCGGCAAGCTGGAAGCCATTGTTGAGGATGCCTCCCTGGACTCCATCTGGCTGGGTTTGCGTGTTGAAGAGGGCGGGCAGAACGAGTCCGCCCCTGCCGACTCTTCGGATGCAGGCATGCGCTTTGAGGTGAAGAGCGTGCGGGCGCGCACCTCTACGGATTCGTCGAATGCGCAGCTGGCGGCATTCATTACGCAGACCTTCGGCGCGGTGGAGATGCTCTGCGATTCGCATGCGCGCGGCGTGAACCTCACCCGCGAGGGGGACACCGCGATCCGCACCGGCGATATGGGTTCGCTGGAGCTACCTCTGCAGGCGCATACGCACCTGTCGTGGGCGTTTAGCGACGCCGGCGAGTACGCCATTGAGCTGAGCGCCACCGCGGTCAAGGCCCCGGAGTCCGTGCGTTCTTCGCGCGGCACCCTGTACTGCGCGGTCGGCCGTGACCCGCAGGAGCTGGTGGACCGTCTGGCGAAGGAACAGAACGTTTCCGCCTCGGACATCAAGGTCCTTTCGGCAGGTCACGCCGATATTACGGCACGCACCGGCGACGGCAGGCTCGTGCTCCGCGCAGATTCCTCCCAGGGTGCCGTGGAGTACAAACTGAACCGCACCGTGGTCGCGGTCCCCTCCCGCACCCTGCAGGAGGTGCCCGCGGGCGGCAGCTACCGTTTCCTGCGGTCGGGTGCTTCGGAGCATCGCGGCCAGGTGTACCTGCTAGCGCAGGCCGTTCTGGGCAAGCACGTACACGGCGAAATCGACCCGCACATTTGGCATTCGGTGCCGAACGCGAAGGCGAGTGTGCAGGTCATTCGTGATGCGCTCACCTCCGCCGATCCGGCGGGTGCGAGCGAGTACGCGGCGCGCACCGAGCAGGTCGTCAAGGAGCTCGATGCCCTGGACGCTCAGCTGCGCCAGGTGTACGGGGCCCTGCCGGAGGCGGCGCGCAACCTGGTCACCACGCACGACGGCTACCGCTACCTGGCGAGCACCTACGGGCTGCACATTGCCGGTTTTGTGAGTGCCAGTGCCAGCGGCGAGCCGAGTATTCAGCAGCGTCAGCGCCTGCGTCGCACGGTCGAGGATTTGAAGGTTCCAGCGATTTATCTGGACAAATCCACGGCGATGCGTTCACCGGTCCTCACGGAGCTGGCTCGGGAGGCGCAGGTGCGTACCGGGGTGCTCTATTCGGACACCCTGGATGCGCAGGCCCCCCACTACGCGCAGATGATGCTGGCGAATGCTCACACGATTGCGCTGTGCTCGGGGGCTAGTTCTGGCGGCGATTCTTCGGGTGCTAGCTGCTCGGAGGCAAGCACCTCATAGCCCGGTTTTAAGCTACCCACAAGCTCATATAGCCGTATTAGCATATAGATAATCTTTCACACACCGTTTCGGTCATGATCCAAGGAAGTCCTCATGATGAACTCAACCACCCCCTCCCGCCCCTCGCGTAGCCGCGCCCTGCCCGCCCTGGCTCTGGGCGCCAGCCTCATGCTCGCACCCCTGGGTGTGGCACACGCGGAAACCACCCCGGCAACCACCGAGAGCGCCTCGGCTCAGCCGAGCGACAGCAACCTCAGCCGCGGCGAGCGCGCCCTCACCCAGACCCTGTCGGCAGAGCAGCCGGTCGCATCCGGCCGCACCGAAATTTCTGCCGGTCACGTGGATATGGGCCCTCGTTTCAACAACGGCAAGTTTGAGCTCATGCTCCACGACGACCACGGCGAAACCCCCGTCTGGCGCAGCCTGGACGAGGTCATCTACCGCGGCAGCGATAAGGCCATCCTGGAGGTGCCGAACGACCCGCGCTATTCCTTCGTGGGTGCGCCCGCCGGTTCTAAGGTGTACGTGATTCCGCAGACCGAAACTAAGGGCGTGATTTGGCCGGGTTGGAACACTCAGGACCCGCAGCTGGTGTCCAAGCTGAACCGCGGCGTGAACCTGACCCTGGAGCAGGTGAGCGGCCCCGGCACGTTCAGCCTGTACCTGGAGAACGGCAACTTCTCGGCGCCGCAGGTGCTGTGGTCCTCGACCAAGAGTGAGCCGCAGAAGCTGTGGGTTGAGAAGAACACGCACACCCACGCGAACTGGGTGTTTACCGCCCCGGGCGAGTACCTGCTGAAGGTCACCGCGAGCGCTGAGCTCTCCGACGGTTCGACCGTGTCCGATACCCGCTACCTGAAGTTTGCGGTGGGTGACTCCGCGAGCGCCGATACCCTGTACGCGATGGAGGCGCAGGCTCGCGGTTCGGCATCCTCGGGTTCGGGTTCTGCTTCTTCTCAGGCCGCCGGTACCCAGGCATCCGGCGCGCAGGCGTCCGGTTCTTCTTCTGCCGCCGCAGCGAGCGACAAGGGTGGTTTCCGTGCTGAGTTCACGATTTCGACTCCTATTGTTATCGGCGTTCTAGCTGTCATTGCGGTGGGCGCGTTCCTGTCCTTCCGTCGCCGCCGTGCCTCCGCACAGCGTGAGGCACTGGACGAAGTGCGTGGTGACCGTTCGTGAGCGCGTCGGTAACAGCGGGCACTCAGGCAACGGTGAGCTCCAAGCCCGTTCTTGAGATTTCAAACCTGTACGCGGGCTACGCGCGCCGTTCCATCCTCAAAGATTTGTCCCTGACCCTGGAGCGCGGCGAGTTTGCGGGTCTGATTGGCGCCAACGGTGCCGGTAAGACTACGCTGCTGCGCACCATTTTGGGCCTGATTCGCCCCGCCTCCGGGCAGGTTCGGGTGCTGGGTGAGTCGCCGCGTGTGGCGCGTGCGCATATTGGTTATGTGCCGCAGAAGCACCAGTTCCAGTGGGATTTTCCGCTGACCGTCAAGGATACGGTGATGACCGGTCGCGTGCGTGAGATTGGGTTCTTCCGCCGCCCGGCGAAGAAGGATTGGGTGCAGGTTTTTTCGGCGATGGAACGCACCGATGTTCTGCACCTGCAGGACGCTTCCATTGCGGAGCTTTCCGGCGGTCAGCGCCAGCGAGTGCTACTGGCGCGCGCTTTGGCGGCGAACCCCTCCCTGCTGCTGCTGGACGAGCCGTTCACGGGCGTGGATGCGCCGACTCAGACCACTCTGACTCGCCTGTACCGCGAGCTAGCGGACGAGGGCATCACGATTCTGATGTCCACGCACGACATGCTGGCGGCGCGCGAGTCCTGCTCGCGCCTGTGCGGTGTGCGCGGCAATATTCATCTGGATGGTCCGGCGGACTCCTTTAGCTTGGAGCAGCTGCATACGTGGTTGCACGGTCACGATATTGAGGAGGCGCAGGGCCACGCCCGCACGGGCTTCACCTGCGCCGGTGGTGCGTTGGATGAGTACGGCCACGAACTGCCGGATTCCTGCGCTTCTTCCCCTGCCCCCGCTGATACTGCTGTTTCTACCGGGGGTGCCCGTTGATTACTCCTATCGATTTTCTTGCCGACCTGTTTAACCCGTCTCTGGCGTTCCTTCCGCGCGCCCTAGCGGCTGTACTGCTGGCCTCGGTGGTCACCGGTGTGGTGGGTTGCCACGTGATGATGCGCGGCATGGTCTTCATTGGCGATGCGGTGGCGCACTCGGTGTTCCCGGGCCTTGCGGTGGCGTTCGTGCTGGGCGGCAACCTGATGGTGGGCGGCCTGACCGCGGGCGTGGTGACGGCTATTCTGGTGGCTATTTTTAGTCAGAATCAGCGGTTGCGCGAGGATTCGGTCATCGGTATTTTCTTCGCCGCCTCTTTTGCGTTGGGTATTGTGATTATTTCTTTGGCACCGGGCTATTCGGGGTCGGTGCAGGATTTCTTGTTCGGCTCGATTGTGGGTGTTTCGAATGAGGACATCACCAACGCCGCAATCATGGGCGCCGTGATTCTGCTGGTGCTGTGGCTGTTCCACCGGCAGATTGTGACGGTCAGCCTGGACCGCGAGAGTGCCCGCGCGATGGGTCTGCCGGTGCTTGCCCTGGACATTGTGCTGTACGTTCTGGTGACCATTTCCGTGGTGCTGGGTCTGCAGACGCTCGGTAATGTGCTGGTGCTGGCGCTTCTGGTGATTCCGGCGTCGGCAGCGCGCCTGGCGTGCCGCCGGCTGGGGTCGATGATGGTGTTCTCGCCGGTATTCGGCGGTATCTGTTCGATTGTTGGCCTGTACCTGTCGTGGGCGTTTAACCTGCCGACCGGTGGCACGATTGTGCTGTCGATGGTGGCGGCTTTCGTGCTGGTGTGGGCGGTGACGGCGGTTCGTTCGCGAGCGCGTGCCCAGCTGAAGAGCTAAATCCAGTTGAAGAGCTAAGCCCAGCTCAACCCGAACTCAACCCAACTTTTCTCGACTAAACGCACGAGTAAACGCACGAGGCGCATCCCTGTTTTGGGGGTGCGCCTCGTGCGTTTTTACAGGTCTTAAGCACCCAAAATGAACCATGTTCATGTTTAAAGAACTAAAAGATACACTCCGCGTAATAAAAGCGCTTAATTCAACACGTCGGGTTTAATGAAAATACAACCTATCAAATA
>ERZ773051.803-NODE-803-length-19395-cov-8.485522_pt1 | contig 19395 bp, 10 predicted proteins | sample MGYA00580631_ERZ773051 | MGnify/ENA primary metagenome ERZ773051 (study PRJEB29015, sample SAMEA2738137) | human oral metagenome | biome: human oral; feature: human-associated habitat; material: saliva | place: China | collected 2204 ... | reverse complement strand
CGGGTAAGAACCATCCTCGTAGCGATACCACCACCCACGAGCACCCCACGTCCACACACCAGCCTTCGGCGCAGGAACAGGCGCACTGACGTGAATGGTCACGGCGGCAGACACAGAGGGCTGGGTCGGGTCAGCAACCGTAATAGTCGCATCCCCCGCACCCACCGCACTCACGACACCATCCGCACTCACCGTCGCCACAGCCTCGTCCGACGACGACCACACCACAGACGTCACCGTCGCATCCACAGGCTCATGCGAGGCAGACAGCGTCACACTCTCCCCCACCACCAACGACGCCAACTCAGGCGACACCGACAGGGAGGTCATCGCGACCGGCTTGATGGTCGCGGTCGTCGTCCCCTCGTTGTCGACCCAGTCCCACGCGTAGAGGTAGATGGTCGAAGGATCGACGCCGAGCCGATTCCGGACATCGACAATCTTCACGTGATAGTGCTCGTGGAAGAGGCCGTCGTCTGCGCGGTGACCCGGATACTCTTCTTCCTTCCACAGGGTGAGCGCGCCGTCCGGGGTGGCCTTGAAGCCGAAGCCGGCAATCGGCGAGGCGTCGGTCACGTCGAAGGACAGTGTGGCAGCGTCCCCCTCGCCCGTGATTGCAACGTTCGAGATGACGGGCGAGGCCGTGTCCACCGCGAAGCTGTAGCTGGTCTGCTGAGTCGTTGACGACGGCCCGTAGGTGACGGCCTCAATCGTCACCGTGTAGCGCCCGTCGGGCAGCTCGTTACCGTCCGCGTCGTAGCCGTCGAAGCCCGGAGCGCATCCGGGCGACATGAACTCAACATTGTGCATGCCGCGCCAGTGGTCGTCGTAGAACGCCTTGTCCGCGCGATCACACCTGTAGGTGCTCACGGTCGCCCCGGCCTCGTTCGTGACCGTGTAGGTCAGCGACGGGACGGCGCGCAGGAGGATGGTCCCCGTAGCAGCCTCGGTACGCGCGCCAGCCTTCGTGGAACGCGTGATGACAAAGCCCTCGGGGTTGAAGTCGTGCAGCGCCCTCTCGTCTTCGATCTCGAAGGGGTTGAACTGCCCGAACGGCAGGTTGCCACTCATGAGCGTCGTGCCGAAGCCGACCTTGTGGTTGTTCGGGCGCTGCTGATCGAAGACGCTCGCCGCTCCCCACGAGCCGTAGAAGCCCAGGTAGGGAACGGTCAGGCTGGGTTGTCCGTCTGTGCTCGTGAAGGTTACGGCACCGTCGATAAACGTGCCCTGGGGAGTGTGTTCCGCCGCGTACGAGGCAAACTCGTCCTTCGGGGTCACCGTGACGGTCACGGTGACGCTCGACTTCGCGGGAACGGTCACAGAGTCGGAGGAGAAGGTCAGGTCGATCCCCTTACCCGCCCAGTTGGTCGAGTGGCCGGTGAAGAGCATGCTCTGGACGTCTTCGGACAGGGCCTGGCCGCCGAGCGTGTAGATGTGGGCAGCGTCGGACACGTTGGTCAGCTGTACCTGGAAGCTCCATCCGTTCGTACCATCGCCCAGGTCAGCCTTGGGACGCGAGGAGTCCGCAGCTCCGACCATGCTCGGGTACACCGGCGAGGTCGTGGCCCCCACCGCGTCCACAAGGCCCGCGCCAACGCGGCGCGGCGAATAGAAGGCTCCGTCCGCCTTCGTCGCATCCACAATCGGGTGGGCCGTGCCCATGAGAAGGTTGGTGACCACCGCGTTCTTCTCCGCCGCACTCATCCCCGCGAAGGCCGGATCGGTCGCCACGCGCTGACGCACGAGGGTGGCGATACCCGCAACCTGAGCCGAGGCCTCGGCCGTGCCGGACATGCGACCGTAGTAGTTCCCGGGGCTGGCCGACATGACGGCCCCGCCGGGGGCGGCGATCTCGGGCTTGAGGCGCAGGTCGTAGGTCGCGCCCGTACCGGAGAAATCGGAGACGCTGATCGGCTGCGTTCCCTGCTCCGCCATGGTCTGTTCATCGACCGAGGCCACCGCCAGGGTCGAGGGGTAGAACGCGGGGAAGCCGAGCAGCCCCGTATCCGGGTCACTGGCGTAGCTGTTGTTCTCGTTATTTCCAGCCGGCGCGTTCACGACGACACCCTGATCGCTGAGGGTCTGGTACACCTGCGAGTAGAGCGCGACCGAGTCAGTGCTCATCCCCTCGAGCGTCGCGAAGGAGACGGTGAGCGCGTCAGGCTTCAGCACTGCCGCGTCGTCGAGAGCGGCCAGCAAGGCGCTGTCGTTCGCGGTGTATGTGTTCTCCCTGGTAGCCTTCGCGACGATGAGCTGTGCGCCGGGGGCCGCACCCGTCAAGGCAGTGTCGTTGGCGGTCGCGAGAGCCGCGACGTGCGTGCCCTGTTCGGATGCCCATCCACCCTCGCTACCCGGTATCACATTCGCGTCACCGTCGCCATAGTCGTAGGCGAAGGGGATCTTGTCGCTGATCCATGCGCCGTTCTTGCCAGCACCGAGGTCTGTCATCAGGGACGTCATGTCCGTCTGCGTGAGGCGCAGCGAGGCGGCGTCCATCACGCCCGCGAAGGCCTCGTGCGAGGTGTCAACCCCCGTGTCGATGACCTCGACGACTTGCCCCTGGCCCCTCTGGGAGGCTGCCGCAGCACCGGTCATACGCGAGGCCGCGCCCAGATCTGACGAATCAGCAGGTTTTCCGTACCCGCCCTGGATGCTCCAAAAGTCGGGGTCAGTGACCGGATCGTGGTACCCCTCAACAAAGGCCCCCGCCACGCCCTGCGTTGCCTTGATGGCCGAGAGCGCGGAAGCCGGCGCCTTGATCGCGACGCCCTCGAAAGCGTGCGTGTAGTCCCGCACGACCTCCATGGTCGCGCCCGGCGAGGCCTGGGCGACGGCGTCACCAATACGTTTCTTGGCATCGGCGAGCCTGGCAGCAGGGTCGCCGCTCCCCTCCTCAAGGTGGACGATGATCGTGAACGGTGAGGTGGCATCGGCCAGGTTCGGTGACGAGGCCTCGGCGCGGTCCGCGTCGGCCGCGAACGAGGGCAGCATCGTCGTTGTAGTGACAACGAGGGCACCGGAGGCGACGAGCGCCAGTGCCGACAATCGACGGTGAATCATCTGTGGCTCACTTCGTTAACAAATGGACAGGGGATGCAACGTGCAGCAGTCCCTACCGTCAAGGGTAGACGATACAGGTGCTTACTGCGACATGCTTATTGCGAATTTTTTCCATGATCTGTCAAAGCCATATTCGCATGTTCTGGTGACGGAGCACGCTCATGACCATCATTTCTCTGTCACACGCGGGGAGGACTCTGACCATGAAATAATTTGTATGCGTACATCGACCGTCGTTTGACATCGACGTTGACACTCATGCTGAGCATCACGAGCTGACGAAAGACCCGGGTCCGCTCCCCGGAATCTTCCGGGGAGCGGACCCGGGGCAGTTCGTCGACTCGTCAATCAGCCGATCCACTGGCCGCCATTCGAGAAGTGGTACCACGTGCCCGAGATCTGGAGCCACCCGGTCGCCATCGCGCCGCTGGAGGGATCCAGGTAGTACCAGGAGCCGCCATCCTTGAGCCAGGCGGTCGCCATATCACCGGCAGCGTTCAGGTAGTACCAGGCCGAACCCACCTGCGTCCAGCCCGTCACCATCGCGCCACTGGAGGGATCCAGGTAGTACCAGGAGCCACCGACGAGGGTCCAGCCGCTCGCCTGAGCACCCGAGTCAGCGTGGTAGTACCACGAGCCGCCATCCTTCACCCAGCCCGTGCGCATGTATCCGGACGCATCGAATCGGTAGACCGTGCCACCAATCGTCACCGCCTGCTCCTTCGGGTAAGAGCCGTCCGCGTTGCGGTACCACCAGCCGCGAGAATCCTGCTTCCACTCACCGGCCTGTGGCTGGGGCTGGGGCTGGGGAGCCGGGGAGGATCCGACACTCAGCATCGTCGAGTGGAGCGCGTACGAGGCATCGCGCACGTCGACGCGCAGGCTCACATCCCCGCTGGTCGGCGTCCACGCGTATGAGGCCACACCGGACGTGACTGCAGTCCAGTCCTGCAGGACAGTTTCGGCGCTCCCCGGTCCAACCTGAACGAAGCGCGCCTCGCCCACATTCTGGGTGCCGCCGGTAGCGGTGGCGGTCACCGTCGTCGACGTCCCAAGGCTTGCGGTCAGCGCATACCCAGCCCCTGCCTCGGCGATGCCGGGACCCGACAGAGCGAGCGTGGGCGCGGAGTACGCCTTCAGGTTCGCCGTCGTGTATCCGGCCTTCTCCATCGCAGCCTTCACCGTCTTCCAGGCCTGCGATCCTTCCTCCCCGGCAACGTAAATCGTTGTGTTCGCCTTCACGTCGGAGGCGGCGTCTTCGTCAAGTTCCAGCGACGTAAGGCTCGCGGGCAGGACAACGACGCGCGGCGTCTCACCCCAGAAGGAGAACGTCGTCATGCCCTCACCGAAGAACGCGCTCTCCGGGCGACCGTTCGAGGCCTGACCCTCAGAGTAAAACTCACCGTTCACACCGCCGCGCACGACGATGTGACGGACGTTCCGGATGCCGCGCGTGACGATGCTCAGCTTGCTGACCCGATCCCCCAACTCAAGCGTATCCACGCCGGTATTCGACACGCCCTCGACCGAGGTGGCGGATGCAGGAACAACCAAGCTGGTCAGATTCGTGCAGCCGCCGAATGCGTCCTCGCCGATTTCCTTGAGCCGTCCCAGGTCGGGGCGCAGATTCACCTCGGTCAACGCGATGTCGTTCAGGAACGCGTCGTCCGAGACGGTGGTCGTACCGCCCAAGTCCACGCGAGCAAGATTCGACGCGTACGAGAAGGCCCAGGAACCGATTGTCTCGAACGAATCCAGCAGTGTCAGCGAGGTGAGCCGAGAGCTTTCAAAGGCGTAATCGCCGATTCTGCGCAGTGAGGAAGGCAGCGTCACGGAAGTGACCGAGGCATCCGCGAACGCGTACTCATCGATGTCGGTGGTTCCATCAAGGACCGCGTAGGAGCCACCCTTGTTCTTCGCCTGCGGATAGGCGATCAGGTGCGAATGATCCTTCGTATACAAGACGCCGTCGACGCTCGCATAATTGCCGTTGTTGGCGTCGATCTCAATGGAGATGAGTGCGTTTGCACCCGGGAAGGCGGCCACCAGCTGACCTGCAGCGACCTTGGCTCCGAGACGGACCGAGGTGAGCCTACTCATCCCTGCGAAGGCATTGTCACCAATCGTCACGACGGAACCGGTCAGTGCCATGGTCGCGAGGCTCGTTGACTGGAACGCGCGATCCCCAATCGTGACGAGCTGGGAGGGATGCGCCTCGTCATCCTGGAAGGTGATCTCCTTCAAGTCCTGACTCACGAACGCATCATCGCCGATGACGCGCACGCTCGCCGGGATCCACAGCTTCGTCAACTGCGCGTTCTCGAACGCCTCAGTGCTGATCTCGGTGACCCCATCGGGGATCGTGACCTCCGCGGAGCTTCCCGTGTAGGCGATGAGAACGCCGTTCTTATCGATCTCGAAGTCCCCGGATGGATTGGGCTGCCCGGCCGGTGACACAACGCTGACACTCGTTGTTGTCCCGGCGTCGACAGCGAAGGTCGCAGGAACGCCGACCGTCGTAAAAGAAACCGCCCCAGCCAGCGCTAACGTGAGCACTGATACTTTTCGATGAGACATGTACGTGCCTCCCTGTGTTGACAATTCGGTAAAACGAGGGTTCGGTCCACGCGACACGAACGCTTGTCACACACTACTCCCCCCAGGGATGTCACCCAGTTTTTGCAACAACCATTCTCACGATACGTCAAACCCTCAATCACACGCGCCACCCGGAGTACCATGCGCCGTCATCGACAAGCCGCCTGTCCCGCGCTTGTCACCCCACACCAGTTCCCCTGTACACACGCAGGCACACGGACTCTGACCGGCATCACCAGCATCTGACCGTCCGCGCCTGACGGAGTGCCTCACCGCATGGCACGACGCATACGCCGGGGGGCCGACCTGGCGGTCGGCCCCCCGGCGTATCCCATCAACACAGTGCGAGTTCTGCCAGATGACTCCTCAAACATAGCTCGTCGGCATGTCTCGAACCCGAGACCCGTGCCGTATTCCCTTGTGATGGCACCTACTGTAGGAGGCCAACCTTGTGGGAGCCCCGAGGCGACCTGAGAAAACCCTGGGACTTTATGGGTTCGCGCCCCGGCCTTCGTGCCCGGGGCGCGAACCCAGGTGCCGGAAGCACCTAGCGACATGGGATCAGGCACTCAGCTCCACTGGCCCAAATCAGAGAAGAAGTACCACATCCCCCCAATCCACACCCAACCGGTCACCATCACACCCGACTCCTTCAAGAAATACCAAGAATCACCAATCCGCAACCAACCAGTAACCATCGCACCACTACCCGGATCAAAGTAATACCACGACCCACGAATCATCATCCACCCCGTGGCCATCGCACCACTATCGGGGTTAAGAAAGAACCACAATCCGCCGACCCTGACCCAACCGATTGCCATAACACCTTCGGAACTCATATAGAACCACGACGAGCCAAGGTGCAGCCAGCCGGTGACCATTGCCCCGGTGATCTCATCGAGGTAGAACCACGACGCACCTTGCTTCACCCAACCCACAACCTGGGCACCCGACGCCTGGTGATAAAACCACAACCCCTGATCCTTAACCCAGCCAGTGCGCATGTAACCAGACTCATCGAAACGATAGACGGACCCGCCAATCACAAGCACGGTGCCCTTCGGGAAAGACCCATCCGCCCAGCGATACCACCAACCACGCCCATCACTCACCCACTCGCCCTCCACGGGAGCCGGATCCGGGTTAGGAGCCGGATCGGGCGTCGGTTCGGGGGCACCCGGCATAGCCAGGCGCACCTTGTTCGTCACGTACGAGGCGTCGCGCACCTCGACACGCAGGGCGACGTCGGTGCCGGTCGGGGTCCACGGGAAGGTCGCGGACACACCTCCAGCGCGGTCCACTCCGGCGCTCATGTCAGTCCAGTCGCGCACCAGCGTCTCGGTGCCATCGGCACCGACCTGGAGCGCTCGCACCTGCTGAGTACCCGCGATTCCACCCGTCACCGAGGCGGTGACGTCCACCGGAGAGCCAGCCGCGCCCGTGAGCGTGTACCCAGCCCCGGCCTCGGCGATGCCCGTGCCGGACAGCGTCACGGACGGCGCGGTGTAGGCCTGCAGCTGCGACACGTCGATGCCCGCAGCCTCCATGGCTGCCTTCGCAACGTTCCACGCAGCCGAGCCTTCGGCACCGGCGACGTACACCTGCGTGTCCGCCTTCTTCTCATCGCTCAGGTCCTGCTCGAGATCCAGGCGGGTGAGCGTGGACGGCAGGACGAGGACTCGCGGCACGTCCACGCCGAAGGACACGGAGATCATGCCCTCGCCGAAGAACGCGCTTTCGCGGCGTCCGTTCGTCGGGCGACCATCGTAGACGAAGGAACCGTCCTCACCACCGCGCACGACGATGCGACGAGGCATCGGCACCCAGCTGCCCTCCATGCGGATCGAGTGCACCTTCGTGCCGTACTCGACCATCTCCAGGGAGTTGCCCACGACGCCCGTCGATGTCTGGACCGAATTCGGGATGACCAGCTCGGTCAGAGCCGCGCAGCCGGCGAAGGCCTCGTCGCCGATGGTCGTCACGCCTTCGGGCAGGACGACGCGCGTCACCGTCTTGTTGTTGGCGAACGCCGACGCACCGATCTCAACTGTGCCCGCGAGCACCGTGTAGTCGGTGATCGCATTAGCCGCCGGGGAGAGCATCAGGTGCAGGCCGTCTGCCCCCTTGCGGTACAAGACATTCTGATCGGCTGAAAACACCTGATTGCCAGCACCGACGGTCAGGGTCGCGATGTTGCGGTCGTTGTACAAAGCGGTCTCGCCGAAAGCGGTCACGCCCGTGCCCAGGTGGAACTGGGTGATACCCGTGCTGTCGGAGAATGCCTGCTCACCGACCGTGGTCACCGAATCCGGCAGAGTCACGGCCTTCATGCCCGTCCGGCTGAACCCGAAGTCTCCGATAGTCGTCAGCTTGTTCAGGTTGGAACGGAAATTGACGCCGTTCTTGGCTCCCACTCCCTCGAAGGCGCTGCCCTTAATCGTGACAGTGCCGCCCAGGTCGATGGTATCGAGGCTGGCCGCGAGGCAGAAGGCGCACGTGCCCACCGTGTCGAAGCCCTCTGGCAGGGTCAGCGCGGTGAGGGCGGAAAGGCGGAATGCCTCGTCGCCGATGGTGCGCAACGACGTCGGCAGAGTGACGGTCACGATACCTGCCTCGGCGAAGGCCTTGTTGGCGATCTCGGTCGTGCTCTCCGGGACCGTGTAGGAGCCGCCGGGGTTCTTCGCCGCCGGGTAAATGATCAGACGCGCGTGGTCCTTAGAAAACAGGACGCCGTCCACGGACTCGTAGTTGGGGTTCGCGCTATCGACATCGACCGAGGTCAGGGCGGACGTCTCGGCGTAGCCCGAGGTGATCGACTCGGCGGAGACCTTCGCTCCGAAGGACAGCGAGGCCAGAGCCTTGTTGTAGTCGATGAACTCAGCACCAATCGTCGTGACGGAACGAGGCAGGGCCAGGGTTTCCAGCGACACGTGCGCGAAGGCTCTCTCGCCGATCGACGTCAGCTGCGAGGGCGCGGCCACGTCGTCTTGGAAGGTAATTGTCTTCAGCGAGGAGTAGATGAACGCCTCGTTGCCGATAGTACGCACGGCGGCGGGGATCGTCACGTTCTCCACGGAGGAGTTCGCGAATGCCCGCTCACCGATGTCGGTGACGCCCTCGGGGAGGACAACGTCGGTCGCACTGCCCTTGTAGGCGGTCAGCACGCTGTTCTCGTCGATCTCGAAGTCGTCGGCGTCGGCGGAGCGCACGGTCACGAGGATCTGCGCGGTCTTGGTGGCGCCGCCCGATGTCACGGATGCGCTCAGCGTGCCAGTACCGGCGTGGTCACCGCCCGTCAGCGTCGCGCTCGTCGTATCCGTGCCAGCCACAACGGTCGCCAGATCGGCGGGTTCAACGCTCCAGGTCACCGCGGCAGCCGCCAGGGAGGGAGCCAGGTACGCCTTCACCGAGGCCTCCTCGCCCGCCTTCACGGACAGGGAGGTCTGCAAGATCTCGATACCCGTTTCCTCGGCAATCGTGCGCACGTGGATGGTGGCCGAGGCCGACAGGGTCGGCTGGGAGGCGTCGGTCACGGTGATCGTCGCGTCGCCCGCGGCCACAGCGCTCACCTCGCCGGTCTCGCTCACGGTCGCCACGGCCTCGTCCGAGGAGGACCACACCAGGTCGGTCACGTTGGCGCTCGCCGGCTCGTAGGAGGCGGTCAGCGCGACCTTCTCACCGGCGACGACGGTGGACTCGGCCGGGGTCAGCGTCAGCGAGGTCATCGGGATGGTCTGGAAGCGCAGCTGCTGGCGAGTCTGGTTCTTACCCCAGTCCCACGCGTACAGGTAGGAGGTCGCCGGATCAGAGGAATCCGCGCGGTCGACCAGATCCTTCCAGGCGATCTCGTAGTGCTTGGAGTAGGTACCGTCGGGCTGACGGTTCGCGCCCACGTCTTCCTTCTCGTCGTAGTAGTGACGAGACGTGGGCGACTCGGAGAACGCGATACCGGCCAGCGGCGAGTTATCGGAGACGTCGAAGGACACGACGCGACCATCCCCCTCGCCGGTCACCGCAACGTTCGAGATCGTGGGGGCCTGAGTATCCAGCGTGAACTCCCACGTCACCTGCTGCGTCGTGGAAGAGGGCGCGACGGAGGATCCTTCGATGGTCAGCGTGTAGCGGCCGTCGGGCAACTCGTTGCCGTCTTTGTCGAAGCCGTCGAAAATCGGGTTGTTTCCCTCCTGGCTTTCAACGGGCAGGATCGCGCCCGAGGAGTAGTTGAACAGTGATTTCTTCGCGCGCTCAAAGGTGTAGGAGCGCACGGTTTCCCCTGCCTCGTTCGTGTACGTGTAGGTCAGCTTCGGCGTGTTGCGCAGCAGGCACGTGCGCGGGAGCATCTTGTTCGGCGCTTCCTGCGCGGCCGAGCGTGACATGATGAAGTACGCGGGGTCGACGGCGCGCACGGCGGTGGAGTCTTGGCCGTCCAGCGGGTTGAGCGCGCCCAGGGGCACGTCCGTCGCCGGGTTCATGAGGGTCGAGGAGCAGACGTGCGCGGTGCTCGTCGTGCCGTCGTACCACTTGCCATCGAAGATATTTGGGGCACCCCAGGAACCGTAGAAGCCCATGTAGGGCACCGTGAGGCCCGGCTGCCCGTCGGCGCTCGTGAAGGTGACGGCACCGTCGATGAATGTGCCCTTGGGGGCGTTGGCGTTTGCGTACGAGGCGAAGGCCGCCTGAGGGGTCACCGTGACGGTCACGCTCGCGCTGGACTGAGCCGGGACGGTCACCGAGTCGGCCGAAAAAGTCAGATCGATACCCGCTCCCGCCCAGTTCTTCGAGTGCTGCGTGAAGAGCTCGCCCTCCACGACCTCGGACAGGGCCTGACCTCCGAGCGTGTAGGTGTGAGCGTCATCGGAGACATTGGTCAGCTGCACCTGGAAGGTCCACCCGTCGGTTCCGTCGCCCAGGTCAGCCTTGGGACGCGACGGATTCGCGGCCCCCACCACGGTCGGGTACACGGACGAGGTCGTGGCCGCCAGCGCGTCCACCTGGCCCGCGCCGACGCGACGCGGGGAGTAGTAGGTGCCGTCTCCCTGCTCGAGGTCGACCAGAGGGTGGGCGGTTCCCATGAGGAAATTGGAGACGAGGGCAGTCTTCTCGGAGGCAGAGAGCTTCTTGAAGGCCGGGTCCTCATTCATGCGCTGGCGCACGAGCGTCGTGATGCCTGCCACCTGCGGGGTGGCCATCGACGTGCCGGACATCGAACGGTACTCGCCCCCCAGGACCGCGGACATGATGTTACCGCCGGGGGCGGCGACCTCGGGCTTAAGAGTCAGGTCCGGGGTGACGCCCCACGACGTGAAGTCGGAGATCGTGGGGTTCGTGGAGGCAAGTGTGAGGCCCGCGTGGGGGTTCGTGATGGAGATGGAGTGGGAATCGGCGGCATTGATGGCCTCGATCAGCGTGTCCTTCTCCTTCTTCGTGATGGTCACGGTCGGCATCGTGTACGTGGACTCGATGGTCGCCACGTAGGGCGTGTCGGCATCCTGGGAGTCGCCGAGGATGAGGGCGGCCGGCTTCGAGCTCAGCTTCGTGAGGCCGCTGACCTTGGCTTCGTGCGTCATGTCGGCGCCGGTAGCGCTGTCCGAACCGCCGCGGTCTTCCAGGACGATGGTCGTCGAGAGGTCGCCGGGGTGTTCGGCCACCATCTTCTCTAGGGCTGCCGCGTCCCCGATGCCGCCGTAGATGACCGTGTAGGTGTCTTCGTCGATGTCGAGCAGGCTGGGCACGAAGGCGTCCTTGAGGCCGCGTGACTTGCGGTAGACGATCTGCTTGTCTCCGTAGGTGAGGTAGGGCAGAGCGTCCTGGTTATTGACCGAGGCGATCGATAGGGTCGACCCGTAGGACGCGGGCTCCGAGACCGTGCCCGCGTCGGGGTCGGTCGCGTACGGCAGACCCTTGCCGGAGTAGTTGGAGTAGGCGCTCGAGTACGAGTTACCGGCGGCCGCGTTGACGCTCACCCCGGCATCGGCGAGGTTCTTGTAGACCTCCGCGTACACGGTCCCGGCCTCGCTGCCCCAGCCCGCGTCGTCGCCGAGGGACAGGTTGATCGAGTCGGGCTTGATGATGACCGCATCGTCGAGGGCGGCCAGCACGGTGCTGTCAGGGATCGAGCCGTCCTTGTCGGCGGCGACCTTCGCGACGATGATCTGGGCGTTGGGCGCGGTGCCCTGCAGGTCGGGCGCGTTGGCAGCGGCGATCGCGGCAACATGCGTGCCGTGGGAGAGATCCTTGGTGGAGGTGGGCAGCACGTTCGCGTCGTTGTCGGCGTAATCGAAGACGAAGGGAATCTTCTTGTTCAGGTAGGCACCCTGCTTGCCGTGGCTCAGTGTGCCGGCCAGGGACTCGACGTCCTTTTGCGACAGGCGGACGGGCACGTCATCCATGGGGCCAGAGAATGCCGGGTGCGTGAATTCGATGCCCGTGTCGATGACCTCAATAACCTGCTTGTCACCCTTCTGTGAGGTCTGGTTCGCACGGGTCATCTCCAGGGAGGAGCCGTTCTTCAGGTCGGGGTTCACGGCATCGACACTGCTCACTCCCGTGTCGCCCTCGACGACCAGCGGCTTGAGGTGGCGCTCGATGAAGGCCGCCTTGACGCCCTGCGTGGCCTTGATGGTCTCCAGCGACGAGGCCGGGGCCTGGATCACGAAACCGTCGAAAGCCTTCGTGTAGTCGAGCACGTCCGTGACGTCCGAACCGGGCACGGACGACTCGACGGCTGTCTCGATGCGGTCCTTGACCGTCTCATGCTTCATTGAGGTCGACAGTCCGAAGATGCGGTTATACCAGGGAATACCGACGTTGCCGTCCTCCAGTTGGACGATGATCGTCGTCGGGGTGTCGTCCGCGGGTTCCGGGGTGCTGCTCGTGCTCTCATCCCCGGCCTCGTCCGTGGCGTCGGAGGGTGCGGGGGCACCCGATTGCGCGTCGTTCGACGAGGCCTGGGTGGCCTCGGGCGCGGGAGTGTCACTATTCGGTGTGACGGTGGATTGCACGTGGTTTTCGTCATCGGCCGCAAAGGCCGTCGGCATGCTGACGGTGGTCGCGGCGAGAGCGCCGGTGACGACCAGCGCCAGTACCGTGATTGATCGATGGGACATCAGTGGCTCACTTGGTTGACAACTAGGCATAGGCGCACGCATCGTGACAGCACACCCAGCGTCAAGGGTAGGGCCGTGAGCAGCTTCGACCTATACCTGTCCAACTTTCTTCTCACTATGTGTGAAGAGCTTTACCCCACCCAATCCATAGGGTACACTATATTAATTTAGTATCACCTTAGTTGCGATGCTTCTATGCTCTTTCACCTGATCGCCCGCTCGTTCTCCTTCCCCGCCGAGCCACAGCGCAGGAACGCAGAGACGACGACCCGCCGGGAGGCCTCGAGCATCATCGCCCGTGACCAACCCGGCGGGTTCACGTGTCAGGCTGCCACCGCCTCGGCGGCTTCCTCTCAGAGAACGACGGCCGTTCCCGTCGCGATCGCGGCAAGCATGCCGTTGTCAGACCCTGCGGTGAAGTAGTCGACCTTGACGCCGACAACCGCGTTCGCTCCCATCGACTGCGCGCGTGCACACATCTCGTTGACGGCGGTCGCCGACGCGTTGCCGATTTCTTCCTCATACTGGGAGGCGCGGCCGCCGAACATGTTGGACAGGCTGGCACCGAAATCCTTGAACACGTTGACGCCGGCAATCGTCTCGCCGGACACCATGCCGATGTAACGCTTAATCGGCGCACCCTCGACGGTCGGAGTCGTCACCACAAGCATCATGTTCTCCTTTGGTTAGGTTGTGATCGGACCAACATTACCCGCGTCGCCGGGCGAGCGCCACCATGTCCACCCGCGCAGGATCCTCGCGCCGCGTCGTCAGTTCCCCGTCCCTCAGCTATCCGCAAGCGGCTTGATGGGGTGGCGGATAACCGTCTTGAGTTTCTCGGGGGCAACCTTGCGTGCATCCGACAGGTAGATCTCGTGATGGCAGCGCTCGCGCGTCAGGTCGAGCACATAGCCCTGCTCGCGCACGTAGGTATCCATGGCCTCGACCGTGGCGGGTTCGTCGTCATAGCTGCCGACGTGCAGGCACTGGACACACAGGCCCTCGTCGATCATGAGGTATTCGGCCGTCGAGCAGTCGATCTTCTTTTTCTTTGTTGCCTCGCGGACCGCCCAGTTGAAGTCCTCGCGCGCGACGAAGTCGGGCAGGCGGATGACGGCCACCCACTGGAAGGCCTCCTTGTGGGCATCCACGCGCTACCCTTCAGCAGATCCACGGCACATTGTCTTGCATAACGGCATGCACAGCTGCTATGCTTCCTGTCATAGCTCCCCGTCATCCCCAGGGATTGGCGGGGTTTACTCTATCCGGAGGCGTCACAATGACTGTGCGTATGGCCGTCGTCATCGACTATCAGAACGTTCACCTCACAGCCGCCCAACTCTTTCTGCCCGGCCGCCCTATCGAGGAGAGCCTGATCGACCCGTTTCGGTTCGCGAAGCAACTTGCGAAGGCACGTAACAAGGATGGCCAACATGAGGTTGAAGTGTCACGAGTCGAAGTCTTCCGCGGCATCCCAATCCCCGACGACGACCCTGACGGTTACCGCCGCAACCTTGAGCAACAATCACAATGGGAGTACGGACATCACAATGCCGTCTCGGTAACTCTGCGCCCACTCAAGTACAACTGGGAATGGATGGAGGGAAATAAGATTCCGATCCGATCATCTCGCAGAGAAAAGGGCATTGACGTTATGTGCGCCCTCGCACTCGTTAGGCTCGCCCGATCAGGCAGCTACGACGTCGTTACCCTCGCCTCGCGGGATACCGACCTCGCCCCTGCCCTTGATGAAGCACACAAACTACAGGCCGCAAAGATTGAAGCGGCAAAGTGGTACGACCCCTCCGACAGGCGAACGTTTGGAAATATAATAACCGAAGCGCGGCTCTGGACGACCTCCATGAACCGAGATCATTTCATGGGTTCGCTAGACCCTCGAAACTACGAATAGGTCCGTTCCCACCACAAGGACACCGCACGAGGACATTGCATGAGAATGCACATTTACGGGGCTGCTGAAGACGACTCCCCCACCATCCTTTTTATTCACCCGATGCTCTCGTCGGCCTCGCGCCCACCCCTCCCACCAACACGAGCGGTACCATAAATCCAATGCCCTAGACCATACCACTCAGTCTCCGTAACACCACTTACCATCCCCATCGACACTCAAAGACCAATACGACATATTCTCAACAATTTTATCGAAATTATTTGAGACAATGCTCCGAATTCTGGGATTCGGATCCACTTCCGCAATGTATAGCGCAAGAAGCCTAACAACCAGCTTATTGACATCACAGACCACACGAACCTCTCGCACATCAGGAAACTTACCACGGCTCGAGTGCTTAATTGCATTATATGTATTCGCAATAGCTTTCGACATTCCAGCCAGACCACCAAACACACTCGGCAATTCAAGATCAAGAACATGCAAACACCGATAAACACACAATGCAATCGGAAGATTTCTCCCCCTCCCCTTCAAAAAACCCTCCCCATCACGCTCACCAATCAACTCACCAGCCGCCTCCATGCTCATCGAGGTCGAAAGGATTACATCCTCCATGAAAACACCTTCGCGGCCAAGCACATTCACACTAGGCAGAATAAAACGCTCCCACTCACAATACGCCTCACCCCAAGTTTTCATCCCGCTTGCCTCAACAGTCTGCAAGCTAGCGAGCAAATCTATTGACCTACTACGAGACGGGACATCCCGAATAAACTCAGCGCATGTGCGCGAGCTGACTAGTTCAACACGCGGCCTAATTGGATCTTTCCCATCTCCAATGGTGTACGAAAATTGAACATCACTGAGAGCATGCCGACGAAAGTACAGCTGTCGCCCATACATGAACGTCATAAAATGACGAACCTTCTGCTGCTCGCGATAATGGTCTTCAAAGCACTTTGAACCAGAATCGAAACTACTGACAATTGACACGTTATCAGAAATTATGTGTTTTCGCTGATACCCATCTGATTCTGGACTCTCAGACCAAGTTGGCTGAATGCGCATCCTCGCATCACCTTGAACCCATTCGACCCCAGGCTCTGACCGTAACATGAACTCAAGTTGATAAGGAATATTTCTCTCATCCACCGACGGCTTCACACTCACAGCAGTTAGCTCAGACCAATCATTCAAGCCATCAAACCAACTATACAATTCATCCATAAGGAGAGGATCCTCGAAGCTACCCTCGCGCGAATCAAAAACTGCAACCGATGGCTGCAACCTTCCTATTGACGCATTTGCGCGTCCGTACGACTCACGATGTTCCAGCCACGTGATACCAAACAGACTGACACAGCCCTCAGGAGTCAGAAGCTCCATATTCGTCGGCGCCTTCCGCGAAGTGAACCACCGCCGCACATGTTCAAACTGTTGATTATCCGTTCCGAGAAGATATGGAATCTCTACAACAAGACCTTTGTGACGGTCAATCCTTATCGTCGCACCAACAAACGGTGTACCTTCGACGCCATCATCAAGTAGCCCGCTCAGACTCTCGTCGAAATCAAGATGGAAGTTTCCCATGGAGCAATTTTACATCTACCAGGAACACTGTCCAGAGGTCGAAAATTCCTCAACCGCCACGCTAAAATCCGCGCACCATTCCTAGACGCCAGGATTGCACATCGAATTAGCACGTCTAACGACTATAATGTCGTAAGTATGAAGATGCACACCTACGGGGACTATGGGGACGACTCCCCCACCGTCCTGCTCGTTCACCCGATGCTGTCCTCGGCCTCGCGTATGAAGGCCGCGGTCGCTGACCACATGGGCTCGGGGCTGCGTTTCCTCATACCGGACCTGTCCGCCCACGGGGACGAGGCCTCGGCCCCCTACGTGTCGGCGGCGGCCGAGGCGGCGGCGATCCACTCCTGGCTGGTGGACCACGGGATCCGCCGTCTGGCTCTGGGATTTGGGGCGTCGCTCGGCGGCGTCGTATTTTTCGAGCTACTGCGCTTTCCCGATCTGTCGTTCGACCGCCTCTTCATCGAAGGCGTGAGCTTCTACTCGGGAGGGCCGATCTCGAGGGCGGGCGGCGCAATCCTGAGCCGCATCATGGTCGCGAAGCACCACAAGGCCGTGCGCGACCCCGAGGCCGGGGTTCGCAAGCTCGCGCGGCTTTTCGGAGAGGAGGTCGCCCGCCCCATGGCCGAAAGCTTTGCTGCGATGAGCGAGGAGAGCATTCGGGCGATTGTGCGCGACTGCTCGCGGGTCACACTGCCGCACCTGTCCCCCGACGTTCAGCGCCGCTGCACGTTCGCGTACGGGCAGAAAGACTCGGACCTGCGACTGGCACGGCGCACGGTTCCGCGCCTCTATCCCGACGCGGAGTTGGTCGTGTGGCCGGGGTGGGGCCATTGCGAGCGCATGAGCCGTGACTCGCGCGCCTACGGGGCGATGCTGCGGAACGTCGCCCTGGGCGGCCGAGAAACCACAGCCTAATCCCAGGGGCAACTCAGCAACCGCAAACTCACGGAAACCTCAGTCACGAGCCCAAGACATACACACGGCCACGCGCTAGCGGCCTGCACCCACAGGGTTACATTCCCCCGGTAGACGCCATTACTGCGCGGCGCGCCGCAAGATTGATCACCTGCGCCCCTTCCTGCCTTTCTTCACTCGCGCCGGGCATGTGACTGACGCCAATCCAGGGCATGATGAAGCAAGAAGGAACACCCGTTTCCTCTGCGATCCTCCGCACCGGCAAACCCGGCCAAACGCGCTCAGCAGCCTGCAAAAACAGAGCGGGAGTCTCTATGGGGACCTCGACAGGCTCATCGAACCTCCAACCGCGAGCATTAATCTGCCCATACAGACTCTTTGCCCGCATGTCAGAGATTAGATGGAGCCTACTGGCACGCTTAATGATTGCCATTAAGGACACTCCAAAACGTGCCTTAATTCGCAATAAGTCAGTCAGCATAGAACGCTCATGAACAAGCTCACGAAGAGGAGCTTCGGGCAAAAGAAGCGCACCAGCAAAATCAAATGCCTTCAGTTCCTGAGGTGACCTCGCACGGGGTGCCCTAGCCATATCGTGATCAAAGAGCAGGTGAGCCAACTCGTGCGCAATAGTCAGACGCTGCACATCTCCACGTTTGGGAGCCAAAGTGCCAACCAGAGGCCTGTCCTCACTAGCGGACGGGTGAGACACCCCAGCCATGTCCGTCCCATAAGAACGCTCAGGATCCAAGTTGGCCACGACTGCAACGCCCATACGCTCCACCAGCCTTGTCATGGAACCGACCGGCGCGTCCGCACGCAAGCCAGCGACTTCCCGGATCGCCGCAGCCGCATCCTCAGCATCCAACCCGCTCATCTGAGGAGGAACGAATGTGCGATACCCCGACTCAAGAGACGTCACGCGCCACAGATCACCCGCAAGCTGCACGAGTACACCGATTCGGCGTTCCTCACGCGCCCGCGTTGAAGACTTCTTTCGGAACGTTGCGGCAGCCGCATCCGACACACGCGGAGCACGAGCAAAAAACGAAGGCGGAACATCGAACTCCAGAGCTAGTCTCGTCACCAGCTCCTCGGAAAATGGAGAAACACCGTGCACAATTTTCGAGACGGCTCCCTGCGTCATACCCAAACGAGAAGCCAGTTCTCCCTGTGTCATCCCTTCCAAATCCAGAAGGGCCGACAGACGCCTCCCATAACACCTATTCCCCGAACCCATCAGCTATAGCCTCCTCCGCGTCGATCTGAGCAAAGAAGTCCTCCAACGGATTTTCTTGATTATCGACGAATCGCAGCGCCTTCAAGACCCCAATGTCATCACTCAGCGGAATACTTGCATCAATCGGTGTTTGACTGCCGAACGCACCCTTCCCTTTCGGATGAACGAGACGCAATGTGAAGCCCTCCTCAACCCTGCCCGGGTCCACATAGTCCCAGAGGAGCAGAAGATTCAACGCGGGAGCACCCTCGTCTTCAACCTCAAGAAGGGACGGCTGCCAGAAGGCCTGACGCGCCCCATTCCGACCGGCAGCCGGAACCCCGCCAGGAAAGACAGTTGAAGACTCTTTCAAAAAGCGCGCGCAGACTCCATCCGATTCCACCAGCAGCTGTCCCATGCGTTGCGGCGAACCGGCTACCCGCCACCCATTCGGAAGCTCACCCCCAGCCGTGAGGACCTCACGCAAGCACGCGCGTGCGACGAGTGGACGCAGCATCGGATACTTTTCGTGGGCAAGCCCGTGCATACGTCGCTCGGCATCTTGGAGAGCTTCCCAGTGCGCATTCCAAAGCACAGGGGAGAGCTGCTCGGCAGCGCTTTGCATAGTCTCGATCATGTTCGTGTCGCCCATCTCAGCCTCCGATAAACCTTTGGGAATATTATGCACTAAAAAGACATGTCGATGGGGCAGACACAACACGATCGTCTATGACTCAGACAACAGTTACTCCGGCCCGCAAACCAACGCATGGCGACGGACTTCGCCCAGGCCGCCTCCGCGCGCGAGCATCCCCGTCTGCGCAAAGCGGAGGCTCTTCAGTGGCACTGAATTATCGCGATCATGCAGGGGATCCGACCGCGCACAACCCGATAGGTGACACCCGTGTAACCCATGCGTTCAAAGAACGCCCGGTAGGACGCCGGGTCGAAGTGCTCCTGGAAGTGCACGCCGAATCGGG
>ERZ773051.791-NODE-791-length-19568-cov-3.345462_pt1 | contig 19568 bp, 18 predicted proteins | sample MGYA00580631_ERZ773051 | MGnify/ENA primary metagenome ERZ773051 (study PRJEB29015, sample SAMEA2738137) | human oral metagenome | biome: human oral; feature: human-associated habitat; material: saliva | place: China | collected 2204 ... | reverse complement strand
CCTTCGATAAACAAGAAGACAACACCATCGCCGTCAAAGCCGAAAAAGCAAAACACACGTACACCGACGGCTTTATTGTCACTCTCAATGATACGACAACACTTAAAACATACTATAATGTTGATGACGACTGCGTTAGTCAAATCATTTGCGACACCCGCGTCGTAACTGACCTCAACCAACTTTATCCACTTCTCGAAGACGTGATCCGCAATATTGATAGTTATCAAAGCGAATCCTTCGAGTAGAAAGGAAACGCCATGTATATCGACCCTGATATCTACCGTCCAATTGCCACGAAGCTCCATCAAAAGCTTAAACCGACCGTTCCTGTTGATATCGTAGCGCTTATTCGTTCGTTTTCGGACATCGCAATCGAAACAGTTGACGACTTACCAAAAGAGCCTTTGGTCACTTACAATAACAAAAACTATACTTTCATCGTAACGAATAACCCAACACCCAAAGAGCGTTTTCGTATAGCTGTCGACCTAGCCCACATCCTGCTCGGTCACGTCGCAAATACCTACAACCTCTATCGCAGAAACGCCAATGAACTTACGTTTGAAGCCAATACATTAGGCGCAGCCATCCTCTGTCCCGAAGACAATTTCCGAAACGTTGTCTTTGACTACACAGACGCTAATGACTATGCTGATATGGAACAAATCGCCAACCATTTCAATATACCACTATCCGTTGCTAAAACCTTCGGACGACAATTAAATCTCATCCAACCATAGAAAGGAAACACTATATGTCCTCTATCACTACATTGCTGCCGAAAAAATCAATATCAAACGCATTTATCAACCTGACAAAGAAAACGACTTATTGACAATCACCATTACAAAAAGAAACAATTCATAACGAACTACAAAACTAACACCCAACATTTTATCAACAAAATTACCATCCACTACGAAAAAAGAACAAACATCCTACCCACCTCATAGAAAGGAAAACTCATGCCACTTTATGCCCACATTAAAACCAACCGCATTGACAGTTGGTTTCGCGTCCTAGACAAAAATGTCGTTTTCAATGACGAAACCGACGAAGACGTCAAAGCTGAAGACCTCGCTTTCATGTACGACCTTGAAGATTGGCAAACAACAGCCCTCATACAACGCCTTACAAGCTCACCTGACCTTCTCACAAGCATGTTAGGCCAAAACCCTACACCTGCGAAAACACTCATAAAACAAGGTGTCCTTTATGTTAATAAGATTGGTGGCTATTACCCTGATCCAACAGACGAAATCATCGCCATCAAAGAGCATCCACAACGTCCCCTCAAAGACGACGAAGGGTTCACGGGTTGGCTAGACAGCACAGGTCATTTTTACGAATGTATCTACAATACCCACAAAAACGTCGCCTTCAATCGTGACATTACCGATGACGAAGCTGCTATATATTTCACATGTGCCGTCTCGCCAATTAAAAACAAACATGTAGATTGCGCCAAACTCGGTATCAAAAAACCAACCGATGCACAACGTCAATGGCTCAAAACATATAAACACCAACTCTCACCAGCCCAACGCAAAAATCTAGCTGACTATTTATAGAAAGAAAAACACACAAAAAGCCAGTAACCTTCTGGCAATTAAAACAGGAATTCCTTTACATTTAATCATAAAAAACATAAAATAAAACAAAAAAGGAAAAAACTTATGAAACTTAAAAAAACACTAACCTTAACAACATTAGGACTATTACTCTCAACACCCATCTTAGCTCACGCTGATATTCAAACAGATACTATCAACGAAATGTGGGGAAAACCAACCCTTGTCTATGGCGCAGGTTTATCTGACAATGAAGTCCTTCAAACCAACAAAGCTTTCCATATCACAAACATTGATAACGTCAATCGTCAAGTTAACTCTGGCGATGATTTTAACACCTACCTTAATCAACCAGGTGTCTCTGACAATTCCCTTTTCTCATCAGTTCTTGTTCAAAAACAAAACAAAGGAAAAGGTGTCACTGTCGATATTAAGACCCCACAAAACATCACTCAAGTTACAGAAAGCCAATACGCCAATGCCGCTATCACCGCAGGTGCTACAGACGTAGCCATTGATGTAGCATCTGTCAAAAAAGTTACAGGTGAATCGGCCCTTGTCGGTGTCTACAAAGCTCTTTCTGCAAACGGTGTAGCTATCGATAACACACGAACCCAAGCCGCCAGTCAAGAACTAAATACCGTTAACACGATTGCTGAAAATCACAAAGACCAATCTAATTTTGACCCTAAAGCGCTTGACCTCGCAACCGCACAAATCAAAAAAGACCTGGCTGATTATAAAGAAAAAAACGGCACTACCGCTTCAAATGCCGACATTCAAAATATCATTAAAAAAGCCCTATCTGATAACAACATTGGCGACATTCTATCAAATAACGAAATCAATAACCTCGTATCATTTGCCAATGTCTATCAAAATTCATCAGCCATTGACTCTAAAGAAGTTACCAAACAACTTGAAGACTTTAGTAAAAACACTTACGACAAACTCTCTTCAAAATTCAAAAATGCTATTAATCCTGAAGAAAGTAAAAACATCCTTCAGAACATCTTCACAAGCATTCAAAACTTCTTCGTCAACATTTGGAACGCTCTAACAGGAAAAAGATAATCATGGCAGAATTTTTCACAACCATTAACACCTTCCTCGCAAATCTTATTAGAAGCTTTAACCCTGACGATGCTTTCCTTATCTATGCAGCCCTCATAGTTGCTCTATTTATTTGTAGCGTACTAATAAAAGGAAACATGGATAAGCCAAACGTTTACTTTTTAAGTTTTGCCCTTATCCCAAGTATGCTTCTTCTAATAGGTATTATGACAAGAGATAACGATATCACACCTTATCACATTGACGCTCACACAAACAATCTCACAACACGCTTTGAAAAAACAGAAAACTACACAGCATCACTATCAGACTTTAATACCAATAACACGATATTGACCCTTAATAGTTACACTAAGAAACCAGAAATCAAAGCCAAAGACCTTCCGATCCATAGTAGTACCAATGAAGCTACCGTTTATTTTAAGGTAAACGGTACCAATGCAGGAAAAGAAACATACACCCTTCCAATCATTGTTGAAAACTTTACGTCTGAAGACGCTCGTATTTATAAAACACGACTCACACCTGAAGTTACTAAAGTGGAAGAAAACAACTTAACCGTTACCGTAGCATCAAACAACCTTAAAAAAGAAAAAACAGTCAAATCAGCGGTTATCTATGTCACCTACGACGTTAGCGATAAAGATAAAGAAATGATTCAAGAAGAAAAAGAACGTGCAAACCAACATCAACCGACGCAAAACACAAACGCTCGTGACGAACTTCGTCGCATCGTCAATGATGACAGTTATTGGAAATAATCAAAAATAACTTTTTATTTTTGATTTCCCCGCTTTTGCTAACGCAAAAGCGGCTTTCTTGAACGTGCGCCAATTTCCCTTGGAAATTGGCTTTTTTGCTTTATTAAAAAAACAGCCCATACGGACTGTTTCAATCAACGTTTCAACGTCAAGGATTCTGTTTTAGACAAAGTCTCAAGAGCTTTATCTAAAACTTCAACAGGACGTTCAAATTCATGTGTATAGGACATAGAATTAGCAATATCATACAAAAAGTCTTCTTCATTTGAAAAGGGTGCTAATCCAGATTCCCTAAACTCATCGACAGCGGCACAAATCAAACGCATGCGATTATAATATTGCTGACGTGATTTCTCACGATTTTCTTCACCAACACTGCGTTCAGGAAGCGTCATCAAGGCAGGTTTTTTCGTCGCAAGCGTTTGCCCATCAAGGCCTTCCAACACATCACGATCCAAATAAAGTGTGTCTTGTTTGACATCTTTAGCTAACTCATTTAAAGCATTCACATAACGATCATCTAAGTCATCAAAGAATAACACGCGCGGACCAAATTGTGTCAACAAATGCATCTCTTTCTTTTGCATTTGCGCAACGCCATCTAATTGGAAGCCTTTTTCCAAAAACAATACTTTTGCATCTGAAAAATCAGTTTTTCCCATTACAATACCCCGTCATTCTTTCCTTTTTTATTATCAAACTCAGGCGTATAACGCACGCTCGAATGTCCTTGGTAGGTTTGTAAACTCAACTTACCAGTCACCGTCATTTCATTACCTGACTTAGCCGTAAAGGTAATAGTCACGTATTCATCACGGAACAGTTTTTCCATTTCATCATCACTGAAACGATAATCTGCAAAAAGTCGTTTAACAGACACCTCTTTACCATGCCACATGCCACGAACATAATCAGGATTATCAGGACGTTCTGCCTTAAAGCCAACATAACGAATTTCACCTTTATCATCCGTAATAAAAACCTGATCCATTAATTTCCCTGTAATCGGTATCGTGTCTCCATTAGGAGCCGTAAACTGGAAGGTAATCTTTTCATCACGCAACAAGGCTTGGTTTTCAGCTTCCGTAAACACATGCGAACCATATTTACCCTTGTATGAAATCTCACGGCCTTGCCATGTTCCAAAAATATAGCCTGACTTATTCGTCACCTTAAACCCAAGATATTCAATCGATTCATTCTTATCATTAACAAAGGTTTGAAGCATCAATTTACCAGTAACCTCAGTTGAATCCCCATTGTCAGAATGCATCACAAAAGTAATTTCTTCACCTTTTTGCAATTTATCATTCTCAAGTTTGGTAAACTCATGAGACCCATAAGAACCTTTATAGGACATTTGTTTACCATCCCATTCACAAGGAATACGACCAGCTTTAAGCGCACGTACAAGCACAATACCCTTACGAACATTACCCTCATACTCATTATCACCAATACGAACAACAAAGGTCATCTTTTCTTTCTTCTTCGTCACCCCATCAAAAGAAATTTCTTCGTCAGCCAACAATTTTTCAAATTCACCTGTTGTAAATTCATGACCTGCAAACACACGAGGAAGTGTAATGCGTTCCCCACGATACTCAGCCACGTAAGAACGATTCACAGACAAATCAGACGCGTCAACTTTAGCTGTTTTCATCGTCATGACATCTTCATCAAGAAGTTCCAAAATCTTTTGGCGAACAACGTCTAAGTCAGCTTCTGAATGAATATCATCAAGAGCGTTAATGAAAATATGACGTCCTTCAACAGTCACAAACGACAATTGTTCCGCAAAACGAGCCGAAATAACACCAAGTGGTGTCAAGGTCAACTTACCTTTTGTTTCAACCAAGGCTTGACGATCACCGTTAGACGCAACCATACGGTCAAGCGTAGGCACACGTGTCGCAGGCGTACCAATGTTTTCACGTTCAAGAAAATCAGCCAACCATTTACGTGTTGGTGCCGTAGGTTTTTTAGATTTAACTTCATGGCCATACAAGGTCGCACGAGAGTTCACATCAGGTAAAGTCGTAGCGACATCACTCACATCCGCTTCCGCATCCATACCACCTTGTTTGGTTACAAGACGAAGAGATCCTGTAAATGGATAAGGCGTATCAGTTGTTTCATACTTGTATTGCATGTATTCCGTATCTTCTAAAAACATGGCCACATAAGCTTCACAAATCACACGATAAAGCGCAGACGCTCCTTTACCAAATTGTTTATCTAATTCAAGCAAATCTTTAGGCACTTTAGATCCAAAACGCAAGGCCCCGTGAGAAATCTTAGAATTTTCTTTTTCTTTATCGGTCTTAGGCGTTGGGACAACGTGTGTCTTGAAACGTGCTTGACGATGGGTAAACAATTCTTTAGGCAACTCAAGAAGTGCCAAAACCTCATCCAATTTACCTAAACTCTTATCAAACTCTTCTTCCATAACCATACGCGCATCAGGACGAGGATAAGACAAATACTTATTATCATACATGGCTTGAATCAACGGTAAGACATCAGAACCAGAAATACCAATCTTAGCCGCTTCACCTGAAATCGAGTCAAGTGTATGTGGTTTCCCGGGCGCTGAAGACACAGGTTTTTTAGAAACCAAACGAACTGCTGATGTTTCAGGTAATGACACACTTGCCTTCCATGTCGCCTCATCAGGATATTGATCTTCACCCTTATGCGTCAATGACAAATCCCCAAATTTATAACGCGATTCATAAACCGAAGATGGTTTATACTTACGAATCGCTTCTAATTGTTTATACACCGAAAGAAGCATTACCGATTGCAAACCACCGATACGTGGCGCACTAATACGATACCCATCTTCTGACAATGATTTCGCAGCCAAACGTGTCAAAGATTGAGACATAAAGTCCATTTCTTGACGCACTTTGGCACGCAAATAAGGGATATGATTACGGGTAATTGGACGCAAATGAGACATCGAATACTGAATATCAGCTTCTTCTTCTGACGCATGTTCATCACGCATAATAGGCCCATTATAGTTAAGAATATCTAAAATTTCCATACCAATAAGATCCCCGTTACCTGAAGAATCTCGGTCAGTTGCCACAACAGGAACATACCCATTATCCAAATACGTCTTAATATTCATCACAACATCACGTTTAGCAGCCGAAATGAAAACCTTTTTCTTAAAATCAAAATCATCATAAGACCAAGGCAAAACGTCAACGTCTCGAAAGCCCCCAATCTTATCTTCACAACCTGCCTTAGCCACTTTAATAGGCTCAGGCAAAGTCATGGTATGCCCATTCAAAGGCAAGGACAATACATACTCACTACCGTCAGGCAATGTTCCTTCTGTACCACCCAAGGCACGCGCAAAGTTTTCACGTGCCGACTTTTTTTCAACAATAACAATATACTTTGTCATGAATGGAATAAATCCTTTCTAATCATCTTAAATTATACTATTATTATCTCAAAAAACCATCCATTTTTCAAACACCGATTTTCCAATCGACAAATCTTTTAAAATTTGTTAAGCTAGAATTATAAAACAATTGAAAGGAAGGTTTGTCATGTTTAAAAAACTAACAACCTTATCACTTTGTAGTTTAGCTTTATTAACAGCCTCACACGCACACGCAGACAGTCCTTTAGAAAACGCTAAAAAAGCTGTTGCTGACGCTAAAGCACTCATCACAAATGCTGAACAAGAGGTTACAAACGCAAATAATATTACGGTTGACACCAATACAAAAACAGAAAAAGAAGAAAAAACAAACGAAAAAGCAAAAGAAATTGACCTTCTAAAAACAAATCTAGATAAAACAAAAAACATTCTCAAAGAAAAGAAAACAAAACCCTTAACTTATCAAAAAAATGCTCAAAAGGCTCAATTACTCACCTTAGAAAGTCAAAAAGAAACCTTCTTTAAACAATTAAATGCCTTAACACAAAAAGAAACTGACAAAAACAAAGCTGTAAGTGATGCAACCAACAAACTCACAAACGCCAAAGCAGCCCTTTCAGAAAAAGAAAACGCCTTAGCTTCTGTTCAAGCAAATCTTGCAGATTACGCCATCAATAGCGTTGACACCTCCTTCTTATCTGAAGAAGATCAAGCCCTCTTCAACAAAGTTAAAGACAACAACGACGAAGGCACAACCCACATGCCAACACATGCCCGACAAGTTCGTAATTTCTTAAAAGCAAAATTCAATATTACTGAAGTTGGTGGCTACCGTGCAGGTGATGATGACGGTACAGGACATGGCCACGGCTCAGGACTATCTGCTGACTTCATGGTCGATAAAGCAACAGGCGATAAGCTCTCAGCCTACGTTGCTAAAAACATGAAAGCCTTAGGCGTCTACTATCAAATCTGGGAACAACGCTACTACATGGCTCAAAACAATATTTATGGCCCTGCAAATACATGGAACCTCATGCCAGACCGAGGTAGCGCAACCGCCAACCACTACGACCATGTTCACATTTCATTCAATAACTAAAAAAACTATCTCACTTGAGATAGTTTTATTATTTAGAACTTGTTTCCTCAGATTTTGTTTCTTCAGAACTTGTTTCCTCAGATTTTGTTTCATTAGTTTCTTCAGTTTCTTCAGACGTTGTTTCATCAGTAACTTTTTCTCGTGCAAAAAACATCGGTTCCTCTGTTTCTTTAAGCACACGATAAAAACATAACACTTTATAACAATACGTTGCATGACCAAACATCAACACAAAGATATCAATCAAAAGAACAAAAATAGTCAAAAACAAAATAACAAGATACCAAATCACATTAACTGTCAAAAACGCACCAAAGGCATTTTCTACAGAAACGCCTGTAAAATACGTTCCACACACTTTCAAAAAGCTTTCAACAGTCAATCCCGATGGTTTAAGCACATTTAAAAACGAAACAAAGAGCAAAATCGCTACAAAGGCCTCTGTTAATCGGAACCATAAACGTGCTAAAAAATGAAAAGGAAGATAAAAGAAACGACAAACCGTTCGCCACAAACTAAATTTTAAATCAATCATCAGTCGACCCAAAGCCTCCTTTACGAACATCACCTTCGACATCATCATCCGCCATCAAAAACGGCATAAACACTGCTTGACAAATGACATCACCACGTTTAATATGCACCACCTTGTCACTAATATTTTTAAATTGTGCCATAATAAGACCTTCATTACCAGAATTATTATAGTAATCACTATCAATAACACCAACCGAATTAATTAAGACAATGCCGCGTTTACGAGGATTACTTGAACGATCAAATAAATAAAGCACTTCTTCAGTACCCATATAGGCTTTAACACCTGTCGGAACAAGCACAATACTTCCAGATGAAATATGCGTATCTTTACTTGCTTTCAAATCATAACCTGCTGCATGACGCGTTGCACGTTTTGGAAGAAGTGCCACATCATTCTCCGTCGATACCAATTCAAAACCACGTTGTTTCATAAAAAAATAAACCTACTTTCATAAGAGATAATTCTAGTATATCACATTAGTTATTCGTTGTCTCTGTAGAACCAGACGACGATTCTGTAACTGTTCGAGACACATCAGTTGACGATGGCGTTGTTTCTACAGAAGACGATTCTGAAGGTACCGTCGATGAACTAACCACACTTGAACTTGGTACAACACTTGAATGTGTTGGTACCGACGACTCATGAGATGCTACTACCGACGCCTTGGATTCAGAAGACATCACAGACGACGGTGATGATGTGTGAACTTCTTTCACAATAGTTGTCTTTGTTGGCTTTTCAGGAACCTTTTTATTCCCCCCTGACATAAAGGTCATAATCGTAATAGAAGCAGTAATAATCCCAAGCGCTGACCCGATAAACGCTAAGGTTTTCTGAGTGGCAGATAGTCCTTTTTTAATCGTTTTTTTAACCGATGGCGTCTCTTCTTTTGAACGACGCGACAATAATTCATTAGCCAAAATGAAAACTCCTTTAACTATTTTTTTCGTAACAATAGTGTAACAAAAAACCCTCAATAACACAAGAATAAACAGCAGGTCACATTTAATTTTCCCTTTAATCTAACCTACCAATGTGCTATAATAAAGATACAAAAAAAAACAAACGAGGTTTAACACTATGAAACAACTCACAAGAGATACCGACAACAAAATGATTGCAGGTGTTTGCTCAGGTATCGCCAATTATCTTAACGTCGACCCAACAGTCATTCGCTTAATCTGGGCCATTGCCATTTGCTTCTTTGGTACAGGTGCACTCCTTTACCTTATCGCATGGATTATCATCCCTGAAAAGCCAAAATATTAATAAGAGAAACGTATGAATACTATCTTAAGTTATTATCTCATCGCCTATAGCCTCATGTTATATGTCGCTATGCTTAATTTTACACAAACCAGTGTCATCAACTTCATCCTTTTTGAAAAAGCCAACGAAAACCCATGGAAAGCCTTCATTCCTTATTATGGCAACTTCGTTCAACACAAATTAACCTTTGGAAATAAAAACAAATGGTTTTGGTTCTTTAATCTACTTATGCCAAATCTTTATGGCAGTTACACCAATTATAAATGGGCACGCGCGTGGGGTCAATCAAGAGGCTTTTCAATCTTCTACATGTTCCTCCCCCTTATTTGTGGCCTATTAATCATTATTCAAGACAAACCATTAACCCCACAAAAACATTTTCTGAACACATAAAAAAAAGAGACATCATCGTCTCTTTTTTATTAATCGTCAACCGTCATAGCGATACGTTTTTTCTCATTAAAGGCTTCTTTAAAGGCTCCTGATGAGGCTTCATACAAATCAAGAACAGCATCTCGATTAACACCTTGTTTAAAGATAAAGGTATTGACAGATTCACCTGTATGATCCTTAGCCGTATAATTACCAATAGGCATGCCACTAAAGATAACCTTATAATTATCAGCCATCTCAGGATCCTCATGCAAATCAAATTCAGACAATGACAATTTGCCCATCAAGATATCACGACACAAATCGGCAACAGCTTGACCTGTATAAGAGTTATCAAAAGCATCAAAGACATACTCACGAACTTCTTTCTTTTCCCAACCTTCACGTTTGGCTTCTTCAAAGACATCACGTTTTTCAACCTCTAATTTTTCAGGTTCAGGATACTTAGCAACAAAGGCTCTCAAAAATTCTTGAACCGCTTTAATTTCAAAACCAAAAGCACCATCCGCTTGTTTATCACGGAAAATCATCGTCACTTCGTTCAACTGAGGATCCATCAAGCAACGAAGCAACCCTTCTTTAAGCATTTGAATCTTCGATTGACGAAGCGCATCATCACCTTTATAATCTCCTCGACCAATCGCATTGAAATTATCCAACAATTCACGAGACACTTGCCAATATTCAACAGGTTTACTTTGCGTTGTATACGAAATACCATTTTCACGATTATATTCATCATAAACAGCATTCATAATATACTCAGACAACTCTGCCGAATATTCATCAAGCTTAATACCTGCCTTATTAGCAGCCAAAAGAGCATCTTCTTTAATCGTTTGAGCAATCTTCGCATGTGCCACACGCGCTTTTACAAGAGCTTCCCCGTCAATGGTAGCAAGTGAGTCAGAACCACGGAAACGATTAGCTGTTGTTGGCAAGGTTGATTTCGTATACTTACCTGCCACAGGTTGAGGCAAGCGTCCATGAAGACCTGCTGCCATTGGTGTAATCGTATCCAATTTATTGACAATCGGCATACCTGTTTGAGAGAAAACCGCACCATTACCTGGGTTCTTACCTGGCAAGAATAACAAATCGTTAACTTTAATGGTAGACGTTTCTTCATTATTAATATTATAACCAATGCCAGCTTCCCCTGGCGTAATCACATCACTTGGACGACGAGTCACATTCTTACCATTAACACGCACTTCATGACGAATACCTGAATTATAAATCAAGTCTTCAATCAATTCTTTGTCATTTGATTTAAGGAATACCGTATAAGCAGAGTTGGCACGAATAACAGCTTCAACAGCTTCCCCATAAATATCACGCAACTGTTGATAGGCTTGAAGAACAAAGGTCAACTGCAAATCTTGTCCAAGGGCAATAGACGTAATCGTATCAAGGTTTGCAATTCCACGTTCACCATCACGAATATTACCCAACTCTTCAAGCATCACATGAAGACCAACAATTGGTTTACCTGCTGATTTAGTTGTATAAGCCAAATCGTAGAACTCATTAACCAATTGAGAGAAAATCGTAAGAACGTGTTTTTGATAGTGTTGCAAATGAGGGGGTACAACCGCAAACATAAACTTAGGACGTTCACTATAAAAGACTTGAGTCATATCAATAACAGGTGATTGCTGTTGCACAAATGATTTTGTCAAGGCATCGTATTTCGTATCTTCAAATTGAGATACCCCATCAACAAAATGATCGCCTTCTTTTTGCATTTCAATCAAAACGCCATCTTTAACAATCAAGTCATTTGTAATCTCATCACGAACATAGGCCACTTGACCACGTTTACGATAGCCTTTAATAAAGCGGAAATAAAAACGGGCGACACGTGTTCCTGATGTTGAGACATCAAGTGTCAAATAAGTCGTGCGATTTGGATATTTCCCAACAATATGAAGCCAAGACCAACCTGCCATCGACACGTTTTCAATATGACCATACTTTTCAACATCCATTGGTTTTGTAAATTCAGCGTCTTCATAAGCTGTCCATGTCGTATTCGCATTAGCAAATCCATAACGACTAACATAATTCTTATCAAAACGAACCCCAATACGACGAGGGAAGCCAACCCCTGACACGTCAAAACTATCAGATAAACCGCCTGACATCAAGGCAATCGTTGTCGGGTCATCATAAACAGAAAGACCTGTTAACAAGGTTGCATAAATAGACGCAACCGTTTGCTCTGCCCCAGAAATCTGTTTAATGGCATTGTTTGCAGTGATTGACTTAACACGCAATTCATTACGAGGAAGCATGGACATAGCTTCAAACACAAGTGTCAACAAATCTTTCTTATCTTCAGGAGGAAGTGTTGGGTCAACATTAATAAAATTAAGGTCCGTTGACACTTTGGCTGCCAATTCCCCCAAAAGAACATAAACCGAATACATCGAAATCTTCGAATAAATGTCTTCAACCTGTTCATCCACAATTTCCTGAGGAATATTATCACGATAACCCACATAACGCACATACTTTTCTTGTTCAATCAAATAATCAAACAACAAATAAACAATACGACGAAGCATGTTCCCTGCGGCAGGATTCCAAATTTCACCATTATCTGGGAACAACATGGCAACAATGGCATCAATCATCCCCACGGCTTTAGTAACATCATTACGACGAAACTCTTGAAGCGCATTAATCAAGGGATTGAAAACGTTAGAAAGGTTCGGCACCATCAGGTTAAACTGTACCACCTCAAACCCTGCTTTCGTGGCAGGATAATAAAACTTACGAAGCAATTCCATTTTAGGGTCTGTCGTAAAAATATTCCATGGATTATCTGCTCGAATCCACAAATCAAAGATAACTTCGATATAGGTTTGTCCTTTACCACCACGAGTAATGGCAATCAAGATAACATTAACAGGGGCGTCATCATAAAAATAAACCCCTGCTGGACGTTGTGTGTTCCAATCAAGCGGATGGAAATTGGCATTAATGAAATCCGCAAGCGTATCATAAGGGTCATTCTTACGTTGGAAACCACCCACACGACGTTTACCATCGCCACCTTCACGACGAGGAATCAGTGGATTATAATCATAATCAAGACCAGAATACCATCTTTGATATTCAGCAGGAACATCACTCATGTCATACAACATTTCCCCAAAATCATGATCGAACATTGGCACTTTTTCTTTAACAACATCCCCATTGATGTCCTTCTTAACAAAACCATCAACCGTCTTATCATAAACAGGCATCATGATTTTCTTAATCCCATCATTTTTCATCATAATGTGACTAGCCAATACCATAACCGTCCCATCATAACCAAGACCCGCATCAGGGGCTACACGAAAATCAGACACCAAATGGTCAATTTGACGTAAGAATGCTTCATTATCAAACGTTGTCAAATCATCGTTAATGTATTGTGTATTGTTCTGTTCCCAGACGACTTTCATTTTCCATCTAAACAGACCCCACAAAGGGAAGAAACAAACAAACATCAAAAACAAGGTCTGAGGAATACCACCATAATTATGGAAAAAACCCTGATCCTTGCCATGAAGGTTAGCTGTCATTTCTCTAAGCCCTTGAATCAAAAGACCAAACACAATAACAACAGCAGCCGCAGCCACAATAGAGCCTTGTTGATAAATCTTACGAGACTGAGGCCCAATTGGTTTCTTACGAGCTGTTTCAGCTTCTAAATCGACTTCCTTTTTCTTCTTAAAACCATCAACCGTTTTACGTGCATAGGCACGTTCCATCTCACGTTTACTTCGACGACCCAAAAACAATTTTTTAGCATTTGAAACCGTCATCTGCGCACGTGCTTTTGATTTTAAACCATCCGCACGCTCACGAACCTGTCCTTTTAACACGTCCGTATGTTTCTTAAAATCCATAAAAAACAAGCCTTTCTGAAATATGTTATACTTATATTATAAAAAAACTAAGCCCATTTAACAAGGTCACAAAGAAAGGAATTAACCACCTATGACAAATCTAAAACCTTTTGTTGAAGAAACAGAAACCTATGCGCGTTTAGCAACCTATTTTGCTAACGACCCTGAAAAACGTAAAAAAGCGCGTGACGAATACGCTGAATACATGCTCGATACATCCTTTAAAAATCGTCAAAATATCAGTAAACATTTCATTGAAATGACCCAAGACAATCCTGATCAAATGCAAAAACTTAAAGTCACACGTGGCGTCAACCTTGGAGCAGGTGCTAAAGTCTTTATGAGCGAAATTAGCAATATCTTCACCAAAAAAGAAGAAGAACAAAAAACACGCGCTCAAAACGTCCTAGAAGAAACCAACCAAATCTTCTATGACTTAAACCAACTACACACCGCAAGTACCTACCTTCAAAAAGCCGAACCCGAACATCACAAATGGTCAATGCTTGCCGCCCAAATGACCCAAAACAATATCATCGATAAATACAACCTATCACTTGAAAAAAACAACATCACCCTCGACTTATCAGAAGAAGAAATTGATAATATCATCACCTATTATCGAGGAAATCCTGACCAACTCAACGACATTCTCCTTTCTCGTGATGATAACTTCCCACTCGATTCAACCTCTGAAAAAGACGCTCAAGCCTACGTTCTTATCAATTATCTTTGTGATACCAACCAAAACTACTACAATTGCTTTAAAGCCATTTCAGAAGAACGTGTCAACAGTAACGCTAGTCTAAGTAATATCATTCCAGACAATGTACGCACCTTCTTCAAAGAACGAAGCGACTTTATTAACGAACAACTGGACAAAAAAGCTTACGATAACCTTTACACAAATGGCGATCTCAACGCCTTTGAAACCTTTGTTAACGAAATTCCAAGTAAATACGACGAAACCTTACAAGAACTCGTAGACACCTATTACACAGGCGGCACGAAAGAAACAGGAAAACCCATTGAAATGGTTCTTCGTGCACGTGTCATCAGTACCCTCGACGGTTGTTCGAAAGAAGACGCCCAAGCAATTCTCGACAATAAAAAACAAAACTTACAAACCTATGACACCCTTGTTCTCGAACAGCCCATTGATTTTTCTGCCTTCAACAAATTAACAGATGAAACAGAAACAACAGACACACAAGCACCAAGCCTTAGAGAAACCATCCAACAACATCAAGAAAAAAATCGCCCTAAAAACAGTCATACCAAAAATAAGTATGACCTCCCTGAAACCAATCATGACCTCCCTGAAACCAACCATGACCTCCCTTTAGGTAATCATGACCTCCCTGAAACTAATCATGACTTCCCCGAAACCAACCACGACTATCCCGTATACCCAAACGACCAATTTCAACCAGATATCTTTCTAGGTGACCCCTATCTTGACAACTATCTCCCACCAGAATTTGAAATCGACGAAAGTCAATTCGACTATAACCCTGAACAAAATTTCCTAGTACATTGACAAACCTTACAAAACATGAGAAAATAAAAGATATTAAATAAGAAAGTGAGATCTCTCCAAATATGTTAACAACAAAAAATGTAACGGCAACAGCTGCAAGCCTAGCTAGCATTTTAGCACCTGTTGCCTCTGTTTCGGCTGACGAAAATACTGAAAAAGTAGACCTTTCAAAAACAATTTCTCTTGACGAATTTGAAAGTCGTCAAAACGCAAAAACAGAAAACACATCAACTAACACAACACCCGTTGACACAACAACTGACTACACTGTCACAGAAGGCCATGTGACAAAATGGATTGACGAAGATGGAAAACCTCTAAAACCTGCTGAAGATGGTAGCCATCCTGACACCAATAAAGATGCTATCGAAGGACGTCAACTCATTGAAATCAAAAAAGATGACAATGGTGACCTTGTCAATGTCTACAAAAATCTCGACATCGAAGAAGACACGACAGAAAGTGACGAATTACTTCTCACACCTGCAGGTAAAACCTTGAATGACGCCCTTAAAAAAGGAACAAAAGTCAAAGATCAAAAAGACACAACACCGTCATCAAGCAAATCTGACAGCGCCCCAAGTGCTTCTAAAAATGACAAAGCACCATCTGCAAAAACAAAAGCAGACAGTGAACAAACAAAAGCTAAAGAAACCCTTGATGCACAACTCAAACGTCTCAATGACGACATCAACACCATTAACGAATTGTCACCAGGAACCTTCAGCGAAAACGAAATCAAAGAGATGAATGAAAAATTCCCTAATCTCTCTGCCGATAAACGTGAAGAGTTCTTAAACAATCTTGAAAAAACAATCACAGACATCAAAACTCAAAAAGGAACAGACGCACCTGCAGAACAACCTGCCCAACAAGCACCTGCACAACCTGCGCAACCTGCGCCAACCCAACAAACAGCAACACCAGCTCAACAAGAGAGTGCGCCTGCGGTTCCATTAAACAGTAACCGTCAAGCATCAAGCAACACGCTCCCAAGCACTGGTGAAAACACAAACACACAATTAATGACAGCAGGCGGTGTCTTAACACTCAGCGCAGCAGGCCTTATCGCCCTTGCTCGTCGTAAAAAAGAAGAATAAACACATTATCACCGTTTCGTAACCGAAACGGTGTTTTTTAAGCGCTCCGCGCTATCGCCTACGGCGATTTTCCGATTTTTGCTATCGCAAAAATCGGTTTTTTTTTGTTTTTGGTCTGCCTATCGGCAGACCGTTAGATAACCTTATTAACAAAAAGCCCAAAACCAATATCCAAACCAAAATTCAAAATCAACAACCTAAAACCCAACAACCTAAAACCCTACAACCTAAAACCCAACTACCTAAAACCCAAAATCAAGACTAAAATCAAACAACACTTACAAGTGAACAAAAATCATGGTATAATCGCAGCTCATAATTGCAACAAAAAAAGAATAGGATAACCTATTCTTTACGCATCAGCAGCGACATTTGAAACATAAAATGTCGTCACATGATTAGTCTTATAACCATCTTTATCCGTTGTCACATAGCCAAATGGTTTTTTATTATAAAGAAGAATTGTAACATAACCATCGTCTTTAGCGTAAGTTTCAAACGATACCTTATCTTTATCTTTAACCTTAATTGTCGAATTAATCGTTGGCAAGTCTTTTGACAATTCATCAGTAATAGCTTTTGCTGTATCCGACGTATCGGTAGCTTCAGCTTTCTCAGGTGCGTGCAAAGACGCATCTGTATAACGTTTTGCTTCATTGTCAGGATAATACGTAATCTTACCTAACTTATAGCCCCCAACAAGATCCTCAACTTCAACCTTATAAGGCGCATCCATTCCTTTAGCTGTCGCTGTCAATTGTTCTTCAATCGACAATGATTTCTTAGACGATGACGTTGATGACGATTTCGCTAATGACTTAACAACTTTTACATTGGCGGAAGACGACGGCGTAGACTTCTTAGATGACGGTGTCATAGCAGCAACGCCAATCAAAGCAGCCACAAGAGCAATTCCACAAACCGTCACAATCAAGCCAGGCTTACGTTTAGCAACCACAATTGCTCGTTCAACAAACTTAGGTTTCTTGACCAAAGCTGGTTCTTGATCATCAAAAGTAGGCAAGTCAGACGACTCAATCAATGTTTCGCCATCAATCAATTCTGCTTTATCATCAGAATCACCCTCTAATGTATCATCAGAATCATCCGCTAATGTGTCTTCAACTTCAGAAGAAACGGCTTCAGGCACTGCATCACTTTTAAAGTCAGGCAAGCCTTCAACCATCCCTTCAACAAATTCATCACGACCAGAAACAACATCTTCACTACGAGACAAGGTCGTCTCAGGAACGTCAACTGTTTCTACAGACGGTACAGGTTCTGTCAAATCAGCATTAGAAGAGTCCAAAGCAGGCTCTGACGATCCCTTAAACGATTCTAATTTTGCCGTCAACTGAGAAATATGATCTAAACTCTCTTTAATCTCATCTTTTGACAAAACCCTCGTCTCTGTCAAATCTATAGGCGCATCAGGTTCTGTCACAGGCTCTACAACAGGCCCTACAGGTTCTGTCACAGGTTCTGGTTCTCCTACAGGCTCAGGTTCTATTATAGGTTCTGTCACAGGTTCTGTCGCAGGTTCTACGGCAGACTCTACAGACTCTACGACAGGTTCTGCAGCAACCTCTACAGGCTCTACGACAACCTCTACAGGCTCTGCTACAGGCTCTACAGTAGGTTCTGCCACAGGTTCAGGGTCAATAGATGTATGTTGCGATGTTTTATGTTGTGCCAATAATTGGCGCAATCGTTCTTTAGAATTAGTAGACATGTGGTTTGGTGTCCTTTCATCCTTTTTAGAGTATAGTCACATTATAGCAAAGCCTCTAACAATCGTCAAAGAAAAAACATCGTTTCATCAAAAGAGGAAAAAATAAAGCATTTTTGATATAATAAAGATAAACAACTAATAAAGGAAACCAAACATGGAAATCAAAGAACGACTTAGTATCAGTATTCCCAAACGTGTCAACCGTCGTCTTAACGATTTAGCAGAAGACAAAGGTGTTAGTAAAAACACCATTATTGCTTCCGCTATTGAAGACTACCTTAGTCAACTCAATCATACCGATGCGGCCACAGATTACCTCAACGGACGACTCAATCAAGTCACTATGAGCCAAATGAATATTCTAACCGCACTCACAGACATCAAACGTCAACTTACAGACATTGAAGAAAACTTAGAGGATAACAATAATGGATATTAAAGAAATGCTAAAAGGGATCAAACCCTATCTCTTAGCCCCACAATTAGACACAATCACTAATTTATCAAACCCTAAAAAACCAAAACGTGTTGCCCAAATCATCGTTAAAGCCATGTGCGACAACATTGAAGCCCCTGAAACCATTGAACTTTATCACGATGGACGACTAGAACGCATTCGTTATTTTGACCCAAAACCCCTACTCAAAGGAAGTTGGGCTGAAATTTCCCTCATGCTCCTTCAACTATCCTATCAAGAACAAATTCTTATCATTGAAAGCATTTATCCAAAAGGTGTTCAATTAACCGCTAAGGCCTTTGCAGCCACCTTCACAAAAACAGAAGATAAAGAAAATATCATTGTCCAAGAAGACCCAAAACTTATTCATAAACTAAATGCTGCAAATGCAGGTATTGCCTTAATTGTATCCATGCTTCAAGAAACAGGTCACAAAACCTCACATCCTGATAGTGTCGTTAAAGAGCTTAAACGCATGAACAACTTGGCGTCTCAACAAGCTATCTCAGAAACCTATCAAAATGCGATTACAAAAGCCGACCAAGCCAACAAATTTAATGACCGTCAACAATAAAAAAAGCAAGCCGAAAGGCTTGTTTTTTTATAACGACAACTGCTGCTGCTCTGAAAAAAGTTACCAAATATTGACAAATCACCTCTAAACAACGGCAGATGATTCTTTTTTCTCATGTTCGTCATCAATTACATTCC
>ERZ773051.788-NODE-788-length-19602-cov-3.227963_pt1 | contig 19602 bp, 14 predicted proteins | sample MGYA00580631_ERZ773051 | MGnify/ENA primary metagenome ERZ773051 (study PRJEB29015, sample SAMEA2738137) | human oral metagenome | biome: human oral; feature: human-associated habitat; material: saliva | place: China | collected 2204 ... | reverse complement strand
TAGTCCCCTATGTAGGCAAGGGTCTCCTCTCCTTGGAATTTTAGGTCTTGGGGAACTCCCGCTATCACAGCTCCCGGATGGATCTCGCAGTGTGCCCCTATACGAGCACCACTGCGTATGATAGCATGGCTGTGGATATGAGTTCCCTCTCCTATCTCTACATTTTCTTCTATTATGGCAAAGGCGTCTATTTGTACTCCGTCGGCCAACTTAGCCTCGGGGGCAACAAGGGCTGTGGGGTGTATGGTGGTTGTGTTCATTTTGTAGGGAGGAATGTTAGTTGTTCTTTACGATCTGTGCCATAAACTCAGCCTCGCATACGAGTTTTTCTCCTACATAAGCAAGACCACGCATGTTGGCAATCCCTCGTATTATCTCGCTCATCATGCGCAGACGGAATACTAGGGTATCGCCGGGAACAACCTTCTGTCGGAATTTTACATTGTTGATTTTTAAGAAGTAAGTGGAGAAATCGCCTCCCTCTTCCATAGCACTAAGAACGAGCAATCCTCCCGTCTGTGCCATGGCTTCTACGATGAGTACCCCGGGCATTACAGGTTCGTTGGGGAAATGCCCGACAAAGAAGGGCTCATTGCCCGATACGCTCTTTACCCCTACGATGCTATCTTGCCCGATCTCGATAATTTTATCTACAAGGAGGAAGGGATAGCGGTGAGGAAGCAATTCTTTGATGCGATTTATATCAAGTATGGGCTCCTTATCGGGATCATATACTGGGGCTTGGGCTTCGATCTGTTTGATCTCTTTGCGCAGGAGGCGTGCCATCTTATTGTTGATGCCATGCCCGGGGCTGTAGGCCAAAACGTGCCCACGGATGAATTTCCCTACGAGAGCAAGGTCTCCTATGATGTCGAGGAGTTTGTGCCGGGCTGGCTCTCCGGGTAGTGCCTCATTGGGGTTGAGGAATCCTATCGTGGTGGGTATTTCAGTCCCCTGAGGTAGCACTTTCCCTAGTTCTTCTCTCTCCTCTTTGCTTAGCTCTCTGTCGTTGATAACGAGAGCATTCGATAGCTGCCCGCCTTGTATCAGACCCTTCTGAATGAGGGGGAGAAGCTCGCGAACAAAGACAAAACTACGAGCCGGAGCAATCTCCGAAGCATAGTCAGTATGGCTGTCGTATGAGGCGAATTGATTGCCCAAAAGAGGCGAAGGGTACGAGATATGTGTATCAATACCGAATTCGTCATCGGGCAGGAGGATAATACGAGCACCCGTATCAGGGTCGCTTACTTCCATCCTTTTTTTGATGATGTAGTACTCGCGTTCGGCCTTCTGTTCGGCAAGACCTACTCGCTGTATTGCCTCTACAATGGGCTGAGAATTACCCGTGAGGATTGGGCACTCAGGGGCATTAACTTCTATAATACAATTGTCTACCCCAAGGGCATACAGGGCACTCAGGGTATGTTCGATAGTGCTTACTGAGAGCTCTCCCTTCTTAAGAACAGTACTGCGGTCGGTAGAGCAAACCAGCTCTGCCAGTGCCGGGATAAGAGGAGCATTCTCTACATCGGTACGCCTGATTTGGTATCCTGTGTTGATAGGTGCAGGCTGTAGGGTCATTGTAATCTGGAGACCTGTGTGGAGCCCTATCCCTTCGAAGTGGAGGGCTTCATTTAGTGTTTGCTGTTGCATGGGGTGGAGGATAATTTGTTGATTTTATCTTCGAGCTCTTCGAGTCTTCTGAGTAGTTGTGGTAATTTGGGCACTACGGTGTAGGCTCTCATTGCGGTGGAGAGATCCATGGCCGGGGAGCCAAGGAGTTTACGTCCGTCCGCAACATTGCCAAGGATACCGGTCTGGCCGCCCATATCAACATGGTTGCCTACGGAAACATGACCGGCGATGCCAATCTGCCCACCTGTGCGACACCAGGACCCGATGTGGGAAGAACCTGCCATGCCGCCTTGGGCTGCCATTACCGTGTGCTCGCCTACGGAGCAGTTGTGTGCCACCTGTACCAAGTTGTCGAGTTTGGCACCTTTACCGATGATTGTACTGCCCATTACGGCACGATCTATACACGTATTGGCACCGATCTCTACGTCATCGGCAAGGACTACATTGCCTAATTGGGGGATTTTCTTGTACCCCTCCTCGGAGGGAGCAAAGCCGAATCCATCAGCCCCGATTACAACTCCGGCATGGAGAGTGCAGCGTGCTCCTACCTCACATCCCGGGTAGATAGTGACATGGGGATAAAGGGTACTCCCTTCGCCAATCTTGCATCCCTTACCGATGTATGTATATGGGTAAATGGAGCAACCTTCGCCCAAGGTTACTCCTTCGGCAATGTAGGCAAAAGGTGCAATGTAGCAGTGCTTGGGAAGCTCTACGGAGGGGTGGATAAAGGCTTCACTAGCTACGCCTTCGTAGCGTGGAGCTATCTCTTCTGTTGCCAATTGCATCAATTGAGCTAGAGCGGCATAGGGATCGGCAACGCGTATTAAGTTGGTAGTAAGGGGAGCCGAGGGGCAAAAGTCGTCAGAAACGAGAGTGGCCGTTGCTCGGGTTGTGTAGATATGGGGTTCGTATTTGGGGTTGGCAAGAAAGGTGAGTTGCCCCTCAATGGCCTCTTCTATACGTCCAAATGAGGATACTATGGCTTGAGGATCTCCCTCAATAGTACCTCCCAGCAATGTGGCAATACTCTGTAGTGTAAACTGCATAACTCTGTTTCCCTCTTAAGACTAGGGATTATATGATTCCTTGTTTGATTAGAGCCATCTCCATTTTGCGGCGGAGGTTCTCTGCTTCGTTGGCGGCGGCAGAAGCAAAATGCTCAGAACTATCGGCATAGAGAATCCCTCGAGAAGAATTTACGAGGAGGCCACACTCCGGCGTCATACCATGCTCTATGAGTTGGTCAAAATCCCCGCCTTGTGCGCCAATGCCCGGCACTAAAAGAAAATGATTAGGAACAATGTTGCGCACGCGTTGCAGGTACTCGGCTTGAGTTGCCCCCACCACGTACATCATGTGCTCGTCGTCACTCCATTGGCTGCTGGTCTTGAGCACTTGCTCAAAGAAGAAGTCTCCCTCTTCGTTCTTGGTTAGCTGGAAGTCGCTAGCCCCCTGATTAGAGGTAAGAGCAAGCAGTACAACCCACTTATCCTTGTACTCCAAAAAGGGTTTTACACTATCCTGTCCCATGTAGGGAGCCACGGTAAGTGCATCGGCTTTTAGGTACTCATAGGAAGAGCGAGCGTAGTGCATACCGGTGTTGCCTATGTCTCCTCGCTTACCGTCTATGATGATGAATTGATCGGGGTATTGCTCGCGTATGTAAGCCACTGTATGCTCCAATACCTGTACTCCAAAGGCTCCCATGGATTCGTAAAACGCTACGTTGGGCTTGTATGCTACACAAGAGCCCGCGGTGGCATCAATGATGGCACGATTGAAAGTGAGCATGGGATTTTCCGTGCGCATGAGGTGCTCGGGTATCTTTCGGAGGTCTGTATCGAGTCCTACACAGAGGAAGGAGCGTTTCCGCTTTATGTTTTCTATGAGTTCTTGTCTAGTCATTGCAACTATGTATTACACGCCTTTTGAATAATAGGAGTCGGGGATTAGCTAAGAGCAGCTTCTTGCAATCGTTCGCTATTTTCTGCCACAGAGAGGGCATCGATAATGGGCTTTAGGTCACCATCGAGCACAGCTTGTAGGTTGTACAGAGTGAGTCCAATGCGGTGGTCGGTTAGCCTACCTTGTGGATAATTATAGGTTCGTATTTTAGCACTTCTATCGCCGGTTGATACCATCGTTTTACGGCGAGAGGCAACCTCATCGAGGTACTTCTGATGCTCCAGATTGTAGATGCGGCTACGCAGTTCCGTGAGGGCTTTTGCTTTGTTTTTGAGCTGCGAACGCTCGTCTTGGCTCTGCACGGTGATCCCGGTAGGTACGTGTACGATACGCACCGCCGAGTAGGTCGTATTTACGGATTGCCCCCCTGCACCGCTGGAGCAAAAGGTGTCGATACGTAGATCGCTCTCCTTTATTTCTACATCAAACTCGTCGGCTTCCGGGAATACGGCAACCGTGGCAGCCGAAGTATGGATGCGCCCCTGAGCCTCGGTCTCCGGCACACGTTGCACACGATGTACACCGGACTCGTACTTGAGGGTGCCATAGGCATTGTCTCCCGTTACGGAGAAAACGATCTCTTTGTATCCCCCGAGAGTGCCCTCGGTATAGCTACTCACCTCTACACGCCAGCCGAGCCCCTCTACAAAGCGAGTGTACATCTTAAAGAGGTCGCGAGCGAATAGAGCGGCCTCGTCTCCCCCCGTACCTGCACGGATTTCCATGATGGCATTCTTCCCATCTTCGGGGTCATCGGGTAGGAGCAATAGGGCAATTTTTTCTTGCAATTGAGGGCACTGCTCGTCGGCAAAGGCGATCTCCTCTTTGGCAAGAGCCTTCATCTCCTCATCATCCGTCCCATTGAGTAGCTCCATCGCTTCCTGACGATTGAGCTTGAGGCGATTGTATTCCTCGTGGGCTTGGTGTAACTCCTCCAAGCGGCGATACTCTTTACTGAGGCGTACAAAGCGCTTATCGTCCGCTATTACAGAGGGGTCTGTGATGAGCAAAGCAACCTCTTCGAATCGGGCTTCGAGGTTCTGGAGGTGTTGTAATAGTTTCTCTTCGTTCATTTAGTAGCGTAGAGTGCCATAGGGCGATTGTATGGTGAGACTATTCGTTGCTGCGTCTTCTACATGCCCTATTATTTGGGCTTCGATACCGAAACTCTGACTGATGGCGATAACATCGCTAGCCACCTCCTGAGGTAAGTAAAACTCTAGGCGATGCCCCATGTTGAATACTTTGTAGAGCTCTTCTCCCGAGGCGCCGCTCTCTTCTGCAATGATGCGGAAGAGTGGGGGTACGGGCAAAAGATTGTCTTTTACGACATGCTTCCCTCGAACAAAGTGGAGTACCTTGGTCTGTGCTCCCCCGGTGCAATGTACCATACCATGTATTTGGGGGCGAAGCTCTCGGAGCACCGCAGCCACTACGGGGGCATAAGTGCGTGTGGGGGAGAGTATCAATTGCCCCATATTAAGAGGTGTACCCTCCACAGGTTCTAAGAGAGAACGAGACCCACTGTAGACAAGGTCTTGAGGGATGGCAGCATCGAAACTTTCGGGGAATCGCTCTGCAAGGTATTTCCCTAAGACGTCGTGCCGAGCAGAGGTGAGCCCATTGCTACCCATTCCGCCGTTGTATTGGTGCTCATAGGAGGCTTGGCCATAGGAGGCAAGCCCTACTATTACGTCTCCACCGGCAATGCGTGCATTGTCTATCACATCACTACGGCGCATTCGGCAGGTTACGGTACTATCCACTATAATGGTACGCACGAGGTCGCCTACATCTGCTGTTTCTCCTCCTGTGGAGTAGATGCCTACGCCTAGCTGGCGGAGGTTCTCTAGAAGCTCCTCTGTGCCATTGATGATTTCTGCAATCACTTCTCCCGGGATGAGAGACTTGTTGCGCCCGATGGTGGAGGAGAGCAAAATGTTGTCGATGGCTCCTACGCAGAGAAGGTCGTCGAGGTTCATTACGAGGGCGTCTTGGGCTATCCCTTTCCAAACGGAGAGGTCGCCGGTTTCACGCCAATAGATGTAAGCAAGGGAAGACTTTGTACCGGCTCCATCGGCATGCATTAGGTTGCAATAGTCGGGGTCTCCGCCTAAGAGGTCGGGGATAATCTTGCAAAATGCCTGAGGGTATAGCCCCTTGTCTACATTTTTGATTGCATTGTGTACGTCTTCTTTACTCGCAGAGACGCCACGCTGCATATATCGTTCGTTGCTCATAGTGCTCATTGTCGTTTTACCAAAGCCGGAGTACATCTCCCTCTAGAGGTACGTAACTCTCTATGTCTAAACCATTGATTTTGTAGAGGTACTCCACGCGAATGCCGTAGAGTTGTGAGATGCTGTGCATAGACTCTCCCACGCTCACTACATGATCTTGGGCGCTATCTCCATGTTTATTTTTGCGTTGTAGATATATCACATCTCCCTTTTTGAGGGGGAAGTCTACGGGAGCATCGTTGAAGGTTGCCAGCTTCTCTTCGTCGATATTTACATCGCGAGCTATTGTTGCAAAGGAGTCTCCCTCTTCTGCCAACACGTACTCAAGGCCATAGCAATTGTATTGGGTTCGCTTTTTGGGGGGCTTGGAAGTAGTTTGCTTTTCTCGCTTCTTCTCTGGTGTGGAAGAGGGCGATGATGCTTTCCCTTTCATCCATGAGGGGGAGGCCTCTCGGTCGAGTTCGTACAAACTATAAAGCTCTACAAGAGCAATAAGTTTATTGGCATATCCTTTGTCTGTGGCGTATCCACATCTTTGTAATCCCTTGGCCCAACCTTGATAATCGTCCAGTGGGAGCTGGAATAAAGACTTGTAGCGAGGTTGTTGCAAGAAGTAGGAGTGATCGGTATAGGAGTCTAGGGGAGAATCGTAACTGCGGAAGCATTCTCCCTTTTCGTCGTCGTCTTGATAGGCTCGATTGCCTTGCCAAGTTTTGTGACACTTGATCCCAAAGTGATTGTTGTGTACACTTGCCAGCGTGCTTGCACCGGCATTCGACTCGAGCAGTCCCTGTGCGATTGTGATACTTGCAGGTATCTTGTGCCGCTTCATCTGGTGTATGGCTTCGTTGGCATACTTACGGATATAGGCTTGATAGGCGGCATTCATGCGCTGTCCATATAGGAGAGGTAAAGAAGTTAGGGAGAATAGTAGCACTATGATCCCGCGTAATAACTGGTTTGCTCGCATTGCCTGTTTCGTATCTTATCTCCACAAAGGTACAATTTTGCTGCGGATTTGCCATCGTTCGCTTCTGCGGCTACCCAACCGTGATGGAGTGGCTTTTTTACTAAATATGAATGGGGATATTATGTAAAGAATGGTACGCTCCAAACAACAAGGAGGCTAAGGATGAGTACAATGAGCCAGAAGGTGCGCACCTTACGCCTGTGGGCTGGGAACGCAAGAACCATGACCATAGAGGCTGGGATGAGGCTCAGGAGCGAAAGTCCAACGAGGTGCTGTGAGTAAAAAATACCCAGAGGAAGCATGAGGGCTGGGCGCATCTGTGCTGCCATAAGTTGGCGTACTCGCACTTTCTTTTCACCCAAGCGTATTACGCCAAATAATGTAGCGATAGCGTAGAGAGAGGTACTAACCGCTACGGCTATGAGTAGGGGAGGTGGTAACATATTGCCCTCTTGCCAGATGGGGCGAGGGGTGAATATATCTTGTAGAGACTGTCGTAGATGGGGGAGACTCTCGCTGTACAATGCAATAGGGGTAGCAATAATAAAGATGCTAATAAGTCCCAAGAAAAATCCGATACTGCTACGCAAAGAGAGGGCACGGAGGTCAATGGCTGTAAAAAGGATCAGGGGCAGTAGGGCTATAAATGGGGGGTAAAGTAAAACCCCCAAGCCCATAAATACCCCGGCTGTCGTGAGGTCTAGGGGATGATCGGGATGGCGATAACTATTGTAGAGGTTGAAAACAATCCCGAGGTAGGGCAATAGGGAGAGAAGAGCCGTGCTAGAGCACCAAGCAGAGGGGTAGAGTAGAAAAAGAAGAGTTGCCAGCAAGGTACACCAGCGGCGGTCTACTTCGTTATAAAGAACAAAGGTATTGGCTAGAAATCGTACGAGTAGGCAGGCTAGGATGATGAGTAGTCCTGCTCCTACAGAAAGAGCCCATCCGGGAACTTCTAGGGGAGTCTCCATCATCCAAAAGGAGAGCTGCGAGGGAGTAAAAAGGGGAGTGATAGCTGCCACTGCCCCTAGGATTAGGAGAAAGGAGAGTGGCAAGGCTCCTCGCATTTTGCCGGGGGAGGGAGAGGTATTGTACTGCATCTAAAGGGGGAAGAGACGGCGATCCGAAGTATAAGCCTAGGGAGAGTGTACTGTATAGGGAAGGGGGGAGTATCTTACTAGAAGTATCCTAATATATATAGCAAAGTCCCTACCCCCATACTTTTATTAGAGAGGGGATAGGGAGCTTTGTATCTTACTTAGAGAAGATCTTGCCCAATATCGTGACGGTAATTCTTCCCTTCGAATAGCACCTGCTGGGCTATGGTGTAGCACCGTTTGAGGGCGGCTTCGGGGGTTGCTCCATAAGAGCTTACAGAGAGTACTCGCCCGCCATCGGTTACAATTTTGCCGTCTAGTTTACGCGTGCCGGCATGGAAGAGGCAAGTGTCGTGGGGAGGATCGGGGAGTGTGATCTCGTACCCTTTTTTATAGCTTCCGGGGTAGCCACGGGAGACGAGCATTACACTGGCGGCAGGGCGAGGGTCTTCTGTCAATGTATATTCGTCGAGTGTGCCACTAGCTATAGCTTTGAGGAGGAGTGCCACATCGCTAGAGATACGTAGCATTACAGTCTCCGTCTCGGGGTCTCCCAAGCGGCAATTATATTCAATGACATAGGGATCGCCCTTCACATTCATCAGCCCGAGGAAGATAAATCCACGGTACTCTATGTGTTGATCTCGCAGCCCTTGTAGGGTCGGTTCTATGATGCGCTGGCGTACCCTTTCCATAAAAGCCTCGTCGGCAAAAGGTACGGGACTAACAGACCCCATCCCACCCGTATTGGGCCCCATGTCGCCATCGCCGATACGTTTGTAGTCTTTAGCCGCAGGGAGGACCTTATAATTAACTCCATCGGTTGCTACAAATATGGAGCACTCGATGCCTTGTAGGAATTCTTCAATGACTATTTTTTGTCCCTTACTCCCCCAAATGCCTTCGGCAAGGTCGTCGAAGCCTTCGGCAGCCTCCTCTAGTGTGGGAACAATAAGCACCCCCTTACCGGCTGCCAAACCATCGGCTTTGAGTACAAAGGGAGGATGGAGGGTTTGCAGATAGGCTACGGCTTCACTCTTTTCGTTGGCTGCAAAGGTGCGGTAACTTGCCGTCGGGATACCATAGCGTTGCATAAAGGCTTTGCTAAAGTCTTTGCTACCCTCGAGCTGTGCACCTTGGGCATTGGGCCCTACGACCATGAGTTGGGGGAAGTCTTCTTTGCGCTCGGCAAAATAGTCGGCAATGCCCTGTACAAGGGGCTCTTCGGGGCCGGAAACCAAGAGGTTGACCCCATGACTTGCAATAAACTCTGCGATGGCGTCAAAGTCTTTGCCCGAGAGCTCGGGTACGTTGATGCCGTAGATTTCACTCCCTCCATTACCCGGGGCAATGTAGAGTTGTTCTACCTCGGGAGAGGTGGCAATGCGCCATGCCATGGCAGACTCGCGCCCTCCGGAGCCTAGGAGCAGTACGATGAGGCGTTCGCTAGCTCGTTTTTCTTGCATAATCGAATCTAATTGGAGGAGGTCTTTTTGCTCCTCATCTTGTGGAATATAATATATCTTGCTCATAGGTGATCTTGGAAGTATCTTGTGATTGTTTGGTTTAGATGTACGCGATCCTTACCCAGTACGTTGTGTTCGTGTCCCGGGTAATACATGCAGTCGGGGTAGGTACGTTGGTTAATACATGCCTGTACAAAGGCTTGAGCATGCTGCCAAAGTACCACATTATCTACGGTACCATGGATGAGAAGGAGGCGTCCCTTGAGGTCGCCGGCACGGAGTGTGAGATTGTTTTTATTGTACCCCTCGGGGTTTTCTTGCGGAGAGTCGTTGTAGCGTTCGCCGTACATTACTTCGTAACGGCTCCAGTCCATCACAGGACCTCCTGCTACACCTACCTTGAAAACATCGCTATGGGTGAGCATCAGGTTAGTAGTCATAAAGCCTCCAAAGCTCCATCCATAGACGCCCATACGCTCGGTATCTACCCAGGGTTGCTGCTGTAGAAACTCTACTCCACGCATCTGGTCGTCCATTTCGGCCGTCCCCACTTGGCGGTGAATCACCTGCTCAAAGTCGCGCCCACGGCGAGCACTCCCTCGGTTATCGAGGGTGAAGACAACGTACCCCTGCTGTGCCATATACACATCCCAGCCACCGGCTCCGGCTAACCAGTCTTTGGTCACAAGTTGAGCGTGCGGACCTCCATAAACGTAAATGATGGTTGGATACTTTTTGTTCGGGTCGAAGTTGATCGGTTTGAGGAGGCGATAGTGCAGTGTAGTCTTGCCATCACGTGCCGTTAGGGTACCCAGTGTAATCTCGGGCATGATGGCATTTTTTGTGGGATCCTCCGCTTTGAGTAGTTGTTTTTCTTCCTTCCCCTTTGTGCTAACAATGCGGCTGATGCGAGGTGTCGTAGGGGACGAATAGGTGTCTATAAACGCTGTTTTAGAAGCGTTGAGGCTTGTATGGTGCACTCCCTCTATGGGGGTTAGGTCCACAAAATTTTTGCCATTAATGCCTATGCTGTAGAGGCGAGTCTCTAGAGGCGAAGCCGCCGTTGCCTCAAAAAAGATGGTCTTGCCGTCTTGAGAGAAGCCTTTGAATTCCGTCACTTCCCACTCCCCTCGGGTAATTTGTTGTAGAGAGTTTGCTTTACGGGTAGAGCCAAGATAGAAGTGGTTGTAGCCATCTTTGCGAGAGAGCCAGAGGTAACGCCCATCGTTGGCAGGGAAGAAAATCATGGAAGATTGCGGCTCAATGTATTTGGGGTCATCCTCCACAAACAGAGTGGCAAGCCTAGCTCCCGATTGGGCATCGTAGCGATTGACTTCGTTGTGGTTCTGCCCCCGATTCACTTCGGCAATGTAGAGCGAACGATTGTCGGGATCCCAAGCAATGTTGGTAAGGTAGTGCTCGGGGTCGCCTCCCGTCTGCATATAGACCGTTTGCCCCGTAGTGCGATCGAATACTCCCAGGGTAACGTGGTGCGAAGGCTCGCCCGCCATGGGATAGCGTACAGGCACCTCTTTTGCCTTGTGTGGGGTGATGTCTACCAAAGGATAGGGAGCTACCATGGATTGATCCATGCGGTAGAAGGCAACTTTGCTGCCATTGGGGCTCCAGAAGATCCCTTTCTCTATACCAAACTCACGCTGATGAACAGACTCCCCATAGACGATTGTATCCCCTTCGTTTTGGGCGATAACGAGGCGTTGTGTGCGCTTGTCGCTCCCTGCCTCCTCTAGTTGTTGCATGTAAAGAGTGCCATCGCTGCTTCTTGCGATAAGCCACTTGGCATCGGGCGATAGCTCTACAAGCTCATCGGCAGTATCCCCTTGGCTCTGGAGCGAAAGGCTGCGAAGAAGCTTTTTCTGAGAAAGGTCTATAATGTAAATGGCACGCCATGTTTGCACCGCAAGGAGAGATGGCTCTCCCTCAATGGGGTAGTAATGGGGTAGTTGCCCATGATACATGTGTAGGAGATCTTCTCCTGTGATTAGGTTTTGTATCTCACTAACAGTAAGTAATACCTTGGGGCTTTGCTCTTTGGCATTGCTTTCCATCAGTTTATCCCCCTCTAGATAGGTACAACGGTCTCCTATCCATTGCAAGCGAGGGATATATTTGGGGTAGTAGTTGCTGATGAACTTTTGCCCTCCCGGGGTTACCTCCTCCAGACTATAGAGCCCTTGGGCATCTTGTGCATAGCCGTAGATTGCACTCCCGGTAAGCAGGGTGGCGAGGAATAGGGTATGCAGAGTTCTGTTTCTCATATACTTGTATATTTCGTTTGGTTTCACTACTGATTACTATCGTCGAAGACTTGAATGCGAGATTTGCGCGAGGGGCGTTCTTCATCTCCACGCCTACCGAATCTGTCTTTGGGGCTATTTGAACCATGTTGCCCTTTCCCTCCAAATCGGGGGCGACGTGTTTTTCCTTCTGTCGCGGGAGAGGTGTTTTTGAATGTCTTTTCCCTCTCGGGGCGTTTCTCCCTCGGGGTGCGCTCTTGCTTGCGTTCGCGGTAGGGACGAGAGGATGCATACGTGCGTGTTTTCCCCTCGGCTAGGTCGCGCTTAAAATCGTCGCGCTTGCCCTCGAATAGTTCGTAACTCCTCAGTTCACACTCAAGATCGCCATTGAGCAGATCAAGACGAGAAGAGTGGCGCAGACCGATGGCATGGAATAGCTTGCTCTTGGGGGCTATAATCCAAACCTTAGAGCCGGCATATTTGTGTTTGAGTTCACTACCGATCATGCTATAGAGCGCCTCTAGGTCGAATCGCGTGAGTCGCTCTCCGTAGGGTGGGTTGAGTACCATCAGTACGGGAGCTTCGGGGGCATTGCGGCGTTGCATAGCTATATGTTCTACAGTAATGTCGTGCCCTAATCCCATATGCTGCACGTTGGCATTCGTTACCGTATAGGCATCGTTGGCAATATCGCTAGCGTAGATGTGGTGCTCAAAAGGAGTCTCGAAGTTGGGGTCTTCTTGTACTTCTCGCCAAAGGTCGGCATCAAAGTCCGCCCACTCTTCGAAGGCGTATTTGGTGCGCCATGCGCCTGCTGCCACCCCCCGAGCAATCAGAGCTGCTTCGATGGCAAAGGTGCCCGATCCACACATCGGGTCTATAAGGTCGCATTGCCCCTGCCAACCGGCTTTGAGTAGGATACCGGCAGCAAGTACTTCGCTGAGTGGAGCCGGGGTTTGTTTTACTTTGTATCCGCGCTTGTGGAGGCTATCCCCCGAGCTATCTAGAGAGAGGGTAACATGCCTTTGAGCAATGTGAATATTAAAGCGAACATCGGGAGTATCCATGCGTACCGAAGGGCGCTTCCCATCGGGAGTATTGGCTACAAAGTAGTCTGCAATGGCATCTTTTACTCGATAGCTTACGTAGCGACTATTGCTAAACCTATCGGAGAAAACTACGGGGTCTATGAGGAAGGTTTGGTCGCATCGGAGGTAGCGATCCCACTCGAATTGGCGGAGGGTCTCGTAGAGGTCTTCGATGCTTTCGCAGTTGAATTCGTAGATGGGTTTGAGGATGCGTAGAGCCGTGCGCAAACGGTAGTTAGTAAGGTACAGCATACGCTTGTCGCCTCTAAAACGCACCATACGACGACCTATCTCTATATCAGAGGCTCCGAGGGCTTCTAGTTCATCGGCTAGCACGTCCTCCAATCCGTACAGGGTCTTTGCCACGTAGGAGGAGAGGTGATGTTGGGTAGCATGTGCATCCCTTTGTTGCTTGGGGGTGGATGTTGTTTTGTTTCCCATATAGTCGCTTAATCTCTCTTTCCTACAAAAGTACGCAAATCCCCTATACCTCTGCATAGCCTCTAGCTGCTTTGCACTCTATCTGAGATGTAATGGAAAATATAGGATTCACTTGTAGCATTGAGTGTAACAGCATTACGGATAGAAGAAGTAAGACTCACTTACCTCTTCTCTAGAATGTCCTGAGGTCAAGAAGTTCTATAATAGTAGTAAGCTTGTATACGTTAGAAGAATTCTCTATGTACCATAAATAATTCGGGTTGATATTTTCAATTTTAACCCAAGACGGGAGTGCGATATTTAATTTCTTTTGTCCTGTTTCATCGTCTATGCGTGTAAGAGAGTCTGGTGTTCTTGGATTTTTCTTGTAGTTATAATAGAAAAAAATGAGAGATAAAAAGATATAGAAGAAATAAAAATCATCTGCGGGCCTAGATAAGTTTTCATGAAAGATTTCGCAAAGCTGGTCGACAAATGACTGTATTTCAAGCTCCTTGTTTTTCATCCTTGCATAGAAGTTGGGTTCATATGTCTTTAAGAAGGTGAGTAGGGTGAGCATTCCTGCCATGAATTGGAGTCCTATTTTATTTTCAGGGAGCATTAAAAGAGCAAGACGAATATGGCTGAACATTCTCTCTACATCACGAAGAGAAAGCCCCTTTTGAGCATATAGTTGTGTTGCAACAGATAGAAATATTTCTTTTTCATCTCTGTTCCCAGTCTTTTGGATTCTCTCTCTGGACTCCAAGAACTCATCCATCCCCATGTAATCATAGAGGTAGGCACAAAATTTCTCCATGTCAGGCTCTTTGGGTATATACTCAAAATCAATAAATCGCTTGAGGTAGGCATTGCCATCAATGGATTCACTTCCATATCGTCCCTTGATGGATGAGATTAATTGATCCTTATCTATTGCCAATACGAATACAATGCCTTCTACCGAAAAGAAATGTTTGACCTTTTCGAGTAGGTCTACAGCATAGTCGGGACGACAGCGGTCGAGTTCATCCACAATAAAAATGAGAGGCTTCTTCTCGCATTTCTTTTGAATACATTCGGCGAGATTTTGTTTGAACTGTAGGATCTCCGTTTGTTGCTCTTTATACCCTTCAATCTCTTTTCTTAGAGAGTCCTCAGGGGCATTGATAAGAGAGTCGGTAATCTCTTTTGGAAGATCTCCAATGAAGGGTGATAGGAGCATAGCTAAAGATTTTACAACTTCGGGGACTAGCTTTTTCCAATTCTTGACAAGAGCAGTAGAATGTTCTAGGAGTTTTGCTTTCGAACTATCATCTGTAATAAGGGGAAGTATTTCTCCTAGAATACAGACGAGAGGCTCAGATACGATATCATTTTCCCAAGCATTGAGATAGATTGTGTGGTACCCTTTTTGTTTTAGAGAGGCTTCCCACATCTTGACAAATGTAGTCTTACCTCGTCCCCATCGGTCATTAATCGCCAAAGTGTAGTTGCCGCTGACTTTGGTGATGAGGTTCGTAAGATACTCTCCTTCTGTAGCTCTGTTGAGCTTACAATTGGTAAAGGGATTGTTTTCAGGGATTTCTATATCCTTGTGTTTTATTTGTGACATAATATATTTGGATAGATTGTTTTTTATCTGTGTAATGTCCTCGTCTTAACTATAATGCTGGAGGCGTTCTTTGTTGGTATTGCCACCCTTTTACAAAAATAGTGCTTTTTTACGTGGGGGATTTCCCGTAAACGAAATGTGCCGGTAGGATATGCTTTATGCTGTACAGGGAGAGTTTCTCCAAGCAATAAGGTTAGTAGCAGAGGTTTGGGAATAGAAAAGCGGAAAAAGTCTTGGCTGAAAAGTGAGTGGGTTACTGCCCAGAAGATTTTTTTATTTCACCCAGAAAGGGAGTGCACTTCTGCCTGAGATTTTTTTAATTTCCAGGCAGCAATCCGGAGCGAAACTACGTGGCAAATAAAAGCTCATTAGCTTTTCACAAAAAGCTAATGAGCTTTTGTCCGATTCCTAATGAGCTTTTTGTAGAAAGCTAATGAGCTTTCTGATGAGAGCCAATGAGTATTTTGGAAAAGCAACATACCTCCCTTGGGGGAGGGGTTGGAACCCCGATGTGAGGGCGGGTCGGAAGAGAGGCTTAACGCACAGACGTAGAGGGCTCTTTTGGATTGCTCTCTTGGGTGCTATTGCTCGATTGGAGTAGGGTTTCGTAAGCATCCCGAGCGAAGTCCTTTAGCGAGGGTCTCCGACAATCTACCGTGATGTGAAAACAAGCCTGTTTCCGCTCATATTTGACGAGACAACGCCCTGCCGCACGATACTGATGAAGTAGGGAAGCTAGAGCTCGCTTTAGCTCTTCTGTTTTGTCTTCTGATGCTTCGTCTTGCTCCGAACTCCCCTGCGGTAACATAATGCTTGAGCCCTCTTTGAGTGCTTCTGTCTGCTTGATGATGGGGTCGAAACGCTTCCAACTAATATCAATAGTGGTGCCGTAGCAGTGCGAACTTTCCTTAGCTGCATTCACATTTTTGCCACTAAGCTCATCGCGTTGTGCCAAGGTGCGAGTTACACTTGTAATGATAAATTTGTAGGGGGGGAGGTGGTGCGCCTTGAGCGTCTCGGCAAAGTCTGCCCCGAGGTCATCGAGAAGGTCTTTAGCTTCGGGTACAAGATAGGGAATGGAGTGCTCTAGAGAGTCTACTTTGTAGCGGTCGCATGTAAAAATTTCCACCATAGCATCTAGCGCTTTAGCCCGGGAGGCAGAGTCTGCAATGGGGGTAATGCCAAAGCGTTGAGCCGCTTCTATATGCAGGGGATTTTCGTCGTTAAATGTACGAGCATAGTCGAGCTTAAAGGTGGCTGCATAGTCTATGGTCGTTGTATTTACATGGCTCTTTTCGGGAGTAATCTTATTGCGATTGTTCCCTAGGGTAACCCCAATAAGTACAACAACAAGTGCAATGCCACACCAAGCAAGAGAGCGATAAATCCCTCTCTTGTAGGGGGCGAGTGGGACGAAAAGCTTCCTAAAGAAGGCTTTTGCCGAGGATAGGAAAGGGAGGTTAATCTTTTGGGTGAAGGCAAAGAGGGGAGCTATTTTCTTACCAACCCACCTCATTGCCTTAATGAAAGCTCCCTCTAGTACGAGGTAATAATGCCACAATAGACTACCTGCCTCCTTAAGGGCAACACCCCACCGAAGGAGTGTTGCACGAATCTTTTCGAATTGACTTCCCGTTGCAGAGTCCTCTCTTATGTCGTTGCTATCCATTGAGTCGGGAGAGTATCCATCCTCGGACGTCTTTTGCGAACGGGGCTTACGAAGTTTTTTTAGTGTAAGCCTCAGCCATTCGGATACGAGGGAGAAGAGATCTTCTAACTTACGGACGATACGAGAGATAAAGGGAGGTAGCATCGGCATAGGAGTCATAATCTGAGATAAATGTATAGGGAGGGGTAGTGTAGATTAGATACCAAGCTGCTCAAAGAGTTGGGCTATACGTTTATTGGCGCGTTGCTCCGCCATAGGGAGATCTTCGGGCGAGGCTACCGTCTCACGAATGCCTACATAGTATTTGATCTTAGGCTCTGTACCCGAGGGGCGAATAGAGAGTTTGGATCCATCTTCGGCTATGTATTGCAATACGTTGCTGGTGGCAGGCATTACAAGGGGAGTAACTTTGCCGGTGGCAACTTCGCGCCGCTCGAGGGTAGAATAGTCGAGTACTTCTACTACGGGGCTACCTGCTATATCGCTAAGGGGGTGCTCACGATAATTCACCATCATAGCTAGGATCTCTTCGGCGCCTGTCTTGCCTTTGCGAATGATGTAGTGACCTTTGTCTGCAAAGTAGCCGTAGGTTGTATATACTTTGGCTAGGAGATCGTCGATGCTTAGCCCCTTGTCGAGAGCCCAAGCCGTCATTTCTGCAAAAATAGCGCAAGCCGAGACGGAGCTTTTGTCGCGGATGAAGTCTTCCCAGAGGTAGCCGTAGCTCTCTTCGCCTCCACCTATGTAGCGAGCCTTACCTTCGTTTTCTCGTATTACGTTGGCAATCCATTTGAACCCCGTATAGCAGTCGTAGAGCTTTACGCCCTCTTGCTGTGCGATAAACTTGATAAGGTCGGTAGTAACAATGGTCTTGATAACGTAATCATCACTTCGGAGGTCGCCAAGTTCTTTGCGGCGGATGATGGAGTAGTAGGTCAGCAGCATGCAGATTTGGTTGCCGTTGATGAGATGCATCTCGCCATTCTTTCCTCTAACGGCTACGCCAATGCGGTCTCCGTCGGGGTCTGAGGCGAGTACAAGATCGGCTTTGGTGGCTTCGGCTCGTGCCATGGCCAAGGTAAGCGCTGCAGGCTCCTCGGGGTTGGGAGATTCTACCGTGGGGAAGTCTCCGCTAATTACGTCCTGCTCCTCTACGTGTATGATATTGTCGAACCCAAAAGCTTCCAAGGCACGCGGTACCATGTAGCGCCCTGTACCATGGATAGGGGTGTACACAATGGGCATATCGTGGTGGCGTACAATGGACTCGGGCGAGAGCGACAAGCCCTTTACAGCCGTGATGAAATCACGATCCACCTCTTCGCCAATGGGGATGATAAGCTCGGGGCGAGCGGTCTCTTTCACCTCAGCCATAGAGCGAATACGTGCCACCTCTTCAATGGTATTCACATCGTGAGGAGCAATCATTTGCGCGCCGTCGCTCCAGTAGGCTTTGTAGCCGTTATAGATCTTGGGGTTATGCGAAGCCGTTATCATTACGCCGCTTTGGCAACCCAAGTGGCGGATGGCAAAAGAGATTTCCGGAGTAGGTCTGAGAGATTCGAATAGGTATACCTTGATGTTGTTTGCCGAGAAGACTGCAGCCGTTATCTCCGAGAAGTAACGACTATTATTGCGGCAATCGTAGCCAATAACCACGGAGAGCTGATCGAGATCTGCAAAAGCCTTGTGGAGGTAGTTGGCAAGTCCCTGTGTTGCCATAGCTACGGTATAGCGGTTCATGCGGTTGGTACCGGCTCCCATGATGCCGCGTAGCCCTCCGGTCCCAAACTCAAGATCTTTGTAAAAAGCATCAATGAGGGCGGCGGGGTCTGCCTCCTCAAGCATCGCTTTTACCTCTTTTCGGGTTGCTTCGTCATATTCCGGAGAGAGCCACTTTTGGGCTTTTTCTGTCACCTTTGAGATTAATTCCTTATTGTCCATAGCTGTCTGATTTACTAACTATTGAGTCTACTTCTCCACAAAGATAGTCAATGTAAATGGTGTTTCAGGGCAAAAAAGAAGAAACCTAAGTCCTCTTGTGGGAGGGGTCTTAGGTTTCTCTATTGTAACATCAACTCAAAAAAGAGCCGAAAGCCGGACTCGAACCGGCGACCTACTCATTACGAATGAGTTGCTCTACCAACTGAGCTATTTCGGCAACAGAGCGTGAGCACACACTCTCTTCCTGCGCAACGGAGGAAAACAATGCCCCCTCCGGTCAACGCGGTGCAAAGGTAGTAATTAAATCTTATTCGTCAAGCAAAGTACGGAAGAACTCGTCTAAATCTTCGTCTAGATGCTCCAGAAGAGGGGTGTCTAGTAGCGTCTGATCGTCGTGTACAAAGAGGAGCTCTTCGTCACTATCTTCCTTATTGTTAGCCAAGTAAACAATCGAGAGAGGCTCCCCAAAAGAGTCGTCAAAGAGATTCTCGTCGTAGAGTTGCTCTACAATACTTCGGAGTATTTTTTTTAGTTCTCGAGTATTGCTCTCAATGCCTAGAGCCTCCTTTTCTCCACCTTGGGCATAGTCGAATAGTATCTCTTCTGCCAAGATATTATCGTCTTCGTCACTGATCGTAAAACGCCCCTCTGTGTAGTCTATGGCTACAAAGAGGTCGTAGTAGATCTTGTTTCGCTTGTGGCAAGTAGCCAAGGCTTGGCGGAAGGTCTTCTCCAAGATGAGAGCCGTTTTCTCTAGGGTCATAATCTCTTTTCTTGTCTAAAGTACTTATGATAAACGATCTTATTACTCAAGATCTTTTAGTTGCTTCTCAAGAGTTGCAATACGAGCGAGGGCATCGGCCTCTTTCTTGCGCTCTAGATCTACCACTGCTTGTGGGGCTCCGGAGACAAATCGTTCGTTAGAGAGTTTTTTGCGTACGCCCATCAAGAAGCCCTGTTGATGCTTAAGGTCTGCCTCGAGCTTCTCTCTTAGAGCTCCCTTGTCTATATAGCTATCAATAGGGATTGCATACGACACGGTACCTACGATGAAGGTGGCAGAAGAGCCGCCCTCTGTGGAGGAGGCGAGAGGGGTACAGGTAGCGCCTGCCAATTTGGTGATGAGGCAATCTGCCATAGCCGGGTGCCCCTTGCCACATTGCAGGGTAAGAGACTCGGTACGCGCTATGTTGTGCGTTGTACGGACGTTGCGCACTTGGGTGATA
>ERZ773051.787-NODE-787-length-19642-cov-23.417369_pt1 | contig 19642 bp, 16 predicted proteins | sample MGYA00580631_ERZ773051 | MGnify/ENA primary metagenome ERZ773051 (study PRJEB29015, sample SAMEA2738137) | human oral metagenome | biome: human oral; feature: human-associated habitat; material: saliva | place: China | collected 2204 ... | reverse complement strand
CCAAATCTAACCCCCGCGACACGCCGAGCCAGACACACATTTTGACCCTTAACCCCACCTCGACGACGGGCCTGAGTTTGGCTGAAAGGTAGGGAATAACATAGGGATTCGGTAATATCAGGGCAATACAAAACCCGGTATCTCAGCGACTTTTCGTTGAGATACCGGGTTTTTCTGGTAGCGGGGACAGGATTTGAACCTGCGACCTCCGGGTTATGAGCGAGTCAAGCTGAGAGCTCCGTTAATTCTCCCTCGTCTACCTCATCTGGACACACCGCGCTGATTGAGCATTTTATTTTTTGCTTCTCCAACGTTCTGTAGGAATCTGCTTCTTCTGCATTTCCAACCTCGTTTTGGCGGTCACGACGTCAGTCAGAAACGGCTGTTGAAAACCGAGTGGAAGAAAGTGGAGATGCAAAACCTTACTTACACCAACACACATCCTGGCGCGCAGATACGCAACGCCTCGCAGCAAAACCCATCGACGCATTCCCACGGACAACCTCCGCAAGCACCCCCATCTCGCCTTGATAGCAAAGACTCAACCAAAGTCGCTTGCATGTAAGGACCGCGAAAACTTTTTCTGACGGACGCAGGGCTCCTATCGGAAAACTCGCGCACATACGCGTTCCGCTTTATCTCTTGCACTGCCGCTTTCCCACGGGCGACATCTGCATCATAAGACACGTCAAAGTGGTGGTCCCAACACTAGGAGAGACGGACCGGCATGAAAAAGTATATCGACGAGGGGTTGCGTGAGGCAATCCTCGCGTACCCAGTGCATAGAGGCATCTAGGTCCTAGAATAAGACTAGGTGCGTAACTCCGGACAGCATCAACTTTATAGCCATGGACGATGGGGAGTTCGTCTTCGTGGATACCATCACCAGGTGTGTAGTAGGCCACGGAATACTCAAAGGAAGATTTAGCCAGGAGCACTTCGGGCATGTCGTGACACCCTACCTCGCTGAGTCCGAGGCGTGGGGAGTCACCAACATCTGATACGACATCGTAAGTCTGCTGGCAACGAACTCAGAGAAGATGCTCCTGCGCCATCACAAGAACTCCCTCAACGACGGGATGCCCTAATGCAGCTACTCCTAGGCCTTTGGGCTCGGGGCAGAACATTTACGTTTATCGAATTTACGCTAATCTCTTGTTACTCTACCTCAGGTGTAAACACGCCACTTGTAGTAGAGTCGGGAGCATCGGTATCTTGATTCTCTTCTTCATTGAACCAGTCATCATCGATGTCCTCACAAGTCTTATTTAATATCTGAGTGACCGTAGTAAAGACATGCTTTGCCTGACCGGTGAGCTTATAATCCAACTCGTTCGCGCGCAAATCTACGACGGTATATTGCGGCTTTTCCGCTAAATCTTTAAAAAAGTACTCATAGAACGTCTTTGTCTCGAAAATCAAATCATCTTTATTAATGACAAAAGCCTTGCTATCCTCAGCCTTAGAGAACTGATAGCTATCCTCAGTCTCTTCAAAGTAAACCTCTACGTCCATTTTGTAGTACCTTTCTATGACTGAAGCCCCGCATGATCATATCGCTTCATTCGCCTGCGAATGGTATCAAGACCACCTTCGATATTATCAGCAACCGTATCCAATATCTTGTAGTCATTGCGCTCATATTCGAGTGCACCACTCTGTAAATAGAGGGTGCCATCTTTGCGTTTGCCAAGATAGATGACATTATCGACATCAAGATTTACGATAAATTGAGGATTGTGTGTGATGAGGATGACTTGTCGTGCACCTGCGATATCGCGAAAGTCCTTGAGGACAACATCCTTAATGGCTTTTTGTGATATCTGATCTTCGGGTTGATCTACCATATAGATTCCATCGCCCATTCTGGTATCTGCCATAAGTGCAAAATACATCTGAGCATTATAGCCACTTGAAAGCTCTTTGGACACATCATTGTCCTTTGCACGATTTATCACCCGCTTAGGGCTCAGCTTTTTATCAAGTGCATCTTCTAGTTTTCCCTTAAGGACATCTATAGGATCATCAATATCATCCGGATACCAAAGAATCGCATCTCTCAGACTTTCAAAACTAGAATCTTTTGTGCTGGGGGTCTTTCCTTTTGCGGTTACAGATTCTAAAAGCTCATCAAGCAGCTGTGGCGTAACCTTCTCGGTTGTAAGTGTGCATACAAAGCGAAGTTCGCCAACATGATTCTCTCTTAGCTCAATTGGCATTACATCAAAATAAACTCTGAAATCATTGACCACCTTATGTTCTGCTTCAACTGCATGAGCAACTTTGCTGCTGATATCTTCAATTTTCCTCGTGAGATTGTCTTGCTCTTTCTGTGCATCGGTGACGAATTTTCTCTGCTCACGATTACAGTTATCTACGGCAGTATTAACACTATTTAAAACTTTTGCCTCGAGCTCCATTGCTCGAACTGTTAACTGATGCCTTGTTGAAATGCGACTCAAAGCTTTGCGTACTATATCAAAATCATTGACGTCTTCCTTTACGATAATCGCTTGATACTGATCCTCGATGCCTTGAATCTCCGTTTGAATCTCTTTGACCTTATCGATTAATTGGTGTTGTGGCGAAGCGTCTTCGGCTTCCGCTCTCCCAGAAAATGTAATGCTCTGCGGTTGTGACAGAGGAGCCTCGCTAGGTATGCTGTGCCCAGCGAGCCTTGCTAAAGCAGCCTGATATTCGCATGACTTTCGGAGCGCGCTTAGATATCGCTCAAGTTGATTCACCGCAAAAGTTTTATAGGTACCTGGTTCTACTGGTATAGGGAAATGCTTAGCAAGTTCATCTTTAACCTTCAACTTACCTTGACTTAGATTTTCAAAAGCGTCCCTGATTGCATTCTGTCCGTCAAACTGCAAGACAGAACTTGCATCTACAACTTGTCGTAGCGCAAGATGGCATCCTTCAAGATATTTCTGCTGCCCTTTCGCAGTGCGTGGCTTGATTCCTCGAAATTCAGTCAGTGCATTAAGGAGAGAAGACTTTCCAATAGAGTTATCGCCTATAAGCGCATTGATTCCAGGCGACAACGGTACATCAAAATCTTTGCCATTAAGGGTAAGCGCAATAGATTTGAGCGTTTTAGTGGAACGGCTGAAGAAACTGTCAACTACCTTTATACGTGATATATCCGTTACGGCCATTGCAAGGCCCTTGAACGTCGGTAGGCATTTGAGATACGTGAATGGATAATCGGGGTTCTTGTGACTTTTATCATCTTCGGCGGGATACATGCTCCACATATGACAATCTGATCCCGTGATAAACTTTAACTGCTCTAATTGGTCTTTGGAATAAGCGAAACTTTTATTGAATAGCTCGTGCTTACGATTTTTATACTCATAGGCTTCGAAATATTCGAGTGAAAGAAACTCCTTAAATAAATCTGGACCCACAGAGTTCGCATCGTTTTTTCTCGGCTTAGATGCAATTGGAGACTCTTTTTGGTGAGCAATGGTAACTATATCTAGTCCTATTGAACGGATGATCTGCCAGAACTTCTCTTCACTAAACGCACTGCCATTAATGTCGTACTTAGGCTTGCCTGTATTATCCATCGGAATTAAAGTCTCAATAGATTTTACTTTGTCTTGATCAGCATCATCAAATATCGTAACCACGTGTACCGGTATATCGCTGTTACCGTTATTAAAGCTAACGGTAAACTCAACGCCAGGAAGAACACGCTTTAAATATCGAGCGTTGCCTACCATGTCTCTGAGGGCTGCATACATCTTATAGGAAAAAACATCGTGGTCAGTAATTGCTGCCATATTGACCTTGTTTTCTTCAAGTTTCTTGAAGAGCACCTCGATGTTTTTAACGGTGCCATCTTTAACCTTTGCGCCATCCTTGTGTTTAGATGCGGCTGAATGTATGTGCAAGTCGATCTTTGTTGGCTCAAGTACTACTCGGTCATTTGAAATCATGTGTACCTACCAAAATCTAACAAATACTTTTATGGTTACCTGCAGAAATACATTTACAGAGCCTGATCAACCCATGTCCCCACGCCTTCTTGCTTGCTACCCATCAATATCGATACCTTCGTTCACCTCGTTCTCCGGAACAAGGTGAATGCTATACCCAAGTTGCGCTGCCATCTCGCATAGCGTCCCAACCTTCATGGTTTTCGACTTGAGCCTCTGATCAAGCCCTTGCGGGGTTATTCCAAGTTCAAGCGCAAAGGAGCGCTGCGTCCGCCCTTGATCCTCTAGTAACTTCTTAATGGCATCCGATGCTCTCATTGGTGCCTCCTAGTTTCCGTCGCGACGTAGACCGTTGTAGAGATCATCGACGAGCAGGTGCACCAAGTCCTTGCGCACCTCCTGATGACTCAGAAGGAAGTTGTAGAACTCCTGATTCTTGTCGTAGTTCTCCACAAGGGCATCCTCGGTCTGGTCATCCACGGTATTCGTGAAGTCCTGCTTACTGTTTGCCTTAGCGCTCCGCCTGATATAATCATTTCCGCTCAGCGAGCTCCGCAGCGACATCAGCGAGCTTGCCGCTGTATCAGTGTCGAAATGGGTGCCAAAGCGTGCGTTCCACTCCGAGATAATCTCGGACAATGTAGCAAGTGTGTCCTTGGTCAGCCTCATTCCAATGCCGCGTGCGATAGTGACTTCTGGATCCGCAACAAGACCGTTGCCGACATGTTCATCGACTTTCGTGATAGTAAAGTCCGTAAGGTCTACCTTGTCCGATATATCGATTCCATCTTCATGCTTGCCCGCCTTGGCGATTTCCCTGATGAGGCACTGGCAGAAGCGGTACTCCATGTGCATGTATTCATCCGTGAAAGGCGATGCCATGATGAGAAATGCATACTGCCGGATGAAATGACGTATAACTCTGCGTGCCTTGTCTGCCTCGTCTTCCTCCATCGATCTCACGATGGCTGCAGCACCCGAGAGCAGACCCCACATGCGCTCCTTATCCTTCAAGGTCTGCCTCGGCTTTGACAGCAGCCTGTAGAACGCACGGACATCGTCGGCGTCGAGTACCTGGAGCTCTTCGAGATGCCGTTCGGTCTCCTTGAGGTCCGTATAGGTAAGCGGGTTCTCGAGCACCGTGTTCTCGTAGTAGGGAGCAAACGCTTCCGCAATATCCTCGTACGAGTTAACAAAGTCGAGGACATAGGGTTGCTTCTCATAGGGTGGGCATATGCGGTTAAGACGTGAAAGCGTTTGCACGGCAGAAAGTCCATGCAGTTTTTTTACTACATACATTGCGGAAAGGAGAGGCTCGTCAAATCCTGTCTGGTACTTATCAGCCACGATAAGAATACGGTAGCCGTCCTCATGGAAGAGATCGGGTAGCTTGTCTTCCGCAAGGCCGCCGTTCATGAGGGACTCGGTGTACCTCTCGCCGTCCACTACGATGTCGCCGGAGAACGCGACAAGTGCTTGGATGCTCCCAAGCTTATCCATATGTTCGTTGCGCAGCTTCTCGTAGGCAAGGCGATACCGAACGGCCGCCTCGCGACTGGACGTAACGATCATTGCCTTAGCCTTGCCGCCAAGGTTGCTCTGGATCTTCTCGGTAAAGTGGTTGACCATGACGCGGAGATTCCCGTCAACTGTGCCGTCGTTGGTGGCAATGAGATGCGCGAGCCGGCGCTTCGCTGCGGCGGACTCGAGTTCCGGATCATCCGGCACGGACTTCACCACCTTGCAGAACGAATTGTAGGTGATGTAGTTGGCGGTCACATCAAGGATGAAACCTTCCTCTATAGCCTGACGCATGGAGTAGAGGTCAAATGCCTCTTTCTTCCCATGCCCGTTGAGTGTTCCAAACATGTCAAGCGTGCGGCCGGTCGGTGTTGCCGTAAAGCCTATGACGGTAATGTTACGCTGTCGACCGGAGCGAGCAATGTCCTCGGAGATTATCTGCGAGACTTGGTCGATAGCGGAGGGCTCTTGCACGTGGATATCGGAGAGAGCGCCGTTAACCGCCGCCATGGTCTCGCCAGAGGTCGAGCCATGGGCTTCGTCAATGAGCACCGCGAAGTGCGCCCCCGTGCCATCGAACGCCCCCTGGTCGAGATTAAGGAATGTACCCATAGTGCATACTACAATGCGATAGCTCCCTTTGAGCGCACGAGCGAGCTTGCAGGACTTGCTCGTCTCGCCATGCTCGTCAGCCCTTCCTTCAGAGTCGATGACCTTGATCGTTCCTGACACCTTGGCCATGTCCTGTACTGCCGCCTGCAGCTGACGGTCAACCACGATGCGATCGGTCACGATGAGCACTTTGCTGAAAAAGAGGTCATCTTCACCCTCTGCGTAAAGCCCCGAGAGCTTGTGCGCAAGCCAGCAGATAGTGTTGGTCTTACCCGAACCAGCACTGTGCTCTACGAGATAGTCGCGCGTAGTTTTGTTGTGCTTGATATCCTCTGCTACACGCGTGACGGCCCTAAGTTGCTGGAAACGAGGAAATATGGGCTTCTCATCCTTCTTCTTGTTCGTCTTGCGATCACGAGCGTAGTAGACGAAGTCGTATATCAGCAAGAACACGACGTCCTTGGTGAGGACGTACTCCCACATGTACGATGTGGCGATGCCATCGGGTACTACAGGATTGCCGGCATGAGTCTCGTGCGACACGTCCTCCTCGCGCACGCCCTTGTTGAACGGAAGGAACTTTGAATCAGCTCCCTTGAGCGCAGCACATACCCATACCTCATGCAGGTCCATGGCAAAATGCGCTAGGGCTCCGACTTTTGGCATGAGCAGAGGGGTCTTGCAGTCGCGCTCAAACTTGTACTGCCTGATGGCATCGCGATAGTCCCAGCCGGTGCCGGAAGACTCGCACTTTAGTTCTATGGTGAAGATTGCGAGCCCATTCAGGAAGATGACGAGGTCGATGCGCTCACCTTCCCTGTGATAGACCTCTTCCATCACAGAGAGGACATTCTCATCATAGAGTGTGGTGGCCTTACGGTCGAAATCCGCAGAAGGACGGGGATAAACGAGACTGAGCTCTATGCCCGCATCGAACTGCACTCCGTGCCAGATGCAGTCCACAAGGCCACGACTGGCGATAGCGTTCCTAATTTTCGCCAGAATCGTCGCACGTGAGCCACCGTTATAAAGCGCATGAAGGCGCTCCATCTGGCTTGCTTGCGTTCGCTCGAAAAAGTCGAAGAGCAGATCCACGTCCATCGCATACACGGGATCATAGCTGCTGGACTTACGAAGTTGGTAGCCGTCATCGTTCACCAGATGCTCGATGATGAGCTTTTGGAAAGCAGTCTCCGTAAGCGGATTTTTGCTCAGCTTAATCTTATGGAGCTGCTCTTCATATTCCTTTGTATTCACAGCTAAATCTCTTTTCCCACGCGGCGCTTTCCAGTAACATATTCATAGATGAGGGATTGACGACGACGCTTAAGGACTTCGATTTGTCTGCGTTTAGTTTCGAGAACCGCATCTATGGCTGAAGTCTGATTATCCAGATAAGAGACTATATCCTCCTGGACATCCTTCGGCGGAACCGGTACCCAAATTCCCCCTAGGAGCTTTTCACCAATAGCGGGGTAGGCGATACCCCATGCATATTTTTCAACCTGCTGGCAAAACAATTCGCTACAGCAAAGGTAATAAAGGTATTTAGGTAGATGCATATATGGACGAATGACAGAGAATCCAGTTGACACAATAAGGTCGTCATCATCCGTAATCATTGCAATTGCCTTTAAGTATGTGCGCACGGTTGAAACGATAGTGTCGCCATTTGCAACTCTTTTTCGTGCTCGGGATGGACTATCCCCAAAATTCATCTCTGTATAGTTCTTTATGCCAATTCCATAAGCCACAGATCCAATGTCAACATAGCGAAATTTAAAATTAGGCGAAGTATTCTCTTGGAGAAAATCAGATATAAAATGGTCAGCGTATTTTAATTTGTTGAGTTCCCATCCTTCTGGAATACCGCCAATCCAATCTATGCCACTAGACTTCATGGGCACGTCAGAATTAAGCCCTTTAGTAACTGCTTCATAAATCACTGACGATCGATATCGCTCTAAAGCCGAAATTTGTCCTTCAATGGTATGCGTTGAGTTATCTATCTCATCACATATTGAATTGAGCCTTGAAACAATCCTTTGCTGTTCTCTGAGAGGTGGCAGTGGTATCCAAACACGCGACATAATCGATTTCGTAATGCTATAAACCTTGACACCCATGACCATTGAACGTAATTGAGCACGCCACCAGTCTGACTGACTAAGAAACGCAAGATAGTCCCCCAACAATGCAGTGCCATCGGGACGGCAAGTCAACGTGTGATAACCAGCAAATATCTCGCCAGAAGAATCAATAAAGACAGCATTACCAACACCATTGATATCTTCTGATGTATCCGCATACACCACATCTCCATGATGTAAACGCGCAGACGCACTCTGCAACGCAAATCGCAAAGGAATATATCGAACCAAATCGTTAGCCAAATGCACGCCAGAGTTTGATTTGGCATGAATCTGGCCGTAGTTAACAACGGCAATCCCTTCATCGATAAGATCGGACTTTTGTATCGCAAGCCCCTTGCTAAAAGTGACATGGAATTTAAGCGGCTCATAGTCCCAACTCATTGGAAGCATCGATCTAGACCTCATCCCATCAGCTCCTTTAGCTGCTCCCGGAGACGAACTTCAAGCTCGTTAAACTCAGTGAGTAGATTATCAGAAGGTTCGGGGGCTTTATACTTGTAGAAGTAACGGGTAAAAGGAATCTCAGCGCCCGTCTTCACATGCTTCTCATCTTCCTCATCGAACCACTTGGCATCAGGTACATACGGCCAAACCTCACGTTCAAAGTAATCGTCCACGTTTTCCGAGAGCTTCACAAGCTCGGTATCCTTGGTCGCGTCATCGTATTCAATTGAACCGTCTCGCTTGTAGCGCAGTGGGGCGGTTTTATCCATATACGACATGGCATCTACTACCTTATCGATGACAGACTTGCGTTGGCTGGCAGTCTCCTTCTCCCTGTAGTCGGGCAAGGCCGAGAACAGGTCCTTGATATTCTTCTCGAATTCCTTGTAATCTTGAGTTGATGTATCCATTAAATTATTACGCAGCAGCATGATCATCTGACCGAAGACTAGCTCAGCCTTTTGAAGCGCGGCAAGTTCTATTCTCTGCTTAGAGGTCATATCTTCCTCATCGATAAGTAAGAGTTCTTCCAGTTTTGCAGGGTTGTGGAAGTCATCCTTGAACTTACTCTCGATAAGCGTGTTAATGCGCTCGGGCGTTATCTGGTAGCTGCGTTGGAGCGGCTGCTTGACCGTGTACTCCTTGTACAGGAACTCCTCATTGGGGAGGATGTGGCAGTGTTCGCCCTCCTCGAAGGACGTGTAAAAGTCAACGATTTCATCGATTTGTTCTAATGAAATCTGCTTACGTTTATTGCCCAAGCTGCGACGCATAGGCGTCCACTCATTAGTCGCATCGATGAGCTGTACCTTACCACGGCGCTTAGGTGCCTTGTTCCTGGAGAGCACCCACACATAGATACCGATACCCGTATTGTAAAAGAGGTCTCCCGGCAGTCCGACGATGGCCTCAATATAGTCATTCTCTAACAGCCAACGACGCGTCTGAGATTCACCCGATGAAGTTCCGCCCGCGAAGAGCGGCGAGCCATTAGAAATAATGCAGGCACGACCACTATTCTCGGAGAGCTTATACATGGCATGCTGTAGAAAGAGGAGTTGCATGTCGCTCTTTGCGGGAAGACCTGCTGGGAATCGGCTATCTAGTCTATTGAACTCATCAATGACAGCTCGTTCCCTTCCTTCGGCAGCATCCTTGCCACCCCATGCGAGACCAAAGGGTGGATTCATAAGAACAAAGCGCATTTTATCGCCAGGGAAGCAGTCCTCCTTCATCGTGTCCGCTTGACAAATGTTCTCTGCGCGCTGGCCCTTGATGAGCATGTCAGCAAGGCAAATAGCATGGGTGTCGGCGATAACCTCTTGTCCATAAAGGTAGACGTCGGCCTCAGGACACATCTCGTCGAGCTGCTCCTTAGCGCAAGAAAGCATACCTCCAGTACCGCAGGCAAAGTCACCAACCTTGATGACTTTGCCCGGTTCTTTAAGGTCATCACAGCCCTCTGCAAGCACTAAACGTGTGATGAGCTGTACCACTTCGCGCGGAGTGTAGTGATCGCCAGCCTCAGCATTTTCGGAGAAACGACGGATAACCTCCTCGAACATGTAACCCATGGCTACGTTATTTACCCGCTTAGGATCAAGATCAAGCTCGGAGAACTTGCGAACCACACCCGTAAGCTTGGAACCCTTGTGCATCTTTTTAATCTCCTTATCAAACTCAAGATCCGAAAAGATCTGCTTGATATTAGGAGAGAAGGCATCGATGTAGGTGGTGAGATTGGCGGGCAACTGAGACGCGTCACCAAGAAGCTTTGCGAGTGTCCACTTGCTGGTGTTGAAGAACGGATAGCCAGACTTGCGGCGCAGTATCGCCTCAGCAATGTCGGGATTCGCCTCATATGCCTCACAGACCGCGTCTTTGGTATCTGCTAGTGCGCACTCGAGACGCCGCAGGATAATCATAGGGAGGATAACATCTCTATACTTATCTGGCTGATAAGTTCCACGCAGAGTGTTCGCGATGCTGAAGACAACATCAATCTGCTTTTTCACATCAAGTTGATTAGCCACGGGGTTATTCCACCTTTCGATGCTTCGCTTTAGATGCGAGTGCAGTGGATAGAAAGTTCAAATAAAAATGATAAATCAATGCGTACCTTGATTCAATATAAGCATTGATTTCAGCTCTCTAGACAAACAACCTACCTTGTACGTACAGCGCACAAGGTAGGTTGTTTATCAACACCAGAAGCCATACCTCACACTCGCGACCTCCTCAGGAAGTGTCGTGTGACGTTAAGGACTAAACCTCGAGCAGGGGTCTAGGGTCACCCGGGTTGGCTACCTTGCTTCTCTGGAGTGACATATGATGACCTCTCTCTTGAACTGCTTATCGATGAAGCGCTCGCAATCCGTAGTACTCGTCTTCCATGAGTTCATGATGCGAAACGCCTTATGCTCACCGTTTGTGACAAGCCTGAGTGCCGTAGCATACGAGGCGTGGAGGATTTCTCCCACCTCTAGTAGCGTGATGATGCGGACTTCTTCCTCGCCCTCCTTTGTGTTCACGTTCCCCATGGACTTCCCTCCGTTCTTTGACTTCACGCAGAAGCTAGCAGAAGAGCTTTGGGGTCGGTGGATACCGCTCGAAAATCGAGTGGTCTCATCGTATGTACGGGCATAAATGGTGATGCACTGCGCTTTCGAGCCCGCTCAGTGATTTTTTATAAAAATAAATAAAAAGAGATAAGAGATGCCACCAGAGCAAGAACAACTCGCGTGAAATTAACTCCAGAGCGATACATAGGTTTCACCGGGACAGTTGTTGAAAAGCGGAGATTTCACCAAGACGGTAGCTAGACCGTTTCCTAAACAATTTTTGACTTATCAAAAAAATTTTTCGGTGACCAAATGGTTAACAAAAAACCCGCCGAGGGCGGGCTTGAAATTCTTATGGTCGCGGGGGCAGGATTTGAACCTACGACCTTCGGGTTATGAGCCCGACGAGCTACCAGACTGCTCCACCCCGCAATGTATGCGCTTGTGCGTGATCAAGTACTATACCTCGCAGCACTCTCTACGTCAAGCAAAATCGACGATTTTCTCGCCATGAGGGTGTGACGCTGGCGTGCAAGGACCAAGAAAGTTGTGCTGACGTCAGCACGATTGGGGTCAGACGGCTAAACTATTTATACTGTCTTTGGGGCGCTGTGCTTGCGCCAAACAGCTATCGAAGGACTTTTGAGGATGACATTACACGAGCTCCTGGCGCTCTTTACCAGCAAGAACATCGAGTACACTACCGCGCATCTTGACGCGGTGGATCAAAACGCACAGCTCACCGATGTTGCAAGCGATTCTCGTGAGGTCACCCCCGGCTCGCTATTTGTTTGCAAGGGCGCGCACTTCTCGCCAGCGTATCTGGCAAGCGCGGTGGAAGCTGGAGCTGTTGCGTACCTCTGCCAGCAGTCGCTTGCGGAAGAGCTGCAGGCAGTGGCGCCAAACGTAGCCGCTATTTGCGTGGATGACGTGCGTCTTGCCATGGCCTACGCGGCCGCAGGCGTTGCGGGCCACCCCGACAAGAAGCTCACAACCATTGGCATTACGGGCACTAAGGGCAAGTCTACCTGCTCGTATATGTTGCGCGCCATCCTTGACGGCGACGAGCCGTACTCCAAGTGCGGCGTGATCGGCGGCATCGAGGTCTTTGACGGCAAGGACACGCAGCCCGCGCACAACACCACGCCCGAGGCTCCTGAGCTGTGGCGTCACCTCAAGCACGCCGCGGACGCTGGTCTCCCCTACGTTGACATGGAGATTTCCAGCCAGGGACTCAAGTACGACCGCACGGTTGGCCTCAATCTGAGCGTCGCGGTGTTCCTAAACATCGGAACCGATCATATTTCCCCTGTTGAACACCCTACTTTTGAAGATTACTTTGAAAGCAAGCTGAAGATTTTTGATCTTGCTCGCGTGGCCGTTATCAACAAGAACACCATGATGTTTGACCAGGTCATGGAGCGTGCACAGAGGTGCGAGAAGGTCCTGACCTTCTCCACAACCGATTCTGACGCCACTGTTTGGGCGGACGAAATCACCCCTCACCAGGGCATGGTCACCTTTACCGTACACACTCCAACCTGGACCGCCGCCGCTGCGCTGCCCATGTCCGGCCTCTTTAACGTGGAGAATGCTCTTGCGGCAATCACCGTCGCCGATTACCTGGGCATTCGCGAGAAAGACGCCGTGCTTCCGCTGATGAACGTTAAGGTTCCAGGTCGAATGGAGCTGTTGAGCTCGCCCGACAACAAAGTCACAGGCTTGGTCGACTACGCCCACAACAAGCTTTCCTACCAGAAGCTTTTCTCGTCAACGTCCAAGGAATTCCCTGGTTATGGCCGCTATGTGGTCATGGGAGCCGTTGGCGGCAAGGCGTACAACCGTCGCCAAGAGCTGCCGGAAGAGGCGGCCAAGTGGGCTGACCTGATGATTTACACCACCGAGGACTGCAACATGGAAGATCCTGCGGTAATCTGCAAGCAGATGGCCGAGGCCACGCCCGAGGGCGCCGCGCACAAGATTATCCTTGACCGCTACGATGCCATTTACGAGGCAGTTTCCGCCGCATACGACGACCCTCGTCCCGCGCTGGTGTACCTGCTTGCCAAGGGCGACGAACCGTTCAATATCATTGGCGGCAAGCACGTTCCTTGGATGACGGACGCCGCTGCGTTCAAGGCCGCTGTCCGCGCCAAGCTGGACGAGCGCGCCGGCCGTGCCGCGCGCAGGTAGCGACGACGCCGCAAGTGCGGGGTCCGAGCTCCACATAACATGCAGGTCAGACCGGTGTTCACGCAGGTGAATGCCGGTTTTGTGTGCGGGGATAGCGTCGTGTGCAGATAGAACTGCAGGTCAAGCGCGAAGCGCCGCTGCGAGTGCACAGGTTTCTCGCCAGGCGCTGCCGCGAGCGCACGGATTTCTCGCCAGGCGCGGATGCAAGCCTGAAAAATGCATCAAGTCTGAGTGAATTTACTCAGACTTGATGAGAAAAACCGGCAAATAGCTCAGACTTCATACAATATTCCGGCAAACTGTTCAGACTCGGCGAGAAAATCAGGCTCCATGAAGGTGTCCGTGATAACCATCGCCACCACCCCGGATTCAAGGTCACGTCCCGAAAACTCTGCCTGAAATGTGCAAAGAATCTGTATTTGAGCCACCGATTCTTTTGCAAAATCAGGCAAATCCACAGATTCTTTTGCATTTTTAGGCAAAAGTTACAGATTCTTTGAGGAAATCAGGCGCGAGAAAAACTAGGGCATGTCATGCAGGAAGCTAGAACAATCACGCTGGATTCATAAGCCTGAAATGCACACCAAGTCTGAGCAAGAGTACTCAGATAAGGCGAGAAAAACAGGCAAATCGCTCAGACATGGCGAGAAAATCCGGCAAATCACTCAGACTTGATGCACTTTTCGGGCTGCAGCGAACGCATCTCAGACTTGATGCGCTTTTCGGGCTGCAGCGAACGCATCTCAGACTTGATGCACATTTTGAGCTGCTGCAAAAGCGCCTTAGCTCCATGCGATTTTTGAGTGCACGGGTTTCTCGCCAGGCAAAAAAAGAGGTCAGACCGAAGTCTGACCTCTCCAGTAAGCAATGTAGGATGGACTTACTTAAGGGTGACGGTAGCGCCAGCCTCCTCGAGCTGAGCCTTAGCAGCCTCAGCGTCCTCCTTCTTAGCGCCCTCGAGGACAGCCTTAGGAGCACCCTCGACGACCTCCTTTGCCTCCTTGAGACCAAGGTTGGTAAGAGCACGGACAACCTTGATGACGCCGATCTTGTTGTCGCCGAAGCCCTCGAGGACAACGTCAAAGTTGGTCTTCTCCTCTGCCTCCTCAGCAGCGCCACCAGCTGCAGGAGCAGCAGCGACAGCTACAGGAGCAGCAGCGGAAACGCCAAAGACGTCCTCAAGCTCGTGAACGAGCTCAGAAAGCTCGAGTGCTGGCATCTCTTTAAGGGCCTCAATGATCTCATCTTTAGTGACAGCCATGTCAATTCTCCTTTTTAAACGATGCAGCCTTTGTACTGCATCTGGGCAAAAGCCCGGCTTGTATGTGTGCGTTTAAGTGCGTCTACACTCTCACGCGGTTTGCGCCAATGCGCGGGTACAACAAAACGTTGCTTATGCAGCGTTCTTCTGATCTGCGACTGCAGAAAGAGCGGTTGCGAGTCCACGAGCTGGACCAGCGCAAACCTGTGCAATACCGGTAAGTGGGCTTGCAACAACGAAGACAAGCTTTGCAATGAGCTCCTCGCGAGAAGGAAGGTCTGCGTAAGCCTTTGCCTCGTCAGCGGTAAGTGCCTGACCATCAGCGATACCACCAATGAACTCAACTTTCTTGAGCTTCTTGGCCTGATCCTTGATGACCTTAGCGGCCTCGACAGGATCATTCTCATAGAAAACGTATGCGCAGGTACCGGCGAGCATCTCGTCAATCTCTGGCATACCAGCGTTCTTAAGAGCAATCTTGACGATGTTGTTCTTATAGACCTTCATGTGAGCGCCTGCTGCGGTAAGTGCGCGGCGAAGCTCCTGAGTCTCCTTTACGGAGAGACCACGATAGTCGATAACAAACAGGCCCTTGGAGTTGTCGAGAGAAGCGGAAACCTTCTCGAGCAAATCAAGTTTAGACTGAGCTGGCATGTAGTACACCTCCTTTATCATGTCTCGGGCACGAGCGCCAACAGGTGCGGCCCTCACATGAAAAGACCCCACTTTGGCAACCAAAGCGGGGTCTGGATGTACTAATCTCAAGACCACCTCGGCAGGCGGGAATTCCCATTAAGCCTTGGATTCAAGGCGCCGGCTGTCTTTGGCAGCGAACGTGCAACTACAAGACGTCTGTCTTGCGTTGGATATTGTGCAGCAAAAAACTATCCAAGTCAAGGTTGAGCGCACAATTTCTTTCTCTTCACAAAAATTTGACGAGAAGGGCGGCTAAGCAGCTACGCACAACTCAGCCACACACATATCAGCCGCACGCGCGTTGCAAGCCGAGTCCACGTCTACACCGCATGCACGCTGCAAGAAAAATCCGGTACCTGCAAGCAGATACCGGATTAAACGTGCTAGGTACTTCTAAGCGTAAAGCTTAGTCCTCCATGAGGTTACGAACCTTGGTTGGATCAACCTTGATGCCAGGGCCCATAGTAGAGGAAATAGCAACGGTCTTGACGTACTTACCCTTAGCGCTGGATGGCTTGACGCGAATAATCTCAGAGAGAAGTGCGCCATAGTTCTCAACAAGCTGCTGGACCTCAAAAGAAGCCTTGCCGATTGCAACGTGGCAGATACCAAAACGGTCTGCACGATACTCAACACGACCAGCCTTGAGCTCGTTAACCATCTTTGCAACATCCATGGTAACGGTGCCGAGCTTAGGGTTAGGCATAAGGCCACGAGGACCAAGAACACGACCAAGACGGCCAACCTTACCCATCATCTGAGGGGTTGCGATTGCTGCGTCAAAGTCAAGCATGCCCTTCTCGACCTCTGCGATGAGCTCGTCGCCACCGACGATGTCAGCGCCAGCTGCCTCAGCCTCGCGGGCCTTCTCGCCCTCTGCGAAGACTGCAACGCGAACGGACTTACCAGTGCCGTGAGGCAGAGAGATAGAACCGCGAACGTTCTGGTCAGCCTTACGAGTATCGACACCAAGGCGAATTGCTACCTCAATGGTCTCGTCAAACTTAGCAGTTGCAAGCTCCTTAGACAGGGTTACTGCCTCTTTTGGGCTGTAGAGGTTTGCACCGTCTACCTTGGCAACTGCATTCTTGTAGTTCTTTCCGTGCTTAGGCATTATGTACCTCCTGTGGTTAGCGGGCGTCTGCCCTCCCACTCCTGCATCTTCCGTCCATAGTTACGCCCTCTTGGCGAGAAACCCAACTACGTGCACTAACGTCGGATGCTCTGACAAAAACAACCGTCAGCCACACACATGGCTGACGGGAGTAAACACTACTCGGCGATGGTTACACCCATGGAACGAGCGGTACCAGCGACGATCTTCTTTGCAGCCTCAATGTCGTTTGCGTTGAGGTCAGGCATCTTGATCTCAGCGATCTTGGTGAGCTGCTCCTGGGAGAGCTGGCCAACCTTATCGCGCTGAGGAACACCGGAACCACCCTTGAGGTGAAGCTCCTTCTTGATGAGCTGAGCTGCTGGAGGAGTCTTGGTTACGAAGTCAAAGGAGCGATCCTCGTAAACAGAAATCTCGACTGGGATGATGTCGCCAGCCTTGTCCTGAGTTGCAGCGTTGAATGCCTGGCAGAACTGCATAATGTTGACCTGTGCAGCACCCAGAGCTGGTCCTACTGGAGGAGCTGGGTTTGCCTGGCCTGCAGGAATCTGCAGCTTAATAAAGTTAACAACCTTCTTTGCGGGCATGTTAAGCCTCCTGTTTGAATTCTTGTGAGTCTATTCTCGCGCACTCCCGAGAAGCAATCCACAAGGGACGAGAAGTGCGGGATAAGCCGTTAGTTACTAGTCTATCAGGGAAATCTGATCCATGGTGAGCTCAACCGGAGTCTCGCGACCAAAGATGGTGAGCATAACCTTGATCTTGCCGGACTCTGCGTTGACCTCAGAAACAGTTCCGTCAAAGTCAGCGAGAGGACCAGAAAGAACGTGAATTGCCTGACCGACCTCAATATTGGTTGCTGTACGCTTAGGTACAGGGCTACCCGTCTTCATACCGCCGCGACGCATGATCTTATCGAACTCATCACGACGCAGAGGAACTGGCTTGCCGTCAATGCCAACAAAACCAGTTACGCCTGGGGTGTTGCGAACAACAGCCCAAGTATTGTCATCCAGCTCCATGCGAACAAGAACGTAACCTGGGAAAACCTTGGACTCTTTGGTCTCGCGCTTACCGCCGTCCTTGACCTCAGTAACTTCCTCAGTAGGAATCTGAATATCAACAACAGCACGCTCAAGGCCATAGGTCTCAATACGGTGCTCAAGGTCTGTCTTTACCTTGTTCTCATAACCTGAATAGGTGTGAACTACATACCAGCGCTTAGCCATTGATTATCCCCTCAGTCCAGTAAAGGCGACGAGACCAGCAACAATGCCAGTATCAACCAGCCAAGTTACCAAGCCAAAGAAAATGATTGTTGCAATTACGGCTACAGAGAAACCAGCAAGCTCAGAGCTTGAAGGCCACACAACGCGGTGCATTTCTGTACGAACGCCTGCAAAATAAGCACCCAGGCGGCCAAAGAAGCCAGGGTTAGCGTTACGCTGAATGGACTTCTCCTGCTTCTTTGCCTCGACCTTAGTGGCCTTAGCAGAAGCTTCAGGAGTAGCTTCAGCCTGAAGGGCCTCACGCTGGGCGCGCTCTTCTGCGCGAGCCTTACGTGCGCTCCTCTTATTGCGCTCCTTATTTGCCATCCTACGCTCCCTTGGATGTTATACCTACATACAAACCGGCCAACCCTTATGGGAAGGCCGGTGAAGTTATCTGGCAGGCCAGGAAGGACTCGAACCCTCAACAAACGGTTTTGGAGACCGCCGCTCTACCATTGGAGCTACTGGCCTAGAACGAACCCACCTAGCCTAGCGGGTCTCGCGATGTACCGTGTGCTTGTGGCACCATGGGCAGTACTTCTTCAACTCCATACGATCTGGGTTGTTGGACTTATTCTTGTCCGTAGTGTAATTACGACGCTTGCACTCAGTGCAGGCGAGAGTAACGAGTGTACGCATTGATCCTCCTGAACACGGTCACGAGATGTATTCTCGAAATGTGACGCGGTTGCTTAGGTTAGCACCCACTACCCAGAGATGTCAATACTTTTCTCTAATTACTCTAGGCGTTCACATATTTTTTCTCGACAAAAAACCCGGCGCGCAAAAAGCACGCCGGGCAAGTTAGCAACTTTAAAAGAAGTTACTCGATGACGGTGGAAACACGGCCATCGCCGACGGTGTGGCCACCCTCGCGGATAGCGAACTTCAGACCCTGCTCAAGAGCGATTGGGTGAATGAGCTCGCAGCCAACGGTGATGTGGTCGCCAGGCATAGCCATCTCTACCTTGCCACCGTTTGCATCGGTGAGCTCGTAGATGTCGCCGGTTACGTCAGTTGTACGGAAGTAGAACTGTGGACGGTAACCAGAGAAGAATGGGGTGTGACGGCCGCCCTCTTCCTTAGTAAGAACGTAAACCTCACCGGTGAACTTCTTGTGTGGAGTAACGGTACCAGGCTTGCAGAGAACCTGACCGCGCTCGATGTCCTCGCGCTTAACACCACGAAGAAGAATACCAACGTTGTCGCCAGCCTCGCAGAAGTCCATGGTCTTACGGAACATCTCAATGCCGGTAGCAACAGAGTTCTGAGTTGGCTTAATACCAACGATCTCGACTGGATCGTTGAGCTTGAGCTCACCACGCTCAACACGGCCGGTAGCAACGGTACCACGACCAGAAATGGTCATGACGTCCTCGATTGCCATCAGGAATGGCTTCTCGTTGTCACGAGCTGGTGTTGGGATGTAGGAGTCAACGGTGTGCATGAGCTCACGGATGGACTCAACCCACTTCTCCTCGCCGTTAAGAGCGCCGAGAGCGGAACCACGGATGATTGGAAGGTCATCGCCTGGGAAGTCGTACTCGGAGAGAAGGTCACGGGTCTCCATCTCGACGAGGTCGATGAGCTCGTCATCGTCGACCATGTCGCACTTGTTCAGGAAGACGACGATGTAAGGAACGCCGACCTGACGTGCGAGAAGGATGTGCTCACGAGTCTGAGCCATAGGACCATCGGTTGCAGCAATAACGAGGATTGCGCCGTCCATCTGAGCTGCACCAGAAATCATGTTCTTGATGTAGTCTGCGTGGCCAGGGCAGTCGACGTGAGCGTAATGGCGCTCCCAAGTCTCGTACTCAACGTGAGCAACGGAAATGGTAATACCACGCTGACGCTCCTCTGGAGCCT
>ERZ773051.785-NODE-785-length-19729-cov-6.782962_pt1 | contig 19729 bp, 21 predicted proteins | sample MGYA00580631_ERZ773051 | MGnify/ENA primary metagenome ERZ773051 (study PRJEB29015, sample SAMEA2738137) | human oral metagenome | biome: human oral; feature: human-associated habitat; material: saliva | place: China | collected 2204 ... | reverse complement strand
GATCATCTTTCTTAATTGTTTCAAAAGGTACTTTCTTTTCAGTTACTTCAGATTTAGAACCTTTAGTACCGACAGCGATAATTTTATCGACTTTCTTAACCGTTTCTTTTTCAGTAACTTTTTCAGAACCTTCTACTTTTTGACCTTTTTGGGTATCATAAGTCGTTGTTACTTTAATTACACCCTCAACACCTTCTTGAATGACTTTTTCTTGTCCTTCTTCTAGTGTTGGATCTTCTTTACGAATTGTTTCAAACGGCACTTTCTTCTCAGTTACATCTGATTTAGCACCCTTCGTACCAATATGAATGATTTCATTGACAGGTTGCTTAATAATATTTTCAACAGTCTTAGATTCACCTTTTTGACCAGGCGTTCCTTTCAATTCAACCGTCTTATTACCAACTTCTTTACCATCAACAGTTACCAATGATTTCAAAGTACCGTTACCTTTAGCGGCATATTCCAATGTGTATGAACCATCAGCAAGCGCTTCGCTAAATTCGACTTTACCATCTTTAATAGGAAGATCTTTATTGACAGCGCCTTTCAAAGTAGCTTTCGTCACAGTAACACCTTGACCACCAATTGAAACCTTAACCGTTTGATTAGCGCCTTTTTTCACAACTTCTGTCGTGGTCGCTTTGATTTGGTCTAATACTTTCTTAGTTTGATCAGAATCTTTAGTGAATTCACCTTGAGCTACGAAAATATTTGGATGACCTGCTTTCTTCATGGCCACTTCAGCTCGACCTGTATTATAAAGCACAGACATAAACGTTTTAGCGTGCGCTTTAGACCATTCTGCAAACGAATGATCAATATCTTCTTCGTATTCCCAACCATCGGTAAACTGCATAACAACAGGTGTATAATCTTTATTACGAGCTGTATCAAAGATATCTTCAAACTCATAACCCGAACCTGATTGTTTAACACCCTTAAAGTCATAAACTAATTTCTGATTCAAAATAGCTTCACGAGTCGTGCCCGTCTTAGACGCAAGAATTTCTTCAGCCAACTTCGCAAATTCATCACGATTCATCATTTTCGTAACCATACGTTCACGGTCACCGGCACCGTTAGAAAAATATGATTCTTTTTGGTTAACACCATATGTTGCAATTTGGATTTGATCATTAGGTCCCATTGTTTCCAACAAAGGAATAAAACTACTACGAATACGTGGGTCATTACCACCACCTACAGATCCAGAGTTATCAATAATTGCAAAAATTGAACGAGGTTTGATTTCATTTGAAGTTGTAACAGATGCTTTAGTCGTAAACATTACACTTCCTTCAGCTGTACCATCTTGACCGGCAACATCTTCAAGAGTTGTTGTCACATACTCTTTTTCACCCTCAACACCTTTTTGAACGACTTTCTTTTCGCCTTCTGGAAGTGTTGGATCTTCTTTAGTTTCGGTCTTAAATGGAATCTTTTCAGTACGTTTTGTAACTTTTGCTTCAGCCTCTTTAGTACCAATCGCAACAATTTCATTTACGGGCTCTTTAATAACTTTTTCACTAGTAGTTGGTTTACCTGGCGTCGTAATTGTTACAAGTTTCGTAAATTTCTCAGCAATCTCATTAGCAAGAGCTGTTTGATCTTTTCCAGCCGTAGTCAAAATGGCTTTTTGACCAGCTTTAGTCAACGTATTATATGACAATGAATTAGTTCCACCATAAACAACCGTTAAAAATTGATCAGCATGATTCTTTTGCGCCCAGTCGAAGAAACTATTATCGTATTTCTCCCAACCTTCCCAATCATCCGTAAACCACAAAATACCGACCGCTCTATTTTTATCACGACCTTTTTCAAAAATCTCTTCATACTGCGTTCCAATATCTTTAGAAGTACCATCTTCTTCCATATACTGAGGATCATAATACTTCAAAGCTTTCATAGCCTTATCCCAAGACCAAGATCCATCCTGATGAGACGCCGGTAACAATTCACGAACTTTCTTAACAAATGTTAAAACTTCTTGTTTAGACAAGAATCGCGTAACCTTAGAAATTTTTGCACCAGATGTTTTAGTTTGACTATCTGTTTCACCTTTAATAACCTTACGTAAAGCAAATCCATCAGGAGTGTTTCCTTCATCATAACCGATAATCAAATAACGAGTATCATCAGCACCTTGTTTAGCGACAGCCTCTAAATGATCAAGCTCAGATACACCTCCATAGGTAGAACCAGAGACATCATAAGGGACAATAACATCAACGGGTTTGCGAGTAGATTGTGATTCAGTTGGCGTTGTTGTCACAATTTCCTTTTCACCTTCAACACCTTTTTGAATAACTTTCTTTTCACCTTTTGGTAGCGTTGGGTCTTCTTTAGTTTCCGTCTTGAATGGAATCTTTTCAACTTTACGAGTTTCACCTTGCTCCGCAGCCAACACCGTAACCGGCGCTAAAGCCGATCCCACAACAGGCGCAATCGCTAAACTAAGCATGGAAACATTCACTAAATGTTTACCAATCTTGCGCATTTTAAACGTTTCTTTTAACATGTAAAACAGTCCTTTACTTAAAATTTTCTTAACAGCCTAATTTTAACATATTCTTTTTTAGAAAACAAGACCGAAAAAAAAGAAGCGATTTCGCTTCTTAATTTTGATAAATGTACGTAACATTGCCCCATGTAGGATTAGACGCATCGAACCATCCGCGATGATCGCCGATAGATTGATCGCCATTGTAATTCGCTTCGAGCACTTTTACGTAACCCGTAGCAGGGTCCACGTCAGTGACATAGGCAACGTGTCCGTAACCGCCATCATCCCAAGATGCAACGGCACCGACTTCGGCTGTCTTACCTGTACGGAATCCATCGCGCGCTGCAGATTCAGCCCATTGTCCACCATTGCCCCAATAATCACCAACCCAAGGTGCTACTGTTTTAACGCCCCATGTACATTGTCCCGTTGGATATGAACTTGCATCTGAATTATATTGCGGATGTTGGCGAGCTTCTGACTGAACAGCTGGCGCAGGTTCCTGTACTTTTTCCTCTACAGCAGGTGTTTCAGCGACAGGTTCAGCTTGCGGTTGCGCTTGAGGTGCTGGTTGTTCAACCTCTTCAGCTGGTTTCTCAACAGTTTCTGCTTTCGGTTCTTCTTTAGAGACTGGCTCTACAGGTTTTTCTGTAGCTGGTTGCACAGATTCTTCTGTTGCAACTTCTTGTTTGTTTTCTGTTACAGCCGGCGTTGCGTCAACTGTAGCTTTTTCATCTTGTTTTTCAACGACTTCGTTATGTGCTGACGCATTCGCAACAGGCGCCTCTACAGGTTTTTCAACCGTTGTATTAACTGTTGGTTCAACAGTTGGCGCAACCACTTTCGATGCAGACAACTCTACAAAAATAGGTTTCGCTTGATAAGTATTCGTTTCAACAGCTTGTGCGTTATTCACAACAGGTGCTTCAACAGGCTTAGCCGTCGCAACCACAGGCTCTTCAGCAACTTCTTGTTTCAAAGCATCGGCTGAGATTGTCGGTGCTTGCGTCATCGGAACAACTGTTTCTTGGAAAGTTGTCGATACGGGTTGCTCTGGACGATTTTCTTGACGAGATGCGACACTAGACGCCAATTTAGTTGTAACTTCGCTTGCGGGGTCTTTCGCAGTTACATGTTCTGCGTTATTCGATACAACTTCCTTTTGCGGAACAGAGCATCCTGCAATTCCTAATACTGATGTTGATAACATTAATCCACTTACTACTGATTTCTTAATCATTATACGTTTCCTTTTTCTTTAATTCTTGACATATTACAGTATATCAAAAAAAATAGTCACTAAATATTTCAATTTAGTGACAAATTTATTTCAGGTCTGAAATTAATTACAACGAACCCGCTTGATTACTCATCATCGCAAGAATATCATCAGGACTCAATTCTTGAGAACTTGCTTTCTTAGAAGGCGCTTTTGGTTTTTCACTAGCCGCAATCAACTCTTGCGGATCAATTTGCTTAGGTTCATCTACAACAACAGGCTTCTGTTCGCTTTTAACCTGTTTCTTAGGCTTAACTTCTACTTTTGGAGCAACTTCTTTTGTAGCGAGTTCTACTACAGGAACGACACCCGCAGATCTCGTCAACGACTCGATTGCCGCATCATAAATATCAACCGTTCCATATTGTTTCACCAAAAGTTTAATTGCTAATTCTAACGATTTTGATTTCACACGTTGATTTTCCCACCATTCTTCTACTTGTGGATCATGTGACGTAAATCGTGGTGCAAATACTGTCATCTATATGTTTCTCACTTTCAATTATTCTACAACTATTTTACAACATTTCCGTGCAAATTGCAAAAGAAAAAATCGCACCTAACTTTTGCAAAACTCAAGAAAATGTGATAAACTAAGAATATCTTAATAGAAAGTAGACGTTTAATGAACAAGGAAAACAAACAAAAACAACAACTTGTCGCACAAACCGTGCAACAACTCATTCAATTCGGAAAAGATCCTGAAAACAAACACTTTGCCTATATCGGTGTCGACGGCGACCTCTACGAAGCCGAACTACCCAACAGCGGTAATGTCGTTCTTTCAGGCAACATGGGGCTTCTAGCGCACGTCTTATTTGAACAACGCGACATGATCCCATATGAGTTACGCGTTCACATGCTCGCTCACATCCTCGTTGAAGACACAGACCTTGTCGTTGATGCTCACAATCTAATTAAAAATGGTCAATTCCCTGAAGAATAGAAAGGAAAACAAATGAAGAAAATCTCAACACTCATAATATTAGGCGCAAGCCTTATCGGACTCGCTGCTTGCGGAGGTCACTCAAAATCAGACGTAAAAGAAGACAAACCCGTTTCCGCTAAGAAAGCTGTCGAAAACACAGAACCAAAAGAAGCACCCGCTATCAACGTCACAGATACAACAAACCCTGAACAACAATCAAGCGGAAATCTTGTCGATAGCACAAAAACAGAAAAACGTAAAAAATACGTTGAATATTTCAACTCAACAAATGAAGCGAGCGTCAACGGTATGAAAGACATCGAAGAACTTGCAAATGATCCAAATAAAGACTTCGACGTAGCTATTCTCGTTGCACCAGGTGTCAACGGCGAAAAAACCAAAGAAGAATTTTTAGAATGGTTCAATCAACAAGAACATCATAACTTCACAGTAGAATTCACTGACGAAGCTACACTTAAAAACTATAACGTAACAACAAATATGCCAACACCAATTTATATTGATTCAAACGGGAACTTAAACCAAACAAGTAAAGGTCGAAATGCCCGTGCCACAAACGATTCGATTAAAGCATATATGGCGGAATACGTTAAATAAAAGCCAAAAGGTCAACGTCCACGACGTTGACCATTTTCTTTTTCGAAACACTTATTAGAAGGGAAAACTCACAAAATGACATATTTGAAATCATTTGAAATCCAATATCCTGATTCAGAATTCGAGGGGCTAATTTATTTACTCCAAGACCTCACAACTGAACAAAACCTAGAACTCACAAAAGAAGGTCTTGATCGAATCATCCAACATATCGACGACAACTTCATCTCAAACGAATCCGTTGGTTGCGAACTACAAAACAATTACGATCAAGGTTATGACCGTGGCTACGCTGACGGTAAAGACGAAGGCTACGAAGATGGCTTTTCCGAAGGCGAAGACACCGGCTACGACAATGGCTACGAAAAAGGTTACGAAGACGGTAAAAAAGATGGCTTTTTCAATGGAAAAGAAGCAGGTTATAACAATGGCTATTATGACGGTCGTCACGCTCACGAAACCAACTAGAAAGGACAACTTATGTCTAACTTAGCAACACGTATGCGACCACAGAAAATCGAAGACGTTATCGGTCAAGAACACTTAACCGCTCCCGATAAAATTCTAGGACGAATGGTCGCAGCCAAACAAATGTCTTCGATTATTCTATATGGACCACCCGGAACAGGAAAAACGTCCATGGCGTCAGCCTTATCAGGAAGTCTCAATATTCCATTTGAGTATTTCAATGCATCGACCGACGATAAGAAAAAATTACAAGATATCGCCAAAAAAGCCGAAAAACAACCCGTTATTTTGCTTCTTGACGAAATTCACCGTTTAGACAAACCAAAACAAGACTTTTTATTGCCTTATACAGAAAACGGTCAAATCATCCTCGTCGGCGCGACAACTGAAAATCCATACATTTCGATTAATCCCGCCATTCGTTCTCGTGCAACATTACTAGAGATTAAATCCGTGACAGCTGAAGCTATTGCAAATCTTCTTGAAAAATCGCTAACACAAGACTCTGTTCTAAAAGACTATAAAGTTGAAGTGTCACGAGATACACTCTTATTCATTGCAAATAACTCGAATGGTGACGTTCGAAAAGCACTCAATAGTTTCGAATTAGCAATTCTCTCGACTCCTGCCGATCAAGACACCGTGACAATCACTACGCCAATCATGGAAGAAATCCTTCAAAGAAAAGTCCTAGCTGGCGATAAAGATGGTAGCGAACATTATAACTTGTTATCTGCCTTTCAAAAATCCATTCGAGGCAGTGACGTGAACGCATCGCTCCACTATCTCGCGCGTCTAATTCTGTCAGGAGACTTGATAGGAATCTGTCGCAGACTCTCTATCATTGCCTTTGAAGACATCGGGCTCGCAAATCCGACAGCTGTCACGCTAACAAAAAATGCTATCGACGTCGCACGAGATACAGGCTTTCCAGAAGCGCGCATCCCTTTAGCGATGGCTGTCGTGGAACTAGCGCTGAGTCCTAAATCGAATAACGCATACATGGCTCTTGACCGTGCGCTCGCAGATATCAACGATCCCGAAATCGATACAACGATTCCTGCGCATCTTCGTGACGCGCACTATAAAGGCGCTGATAAGATGGGCGTTGTCGGATACTTGTATCCGCATAACTATAACGCGCACTATACTCCACAACAGTATCTACCTGCTTCACTGACGAACGCTTTCTATCTCGATACAGAAAACTTAACAACAACTCATGAACACGAACTCATTGACAGAGCTCGCATGATTGCAGACTTAAACAAAGGTGCTTAAAAATGACGTATACAATGACTCTACCTGATCAATCGGAACGCGAAGTGAAAGACCTGCAAGAGGGTCTTTTCGCAGCGGTTGACATTCTATTACGTGAGGTCAGTGATGATATGCGTTCACATTTGAACGGCTTAAATCCGCTCGACCCACTGCTTAAAAAATGCCATTATTACGATGACCAAGGCGAATTCTTCGTAAACGTGACGCCTGATAAAGACGTCTCTGCCGTAATCTACTACGCGCCAAAACGTAAAGAAGAATCGCGAATCGTCATCACGAAAGTAAAATAACAATGACTAAACAAGAATATTTAGATTTCGTACGATTGTGGATTGTCTATTACGAACCTCGCTCTATGCGAGAACTTCGTTATCGACTCCGCTCTTGTCCGAAACCATCACAAATCGAAGGCGTAATCACGCCTTTTTAAAAAGTGCACACTACACAATAAACTTCGCAAAGGAATAAAACTTTTATGACAAACTCTACAGGACAATCCCGTCCTCTCCTCTATGTGGTCGCAAACATTCGCGGCCAAGTTGACAACAAAACACGCTTCTATAACGATATTGTGTGTGCGAGTCTCCAAGATGAAATTCTCTCACAGCAATACACTAAAGTAAAAAACAATATTGAATCTTATTTGGATTTGTGGGAACGTCGTTTCGATATCGACTATATCGAAAGCGTTGAATTCCACAAAGCAAGAGAGACAAATGAAGTTCTCGAAAAAATTACATTTTAGAACACTAAAAAAAAGCCTCAATCGAGGCTTTTTTTACAGAGAAAACTCATCGTCATCTCGCTGAAGTTCATCGAGCTCCGCCGCTTGTTTCTCTTGATCCTGTTCGATTTCACGCAATCGTTCTTGCAAGGTTTTCTTGCGAGGTTTTTCAAGCATCGCAAACTTATCAGGCACTTTCCCATTTTTTTGAAGAACTACTTTATCGAGATCAACGTTAGGTAGATCTTTTTCGATTTCTTTTCGAAATTCTTCAACAGCTTTAGTTGATTTTGCAATTTGCTTATTCAACGCAGCACTGGGATCTTGCATCGGATGACCAACACGCCCGTTTGCAGCAATCTCTGCGGCTTCTTTTTGACGCATTTCCGCAATCAACTCAAAAGTACGAAGTCGCTCCTTTGCTTCTTCTTCCTCTTCATCAATTTGGTCTTGAATGTCGAGTTCTACTTGAAGCGACTCATCGAGAAATTCTTGTGGCTCTTCTTCTTCGAAGAGTTCAATTACTTTCTCACGCTCTTGCTTCATGACAGCAGAAACCTTACGCTCACGTTCCAAATCAAAGGGACGTTCTCCCGCAGCGCGTGCTACTACAACTTTATCGTGCGTATAATCTTTAATCATTACACGCTCATCGTCTAACTGTTTGTTAATTGGTTGCAATTCGCGTTCACGATCTTGAAGTGTTCGTCCGCGACGCATTTCTCGAGTATAATCTACCATGGATACCACCTAATATAAATAAAGTATATTAAAGTCTAAATTCATTATATCAGAAATCGTACGAAATGAAAAGTGCATTTTCCAAAGCTTCTGATAACGCCCACTGTAAGCGTGTTTTCCTACGATTTCCCTCTTGTAAAGCAACTCTTACGTAGGTATCAACGTCACCGTACATGACTAAATATTTCTTGGCACGAGTAATCGCCGTATAGAGCGCATTTCGTTTGGCCCAGTAATCAACGCCTGGACGCAAGGCATAGAGCACTAACGGAAACTCTCCACCTTGAGATTTGTGCGTTGTGATCGCATAGGCTAACTCTAACGGGAAATATTTACGACCGTTATTCGCACGAATTCTCGGTACGCGGAAACTATCGCCTCCAATCTCAACAACAATTTCACGAGCACCGATATGCCGTACATAACCGATATCACCATTCACGAGTCCTTCATTCGGAAGCGACGTTGTAATCATCACACGATCACCCTCTCGAATTTGGTAACCGTTTGCGTAAACGAATTCTGCGCTCAACTCACCTTGCAGCTTCCAGTAAGTCTGAATACGTTCATTGAGACTCTTTACTGATGCTAAACCTTGACGCACTGGCGAGAGAATCTGAATCTCCTCGGGTTTGAATTTACCGCTATTAATCATAGCGCAATAATCTTTTTCAATTGCGTCATCAATTTGCTCGGCATACATATGTCGGAAATAAGTTTGCTCCGTCTCGCCAATGACTGGCGGAAACGCTCCATTGTTGGCTAAACGTGCTAACTCAGAAATCATAGAGCCTTCTCCTTGTCGATGCACTACTGATAACCGCACAACAGGCACACTGTCGTTTTGCATCAAATCGAACAAAACTTGACCGTGTCCGACAGGTTCCAACTGATCGACATCTCCGACACAAATCAACCGACTAGATGTCGGAACGCGACTAAAAATGTGATAAGCTAAACCGACGTCTACCATTGAGAATTCATCAACGACAGTTAAATCATAGTTATACGGCTCCGTATCATCGTCGGAGTTATCACCGAAGACAGTATCTCCCGTGGCGTAAACTGGAATAGACAAGGCCTTATGAATCGTAAACGCTCTTTCACCGATCGCTTCCGTCATGCGAGTTGCCGCGCGACCGGTCGGGGCCATCAACATCATGCGAGGTTGTTCAAGAATTTTTAAAACGTGAATAATCCCATTAATCGTAGTAGTTTTCCCCGTACCCGGGCCGCCTGTCAAAATCACAAATGGGTTCCGTACAGCAAACTTAATCGCTTCTACTTGTGAATCGTCATATCGAATTTCTTGCATCGTTTCCACTTCAGCGATAGCTTGCTCGATATCTTCATCATCATACTCGACAGTATCCACCATCATACGATCGACCACGCTACGTGCAATAGTTTCTTCATAGTATGATTCTTTTGCAAACTGAACAGAATCCTCATGCAATTCAAGGCCACGAGCCGCGCGCATAACCGCTTCGACTCGATCGAATGTCAAATTTGCAGGATCATGACTAACAGTGGCATGCACAAGATCGTGGTAGTTATCCACGATAGTTGATCCGTCGCTAAGCATCGTATTCAAGTCATAGTACAAGAGAGCTCGTATGCGTTCTTCGCTATCGGGGCTATATCCAAATGCCTTCGCTATCGTGTCCGCTTTCGAGAAATTATAAGTAACTTTATAGTTTTTTAATAAACGAATGAAGTTATAAGGATTTCTATAGAAAAGTTGATAGGCTTCGTCGTCTTCGTCGACGGCAGACGCTATCGCTTTTATTAATAGTTCATCGTTAAATGTGCGTCTAATAATAGACTGAATATTATAATCTGATAGTTGTTTCATAATAGAATTCTTTCATTGAAGTTACAACTATTATACCACATTTACGTGTATTTCGCAAAAGAAAAACGTGCCCAAGGCACGTCCACGTTGTATTTTGAAATACAAAGGAGGAAAGCTATGTTAAAAGAACACTTATCTGAAACGTACAAACAACTAAACCGAAATAAGGACGAGATTTCTTTTGAGGAAATTTTACAGGAGGCTGAAGCGTTTGTCGAAGCCGAGCACAATGCAGTCACTCTAACAGGCGATGTCATTCCAAAGCTCGTCGCATTAGAGGAGCTTCATCCAGACTCATTGTTGGGTCTCTTTTTCAATCTCGATCCACGACAATATGCATTTGTTACGATTACAAGATCGGCAACAGAAATGATTCAGTTTTTGGATAAACACCCTATCTATAAAAATCAATCTTATACAGTTGCCTCTATCGAGCCATCTACTATCTTTATCGAAGACAACCTAGAATGAAACCAAAAATTAGAAAGGAACTCTGAGTGAATTCTTTAGAACTATTTTTATTGAAACAAAAAGACGCTATTCTTCAAAAAGGCTTTCGTCTCGTAGAAGAAACGTCTAAAGAAGCCGTTTTCCAAAACGACGATACAACTTTAACGATCATCGACACTGACCCCGATTCAGACTTGCTCTTTATCGGTCTGTCCGGACGAATCAATTCGATTTCTCGCGTGCATCATCAAGACGCACACGGGACTTTTGAACGAATCTTACACCAATTTCACCGCTAGAAAGGAACCCCCGTCGTGAACATCACCAACAATTTTGTCACCCTAATATACGTAGGCATGGGCATCTGTGTCGCTCTTTGCAGCGCTATGCACATCCTCTACTTCGCACTCACTACGCACGACTTATTCAAGAAACGTGACGCTAAATATTATGAAAAAATCAATCAAGTTCGTGATGAACTCATCGCTGAAATCAAAAACTCAGGTGAACGCACATCCGACCTCGTAGTCGGTGGCATCACGAAGATGACACAAGATTCAATCATCGCTCAAGCACAAACAGCTAAAGAGCTAAACGTCAACCTCATCGACGCCATCGACCGCTACACCCAAGCAACCGTACACATCATCGAATCTAAAGAAAAGAAACGTGATGTGAACCATCGTAAATACCACCGCTTACGTTAATCTGGAAAGGACTCTCCCATATGGCTAATCGCCTTAAAGACTTACGCTTAGAATTAGGTTTATCACAGCCCGATATGGCTGAATACGTCGGCTTATCCGTAAACAGTTATTTCAAACTTGAACGAGACTTTATGAAGTACAATCCTAGTTTAAATAGCATTTTGAAAATCGCTGACAAACTAGGCATCTCTATAGACTATCTACTCGATCGCCAAACCGAATTCGCAGCCAAACCTGACTATATCGACGCTTGGCACCAACAATTTCTTGCACGAGTCGACCTCACAAAGAATCGAACGCCTAAGAAAAACATGGAAGATATCGTCGAAGAAGCAACTCTAACAAGATATCCCTATAATTTACTCGGTGATATTTTCAAATATAACGACTTACATGAAACCTCCGCTGTCAGTGAGGCTTTTTTCGTACAACTTGAACGAATCATTGACCAAATTCCTCAACGTGACCGTCAAATCATCCGAGAACGTTATCTAATCGGAAATACGTTTGAGAAGATCTCTAAAAAGCACAACACGTCACGGCAACGCGTTCAACAAATTGTAACGGAACGTTTATTCGAAATTCGAAATGAATTAACGCCATTCCTGTTCGACCCCGCCCAAAAGGTCGAAAAGCTCATGAAATTAGCTGAAGAACTCGAATCACGTTGCAACGAGCTAGACGATACTAGCACACTAGATCCTATCTATAAATTGCTCGGACGAAACATCCTCGCTATGCATCTTTCAAATCGTACAACAAATGCTCTGATGAATGCCGGTTGCGAGCACTTGATCGATATTGTACTATTAATAGCGCATAAAGATATTCGCAACGTTCGAAATCTCGGTAACGCATCAAGACAGGAAGTCTACGACTATCTCGTCACCCAGAAACTGCTACCAGACGATCTTGATTTTGACAGTAAATTTATTGACAAACGCATTCGGCTCAAAATGCAAGAAACACTCGAGAAACTAGATGATTTCGCTATCAGTTGCTCTAAAGACGCAACCGTCGTCGAAACCATCAATCAAACCCGATTACGTGATTCTGAATATACTCTCATCAACACCACGGTCACCCATTATGACCAATCAAAACGCATCACTAAAGACTATTCTAACGGTGCTATCATTCATGAATACAAACTTTAAAGACTTTTCGCGAACTAGTCTTGCCTAACGGCAAATTGGGGTAATCGTAGACGCGAAACTGCGATACGCCTCGCGACTTAGGCTTCTAAGTTGCCGCATTCGGCGGAATGCCGTCTGCGCGGATCGAAATAAATCAGAACTTGCAACTACATCATAGCAATCACACCTCTTATCAGATGTGTGGATCGAAATGACGACTACAACGGTCAAGAACTTTTATTCATAGTCGCACCTGCACGGGGTGCGCGGATCGAAATTCGAAACTACGAATCAAATTCACTCACGTTCTAAAATCGCACCCAACAAGGGTGCGCGAATCGAAATAATCAATGTGTATCTGGAATCTTAACAGGTAACTATCGCATTCTCATCGAATGCGCGGATCGAAATAGAGAATCAAACAAGAAAGCTCCATGAAAGTCGCACCTCTACAGGTGTGTGGATCGAAATGCGACATTCTCAATAGCGATATAATAAGCAATCGCACCCCCGTGGTGCGCGGATCGAAATGTATAGTATGTTAGACACAGTACTGGAAATAATCGCACTCCACATGAGTGCGCGGATCGAAATTACAAAGTAGTTATCTCCGATTTTATTAATTGCTATCGCACGTCATAGTACGTGCGCGGATCGAAATATGCCTCGAAAACCACTAGCTTGTAAGCTACACCATATTTCGCACCTTTCCGAAGGTGCGTGGATCGAAATGCCGAATAGTAAGCAAAATACATTACAGAAAGAATATCGCACGTCACAGAACGTGCGCGGATTGAAATACGTCCTTATCTTGCCATGGACTAAGAACAAATGTCGCACCTCTAATCAGGTGCGTGGATCGAAATAACACAGGTGCAGGACACAAGAACGAAAACGAAAGGAGGGCATCATGCCCAAACAATCGAAATTCTTTTACGCACGGATTACAGGTGACCGTGCGCTTTTCACAAACCCCATCACTAAAGGTGGTGGCGAAAAATACAGTTATCCCATTCCCACTAAGCAAGCCTTAGAGGGAATCGTCGATAACGTCTATCGAAAACCTACGTTTACGAATGTCGTAGACGAAGTTAAAGTCATCAACCCCATTCAAACAGAAGTTCACGGCGTCCGTGCTCTTCTAAGTAACTACAAAGCTGACTTGAATTACATCTCTTACTTGAGTGACGTGGAATATCTCATTAAATTCCACTTCGAATGGGACTTCAACCGCGGAGATCTCACAGACGATCGCAAACGCCTCAAACACGAAGAAATCATGGAACGATCCCTCGAATTAGGTGGTCGTCGTGACAGCTTCTTAGGAACTCGCGAGTGTGTCGGCTACATCGAAGCCATCTCAAAAGACGAATACGACAACGCTGAAACCTACTTCGATAACGAAACCATCGACTTCGGGATTATCTTCCATTCGTATTCTTATCCGAAAAACAAGAGCATGCCTCTTGTTGCACACTATACGAATACCATCATGAAAAACGGAGTCGTCACATTCAAATCGAAAAACGACTGCGAAATCTCAAACAAAATCGATGGTTTTAAATACAAAGAACCCAATCTGAAAATCAAACCCGTCGATCAAGAATACAAAATCTACAAATCTTGGGGGTAACAATGGACTTTTTCACATCCCTATGGAAAACCTACAAAAGAGCTCAAGAAGAAAACCTCGTCGACCAACACGGCGACGGACCCGTTCTTCTACCACTCTACCACGAAAACAAACGTGCCAATAAAAACATTATTAATGTTCGTTTAAACAACGACGGCACCTTCCGTACAGCCGAATGGCTAGAAGATGACGCACGTATCATTTTCCCTGTAACGGAAAGCTCTATCACAAGAACTGCTAACCTAGCACCTCATGTACTGGTTGATAAGTTTAAAACTTACAGTCCTGATGCGAACGCTCTTTACGACTTCTTCTTTGACCGTCTCGATCAATGGATCGATCAAGCTAACTCTAAAGTTGCAACTTTTTTGACAATCATCAAAAACACTCTTCAAGATGAACACTTAATCGAAAATATTGCTAAGAGTCTCTATGATAATCCAACAATCGAAGACTTCACAGTGTCTTATCAAACCGATAAAGGCGTCACTAAATCGATTGACTTGTCAGACGTCTTTTTAGAGTTCACTATCGAGCAATTTAACGGATTACAAGATAAATCCGTTACGAATTACACAGAGCTTCATCAGTCTTATGTTGATTTTGTCGAAACACAAAACCAAAAAGACGCAATCGAACATCCTGAATGGTTCGACACTTGTATGATTAGCGGAACCAAACAACGCATCGCTAAGAACCACAGAACAGTCTTTGGTCGCAGTGGACTCATCTCTATTAGTAACCACTCAGAAGCTTATAAGGGACGCTACAAAGACCAAAAAGACGCAAAAGAAAACATGATCCGAATCGGTCAAGAAACATCTGACATGATTCATCTCATGCTTAAATACTTGTTGGAAAATAAAAACAGTGGTGTCTGGTTAGGTGGCGATCAATATATGGTTACTTGGTTCGACGACGACCTCATCAACAACCACGGTTTGGATCTCAAACAACCAAAAACATTTGAAAACCTATTCGATGCTATTCCTGATAACGATACAGCTACTGTCAAACCGAACCAAACCAATAAAAACATTCGTAACTCAGTCGCTACAGGCGTTAAACGCTATGACGACCAAGCGACTTATAATATTGCCATTCTGAACAAAACAGCTCCAGGACGCACCAGTCTCAAATACTTCCGTCAACTATCTGGAAGCCAATTAACGAAAAACTTGAATAAATGGATCGAAAACTATTCATGGACATCTTCTTATAAAGGTGTCGATCGCAGAAAAACGCCATCTATTCAAAACGTATTGACAGTCGCATTCGGAATTGATCGAAAAGCGCAATATCTTGATTTTGACAACGAAGCTTTCCAAAGCGTTCTCTATCAGGAACTCTTGTCAACCTTAATCGACGGAAAATCAATCCCACAATCGATCACTCAAAAAATGAAAGTCAATATTAAATCTCCTCAACGATACCCTCATCACTGGCAACACGTTTTAGAAACCAGTATGGGTGTCCTCCACAAAGCAAACGGAAAGGATTTCTCCCCAATGCTCGACCAAAAAGAAACCGATCGGTCATACCTCTTTGGGCGATTACTCGCTATTTACGAGCTCATCGAACGTCAAAAGTATTATCACATTGACGGACAAATGGATCGCGACACCAACGCTAAGCGCCTCTGGACAGCTTACACGTCGAATCCAACCAAAGTAATGACCCAGCTCGAAAACAAAACCAAATCCTATGAAGAAGCTCTCTTCAAACGCAGTCCCGGTATTGCTATTAAATTACAAAAAGAAAAACAAGCAATTATCACAGCCTTAGACGAACACCGTCAAGATAAAAACTTTTCAAAACCTCTTGACTATACCTTTATCTTTGGCTACAACGGACAAATTAATCAATTCTATCAAAAATCAGAAAGCGAGACTCTAGATGCCAACTCTTCAAAATAAAATCGATTTCATCCTCACTATCGACGTAGACAACGCTAACCCCAACGGCGATCCACTCTCAGGCAATATGCCTCGTACAGACGCCAACGGTTACGGACTCATTAGCGACGTCGCTATTAAACGCAAACTCCGCAATCGCTTACAAGACTTAAACCAGGCGATTTTCGTACAAGCCAACCACCGCATCGACGACGAATTCCGATCTCTTCAAAAACGTTTCGAAAGCTATTTCGATAAGAAAGATACGGATCAAGAAGTCGCTGAAAAAGCATGTCAATATTGGACGGACGTACGAAGCTTCGGTCAAGTCATCACTTATCAGAATCGCTCTATCGGTGTACGCGGACCTGTTTCGATCACGATGGCGAAATCCGTTGAACCGATTGTCGTATCGAGCATGCAAATCACACGCAGCACTAACGGCATGGAAGCAAAAAAAGAAGGCGGTCGCTCGTCAGATACAATGGGTATGAAACACTACGTAGAACACGCCACCTATGTCATTAAAGGATCCATTAGCCCGAACCTCGCTGAAGTAACAGGCTTTACAGAAGAAGACGCAGAGTACATCAAACAAGCTCTCTTGTCACTCTTCGAAAACGACCAATCTTCAGCACGCCCTGACGGATCAATGACTGTTCGAAACCTCTACTGGTTCACACACTCAACGAAACTCGGTAACGCGTCTAGCGCACGAGTCTACGATTTAGTACACTTCGATGAAGCTTGCGATGAGTTCATCGTAAACGAAGACAAGCTAAACACATACGTAGCGAAAGGCTTGAAACTAGACGTAATCGAAGGCTTCTAATTAGATACTCAAGCAAGGGCTTCTAGTCGAAACCTTATCAAAGACTTCGAATCCGTGGCGCGTCCACGGATTTTTTATAGAAAGGAATACAACCATGACTAAAAATAACTTAACTGTTAACTTGAAAAATCTTGTCGGTCGATACAGTGACTCAGTTACCGTAATCGGTAATACAGAAACAATTCCCTATCGCAAAAACGGTCAATATTACATCCCAATTTCCGAAGAAGAAACGCCTGATGATTGTTTCAATGTGGCATTACAATTAGCCTACATCATTTTACACGACGTGACATCTTTTACTAATAAAATTACATTCGCCGACATTGCTTCAGATCAAGAATGTTGCGACTTTGCAGAAGCCATTCTCATCGCCGAAGACCAATACGTCAAGGCAACCCAATTTATCACAGGTGGTAATCTACCATAAACAGAAAGGGCTATTATGGACAACCAAACCGAAATCACAATCGATGACGTTATGCAGACAACTGTTCCGTTAAACTCAACAGAACTGGCTAATAAGTTCAGCGACGTCGTTACTGTAAAGGGTGATTCTGAAACGGTTCCTTATTATAAGGACCATCACTATCACATCACAGTTCCTGAAAACGAAACACCTGAAACGCGCGTCAACGTAGCATTTCAACTAGCCTACGTTATCGAATACGGAAAATATCTCGCGAGCGAAAACCCGTCTAAGGTCACTTTTGCAAATATCGCTTGTGACCCCAACTGTTTCGAAATAGCTCTAGCGATTCTCATGCCAAAAACATTATATCTAGAAACAGCACAGAAACTCGCAAACGATGAGGGCTTGATTGACGCAACAAAACTCGCTGAAGAACTACAAGTACCAATCTCATATGCGATTGCACGTAGCAAGAATATCTCTAGCGTAACCATAAACAGAAAGGACTATTAAAATGCACTTCAAAGAATATGACATCGTTCTCGTCAAAGGCACCGCGCTCGATGTCGGTTCCTACAATCACCAACCGTGGTCCGCAACCATCAACAACCGCGAACAAATTACAGAGGATTTCTTATGGGTAAATCCGCAAGAACCTCAAAGCCGTACGATTGAAAGTGGCGACCCCATTCTATTTATCGTGCCAATTTCTAAAATCATCAACGGCGATTACTATGCAGAAACCCACCAAACCGAACAACCGTACTTGATTTTCACGGACAGCGACATTGACAGACTTGCCCCGCTCAATCAATTCTTAGAGAAACCTGTGGCAAACAGCGTTACAGAAGCCCCTGTTGAAAAAACAGCCAAGAAAAAGACTAAGACAAAAAAGACGGTAGAAGCTCCTGTTGAGAAAACTGTTGAGCATACTGAACCGGAACACGAGCAAGAACACGAAGACGAGCACACACAAGAACCTAAAACCGAGCACTACTTAGAGCCAGTCAACTACATTGGATCTGACGAGGTAGGCAATGGTAGTTACTTCGGAGGAATCGTCACAGCATCCGTATTCGTACGCGATCAAGCAGACGTGGACTTTTTGCTCGAGTTAGGTGTCCGTGATTCTAAAAAGATTTCGGACAAAAAGATTCGAGAGATGGCACCACAAATCAAGGATAGACTCGAATACGCTGTCAGTGAAGCCATCCCCGCGCAATACAACCAAGCAATCGCGTCAGGACTCCATATTAAGGAAATCATGGCCATTCTTCACAACGACGCTATCGGTAAAGTGTCTGCCACAAATCCCGATTTCGTTCTCATTGACGAGTTCGCAAGCGAATCTAAGTACAGTGGCTATTTAGAGGCTTCAAATAAGACTATCGCGTACAGTGATCGCTTGCGATTCGAAAAGAAAGCCGAAAGCAAGTACTTAGCAGTTGCGGCTGCGTCTATTCTTGCACGAGACGCTTTCTTGACACAAATCGACACGATGAGTGATTTCTTGCACATGCCGGTCAAGCAAGGCGTTACAGCTAAAGTAAAAGAGCAAATTGCACAGCTCATGCGCATGGAAATCGATTTAACGCAATACGCAAAAGTTGACTTTAAAACGACCGAAGAAGTGCGCGCTTCGTTGTAGTGCTTCTTTTGAGTGCCGTCTTATTGGTATCTCTTAATCGAACTTCTTGTTGGTACATCTTATTGAATGCTTCGTTTGCGGGGTTTCTTTTAGGTTGCTTCTTATTGGTCACTTCTTTTGAGAAACTTCGCTGACGAAATGTTCGATATCGCAATCAAAACGTATAATTTGATACAGGTCTAAACCTGAGATTGCGCAAAATAATTTTCGGAAAAGAAATAACACCACAACGTCAGACGCATCAAGCGTTTTGGCGCTTCATAAAAAGAAACACAAAAACACGTATGTCCGAAACATTTAGTGTCTCAAGGTTTTTCGAACACAAAGGGGGTTTCTTTTTTCGATATAAAAAGAAATAAAATTACGTAAACAATTCGAAAATGATACGCGAAATCGGATAGTTTTTGACAAAAACGTATAGAAAATGGACTAAATCGGATAGATTTTAATCGAAAAAGGATAGATATAAGACCTATTTGGATAGATATAATATAATTATTAACATAAAATATAAATAATAAACCTTATTATATCAACGTTTATAGACATTCATGTGTACATAAGCGTTTCCGCGTCTATCCGTTTTAGCTGTTTTTCCAACATTTCATTTTAA
>ERZ773051.784-NODE-784-length-19731-cov-25.487701_pt1 | contig 19731 bp, 14 predicted proteins | sample MGYA00580631_ERZ773051 | MGnify/ENA primary metagenome ERZ773051 (study PRJEB29015, sample SAMEA2738137) | human oral metagenome | biome: human oral; feature: human-associated habitat; material: saliva | place: China | collected 2204 ... | reverse complement strand
TGGCCAGCCGGTTTAAACCGGCTGGCCACGACTAGCATTTTAGTTGACGCTTACTTGGCGCTTTCTTGTACTCAGCGCCTTCTTGCTCCTGACGCTTACTCGGCGCTTTCTTGCTGCTTGCGCCAGCGAATTCCGGCGTCGATGAAACCGTCAATGTCGCCGTCGAACACAGATTCAGGGTTACCCACCTCGTAGCTGGTACGCAGGTCCTTAACCATCTGGTAGGGGTTGAGCACGTAGGAGCGCATCTGGTCACCCCAGGATGCCTTAACGTCGCCAGCCAGTTCCTTCTTCTTGGCGTCTTCTTCCTGCTGCTTTAACAGCAGCAGGCGCGACTGCAGCACGCGCATGGCGGCGGCGCGGTTTTGGATCTGGGATTTTTCATCCTGCATGGACACCACCAGGCCGGTGGGCAAGTGGGTGATGCGCACAGCCGAGTCGGTGGTGTTAACACTCTGACCACCCGGGCCTGAGGAACGGAAGACATCAATGCGGATGTCGGTTTCAGGAATTTCAATGTGGTCGGTGGATTCAATCAGAGGAATAACCTCAACCGCCGCAAATGAAGTCTGACGCCTGCCCTGGTTATCGAAGGGGCTGATACGCACCAGGCGGTGAGTGCCGCCCTCAACCGAAAGCGTGCCGTAAGCGTAGGGGGCGTGTACCTCGAAGGTAACCGACTTTAGACCAGCTTCTTCAGCGTAGGAGGTGTCCAGCACTTTAACCGGGTATTCGTGGCGCTCAGCCCAACGCAAGTACATGCGTAGCAGCATCTGGGCGAAGTCTGCCGCATCCACACCGCCGGCACCTGAACGGATAGTTACTACGGCGTCGCGCTGATCGTATTCGCCCGAAAGCAGGGTGCGGATTTCCAGATCTGCCAGGTCTTTGGAGATAGCTTCCAGGTCAGCGCCGGCCTCGTCGAGGATAGCCTCGCGCTCGTCGCCTTCTTCTTCCTCGGCTAGCTCCACCATGGCTTGTAGGTCTTCAATGCGCTCGCCCAGCTTCTCCACGCGCGCCAGTTCAGCCTGGGCGTGGGACAGGGCGCTGGTGACCACCTGGGCCGCCTCGGGGTCATCCCAAAGGTCTGGGGCGGCAGCTTTTTCGCTTAATTCGTCGATGCGTACCCGCAGTGCTTGCGGGTCGGTTACTGCTGCGATGGAAGAGTAGGTGTGTTCTAGTCGCTCAATTTCAGCTGAAAAGTCAATGGCCACTGCTCAAGTCTAACGGGTCGACAGGTAAATTGTCGGCCTAGATGGGCCGCAAGTGGCACACTTTGCTTATGCGCGTGTTGCACACTTCCGACTGGCACCTGGGCCGTTTCTTCCACGGCCATGATCTGCATGAGATCCACAGCGCTTTTTTGGATCACCTCATTGAGGTGGTTAAAGACCAAAAAATTGATTTGGTGGTGCTATCTGGGGATGTTTTTGACCGCGCGGTTGCCCCCACCCAGTCGGTGGCCCTGGCTGATGAGGCGTTTAGGCGGCTAACTGAGCTGACCCGCGTGGTGTTAACTGCCGGCAACCACGACAGTGATATTCGTTTAGGTTTCAACGCTGAGCAGCTAAATGAGCGCCTGACTATTGGGGCCCGGATTGAAAATTGTGGGCGCGGCTATGACTTTCCTGACGCCAGTGGCCGGGTTGGTTTGCGGGTTTACCCCCTGCCTTATCTTGATCCCGACGCCGCCCGGGTCACTTTGCCGCCTCACTTGCGGCTTTTGGGTGAGCAAGTGTGGGCTGAAGGCGAGGAGCATCCACAAACTTGGCAGATGCTGGCGCGCTCCCATGAGGCGGCGGTGGGCGCCGCGCTGCGCCTGGTGCAGGCGGATTTGGCGGCGCATAAGCCAAAAACACCGGTGTTGGTGATGGCCCATGCTTTTGTGGTGGGCGGCCAAGCTAGCCAGTCTGAACGCGATATTCGCGTGGGTGGGGTTGATAGCGTGCCCAGCGCGCTTTTTACCCAAGTCCCGGGCCTGGCCTATGCAGCTTTAGGGCATTTGCATCGCCCCCAGGAGATAGCTTTAGGTGACTTAGACTCTGCCCGCCCACCGGTGCGACTGGTCTATAGCGGTTCACCTGTGCCCTTGTCTTTTGGGGAGGCTGAGTTTGAAAAGTCTTCTGTTATCGCTGAGTTTGACGGCGCCGGGCTAGTTAGCTTGGAGCGGGTGGCTGTGCCCAGCTTCCAACCTATTGCCACTATTAGCGGCACTTTTGAGCAGCTAATGGGACCCGATTTTGATAACTACAGTGAGCATTGGCTGCGGGTGCGCCTGGCTGGAGCGCGTCCACCGCAGGCTTTAGCTCAACTCAAGCAGCGTTTTAAGGGCTTGTGCGTGTTTGAGCAAACAGATTTGCCCCAGCAAATTGACTCCCCGCGTCTTAACCGCGACAACACGCTTTCCCCCTTGCAGTTAAGCCAAGGTTTTATGGATGAGATGGGTATTGAGTTAAATCCCTACCAGCTCCAGATTTTGCGTAGCAGCTATGAAAAAGTTGTTAAGGAGGCGCACTGATGCGCATTTTGCGGCTAACGATGGATGCGGTGGGGCCATTTCCAGGCCACGAAGTTATTGATTTTGAGGCTTTTAGCGACGCCGGCCGGTTCCTACTCTCTGGCCCTACCGGGGCGGGTAAATCAACTATTATTGATGCAATTGTGTTTGCTCTTTATGGCAAGGTTTCTGGTGGTAGGGATTCTTCCGATAGCCGGATCCGTTCACGCTATGCCAGTGAGCAGGCTAAAACTGAGGTGGAGCTGATTTTTTCTACCTCCTCAGGTAACTATAAGGTGCGTCGCCAACCAGCCTATGAGCGGGTTAAGAAAAACGGTAAAGGCGTCACTAAACAAAACGCTAAAGCCTGGCTGTTTAAGCTAGATGAGCAGCTGCGGGAAGTAAGTGAACCACTTACTAAAACCAGCGACGTCGGCACTGAAATAACCCGCATTGTGGGCCTAAGTCGTGAGCAATTCACCCAAACCGTGGTTTTACCGCAAGGTAAGTTCGCCCAGTTTTTGCGTTCAACTTCAAAAGACCGCCAGGATCTGCTGCAAGAGCTATTTGGCACCGCGATTTTTGAAGATTTGCAGCTTGATCTAGTTGAGCGTGCCCGTAAAGTCAAAAAGAATCAGGAAGCTTTAGACGCCACCTTGCGCGCCAATTTGGGGGTGCTGGCCTCGCTGTTAGATGAGGCGCCTCAGTTAGACCCGGCGCGCTGCCTGGTCTACGAGCCGATGCCGGAAGTTGACTGCGAGTTTGACCCGCTAGAAACCGCTTGGGACAGCCGGTTTGAGTCGCTTACGCCTTGGCTGGAGCACAACCGGCGCTGCGCCAATTTGGAGGTGAGCGCGCTTAGAGAGCAGGAAGATAAATTACGCAGCGAATTTGCTTCTCAGCGTGATTTAGCGGCCCGCCAAGAACGCTATTTGGCGCTTACTAAAGAGCATGAGCAGCTAGTGGCCCAGGGGCCTGCACAGAGGCAGCGCCTATCCCAGATTCAGGCCTTGCAGGCTCTATCTGACTTAAAACCTTGGCATGAGCAGCTAAAACAGGCCCAAGCCCAGCAAGCTGTAGCGCAGCGCCAGCTAAGCCAGGCTCTGGCGCTTGAGCAGCTGGAGTCAGATGAGCGCGCGCAAGCTGTTTTACAGCCTTTAGATTACCGAGGTGCCCAGGCCTTAAGTGTGCAGCTAACCGCCCAGGTGGCAGCCCTAAACCCGCAGGTGGAATTGGAGGCGGGACTGGCCGGGCGACGTCGTGATTTACAGACCAAAACCCAGGCCCACGAAAGCGCCAGCGCCAAACTAGCCCAGGGACGCGAACGCGAAAACCAGCTACCCACCCAGATTGCCTCCAAGCAGGAGCTTTTGGAGCAGCTAAACGAGCAGGCCGCCACCTTGCCCACCGCCCAGCTGGCCCAGGAGCAAGCCACCCAGACCCTGAAACTAGCTAAAGCCCATGAGCAGCTAGTCGAAGACCAGCAGCAGGCACTTAAACTTCAGCAGCTTGTGGCGCTGGAGTTAAAGCAGGCTAGCCAGAGGCACAAGCACATGTTGGAGCAGTGGCTAAGCCAGTCGGCCCTGAACTTGGCACAAAATTTGGTTGCTGGTGAGCCTTGCCCGGTCTGCGGCGCCACCGAGCACCCGGCCCCGGCCACGCAGGGCGGTGAGAACATCAGCCAGGAGCAGCTAGATCAGGCCCTTGAGAAAGTTAATGAGGTTCAAGGCGAGCTTTCGCAGGCCAGCAAACGGGTAACAAAACTGGCCGCCCAACTTGAAGCTCAGCCTTGCCAGCTAAGCCCAGCCCAGGCCCGTGAGCAGTTACAGGAAGCTAAAGCGGCTCTGACTGCTGCCCAGCAGGCTAGTGAGCAGGCAAGCAGCTGTAAGGCGCAGATTGCCAAGCTAAATGCGCAGCTTGAGGCGCTGCGGGCAGATAATCAGACGGCCCAGGCTCGCCTGGCTGGTGACGCTAAAGAGATCCAGTTGTTGGGCGAAAAGATTGAGAGTGATGCGGCTTCGCTAAGCTGTGAGGGCTTTGAAAGCGTGGCCGCAAAGGTTGAGTATTTAAGCCAGTTGACCGCCGGCCTTGAGCAGTTAGCTAACGCAGCCCAGGAGCTGGACCAATGTAAAAAGCGTGCGCAGCAGGCCGCTGACAGTTTCGCCGCGCAATGGGCCCAGGCCAGCGCCAAATTTGCTGAGCTAGACAGCGCTAAACCGGCGGTCCCTGCCCCTACAGACCCAGTCGAGACAGAGCCAGCCCAAGCAGAGCCAAGCCAAGACACCAGCGTCGCTAACGTCCAGGACGGCTATGCGCAGGCCTGTCAGGCTTTTGCCGGGCTAGATTTGGCCGCTTTGAAAGCTACCTCAGCCAGCTACGAAAAATCCTTATCCATTAACCAGGCGGCTTTGGCTGAGCTTGCAGGAATTGAGCTGACCCCTCCCCCGCTAGAGCAAACCCAGGCCCAGTTAGAGCAGGCTCAAGCTAAGACACAAGCGTGCCAAACCTACGCCAGTACCTGGCAGGCGTTTGCCGGGCAGGTAAATGCGCAGTTAGCTAAGCTAAATGAGCTTTTGGCTCGCCGTAGTAAGGCCAGCGATAAGGATGCTCAACTATTGGCTTTGGCTAGCGCCGCCAATGGCGACAACCAGGCTCGCTTGACACTGTCTGCTTGGGTATTGCAGGCCCATTTCCGCCAAGTGTTAGTGTTCGCCAATGAGCGCCTGGGAGTGATTGGGGCGGGCCGCTATGAGCTGATTAATGTTGATAGTGAGGAAGACACTCGCCAGCAGAAGCAGGGCTTGGGCCTGGCGGTGGTTGACCATTTAAGTGGCACTACCCGCTCTCCACGTACACTTTCGGGCGGCGAGAGTTTCTATGTGTCTTTGGCTTTAGCCCTAGCTTTGGCTGATGTGGTGGCCACCCAAAATGGGGGTATCGAGATGAACACCCTGTTTATTGATGAGGGTTTTGGTTCCCTTGATGAGGGCACGCTGGCTGAGGTTATGGATGTGCTTGGCGCTTTGCATTCAGGCGGGCGCGTGGTGGGGATTGTTTCTCATGTCAGCGAACTAAAGCGCGCTATCCCCGCCGCCGTTGAGGTGCGTCCTCTGCTTGGCGGTGGCTCTACCCTGCGCACACGGGTTTAGGTGCGCGCCCTCGCCGCTGGCAAGTCTGGCGTGACCTCAAGCTTGCACGCGTGTTTAGGGCCTGCGCGCGAGTTTAGGACCAGTTTTTGGCCAGAACCGCCACTTCACACACGTCGAACCAGAGCAGATCGGCGTCAGCGCTGCGTTCAAAAGCGTCCTCGTCGCCTTCGGCGGCTAGTTTTACATCCGCGCTGGCTTGATCTTCATCTGCCAGTACTGCGGCCACGTCATCCCAAGGCACATCCACCAGCACCTGGACAGTGCCAGGTAGGGTTTCGTCGTCGACCTCTAATTCACGCAGGTTCTCACGCTCCACGTCAGCAGCAATTACTACGCGACGGTAGCGTTTTTGCGCCTCATCTTGCTCAGAGATGGCAATTACTGAGGAGTCGGCTGCGCACAGGCAGGCCGACACTTCCAGACCTTCCTCGTCTTCGTCAGGTAGCGCCGCAGCCAGTGAGGCGGTGGCGGCGTGGGCCTGGCGGGAGGTGATGGCCGGGGCGGAAAGGTCCGCCACTGTGGCAGGTAGATATACGCGCATAACGTCTAGTTTAACGGCCTAACCGAAACTAAAGCGCTAGCGCCTCGCCAAAGCTAGCCGCTTAAGCCAGCTGGGTCATCACTAGTTTGGCCAGTTTGGCAATGGATTTGGCGGCCGCGCTGCGGCTTTCCACCACTGCCACCGGCTGGGCTTGCATCAGGGCCTTATCGAATAGGCGATAGTCTGCCGGCACGTAGACAATGTCTGAAGCGCTGGCGTAGCGGGCAAGTACGCTGCCGATAGCGGTGTTGGGGTCGGCCCCGGCGGTGCTTGAGCGTACTCGGTTAACTACCACCTGGCTGCGTCCACCAACTGCTTGACGGTTGGAGTTGAGCAGCTGGATTAGGCGCCTAATACCTACTGGGTCGGCCGCGCCCACAATCAAGGTCAGGTCCGCTTGTTCAAGTAGGGCGGCGGCGACGGCGTCATGGTCGGGTTCCATGGCGAAGTCTTCTACCCGTTCTTCTTCCAGCCCACCGCTTAAGTCCACCACAGTGTATTCGGCGGTGTGGCGGCAAACTTCCCAGACCTTATTCATGGAGGCTACTGGCAGTTCACGCCAGCGTCCTGAGCGTCCCAGCCCGGTTAGTACCTGCAGGTCAGCTTTGGCGCTGAGCAAGGTTTGTACCAGGCGGGTGGAGTCGAGCTCGCCGTGGGTGGCTAGGCGCGCGGCGCTAGCTAGGCCAGAGGAGTCTTCAGGCAGTCCCAGCAGCTGTACCTGTGCGGGAGCGTTGATGTCGCAGTCAACCAAAATGGTGCTGCCCTGCTCGTTTAGGTAGGCAGCCAGTGCTAACGCCAGGGTTGAGCGCCCCGGTGCCCCGTGGGTGCCCCAAACTGCAATGATTTTGCCGATTTGAGGCTTGCCTGCAGCGTCAATTTCTTCGCGATGTGAGGTTGGTGCAAAAGCGCTGGTGGCCGGGCTTGAGGGGGTTCCGGCGGTGACCGGCCAGCCGAGCTTTACTTCAGGCTGCGCTGAGTGGGTGGTTGCGGCTGTGTTTAGTGGGGCCGCGTTATTTTGCGACGACGCCGCAGCCAAGGCGCCTGTAACTCCAGCCCCGCCCGCCCTAGCCGGCCCTGCGCCAGCCGGGCCTGCCCCGGCCGCGCTGGCCGCTGAGAAAGCGGCCCGTGTTGAGCGGCGGGGAGGTAGCCCCCCATTCGGGGTAAGTGCAGCCCCAGGACTAGCTGGGCCATTAACTGCGCGAGGTTGCCCATTGGGGGCATAAGCACTCGGGGCGCCCTGGCTGCCAGGCATGGCCGTGGGCATGGCGGCACCAGGGGTGCCTTGCCCGCCAGGCATACCGGGTCCACCTGCACCCGGGACGCCCACAGCGCCGGGGATACCCACAGCGCCAGGAACTGCGCCTGCGACTGGCCCAGCACCGGGCATCGGGGCCATGACACCAGGAACGACGCCTGGCATGCCCGCAGCCGCAGGCGCGGCCATAGCGGATCTGGGCATACCGGGCAGCCCCGGGGCGCCAGCCCCCGACGCTCCAACACCAGGCATGGCACCTGGCACGCCCGCACCAGGAATACCAACACCCGGAACGCCACCAGGGGCTGCGCCACCAGGAGCAGTACCAGGCATAGCACCCGGCGCGCCGGCAATTACTGGCCCACCGGCGCTAGGGGTACTGGCCCCATTTTTGCGCGCCAGCAAAGCACGTAAACCTTTACGACGTGGAGGCTGAGCCCCATTGCTGCCAGCTGGGTTTTGGTAGCCGTTAATTTGGCCAGGCGCCAGCACTTGAGTCTGCGCCGGCATAGGGCCACCAGGTGCCGCTGCTGAAGCCGCGAATGGAGCCGAAGTAGCCGACCAAGCAGTCCCAGCAGCCGACATTGCCGACCAGGGCCCACCGGCTCCTGAGGCTGCAGTAGGGATTGCAGCTGAGGCAGCGGAAGCATAAGGCGCCGCCGAGGCGGCCGAACCATAGGGCGCGGCAGAAGCAGCCGAGCCATAAGGCGCAGCTGAAGCGGCTGAAGCAAAGGATGCAGCTGAAGCCAGCGGCCCAGCCGAAGCGGCCGACATTCCAGTGCCAGCTGAGAAACCAGAACCCGCCAAATCTGAGCTAGCCACGCCGCGCTGCTGCGGCGGGGCAAAAGGCGAGACTTCTATACCAGCACCTGCCGCCTGGGCAGCTGCAACAGGCTCAGAGGGCGCGTCCAGGCGCGCCGTTTGAGAGCGGCGCACACTGCGGCGCGTAACTGGTTGAACCGACTGCGGCAGCACGCGAGCAGCCAATGCCCCCTCAGGCAATGGAGGCGAGTCAATACTGGCCTGGCCAGCCGAAACAGTCGACTTGACAGCGTCTACACTAGAGTCATTGAGCTGCTGCAGCGGATCGTCCGGCTCAACCCTAGCTTTAGCCTCGCTGCTTTGTTCCTGACCAGCCGTACTGAAGTAGCTGGCCGCGCTGCCTTGGCTTGGAGTAGCCGGGCTGGCGGCATGGCTGGCATGGCGGGCACGACGGCGCCCCATGCGGGTGGTTGGCTGCGCAGCGGTGATGTCTGCTGGGCTTTGTTCAGAGTTGGCAGCTGGCAGCTCAGCTGGCGCCTCAGGTAAGTCGGCGCTGGGCGCCGGTGGCTCAAAGCTTGGAGCTGGCGGCAAGGGCAGCGCTAAAGCCGGATCTAACTGCCCACTAGGGGCCGGAGCCTCGGTTGGCGCTATAAGCGGCACTTGCCCCACCGCACTATCAAAGGGCGGGGGTGGTAGCTGCTCTGGCGGCGCGGGCGGCGGACTGGAAGCTGAAGCCTGACTTTGCACGACGGCGTCGAACAAAGGAGAGCTGGCCCCGTCCGTCGTCGCTGCCATGGGCACATCTAAAGGATTAAAGGCTGCAGAACGCGCGCTAGGCAGCCCCAAGGCGCCGTCGTCAACTGCCGTAGGCGAAAGCCCAAAGAGCTCATCACCCAAACTGGCGGCAGCAGTGGGCTGGGGCGAAACCGTGCCGGCAACCAAAACCCGTGAAATTTCGGCAACCACGCGCTGAGGCGACCCCGGCCAAGGCGCCACCCAGGCGCCCAGATCATGCCAGCGCACCCCGTCATTGCGGGTCAACACAATCGCGGGCACGCCATAAGAGTTCAAAGTGGCGATAACCGTGCGGTCTAGGCCGTCAAGCTGCTCATCGATAATGGCCAGCTGCCCTAGTCCCACGGCGGCGTCGGCCAAAAGCTCACTTATATCTGCACAGCGGCGCGAAACATACAGGTCACGCTCAGCGTCAATTTGTCGTAAAAGCGTGGAATCGTCATCCCACAGAGCTAGTAATACGGCTGTTCTCATTGCTCAGACCCCGTGTTCACCAGCACCAAGCCGGCACCGGAGCCGACTGCGGTGAGCACGGGCTCAACTTGTTCAGCCGGTACCAGCACACGCACGCTGGTGCTTTTATCTGCGACGATGGCGTTTTGATCGCCTCCGATTGCGTCCACTATCAGTCCTTGGGCCACGCGCCTAGCCCCATTGGTGCTAGGCGCTTTAGTTGCCGACGGCGTGGGTGCTACAGCCGCTACATTTCTAGAAGGCAGCTGCCACAGCTCCACGGTATCGCCAACCCGGATGCTATTTAAAAGCTGACCACTGCTTTGCACCACAATTGAGCGCATATTCAACTTGCTTTGCTGGCTGGTGGCATCGGCTGGCAATAACTCTCCTGAGTGTAATGAACGTTGCGCATATGTGTCAGCTTTAAGTTGCTTTTGTTGCACATAAGCGCTACTTGCACTCCCAAGATTCACTGAGACTAATTTCAGGTTTTTTCCAGCTTTTAGAGCAGTTCCTGGGGCTACATCCTGACTCAAAGCCCATACTTGCTGCGTACTAGTGGCCCTATCGATTAGTACGGAACCGGCTACCATAGACACGATGACCAGCACTATTCCAATAAAAAGCCTAGGATCACGCCAAGTTGGGCGCCTCCAACGCCAAGCATCAATGCTCGCAGCACCATCACTTTGATGCTGTCGAGCCTCATATCTATTTGGTTGATTCAATTCAGACATATGCGCACCCCTTGGTAAAAATCCCCAGGTCGTCCAGCTAACTGCCTATCCTAAGAGAAATTCTGAGCAGCCACGAAGTTTTCACAATCTCACCTAGCCAGTTTGCATCTGGGCTAACCCGTGACATTATTAGGTCATGGCACCTCGATTTTTATCTATCGCCGACGTCGCCGAGCAGTTATCGATTTCCGCCCAGGCCGTCCGTTCACTTATCCGCACCGGAGAGCTACCCGCTATTCAGGTTGGCGCTCGCGGTCTATGGCGCATTGAAGTAGCTGCACTCGAAGACTACATCGACAAGCAGTATGCGCACACCCGCGAGGCCGTATCCGAAGGTGGATTAGACCTCTAAGCACTATCGCTAGCACCCGGTTTCGGGTAGCGGTAGTGGCCGCACGACCTAAATATTAGCCGCTTGCGGCTAAATACTGGTCACAATTTCGATTGCTGACAGGATAAGCGTGACTCGATCTGATAAGTCACGCTTATCCATACTCAGTACGTCCACATGATCCGCACCGACGCGGATGATTCTTCCAGTGATGTCACCCGCCGCCGTATTGAATCTGGCCGGTCGTTTAGTTCGCATGATCTGGCGTAAAACTGCCGCAACCGTGTAGCTAACCCGCTGCGACGACGTCGTCTCTAACTGGCGCCTCACGCCCCGCACACTAACCACTGCACCCATTGGCACCAGCATCTGACTGGAGTCAGCGGCGAGCAGTAACAAAAATTCTTGGCGCGCTTGCAGCAGCTTTCCGCTAACTACCCGCCCGGTGCGGGTGGTCACGCTAAGCGCACCGCCTTCCACCGCCCGCAGGCGATCTACCAGCACAGTTCTGCCAGCTTCAGCCTCAGCTAGCTCCCAGGCCTGAGCTGCCCGGGCAGAGCGTTCGTACTGCTCAAACTGGCTATCTAGATCCGCTAGCAGGCTCTCTAAGTGCATGATTCAAGATTGCCATAACCAAAGTCACATTTGCTATTGACAGGACACTTTCAGCAAAACATAATTAAACATCATTACTCCTCACCAAAGAAGGTGTACCGATGTCTAAGAGCCTAAAATGTTGGCTAGGTCTTCACCTAGTTGCCTGGCTCGGCACAGCGCTGAGCGTCTTGCTGATAGCAGCCGCCGTGGCTTTGCTCAGGCCCTTGTCTTTGCAGTATTTGTCGCTATGGTCGATGGCGGATGTCAGCACTGCGCTGGCTGGCCTGGCCGCTGGGGCCGGCGCCGTACTGGTAGCCTGGCACGCGCTTGGGGCCATATGGGTGTTGCTAAGTGCTTGCACCCACCGCACTTTAAATTTGCGTCACAGTGCGCCTTTGGTGCGCAAACTGGCCGCTGGGGCTACCATTATTGCCCTTAGCTGTGCCCCGGCCAGCGCTAATGACGACAATCTGGGTTGGGGTGCGCACGGCCCAGCCCCCTCCCCTAGCGTCACCGCGAGCGCGAGTGCTTCAGCCAGGCCCAGCACTTCAGCTAAGCCCAGTGCTTCAGCCAAGCCCGGTGCTTCAGCCAAGGCGAGCGCCCCGGCCACAGCAAGCTCCCCATCCAGGAGCCCACACGCTAGCAGCGCGCCTGCTAGCCGAGCCAGCGCCTCGCCTACTAGTCACGCCAGCGCGCGAGCCAGGGCTAACGCAAGCGCTAGTGCCTCACCCCGGCCTAGCGCGCGGCCTTCAGCCAGTCCCAGCCGCTCTAGTGCTCATCCGCGCTCTGGCGGGCCTGGGTCTAAAACCCCGGCGATTAAAGGTCCGGGAGCCAAATCTCCAAACTCTAAGGCCAGCCCCAAGAGCGGCAGCCTCAAGCCGGGTAGCGCACAGCGCTCGGGCACTTGTGTCCCGGCTCCAGATGCTAAACCCGCCCCGGTTATTCGCCAGCACCTGGTTTTAGCTGGAGAGAGCCTATGGTCTATTTCCCTCCAGTGGTTGCAGCAAAATGGGGTACCCTCCCCCACCAACGGGCAGGTAGCTCAGCTGTCTAAACAGATTTTTGCGGCCAATGCGGCGCTTATCGGGGCTAATCCAGATTTGATTCGCCCCGGCCTCGCACTGACGATTCCCACTAAGGGCTAGCCATGAGCACGCTTTATGCCTCCAGTTATGCCCCTAGCGCGCGCCAGCAAGCCTCCCAAAGGCGCCAAGGTACAGCAGCCTCCAGCCGCAGCCCGCAGCGCCAGGCAAGCAGCCCGCAGCGCCAGGCAAGCAAGTCGCAGCGCCAGGCAAGCGGCGCCGTCGGCCCTGGTTCTCCCAGCTCACAGCAAAGCCACCAGCCCCAAAATCACCAGTCCCAAACTCGGCAACAAAGCCAGCATCAAACTCAGCAACTGCCTGACCCGGGGCGCTGGGCGGGGACGGTAGCCGTTTATGCCTGGGAAATCATGCACGGGATGCGCCAGCCGCAGCATTTAGCCCGCTGGCTCACCCCGGAACTGTATGACGCCCTCAGCCGCCGCGCGCAGGTGGCCGTGCGTTGCCAGGGCGGCAAACCGGCCCGGATCCCCTACCTATATGCGGTACGGGCCCAGGCCAGTGCCAGTGGTTGGGAGGTTAGCGTGCTGCTCTCCCATGATGGGCGTATCCACGCCTGTGCCTGCCAGATCCAGTTGCGCCATGGGCACTGGGTGATGACCTACCTGCACATGGGCTAATGGCTTCTTGGGTGCTTTATAGATTCTTGGGTGCTTTGCGGCTGTGCGGCCTGCTCAGCTACCCCAAGCACCTGCTCAGCTACCCCAGACACCTGCTCAGCGGCGACGGCGCTTCTTGTTGGAGCGGCGACGGCGCTCAGCGCGGTTACCCTGATTGTCACTGCCTTGAGTGTCGGCGTCGGAGTAGGTCACCCCGGTGGACAGGGCCTTACGGCCGGTGTCCCCCATAATCGAGGCCTGCTCGCGGGCCTGGGCGGCTTCGCGGGCAACCTGCTTAGCCTGGGCCTCGAAGCGGGCGCAGTAAGCGAAGATCTGCTCAATCGTGTCTTCACGAATGGCGTCCATCATGGCCTTGAACATGTGGGCGCCCTCGTTGGCGTATTCAACCAACGGGTCGCGCTGGGCCATGGCCCGCAGGCCAATACCTTCCTTGAGGTAGTCCATTTCGTACAGGTGCTCGCGCCAGTGCTGGTCCACCACGGCCAGCAGCAGGCGACGCTCCAGGGTACGCATGGGCTCTTCACCCAGCTGCGCCAAAGCTAGCTCGTTAGCGGACAGGTTAGCTTCGGCGTCCTCATAGGCCACCGCCATGTCCTCAGTGAGCTCTTCAGCTAGGCGTTCACTGGTTAGCGCATCCAGGCCGCCCACGCCGTCGACCACCTCATCCACGCTCAAGCCCATCGGGTAGACAGTGGACAGGTCCTTCCACAGCTGGTCCAGGTCCCACTGGTCGCTGCGACCCTCGGCAGTGCGCTGCGCCACCACGTTGGCAATTACGCGCTCACGGAAGGCCTTGATGTGGGGCTCTAGATCCTCACCCTGCAGCACCATGCGACGCTCGTCGTAAACCTTTTGACGCTGCTCGGTGAGCACGTCGTCGTACTTAAGCACGTTTTTACGGATCTCGAAGTTACGTGCTTCTAGCTGACGCTGGTAGGAGGCGATGTTGCGGGTGATCATCTTGGATTCGAGCGGCACGTCGTCGGGGTAACGGTCCGAGGAGATGATCTGCTGAGCCAGACCGGTGGCGTAGGTGCGCATCAGATCGTCCTGCATGGACAGGTAGAAGCGACTCTCACCGGGGTCACCCTGACGGCCACTACGACCACGCAGCTGGTTGTCGATACGGCGTGACTCGTGGCGTTCGGTGCCCAGCACGTACAGACCGCCAAGCTCCACCACCTCGTCGTGCTCCACCGAGACGGCTTCCTTGGCTGCCTTCAGAGCGGCCGGCCAGGCCTTTTCGTACTCGTCGGGGGTGTCGATGGGGTCTAGGCCAGCTTCCTTCAAGGAGGCCACGGCAATGAACTCAGCGTTACCACCCAGCATAATGTCGGTACCACGACCAGCCATGTTGGTGGCTACGGTTACCGCGCCTTTACGTCCAGCCATGGCCACGACGGCGGCCTCGCGGGCGTGCTGCTTAGCGTTTAGTACCTCGTGAGGGATGCGACGCTCACGCAGCAGCGCCGAGAGCTCCTCGCTCTTTTCCACACTGGTGGTACCCACCAAAACTGGCTGGCCGGCGTCGTGACGCTCTTCAATATCGTCAACTACCGCGTTCAGCTTGGACTTAACTGACTTGTACACCAGGTCCGGCTGATCCTTGCGGATCATGGGCTTGTTAGTGGGGATGGGCACGACGCCGATCTTGTAAGTACCAGCGAATTCTGCGGCCTCAGTTTCGGCCGTACCGGTCATGCCTGAGCGCGAACCTTCCGGATACAAACGGAAGTAGTTCTGCAAGGTAATGGTGGCTAGAGTCTGGTTTTCACTCTTAATCTCTACACCTTCCTTGGCTTCAATAGCCTGGTGTAGACCTTCGTTGTAGCGGCGCCCAGCCAAAACGCGACCGGTGTGCTCATCAACAATCAGTACTTCGCCGTCGGCAACAATGTAGTCACGGTCGCGCTTAAACAGTTCTTTGGCGCGGATGGCGTTGTTGAGGAAACCGATCAGGGCCGTGTTGCCGGCTTCGTAGAGGTTGTCGATACCTAGACGGTCCTCGATCTTTTCAATACCGGGGGCCAAAATACCCACGGTGCGTTTCTTCTCGTCAACCTCATAGTCCTTGACGGGCTTTAGCAAGTTAGCTATCTCAGCGAACTCGCGGTACCACTTGTTGTTATCGCCGTCGGCAGGACCAGAAATAATCAGCGGGGTACGGGCCTCGTCAATAAGAATGGAGTCAACCTCGTCAACAATCACGAAGTTGTGCCCGCGCTGAACCATATCCTCAGGGCGCTGGGCCATATTGTCGCGCAGGTAGTCGAAGCCCATCTCGTTGTTGGTGCCGTAAGTGATGTCGCAGTCATACTGCTTGCGGCGCTCAGAAGGGTCCTGACCAGCAAGTACACAACCGGTGGTCAGACCCAGGAAGCGGTGCACACGCCCCATTAGGTCAGACTGGTACTCGGCCAAGAAGTCGTTGACGGTAACCACGTGCACGCCCTTGCCGGTTAGTGCGCGCAGGTAGGAAGGCAAAGCGGCAACTAGGGTTTTACCTTCACCGGTTTTCATCTCAGCAATGTTGCCCAGGTGTAGGGCCGCACCACCCATTAGCTGTACCCGGTAGGGGCGCTGGCCTAGTACGCGGTCAGCGGCTTCACGCACAGTTGCAAAAGCTTCAGGCAAGATATCGTCGAGGGTTTCGCCTTCTTCTAGGCGCTGGCGAAACTCTTTGGTCTGATCACGCAGTTCTTCGTCAGTGAATTCGCGGTAGTCATCTTCAAGAGCATCAACCTGGTCCGCGATAGCACTTAGCTTTCGCAAGGTCCGGCCTTCACCGATGCGTAGGATCCGGTCAACAATAGACACGCTTACAAGCTCCTTGCTGGCTTAAGCCTGTTACGGGCAGCCATTTGAATATATTCAACCTTGTCTATCGTACTATCGCCCGGCTAAGGCTTTGAATCTATTCGCTATTTGCTTTTCGTGCACCTGGCCTCATCAACCAAGCAGACCATGGGCTCAGCAGCGCCCCTCTGGTGCTTGTCAGTCAGGCGACTGCCTTCCCAATTCAATCACCTGGCTTCACAATTCAATCACCTGCCACATATCAGCCTTGCCGCCTTGACCAGGGCTTGAACGAGTTTTCCACAGATTTATTTTGACTATTGGCGCCGGCAGGCGATGTTAGAGATATTTGATTCATGTTTAACATTCTTACGCCTCTTGCCCGGCCTCCTACTTCTAAAGTAAACGCCGCCTCCAGCGAGGAAAGCCGCGCCGGCACTACCTCCAGGCCCACTACCCTCAAGACCATCGCACTCAAGGACGCCACCCTCAGGGCCACCACATTCAGGGCTAGCGTCCTCAAGGGCGCCCCATTCAGAACCGCCGGCCAGCTGGTTTTACCGCGCCAATGCGCTGGTTGCGGTCTGTGGGATACAGATCTATGCCCGCAGTGTCGACAACTACTAGGCCGCAGCGCCACCTTGCTCAACAGCGATTTACTGCCAGCCACAGATTTAGCCATCTGGAGCCAAGGCACCTACGCGGGAGCTTTACGCCAGATTGTGCTCAGCTTTAAAAGCGGTCGCCACCGCGCCATCACTGGTGCCGTATTAGCTGGGATTAACGACGGCGCCGCCGCCATGGTCCCTTGGCTTGCCTACCAGCTCGCTAGAGACAAACCCCTGGCGATCATTAACGCCCCTTCTAAGCTTTCGCGGCGTTGGCACGCCAACCTAGTGGCTCGCCAATTAGCCCAAGGTCTAACCGATTTTTTAGCCCCACAGCTAGATATAGCTGTGGTCAGCGCCGATCCACTGCGTCTACGCTCAGGCAAGCAGCTCGGTAAAAACTCGCGCCAACGCGCTAAGCGCCAGGTGAAGTGCCTAGCTGACGCTACCGGCTGGCAGGTAATGCTGGTGGACGACGTCGTCACTACTGGAGCCACGCTGGAAGCCAGCGCTAAGGCCATAGAGGCGGCGGGCGGCGTCGTTGTTTGCGCCTGGACACTGGCTGCAGCCCCTACCAAAAAACGCACAGCACGGCCCTAAATTCAACACAAAACACGATTTCGCCTACAGAGTACTAGCCAAAATAAGGGTGACACAGAACACGAACATGTACTATAGTGTGTCTTATAACACACCATCCCAATCGTTGGTATGTTTCGGAAACAACCAAGGAGGGTTGATTCAACTATGGAAATCACGGTTGTAGGCCGCCACGCTGAGATTAGCTCCCGCTTCCGCAGCTACGCAGAAGAGAAGATCAGCAAGGTAACCCAGTACGACCCGCGCGCACAGCGAGTAGAAATCGAAGTCAGCCACGAGCGCAACCCCCGTTTGGCAGACACTTCTGAGCGAGTTGAGCTCACGGTAATCTCCAAGGGCCCGGTTATCCGCGCAGAGGCCAGCTCCAGCGACCGCTACGCAGCTTTTGACTTGGCTATTGACAAGCTATTCGAGCGCCTACGTCGTGCACGTGATCGCAAGAAGGACCACCGCCGCTACCCGATGATCACCGCTGAAGTCGAACAGGCCCTAGTCGAGCAGGGTATCGAAGTAGCCCCCGAGGCCGAGGTTGAGGAAATTGTACTACCGCCCACCAAGCCCGGTGAGGTAGTTGAATCCCAGATCGGCGACTCCCCGGTGATTGTGCGCCAGAAACTGCACCAATCCACGCCTTTGACCATTGAAGAGGCGCTTTACGAGATGGAACTGGTGGGCCACTCCTTCTACCTATTTGTTGAAGCATCCTCCGGCCAGCCTTGCGTGATCTACCACCGCAAAGGTTGGACCTATGGTCTACTGCGTCTAGAGACGGTGTAGACACCTAAAGCGGGGCATCGAGCGTTTTAAAACGCCTGCCCACAGCTGCTAATGCAGCACGGGTGGCTGGGGAAACCCAGCCACCCTTTTTATGTCCTGTTTATGTTCTGGCGCAAGCGGCGCCGTCGGCAGTCAAAGGCAGCGGCCCACATTTACACCCAAAATCGTCCGTCGCCTATGAAAATACGCGTTTAAATTATAGGGAACGGACGATTTTACCTGTATTTGCCTGTATTTGTCTGCATCTACCTGTGTTTACCTACACCCTCATTTGTGCCTGTGCCACATATGTAAACTAGACGCGGCTGTAGGTGGCCGCTTTCAGACCTGAGTAACTGGGCACCCAGGTGGCGCCGGAAGAAACCATAAGCTGTCCTTGGTTGGTCAGCACCGACACCTGGCCACCATGCTTACCTGAAACCAGACGCACGGCGTTAGTGACCTGAGTCGTATCGGTTACCATCCCACCCACTGGGGCGTAGGTCAGCTGCGCCACCCCGGCAGTATTAGCGGTAGCCAGCACCGCCACGGTCACCTCATCAACCCAGCTCAGCGCCGCCACATCAGTTTGATAAATCGAATACGCCTCGCCCAACCCAGTGGGTGCGCCCTTATCGTCACGCACCACCGCACATACTGAAACTCGCATAGATTCACCCACGGCCACCGCGTAAGCCAGGCGGTTGCCGTCACTAGCCACATCAAAAGCGGCAATAGGTAGGTTTGAGGGCACCGCAAGTGTGTAGCGCGTCCCTTGAGGCGAGTAAACCAGCACATTAGCACCCTGGTAGAGCCACACCCACCCGGAATTATCTGCGCATATCGGACCTAAATCAGTGTCGCCATTTACTTGCGTAAGGGTTTTAGTCGATACGCTCAGTCGCTCCAAAGCATTATTACGTTGCAGGTAAATAGTGTTGGCGTCGGCTACCGCCACCCCATTGATGCCTTCACCCAAGGCGCCGGCATCTAGCAGCACCTTCGTGTTATTACCCTCCAAGCGCACCAGGCCTGCCGCACTAGCGGCCACCACTGCACCGGGCGAACGGTGGCCCTGGCGAATGGTGGCACTAGAACCAATAACTGTGCCGCCACAGTTAACTATCACCTGGTTAACTGAGCCCAGCTGCCCCAAAGTAGTGGCCAGTTGGCGCACAATCGCCTGCTTATCGTTAGCCGAAGCGTTAGCCACCTCGCTGGATAAATCCACTGTGGCCACAGCCTGACTCACCTCAACTCCCCCACTGCCCAGAGTGACGCCGTCGGGAATCGCGCTAGAAAGAGTCTGGTTCAGCCAGGGGGCCGGGCCAGTCAGCAGTGAGCTAACCACGTGGGCAGTTAGCCTGCGACGCAACACCCAGCGCCTGTCGGCCACCAAAGCAGTGCGGGAACGGTTGAAAAAGTACAGGTTTTGCGCCGCAAAAGCATTCTGGAAGGAAGTAGCCGAAAGCAAAACGCCGTCGGGAAGTGCCGCAATACGCCACTGCCCGGACCCGTCGGTGGCCAGCGACAAGGTCAGCTCATGGTTAGCTCCCCCAAAAGCCACCGAGTAAATACCTTTAGCATCCAGCGTGGCCAGGGCCGGGGCTGAGACGTTTATAGAGCCGTCACTGGCGTCAGTCACCCGCGCATTGCCGGCAGAGTCATAAATCCACACCTGGGCGTCTGGGCGCCAGGAGCTGGCTGCCTGCCCCAGCAAGAAGCTGCGGGCGGTAGCAAATTCGTCAGAGTAGCCGGCCGCGCAAGCCAGCAAAAAACCCTCCACGATCTGGGTGGGGCTAGCGCCTTTAACCGGCCCTTGGGCGTATTGCAGCACCAGATCGGCTTGGCGCACGCCGTGATCGGCTACTCGCACCGGCCCGCTAGTGGGCAGCTTGGCGCAGGCCCCTAGCCCCAGCCCCGCCCCCGCCAGCAGTGAGGCTTTGAGCAGGGCGCGGCGTGAAGCAAAGTTTGCGCCAGGAAGACGCTTAGCAGAGCTAGGAGGCATCATTTTCCTCCTCCTCATCAGCCCAGCGCGTAGCTGGAATCAGTAGCGGCAACCCCAGCGACGGCGTCGGCACCGGCTCGGGGTTGGGACCCACATGCCCGGCCACATCCTTAACCAAAGCCT
>ERZ773051.779-NODE-779-length-19804-cov-26.835941_pt1 | contig 19804 bp, 7 predicted proteins | sample MGYA00580631_ERZ773051 | MGnify/ENA primary metagenome ERZ773051 (study PRJEB29015, sample SAMEA2738137) | human oral metagenome | biome: human oral; feature: human-associated habitat; material: saliva | place: China | collected 2204 ... | reverse complement strand
CAGGGGCACCAGTAGCACCTTGAGGACCAACGATAGTTACGCCATCTTTACCAGCTTGACCATCTTTACCATTTACAACAACTTTGTCTAAGTTAGTAAGATCTTTGTCTAAGCTAAATGTATAGGTTTGAGTTTTGTTAGTAGCATCGATATCTTGTTTTACAGTCAAGTTTTTGCCTGCTGCAAAGTTAACAGTACCGCCACTTTCAACAGCTGTTGCTACTGCAGGAGTTGTAGCATCATTTGCTACTGTACCACCATTAGCAGTTGCATTAGCTTTGAAACCAAAGTTATTGCCACCTGCTGGAATGTTCAAGTCGGTGAAATCAAGAACTGCTTTAGGACCAGTTACAGCTTTACCATTGCCATCGTTGTAAGTCAATGTAATAGTCTTACTAGCTGCGTCGTATTTGTATACCATATCAGTGGAGCCAGCAGTTTTTACTACGCCACCTTTATCAGTATCAGTACCACCAGATGTAGGTGCAATGTGAAGTTCATTTGCTTTCAACGCATCAGCAGTAGTCTTAAGATCTCTTACGTTAACCGCTGCAAATGGAGTGTCAGTCGCTGCATTATCAAGCTTAGTTAAGAATGTATTACCAGTAGCTGTACCAGGTTTATCGATTGCAGAGCCAACGTTATTAACAATGGAGTTACCACCAGTTCTGTTACCAGCTGCATCTTGGAAGGATACGATTACATCGCTTGCAGGTACATCGTTACCAGGAGCACCATCAACGTTAGTTGTGAAAGTACCATCTGGACGTTTAACTACTTTAGTACCATCAGCTTTAGTGTAAACCGCTGGAGTTACAGCATTTACAGTGTAAGTTGTTTGACCAGTCTTAGTATCAGATGTAGATGTAACAGTTACGTTATCGCCTGCTTTTACGATAGAACCAAGTTTAGTGATATTTTTCTTACCAGTCTCAGTGATGTTAGAAAGATCAGAATTAGCTACGCCTTTGATGATTGCGTATTTACCAGCTACTTCAGCACCATTGCCATCTTTATACGTTAATGTAACTTCGTCATTTGCTGCATTAGTACGTTTAGAAGTATCACCAATTGTATAAGTTTTATCTTCAATGTGTAATTCATCAGCAAGGTTAGCTACTTTAGTAGTCGTTGTTGTACCAGGAGTTGCACCAGGAGTTGTGATTGTTAAATGATCACCATCAGTCTTAATTGTGTTACCACCAAGTTCAACACTATTCAAACCTGTAAGGTCTTTTGCTAATTGAACATTTAATGTTGTGTTGCCTGTAGCATCAGGAGCAGATGTAACACCGATATTATTACCAGTAGCTAATTTCGTTGGATCTGTAATGCCGCCTTTTACATCAACTTGTTTGTTGAGTTTAACAGCGCCTACAGTACCCATATCGCCACCAAATTTCAAGCCATCGTCCATAGTTGCTACTTCACGTACGATGTTCTTGTTATCAGCACCTTTGATAGGGTTGCCACTAGCATCTTTTGGAACATATACGATACGTTCAGCTTTGTCAGTATCAGCATTATGAGCTGGATCACGGTTGATAAGAACTTGTTCACCTTTAGCAGATGTCATGGAAATGTTAGCACCATCACGGCCATTGATACCATCTTTACCATCTTGACCTTTAGGACCAGTCATGCCGATAGAGCCATCTTTACCGTTGATAACTACGGAAGCACCATCTTTACCAGTTACACCGATAGAACCATTTTTACCATTAGCACCATCTTTACCAGCTACGATGTTATCGGATAAGGAGAATTCTACAGTAGCATTACCGTTAGTAGTATCGTTAGTTTGTTTTACTACTAAGTTTTTACCAGATTGGAATTCTACACCTTTACCATCTGCAATGTTTTGAGCGTTTGCATTATGGTTATCAGCAACAGCACCACCATCTGTAGTATTAGCAGAAGACTTAACATTCCAAGAGGATGCAGTTGTACCACCAGTATTCAAGTCGGAGAAGTCAATAACTGCTTTAGGACCAGCTACAGCTTTACCATTACCGTCATTGAATGTCAATTCAACTTGTTTAGTTGTTGCATTGTATTTGTATGCTTGAGCTGCTGCGCCTGGGTTAGTATTACCAGATGCTACGCCACCTTTATCAGCGTCTTTACCACCAGCAGTTGGAGCAATGTGCAATTCAGAAGCTTTCAATGCTTCAGCAGTGTTATGAAGGTCAGATACATTAACCGCTGCATTCTTAACATTAGAACCAGCATCAGCTGCTGCTTTCAATTTATCCAAGTATGTAGCAGTTTGACCTGCAGGCATTGTTGGAGTTTGGTTTTTAATAGCAGAACCAACATTGTTAACGATCATGCCGCCATCTTTTGTTGTTTGACCAGCTGCTGCTTTAGGGTTTTCGAAAGATGTGATGATATCGCCAGTATATTCAGCTGTTTCACCAACTTTATGGAATTTACCGTCTTTATCTTTCGTTAATTTTTCACCATCTGGAGTTGTGTAAACTGCTGGAGTTACAGCGTTTACAGTGTAAACAGTATGGTTATCCGTTGCATCCACAGCTGAAGTTACAACTACATTGTCACCAGCTTTAACTTCTGTACGGTTTTCTTTTAATTGTTTTACGTTAACTGCATCAGTATTATTCGTACCTTCAGCAACATTAGTAATTTTGTTACCGCCATTATCAAGGCCAGTATTAGTCAATTTAACATCAGTTGTAGTTGTACCAGGAGTTGTAGGAGCCTTAATTGTAATGCCATCGTTATTAACTTTAGTACCACCAACAGTTAAGGAACCAGTATTAGACAAGTCAACGTCTTTGTTCAAATTGTACTTAACAACGCCATCGTTACCGATTTCAGCTGTTGTATTTGTACCATTTGTAAAGTCTAAACCTTTTTCTAATGTAACAGTTTTAGCACCATTGCCATTAGCTTTGTATGTCAACGGAATTTGTTTAGCTGCTTTATTACCATCGAATGTCACAGCATAAGATGTATTATGGTTAGTGTCATCTTTTGTTGGTGTTACAGAGATAGGATTGTTTGAATCAGCTGTATAAGAACCATCGGCTTTTGTAGTACCACCATTATTTACTGTTACAGCTTCACGAGCTGCATCTTTAACGGCATTACGGGATACGGATACTTCGTATTTAGCACCTACATCACCAGTATTTTTATTATCGGCTACAGAAATGTCAGCAATGTTTGTATCGTTTGTTGTAGCGGCCTTTTTAACTACGCTTTCAGTAGAGGTTGCACCGCCTGCTGCTGCATCGATTTCGAATACAGTTTTACCGCCTTCAGTTTTTTGATTTACTGTAACGGAGGAACCAGCTTTAGCTTTCACCAAACCATCGTAATCGAATTTAACATTTACATTAGCATCTTTACCGTTTGCATCGTTTTCGGACACAGTTGTAACACGGTTGTTATCGCCTTTAATGTTTAATTTACCATTGTATGCAAGGAAATCTGCGGCAACATTACTTGTATTTGTACCAACTGTAATTGTAGCTGTATTTGTATCAGCACCAACACGTACGCCAACGTTTTTCAATTGTGCTACGTTAACTGCGTCAGTGTCTTTATTACCAGCTGCTACATTGATAATTTGACGTTTTTGTGTGTCATTACCAACAGAAACAGCACCTGTATTAATGCGACCAGAATCCCATTGATCGCCATGACCAGTCAAATCAGCCGTATATGCACGATTACGAATAACAGTTCCATTTAAACTCTTGCTATTCCAACCAGCATTTTCATTGTCGCTTGTTTTACGAGCCACTTCAGAACCAGAACCAAGTGCTACACCAGCGGTTACATCATTAACTTGAGCACCTGAACCAATTGCTAAAGCGTCATACGCAGTTGTACCAGAAACTGTTGCACCGAAACCAATAGCTTGGGAACGAACATTAGCTGCATTAGATACGTTAGCCCCTTGACCAATGGCAACGCTTTCACGAGCTTTTACATAGGAGTTTTGACCTACTACAACACCATCAGAACCACTAGCATAGGATTCTTTACCAACAACTACAGAGTAATGCGCATTGCCTTCTGTTTTCGCACCTTTACCGATTACTACAGCAGCATTAGATTCATCACTTACAGAAGCACTAGAACCAATAGCAATTTCATCACCAGACCCGTAAATATCATTAGCACTATCTGTACCAGCTGTACTATGAATTGTTTTTGTAGATGTATTAACACCGCCGACTACAGCTCCACCTGTACCAGAATAGGAATATGTAGAATTAGCTTTTTGAGCAGTTACATTAGATTTTAAACCCATAGCAATAGATCGTTCAGCTGCTGCAGTTGCAGCACCACCTTGAGCGATGGAGCGACCACCCGTAGCTTTTGCTTTGAAACCAACAGCTACAGCATAATCACCAGCTTCTACGGTGCCACCGCCTGAAGAATTCCCGATAGCAATTGCATAGTCACCTGTTGCATTAATACGAGAGCCTACACCAACAGCACCAGTACCAGTAGATTTTACTTCACGACCAACTGCTACTGTATCAATATGTGTTGCTTCATTATCACGACCGATTGCGATTTGGGAATTTTCGTTCGCACGACCACCACCTGTTTGTGTACCTTTATTAGTAGAGTCAGCTAAATTATTTTTACCAATCGCAATGCCACCACCAGTACTAGCAGTATTACTAGTACCCATTGTGATCGTATCTTCTACTTTAGATGTATTAGTTTCACCAATGGCAATAGCACGATCACCAGATGCATTGTTTTTATTACCTACAGCAACTGCACCAGCTACGGATGCTCCATCAATAGTATTACCTGTACCAAGAGCAGTAGAATTATCGCCAGTTACCTTATTTTTATAACCAAATGCAGATGCGTTTTCACCACTTGCAACAGAAGCATTACCTACTGCTGTTGCTTGTTTATTTGTTGCTTGTGCACCTGCGCCAACTGCCGTAGCTTTAAAACCAGAAGCTTTAGATACCGAACCAACAGCGACAGTGCCATGTTCTGTAGCCTCAGCATAACCACCTAATGCAACAGCATAACCTTTGGTCTCTACTTGATTGTTCGTGTTTGTAAATGTTCCAGACGTTAGAGCTTTTGCATAACTACCAATAGCAATATTACCAAGGTTATTTGCTTTTGCTACATTACCAATCGCTACAGAAGATCGACCAGTAGCTTCATTGAATGAACCTACTGCAGTAGCGGCACCTCCTGTAGCCTTATTACCACCACCAATTGCGGTAGTAGTATCTTCCGTAGCTGTATTACCAAAACCATAAGCCACATGACCATAACCTGCAGCACCAGCCGTAGTATTACCATAACCAACAACAATGGAGTCCTCACTTACAGAGTTAGTATTAGGATAGCTACCACCAGCCAGAGTACCAGTTGGAGAAATATTAACCTTGTTATGCAAATCCTGTGCTGCTTGTACAGGTGTACCAGCAGCCCCTGCACCAACAACAGCTAATGCTGCCAATACGCTAGCAAGGACTTTTTTCTTACCACTGTTATTCTTCGCAACTTCAGATACTACAACGTAGCATTCTTTTGTTTTGCTCCAAACAACTTTAAAAATCTTATTCATAGAAACTATGAACCCCTTTCTTAGTTAGACACAATTACAATCAAAAAATTCCTTATTTTTTTGATGAGTCCTTATATGTACAATAAAATGCAGTTCGAAAAGTAATATTTTTACTGCATTTCATTTTTTGCTCATCTTGCGTCATATATAAGGTAGCAGAAAAAAGGCTTTTTGTAAATAGCTTTCTTCATTTTTCACTCACTTATTTTTAATATTTTAATTTCATTTATATTAATTTTATACTTTTACATAAAAAACATGCATTTTATGAGTATTTTTTTGTTCTTTATAATTGCTATTTCAATAATTTTCGATATAGTGCTAGTTTTTTCGATGAATGTATCAGTTTTACTTATAAATTATCCATTTATCGTTTTAATGACTTTCACAAACATCGATATAATAAAAATTCATATATTATCCATGTTTTCTAATTTTCAATTTACTTTGTTATATCGCCATTATTTCATTTTTTAAATTTCATAAAACTGTTTATTTCGGGAAAATACACAGGGAATATTTTGGACATGAAAACGAGCATATAAGACTCACCTGCTTTACAATAAAAGTATCAAAATTCTAAAAGTAGGATGTGAGATTATATGCCTACTACCAATCATATTCTAATGGTTATACAGAGAGCGCTAACAACATAATCAAGTTATACAACTATTAAGCTATGGACCACGTCACGTTCGTAGATGCAAAGTATGTATTCAGGTTTTGAGCAAAAAAATGGAACCAATCATAAAAATGATTGGTTCCAAAGAATACATCATCTGATTGTCTATGCCACAATATGAGCATATCCAACCAGTGTTTCCTCAATATATCCAGCGTCTAATAACAGCTCTATACTATCCTTTATATCTGCAATAGTAAATTCCTCAGCTTTACGTTGAGACCATTCTGTAAATTGATTAATAATTTCCTGTTCTGTAATACCATCAGCTTGTTGGACAATAAACAAAACAGTTGCTACACATTCTACTTGCTTAATAGAGGTCAAACTATTTACAAAAGCAATCGCTTTTTGCAACGGTTTTTGCATGGACTCATAGGCATCATTAACTTTTTTACTAATAATCTCATTCTTCACAGATTGGTAGGCTATATCTACATCTTGTATAGATCCTAATGATACACTTAATAAATCTCTAACTTCACTCCAGTCTAAACCTCCATTACCACTACCTAATGGAGGGATTGCAATAGATTTAATCTTTTGCTCGTTTATAATACGAATTAAATCCTCGATACCTTGTTTAATATATTCCATTTTTGAAGGCTTACGCCATTGATTTTTAGTTGGAAAATTAATAATCAGCTTATCATTCGTTTGATATGTATGCATACGCCCAATAACTACATCGCCGCGTTTACAAGCATTAACATAGTCTTTATTCATTTCTGGATACATTAGTTTGAATTGATATGCTAATCCTTTTCCCATATACCCCTCACAGTTAACAGTGTTAACCAGCGCTTGTGCCGGTGAGGTAAATATATCTGTATTATGCAATTATTCCCATCTGTACCTTCCTTAAAATATATGCGTAAAAAATGTCTTTATAGTATACTAAGTAAATAAAGAGGTTAGTACTAAGGGGACTTTCATATGAAAAATAAAAACACGGAATTAGATACACAAACAACTGAGCCGACTGTAGCACAACATATTGCACCACCAGCTCATGATATAACCGAGGCGCAAGCAGAGATTGATGAGTTAAAAGATTCATATGACAATTTTCTTTATGTTTCCAAGGCATTCCCAAATACGAATATTAACTCACTCCTAGCGAAGGGCAAAATATATGGGCTTAACCCAGCACCTCTTAAAAGGGCTCGCGTGTTAGAGCTAGGTTCATCTTGCGGTGGGAATATTATTCCCCAAGCGTTGTATTATCCAGAGGCGACTTTCACAGGCATCGACCTTTCACCGGTACAGGTACAGCATGGGAACGATCTCATTCAATCGATGGGTCTTACGAATGTAACATTGCTAGAAAAGAACATTATGGATATCGATGACGATTTTGGTACCTTTGATTACATTTTGGTGCATGGCATTTGGTCCTGGGTACCAGATGTGGTAAAGGATAAGATTCTCACCATTTGTAATCGTAATCTATCTGACCGCGGTATCGCCTATATATCCTATAATACGTATCCTGGTTGGAAACGTCTGGAACAGCTGCGCGACATCATGCTCTATTCGGAAAAACATGCACCTAATGATTCCTTAAAGGATCGCACGGTGTATACGAAGAATGTGTTAAAGCTCATCGCTGAAACGATGAAGATGGACGAACGGTCTCGTGTACAATCTGATTACAAAATCAACAATATTAACCGTATAATCGAGTCAAATGACTATTATGTAGGGCACGAATATCTAGAAACCTTCAATGACCCTGTGTATATATCACAGTTTGTGGAACGGGCCGAACGTTTAGGTTGCACCTATGTTGGTGACGAGTCGTTACAACGTTCCTTTATTACATGGCTTGACGATGCGGTGGTAGAAAACATCAACGCTTTATCCCAAGGGAATCATGTGGATAAAGAGCAGTATTACGACTATGTCTACGATACACAGTTCCGCATGGCTTTACTCACTAAGCCAAAGAATGCAGACAGAATTATTCGCAACGAAACCGTTACGATAGACACATTAAACAAACTCTATTTCTATACAGCCATCAATGAATTTAATGGAGCGCCACCAGAATGGACAAATCCCGTATTTATTTCTATTAAGGAATTGATGGACCTTAGAAAACCATTCAATGTACAGGATGTAGTGAATTATGTGAAAGAGCATCATCCTCATATCGATATCGATATGGATGCTGTATATAAACGATTGTTCCTATTGGCTATCGTGGGACAGGTTTACGTTCTTGGTGAAAGATACGAGCAATTGCCGTTTATAGAAAATGAGACATATATTCCAGAACGATTTATTAAATACGTAGAAACACTCACCGAAGGTGGTGGCCAACAATATATGACCGTAGGCAATATGTATAATCAAATCGATCAAACTGTGGACCACGGCCTCTTATTCGTCATGAGATTGCTTGAAAAACCAACCACCAAAGAAGCAATGATCGCTATTATGAACTCTAATTTAAAGATAGAACGCACTACTGATGATGGAACTAAGTTCATCGTGCCGAGCGAAGAATATTTAGAACAAAAATTACTACATATTGAAGGATTGGGATTTTTTAGAAAATAATTAGCCTATTCGGCATATAAAAATAGCAGCTACTAGCCCTAAAAGGGGTGGTAGCTGCTATTTTTCATTATTTATCTAGCTAGTATCAATGAATATTCATATACTATTTACTACTGTGGTAACTTTAGTAAAAATGACTCTGTTGGATCATATGAATCACCTGTTACCATACGTTCATATTCACCCAAAATAAATTCTCTTTTAATTTTTCTCTTTATTTCATCATTTCTAATAAGCATCATTATAGTTCCAATGAGCCCTGCAAAATCTATATCTTTTAAAGCCTTTCCATCTCCAAAATAAGCTCTAACTGCATTAATGATTACATTACTTCCTGTCGCAATGATATTAGAATACTCCAATATTTTCATTGTTTTAACATGATGTAATTCTTTATCGCGATGGCTTGTAGACTGACAGGTTAACATATGTAAGGAACTGATGAACATATTAATGAGATTAAAAATCTGGTAGGATACCCCAATCTTAATAAAATCACCTGCACTAACATACTTAGTTAATTCCTCTGTATATCGATTATCTAGTATTAAATTTGCCCCTGGAATTTGAATACCACAAGGTGTGTAAAGGTCTGTTCCAATATGGATAATTTGCTTTATCAATGCTGCAACAATAGAAACCGCATCATTGTCAATTCTATAAGCTGCTGCCTTTAATGCCTCTATAGTAGAACACACATCACCTATACATGGATTTTTTAAATCCATATCATATTCGACATGACAGGTGATTGGGACTGGCAAGGGACCTTTCGATCTACAAGTAATTGTATTAGTGAGTATATTAGAAGTCCCTACAATAAGACCAACTATAGGATCATGACCAAATGTAGCAAAACGATGATTTGCTTCTTTAAAAAAACCATGATTTATACCTTTAAATCTTGTAGCATCATAAGGAACACCACGAGCAGTACAAATTTGCATCAATGGTGCATAATATGGAGCAGGTGTTAAAGGCACACCATCATTTAACGTTCCTAATAATTTGCCTTGTATTTTATGTAAAAAATTCTCCTTTACATTTCCTGCTCCTGCTGGTTGCACTTTAGTAAGTGTATTGATAACATATATCCTAATACATTGCAAAGCAGTGGCAGCGAATAAAAATTTTATATCTTGCCAACCTAACGAAGTACGCTTAGAAAATTCTTCATCTAAGTCAGTAAGTATATTTGTAGTATTAATAGCAATAGAGTGTAACCGTTTTGTTTCTTTTTGTATATCATCTAACGAACTAATCGTATTATCTAAAGCTTTTATAGTAGCATTTTTCCTTGCTAGTAATTCATCAGCCGTACTCATCCCAAATCACCTACTCGCTCTTGATAATAGGCAACAGTTTTTTCTAATTCTATCACTTTAAAAGTACATTCGTCATATATTTTTATCAATTCTTGAGATTCTTTATCCCCTTTAACCTTTATTATGTCTATTCCTTTTCTATGTTCAGCTATCTGTTTCTCCCACATTACTTTTGCATTTTCAAATCCTTGATTTTCAATGGCTTTAAGTTCTGCTTCTCGTTTTTTTATCTCATCTTCTATCTCCCAGGGGCATTTATATAATGGACCACCAATAATACCACCCGTTCCTGTCACTATAGTACTCAACGAGCCATTACCCATTGTGCTTGTGATTCCCCCAATACGTTGTGATTTGCATTTTTCTATATCGTATTTTAACTTCACCTCGTAGGCTTTTTTATATCTCGGTATATCTTGCTCTAATTTTTTAAGATACTTTGCCTTCTCTTCTATTAAACCATTAAAACATTCCTTCTTAACGGAATATTTATTTTTTAACTGTTCCTCTAATTGTATTACTTCTTCAAGAATAGGCGTAAAAATTCTTGCAGCTCGTTCAAGTCCCCGTCTTTCTGCCTCGAATTTCTTATCTTTCCCTCCAAATAATAATAACAATAGACCAATAGCAACTTCATCAACACCTAACGGTAACATATCTTCAACTCCTACAACACTAAGTTAACACTAACACATTTATATTACAAAACGCCTCTGTTCATTCTAGTTTATAATATATAAAATCTATCGTTATCTCCCTACATATTCTCTTCTTATATTATAATCTATACTTATCAATATTAACACATTAGATTTTCTTCAAATCAAATCTCCTCTAAAAAACTGCACCCCCAAAATTGTATCCAATTCTGGGAGTGCAGTTCAAACTCACTATCCGCTTTTGTTGTATATCTTACATTATACTATTATTGTAATTTAGCAAGAATCATATCGATTTTACGTTGCATATCTTCATTTTGTTGGCGAAGTGTATCAATTTCACTAGCCTGTTTAGAGATTACAGCATCCTTTTCTTGGTCTTTGGCCAACAAGGCTTGCATTTCATCTTGCATTACATAGATGGAGCTAATTGGACCACCTTTATAGCGATCTGGAATAGCTTTCTTTTCAGAGCTATAGCCAAATTTATGGGTTACACCAGCGTTGACCATGTTGTCATGGCTATCGAGGGATACACCGATGTTGAACATCGTATTTTCATTGGTGTAATGCGCCATACCGAGTGCCACAGCGGTTTGGGATTTGTAATTCCCCACGCCAGCCATAATTTGTGTTGGTTCTAATGGATCATATTGAATTGGCTTCAATGCTGCTAAAGCGGCTGCATTGGCGCCAGCCTTACTAGCATATTGTCTTGCTGCATTATCTGCCATACCCGTAAGTCCACGAAGAGCTTGATCCACTTGTTGTTTATTTACCGCATCTGTTGGTTTTTCCGCAGGTCCTACACCGGTAATGCGATGGCCGCCCATATCCAAATTAGAATTAATGGACACATTGGCTGGGGTATTGCCATTTTGACTGTTGAAAGTCATCGTTGGCGCTCCATTACCAGCACCGGTAATGGCCGTGATACCAGACAAGTTAGGATTCATCGCATAGTGAATAACACCATTATTGGCTGTATCTTGAGTAACTTGAATGTTGCCATCACCTTTAAAATCAAATCCTGTTGACAAGGAAACGGAACGTACTGGTGTGCTACCAGCGCGATCAGTAGTACTGCTGGTTGTATAGTTAATATTGCTTACACCAGAAATCGCATTGTCTAATTGTTGTTTATTCACTGCAGAATTTGCTGTTGTACCAGCAGCCACATTTTTAATTTCCTTGTTACCGGCATCCATACCATTGTTATCGAGGGTCATACCACCAACAGTGATCTTGTTAAAGGTTACATCATCTTTAGTGGCAACAGTAATCTCTCTGCCAGTGTTGGTAATCGTAATATTCTTACCATCTACAAAGTTAATAGTATCCCCACCGGACACGGCTGTTGTAGCACCACCATTGGTTTGAACATTCCAGGATGCAGCAGATTTTGCCAAGTCTTTAATCCGGGATTCACCATTCGCACTGAGATTGGATAAATCTTTATTAGCTGCATTTTCAGCGGCTGCTACGGCATTGCTCAATTTCGCAGTAGATGCGATAGATACGCTATTGCCCGATGCAGTTGTTGTAATCAACGCATTGGCACCGCTTTCACCATTGATATTAAATTGAATACCACCAGATGTATTCAATTTTTGTGCATTAGTAGAACCCGTATTGCCACCAAGGGTAATTGTATTATTACCCAATGCTGTTGTAGCATCGGAAGCTGCTTTTACAGCATCATCCATTTGTTTCTTGTTAACCGCAGCATCATCTGTAGTAGCTTTGGCAACATTCTTAATTTGTGTATTACCCGCATCGATACCAGAGCCATTTAACTTAACGGTGTTGGTACCATCGGTTGCAGTGACACCAGTCGGTGCTACTGTCGTTGTATTCGTACCGTCAGTGGTAGATAGACCACCTTTAGTCATAGTGGTTGTATTACCTGCACCATCAGAAATGGTAGAGGACGTGCCTGTTACAATTTGTGTATTACCAGCTGCATCTGTGAACGTAGCAGATGTTAAACCGTTCAATACTTTAGCAAGGCGAATGTTCAATGTGCCGGCCCCATCGGATACAACACCGATATTACCTGCTACTAAATCAGCAGAATTGGTTACGCCACCTTTGATGTATAATACTTCGCCATGTTTACGGACAGATGTGGCGCCTGTATCACCATCAAATTTATGCTCTGCATCAGCTAATGCTTGAGCAGTATTCGCATTGGATTTAGTAATCGCATCGTTAATAGCGGTTGCTACGTTTTGTGTTGTAGCTACGCCATCAGTACCTACGGCACCACCTGCGCCTGTTGCACCAGCAGCACCGACTTGTCCATTGCCATCTACTACTAAATTACCAGCCTTCACATCTACAGTGTATGTTTTCACACCACCAGTTGTATTGTCAGATACCGTAGCAAGGCCTGTACCTGTTACATTAACAGCATCTTGTGCAGATGTGACTGCCAAATCTTTGATCACTGTTTTACCAGCAGATGAAATATTAGACAAATCCTTATCAGCAGAGTTTTCCGCCGCTGTCACAGCCGCTGTCAATTTAGCGGTTGGTGCAATGGTTACATCATCACCGGTAGCAGATGTAGTGATCAACGCATTAGTACCTGTATCACCTTTGATGTTGAACGTAATAGCATTGGTGCTAAGTTTCTTCGCTGTTGTAGAACCGGTATCACCACCAAGGGCAATCGTGTTATTACCCAATGCTGTAGTTGCATCAGTAGCCGCTTTTACAGCGTCATCCATTTGTTTCTTGTTAACCGCAGCATCATCGGTAGTGGCTTTACCAACGTTCTTAATTTGTGTATTACCAGCATCGATACCAGAACCATTTAACTTAACAGTGTTAGTACCATCAGTGGCAGTGACACCAGCTGGTGCTACTGTCGTTGTGTTTGTACCATCAGTAGTGGATAGACCACCTTTAGTCATAGCAGTTGTGTGACCTGCGCCATCTGTAATAGTAGAGGAAGTACCTGTTACGGTTTGTGTATTACCTGATCCATCTGTAAATGTGGCAGATGTTAAGCCTGTTAAGGCTTTTGCCATCTTGATGTTTAATGTACCAGTTGTTGTGTCACCTACCACTGCGATATTACCAGATGTAAGGTCTGTAGCAGTTGTGGATGCCCCGCCTTTGATGTTAAGTTGTTCACCATGTTTACGGCTAATTACGGTAGCATCATCGCCAGCAAAATTGTGTTTTGCATCAGCTAAAGCTTGTGCATTATTGGCATTTGCTTTAGTCACAGCATCGTTAATAGCAGTTGCTACGTTTTGTGTTGTAGCAATACCATTTTTACCAGCTGTACTACCTTGTGTAGCACCGTTAGCACCGATTCTACCTGTTGTATCATCAAGAACAAGTTTGCCTTCTTCTACATTAACCGTATATGTTTTCACACCACCTGCTGTATTGTCAGATACTGTAGCGAGGCCTGTACCTGTTACTGTTACAGCGTCTTGTGCTGCTGCTTTAGCAACGTTCTTAACGGCGTTTTCAGATACGGCTACTTCATAGGTTTCACCCTTAGCGGTACCCGTTTGGCCTGTCACAGTAGCCAAGTTATTATCGCCAGATAATGTTTTAGCGACTACCTTTTCTGTAGATAAGGAACCACCCGCTGCAGCTGTAATAGCAGCATCCATTTGAGCCTTATTAACTGCCGCATCAGCACTAGTACCCGTAGCAACACCTTTAATTTCCTTGTTACCCGCATTAATACCTGCTGTTGTCATAGAAATAGCAGAAGCACCAGTACCACTTGGTGTAATAGTTATGCCATCACCATTAATAACAGTAGTATTGCCACCAGCAGTAGTAAATGTAGCAGATGTTAAACCGCTCAACACTTTTGCAAGTTGTACATTTAATGTGCCTGCCCCATCAGATACGACACCGATGTTACCTGTTGTCAAACTAGCAGTATTTGTTACACCGCCTTTAATGGATAATACTTCACCGTGTTTACGAACGGATGTGGTACCTGTATCACCAGCAAATTTATGTTCTGCATCGGCTAAGGCTTGTGTTGTGCTTGCTTTTGCCTTAGTTACAGCATCATTAATAGCAGTTGCTACGTTTTGTGTTGTAGCTACGCCATTAGAACCAGTCGCACCAGACGCACCTGTTGTACCAGCAGCACCGACTTGCCCATTGGCAGTTACGACTAAATTACCAGTATTCACATCAACCGTGTATGTTTTCACACCACCAGTTGTATTATCAGATACCGTAGCAAGTCCCGTACCAGCTACTTTCACAGCATCTTGCGCAGCCCCTTTGGCTAAATCTTTAATAACAGTTTTACCACTTGTAGAAATATTGAATAAATTTTTATCTGCTGCATTTTCAGCAGCCGTAACAGCGGCAGTCAATTTAGCAGTTGGTGCAATGGTTACATCATCGCCACTAGCAGATGTCGAAATCAACGCATTGGTGCCGGTTTGCCCCTTAATGTTAAATTTAACATCTCCAGAAGCCAATTTTTTAGCCGTCGTAGATCCTGTGGAACCACCAAGAGCAATCGTACGATTAACAGCTGTTGACGAATCCGTAATCGATTGTTTCGTTGCCGTATTCAAGTCATAAGTTACTTGTCCATTCGCACCTACCGTAGCCACCGTAGTTGTACCATTGGTAAAATTAAGACCATCGGATACCTTAACCGTATTAGCCGTACCACCATTCTCCTTATAGCTAATGGTTTGAGCCGCATTCGCTTGGTTAATCGCTTGTGCTACATTATTAGCGTCCGCCATGCCTGCACTAGCACTAGCCGTACCATTCGTAACAGTAATATTTTGCTTTTTACCAGAAATGGTGAGCGTTTGATTATTGCCCTTTGTCGTAATATAGGTACTATCACCGACTACGTTTAATGCACTATTTGTCAAATTAACGTCGCCTTGTGTGCTACCGTCGGCTGTGAAAGCAAGGTTCATGCTCTTAAGTTGTGCTACGTTGACCGCATCAGTATTGTTAGTACCAGCTGCAAGACCTGTTAATTGACGTGTATTGGTACCATCGCCAATAGAAACAGCGGCCCAAGTGCTTGTTAACGCATTACCAGATAAGCCAGTAAATGTATTTGTTCGTCCTGTATTCGGATTATAGCCAGCACCAGCTACTGTATTCGCAATGGATCCTGCACCCAATGCTACGCCACCTTCTACAGTAGCTTGTGTATTTGCACCTAGTGCTAATGAGTTCTTACCAGCTGCCTTTGCTGTGTTACCATAGGCGGCAGCATTTTCACCACTAGCAGCAGAATTATAACCAACAGCAACCGTAGCGCTTTGATTAGCCTCTGAATTGAGACCAATTGCCACCGCCGTAGAGCCAGTTGCCTTTGCTTGTGGCCCCAGTGCAGTTGCAGAGGCGCCAGTAGCTTTAGAAGTCTTTCCGAGTGCTACAGAATTGATTTTATCAGATACTGTATCTTGACCAATGGCTATAGAGTCACCATTACTAGCATTCGCATTTTTACCTAAAGCGATAGAATCTCCCCCAGTAGCTTGAGATGACGTACCAATAGCTACAGCATCACCACCACCAGCACTAGCAGATTTACCAACCGCAATAGCCGCCTCGCCACCAGATTCGGAGTCAAGACCTCCAGCATAAGAATAGGCCCCTGTAGCTTTTGCATTCGCACCAAGAGCCATACCAATAAAACCTGATGCACTAGCCTTTTCACCTATTGCCATACCATGAACATTTGATACTTGCGTTTGAAAACCAATAGCAATCCCATAATCTGATCCGGATGTTACCTTGCTTTCATTCCCCAATGAAACACCATAGGAAGCTCTATTCTCTGCAACAGTACCTATGGCAACTGTATTATTGCCTTCAGCATGTGCGCCTGCACCGACTGCAACAGATGGCTTAATGGAACCGCCTATGAAGGTACCTGATGCAAGACTTCTAAAACCAATTGCGATGGATTGATTAGAATCGCTATAGGCTGCATTACCAATAGCAACACCATTGGTTGTCCCTGATTTAACTGAACCATTAGCAAGTGCTGATGATGTTTTATCAGTAAACGGAATGGAGGACACCGCCATTACATTCGGCCCCATTGTTGACATCGCTAGCCCTGCCAGAATACTAGCTACTATAATTTTCTTTTTCCCTGTTGTATTCTTCGTCATTTCCGATACAACAACGTAACATTGTTTTGATTTAGACCAAATCACTTTAAAAATCTTATTCACAGTCCACTTATCTCCTCATTCTAACTTATATATATCAATTATTACTGATAACTCATTCATTTACAAAACTAGACAATAATAGTCTAGTTTTATGCGTACATGTATAAAAATATCATATGATATTCATATTTTCAATAAATTAGATGTAGTTTTATGAAAATATTATGAATTTTTAAGCACTTGTAACTGATTCCTTATATTAATTTTATTTATACGACAAATAGCGGCTAGTACATCCTATAAGATATACTAGCCGCTATGGTTTTACGGGTCTTATACTATATTTTTATGAGCCTTATACGTTGTATTGTTATATATACTTTGTATAATCAACTAGTTTTTATTCACTCTAACACGTTCAATTGTCGGTTGACCTTGGTTGTTTCTTGCCACTGTGTCAACGCGGAACAGAGCCATTTCAGGGCTAAATTCTGTTACTAGTTGTTCGTCCACTTGTACGCCGTTTTGAAGAGCACGGTATACAATTTGAGCAAATTCGTAGCGTGTTAATAAACGATCACCACCGAATGTGCCATCTGGGTAGCCTTCTACTAAGCCACGACGTGATAAATCGCTAACAGCTTCGTATGCCCAGTGATTGCTTGACACATCAGGGAATAGTGTAGTGCGGTCTGCTTTCATGCGAGTACCTGCTACATCATTTAAGAGAGCTGTTAATTTTTGGATTTGTGCATTTTGAAGAGCTACTGTTTTCTTAAGTTCTAATACTTCTTTACCGATGGCTACGCGAGAACGAGATACATTGCTATGAGCGCCGACTTTCACAGAAAGGCCGGCATTCACAACAGTTTCCCCATTACCTAATGTAGAACCTACGCTCAATTGAACGTCCTCGTTAGGACGATAGAATGCACCGAGTGCAGCAGCATTGCCATTGTGGTAATGACCATAGCCGGCGGCAAAGTCCCATTTAGCATCAGGGTCAAAGTCGAGCGGATGAAGGGCCGCCAACGCAGCCGCACCAGCAACACCACGATTTACGCGTTTGTCCAAGCGAGCTATATTGCCATTAATGTTTGTAATGTTGTTTTGGATATTCGTAATATCGCCGCCTACATTGTTACGCAACAATTTAAGTTGAGCCACATTTACCGCATCAGTATCATTTGTACCAGCAGCAACAGATGTGATTTGACGAGTTACATTATTATCTACATCACCAACAGACACAGCCGATGCTGTAGACACCCAAGTAGAAGATGTTTTGGTGGATGGCGCATTGGTAAGAACATCATAACCTACTGCACCAGCTGCAACAGTTGCTTTGGAATTGCTACCGATAGCAGCACCACCTACTGCAGATACTTCTGTGTTATGACCTACAGCGACTGCATCGTTTACAGTCGTTGTTGTACCATTATCGCTAGAGCCTAAGATAACTGTATTGTTTGCACTCGTTACAGTACGATTATCACCTAAAACAAGAGTATTATTTGCATCAGATACTGTATTTTTAGAACCGATAACAGTCATGTGCTGTACCTTCGTACCTGTATTGCCCACGCCGATAGCCAAGTTATCTTTACTTTGGTTACCACGTACTCCGGTTACAGTGTTGTTTACACCAATCATAGATGTACGTAGTGTATAGTCTGCTTTATTACCGCCACCAAACGCCATTGTAGCACCAGCACCATTAGAAGATGTTACGGCATTTCTTAATTTGTCTGCAAAATCCTTGGCAGAGGTAGCACCCTCTCCTGGAGTAGTGAAAGAAGCAGTAGAATTAGTAATTTCATTACCCGCACCATATACAAGAGCGCCGTTGGAATTAGCCACACGGTTTGCAACACCTGTAATAGCTGTTCCTACGCCGGCTGTAGAGCCACTTCTTGTAGATTCGATACTATTGAAAGCACCATTTACGGTAGCACCTAAGTTTTGAGTAGGTGTTGAGAAACGACCTCCTGTGTAAGAGGAACTAATGACATTGTAAGTACCAGTATTAGTGGTGAAAGCCCCATTACTAAAGCTATTCGCACCAACAGTTGTTGCATATACATTTAGATTTGCATCACGTGTACCATTATTATCTGTATCTATCGTTATATCACCAATGGCTCCACGATAGTTATGAGAACCAATCATAGTACTACCTGTACGAGCATATGTGTTATTACCAATCGCAACAGAACCCACTACTTTAGATGGATCTGCCGGTACACGAGCAGAGGACCAAAAGTTACCAGAATATGATGTTTGCCCCATACCCACAGCAGCTTCAGCACCACCTGCCATGTTTTCTACATGAGAATTTGCCCCGATAGCTATGCTGCCATTTTGGCCAACGTAGTTTTCTACATTAGCTTTGTTACCCAATGCAACATCTAAGGTGTTATTTGCGGTACTACCTGTACCGTAGGCAATACCATTACCAGACCCAGTTGTTGTATCTGCTGCACTAGCCACACATAGGCTAGACAACAATACGCCATTGATCAATAGTGTTAATATACGTTTACGATTGTTCATGTTCTTCTATCCCCTATATAACAAAACAATAAGTCACTCTCAAAACTCATTATTTCTTCATGATGATTACATGAATATATTAACACATTTTAAATATTTGTAAATAGTTTGTTTATAATAAATCATAAAAAATTAAAATTACATTATAAAAATTAATGTATTTATGGGATAGTTAAACAAATCATAACCACCCGTAAAACGGGTGGTTTGCTCACGGGCTATAAGCCCGTAATACTAGGCCAGCGTCTAAAGGCGCTGGCTTTCACTACGTTCAAGCCGCATAGCCA
>ERZ773051.775-NODE-775-length-19876-cov-19.624388_pt1 | contig 19876 bp, 25 predicted proteins | sample MGYA00580631_ERZ773051 | MGnify/ENA primary metagenome ERZ773051 (study PRJEB29015, sample SAMEA2738137) | human oral metagenome | biome: human oral; feature: human-associated habitat; material: saliva | place: China | collected 2204 ... | reverse complement strand
GCCTATTTACCAATCTTTGGGACTGAAATAGCAACACTTTTTGTCCTATAACCCGTATTTACACAAGACTTGAAATTTGCTGTTTTATTGGTCCACATATCAGTAATTTCTGTAAACAGGCTTCCAGATCACTGATTTCACGGCTTTTTTAACATCATTCGTCTGTACTCTGTTCAAGCCCTGTTTTACGGCACATTCTGCTACTGCAGCAGCCACTGTTTCAGAAAACTGCGTTAATTTGGATACCGGCGGCAGAACAGCAGCTCCTTCCACATTGATTTCAAGAAATTCACCGAGAGAATGTGCAGCGGACGAAATCATTTCATCTGTGACCAGAGAGGCATTAACAGAGATACTTCCCAGTCCCAGCCCGGGATATATCAGGGCATTATTTGCTTGTCCGATAATATAAGTCACCCCATTGTATTCAACAGGTTCCGCAGGAATACCGGTTGCGACCATTGCTCTGCCATCAGACCATTTGATGATGTCTTCTGCGGTTGCTTCTGCTAATTCCGTTGGATTACTAAGCGGGAAAATAATCGGGTGGTCACACCATGATGCCATGGCTTTTACTATTTCCTTGGTAAATGTTTTCGGAGCGGTTGAGGTTCCCACGAGAATCGTAGGTCTGACAGCCATCACTGCTGCAGTTAAATTATTCAGTTTTTCCGGATTATCGAACTCAGAACGTGCTCTTGCAAACGGTTTTTGCTCAGGTGTCAAGTCATCCATATCGTCAAAAAGCAATCCCTGTTTATCCACCATATAAAAGTGATTTCGTGCTTCTTTTTCAGATAATCCCTGTGCGACCATTTCCCTGAATATACGGTCGGCGATACCGGCTCCGGCCGTGCCCGCTCCAAAACACATGTAGGTATGGTTTGTAAGTTTCTCTCTATTGATTTTCATTGCTCCAAGAATACCGGCTAATGTTATTATGCCGGTTCCCTGACAATCATCATTAAAAACAGGATAGGTTTTTTGATACTTCTTCAAGATGGTTGCAGCATTAGACCGTCCAAAGTCTTCAAAATGCAGATACAGATCGGGAAATAGATTTTCAGCCGTTTCAACAAATCGATTCACGAAATCATAATAATGATCACCATATATCCTCTTGTGACGGTTTCCAAGATAGAAAGGATCTTTTAATAAGGATTCCCGATTAGATCCGCAGTCCAAGACAACCGGAAGTACTGTCTGCGGATCTATACCGGCAGCGGCAGTATAGACCATCAATTTTCCGACAGAAATATCTACACCATTGGTACCCCAGTCACCAATGCCAAGAATGCCTTCTGCATCAGTAACAACAATAAGACGGATCTTTCTGTCTCCGGCAGCCTGTTTAAGCGAAGTTTCAATAGATTCCGGATGATCGATGGAAAGGAACGCTGCATACTGTGGGTTGATAAATTGTTCACTATACTGTTCGATGCTCTCCGCAATAACCGGATCATAAACAATTGGCATTAACTCTACCAGATGTTCACTGAATACATGAAAGAACAGCGTTCGATTGAAGTTAAAGACTTCCATCAGAAAACGTCTTTTCTCAATCAAAGAAGTTTTTCTTTCCATTTGGCGGTAGATACGCTGTGCCTGCGTTTCTATATCTTCCACACAAGGCGGAAGCAACCCCTCCAATCCAAGTTTTTTTCTTTCCGATTCCGTAAATGCGGTTCCCTTGTTCAGGAATGCATCGTCCAATAGCTCAAATCCTGTCTTCATCGCATTCGTCTCCTTTTTATATTTAAAAACACGTTGCCTTTAATATAAATATCTTATCATGAGGCTATATTTTTGTGAAATAATGGTATTTGCAGAGTTAAGATTGTCCGGATAATCAATAATTTGTAACATCCATCAAAAAATTTAATATTTTATCCGGGGTTTTCTTCTGTTGTAATTGCTTTCATAAGGGATGCTTCTGTGGTTATGTTTTTGTCCAAAACGATTTTAACAAAAAGGTTTTCTATTTCTGATTTCTATATGCCGTTCCATGAATTACAATTTTAAAATATATAAAAATAAAAAAGTAAGGGGAAAACAGAATTTCCTACCTTACTTTTTCTTTTAATCGGTGATGGTTCCGATCCCCGTCTGCTCCATTTTTTCCACTTTTACCGCTTCCAGATGGTAGAAGGGGGCGGTGAGATGGTCGTTCAGATGGACAGTGGCTTCGCGGAGGATGCCATACACTTTGATCCATGTGACGCCGTCTTCATAGCCGGTGAAGTCGCCGTCAGAGGTAAATTCAAAATCCACATAGCCGCCTGTACAGTAAGGACAGGTGGGGCCGTTTCTTCCTACGAAGTAGTGGCCGTTGATGGAAATGAAATAGCCTTCGATGAGGACAGTTTTGTCTTTGTAGTCGCGGAAGTTCATGAACCAGTCGTTGATTTGTGTCATGTACCGCTTATCGCCGACGACAATGTCTATGTTGTTGTAATCGAAGTTTTGCCGGTCCGTTTCCCTGTCATAAGGATATTCAAAGATAGGATACTTCGATTTTTTCCCTTCAGGAGCAGCCGGTTTAGGCGCCGGCTGTTCTTCTTTCTGCGGAGCCGGCTCCGGTGTTTCTGCCGGCGCCGGTGTTTCCTTGGCCTCCGGAGGAGTTCCCGCTTTTTTTGCTTCCTGCACGGTTTTCCTGGTAATGATCTGCGGCGGATCCTGCGCTTTTTCCTGTGTGCCGCAGCCGCCTAAGAGAAGAAGCGGCAGGCAGAGAAGCCATATTTCTTTTCTCATTCAAAAGCCTTCTTTCATTTTCCGTATGCCCGCGGCGATAAAGAGGAGGACGATGTCGGTGACGACAATGGATGCTCCTGTGGGAATCGATCCCATGTAGGAGATAGTGAGTCCCGCCATGAATGTAGCCACGGAGAAAACGGCGGAGAGGATGATCGTCGTCTTGAACTGCCGGCAGAGCTGCATCGCGGTGAGCGAAGGAAATACGATCAGGCTGGAAATAAGGAGCGCGCCCATCATGCGCATGCCAAGGACGATCGTGATGGCTGTGAGAAAGGCGATGATCATATTATAGAGCCTTGTCCGTGTGCCGGTGGCGGAAGCGAACGGTTCATCAAAGGTGACTGCAAATATACGGTTATAAAACAAAATGAAAAGGAGTACGACGGAGATGCCGAGGATGACGGAAAGACGCACGTCATCGGCGCTCATGGCAAGGATGCTGCCGAACATGTAGTTGCACACGTCGGTATTCATTCCTGTGCTTAAGGAAATCGTCATGACGCCGATGGCAAGAGCGCCGCTGCAGAGAAGAGCCGTAGCAGAGTCGCCTTTGATCTTCGCGCTGTCTTTCAGCTGGAGAAGGAAAAAGGCGGCGGCGATGCAGGCAGGGATGGAAATGGTGAGGGGCTCCGCGTGGAAAGCATAAGCGATGGCGAGGGCGGCAAATCCCACATGGGAGAGTCCGTCGCCGATCATGGAGTACCGTTTCAGTACAAGGCTGGTCCCTAAGAGGGAAGCGCAGAGGGAAACAAGGCAGCCCACAATGATGGCGCGCACCATGAAGGGATAGCTGATCATTTCAATAAAGATATCCATCATAGCCCGCCTCCTGCAAATCTCTGCCCCACGGGGCTTCTGAGATACTCTTCCGTCGTTCCGAAGAACTGCTGTGTCCCGCCGGACAGGTGGAGAATACAGTTTGCCTGTCCCAGGGTGCCGCGGATATCGTGGGAGACCATGATGACAGTGACGCCGTACTTCTCTATGCAGTCTTTGAAAATATGGTAAAGCTCACCGGTCATGATGGGATCAAGGCCGGTCACCGGCTCGTCCAGGAGCAGGAGTTTTCCCGTGGCGCAGAGTGCCCGCGCAAGGAGTACACGCTGCTGCTGGCCGCCTGAAAGATCGCGGTAGCACCGTTTCTTCAGGTCGGCGATGCCGAGCATTTCCATTTTTTCTTCCGCGTCTTCCTTATCCGATTTTCGATAAAAAGGATACATGCCGCAGCGGTTTAGACGGCCTGAAAGAACGACTTCCCAGACACTGGCGGGAAAATCTTTCTGCACGGGGGTCTGCTGGGGAAGGTATCCGATTTCCGTAGGCTTGAAGCCGTCGGCAGTTACGATTTCCCCGCCCGATGTTTTTTTCAGGCGCAGAAGCGCTTTCACCAGTGTGCTTTTTCCTGCGCCGTTTTCACCGACGATTCCGAGGTAGTCCCCTTCATCGACGGAGAAATTCAGGTCGGAAAGAACCGCTTTTCCATCATAAGATACGGAAAGATGGCGGCATGTAAGCAGACTCATCAGTTGAGCGCCTCCTTGAGAACTTTCACATTATGGTTCATGAGGTCAATATAAGTTACGCCTTTTTTGAATTCTTCATCGCTTACGTTGTGGACGGCGTTCAGAAGCTCATTTTTCGCGCCTGTGGCTTCCGCGATGGCTTTGCTCATCTGTTCATTGGACATCTCGATGTGGAATACGACGGGAATATGGTCTTCCTTCACCTTATCCACGAGGAAGGCAATAGTTGCCGGATTGGCTTCCGTATCAGTGGAGCAGCCGGGGAAAGCGGCGTAGTAGGTCAGGCCGAATTCTTTGGCGAAATAAAGGAAGGGGAAACGGTCACCGACGATGATTTCTTTTCTCTTCGCGTGATCAATGACGTCATGGAAATCCTTATCCAGTTTTTCCAGTTTCGCAATGTAAGCCTCAGCGTTTTTCTGATAAGTCTGGGCATTGTCCTTGTCGAGACCGGAAATGGTTTCGGTGAGGGCTTTTACGATCTGGATAGCGTTGGCGGGAGAGGTCCAGACATGCTCATCCATTTCAGGGCCTTCTTCGCCGTCATGGTGGTGGTGCTCCTTGTCATCATGATGATGCTCTTTATCATGGCTGTCCTTGTCATCGTGGTGATGTTCTTTGTCTTCGTCATGATGATGGTCCTTATCTTCATCATGGTGGTCTTTGTCGTCGTGATGGTGTTCATGTTCTTCTTCCTGCATGCCTTCAGACATTTCTTCTTCATACAGTTTGACGGTATCCATCATTTTGAGTGTTTTGAGCTTGCTCTTGTCTATGGAGCTTAACATGCCGTCCACCCATTCATCGGAGTCGCCGCCGGTGTAAACGAAAAGATCGCTCTTGCCGATGGCCTGGATGTCTTTCGGAGACGGTTCATAACTGTGGGCTTCCGCGCCCGGTTTGAGAAGCATAGTGACCTCTGCTTTATCGCCGACAATCTGGCGGACAAAGTCGTAAGAGGCGAAATTGGTACAGATGATTTTCAAAGGTTCTTTCCCCTTGGAATCGGGAGTGCCGCTCTTGTTTAATGAACAGGCGGCAAAAGCAAAGACGGCGAAGCACGCCATCAGGCAGGCAATTATTTTTTTCATGGAAATCCTCCTAACTAATACAATGGAAATAAAAATGCAAGCGCCGGGTTTAATCGGTGAGCTTGACACGGAGGGTGACCAGCGTGGAGGAAACCGTGAGAAGAGAAACGGCGGAAAGGGAAAGAACGGCGGAAAAAAGATGGGGGATGGAAACGGATCCTCCATTGTCCGCCGGGATCGTGACAGACGAACAGACGGAAAGCGTCCGGAGACACAAATCGATCTTTTCGCAGATCGGGCAGGGATCGCCGCCGTGGCCGTGGTCATGGGACAGTTCTTTTGCAATGAAAAAGAAGGATAGAGCCAAAGTGAGAACGAAAGCGGCACTGATGAAGAGCGCTGTCAGTTTTCTGCGGTATGCCATGATTCCTCCTTTTTAATGATGGAAAATAAAAAAGCGCACGTTTTAAAGGCGGTGCGCAGTCCCGTAAAGTTTCTCAGCGGCAGTCTTTGCAGACGCCGTAAACCGTCGTTTTCGATAAATCAATGTCAAACTTGTCGCCGCGGAGGACGTCCCGGAGCAGTTTATCGGAAATTTTCTGTGTCATATGGGTCGTCCGGCCGCATTTCAGGCAGGTGATGTGAAGCTTGTCATCACAGGTTTCCGATGAGACATAGCGGTACACATTTTCCCGGTTGTTCTTGCCCGGCGAGCGGAGAATAAGGCCTTCCCGCTCCAGCATGGCGAGATTTCGGTACACTGCGCTGACGCTGATTTTCGCGTGCTCTTCCGCGACAAGCTGCGCCGCCAGATCCCGTGCGGAAATGGTCATGTCAGGGTGGCTTTTGAAAAATTCAAATAATTTTTTTCTCTGTTCGGTCATATACATGGGAGCACACTTTCTAAATATGCGATTTTCTCGCAAATTATTATAACACAGTGGAAACGAATGTCAAATAAAATAATGAAATGAAGAAAGAAGAAGGTTTTTCAGGAAATATTTCCGCCGGATCGGGAGCGGGCAATCATTTTTTCCAGTGCCCGCTTCACCACGTCTTGAAAGCGTTGTTCAGCTTTTTCATAGATGTCATGAGGAGCGACGGATTCGCTGTCCGTCCGTTTGGCGACGACGCCGCAGATGGAAGCGGCTTTCAGTCCCAGCACGGAACAAAGTGTGAAAAGGGTGGCATTTTCCATTTCATAATTCGTACATCCGATATGCCGGAAATCTTCCAGAGAACCTTGCAGCCGTTTCAATACATAGCCGCCGAAGCTGTCATACCGTTCCTGTCCCGGCCAGAAGCTGTCGGTGCTGATGGAAATCCCCGTTTTGAAAGGGACGCCCGATTCCTCTGCCGCTTCGCGGAGCGCAAGAACCGTATCCGGGTCGGCTACCGCAGGAAATTCGATGGGGGCGTATGCGCGGGAAGCGCCGTCCATGCGGACCGATGCCGTATTGATGACTACATCGCCCAGGTGCAGATCCTCCTGAATGGAACCGGTCGTGCCGACGCGGATAAATGTTTCCACGCCGAGGCGGGCCAGCTCCTCTACGGCAAAGGTGACGCAGGGGCCGCCCATGCCGGTGGACATGACAAGGACAGGCGCGTTTTCCACCCGGGCGAGCCATGAGGTGTAATCTCTGTGGGAGGCGACGAACAAAGCGTTTTCATCCAGTGCTTTGGCAAGACCTTCCACACGGCCCGGGTCGCCGGGGACAAGGGCGTACTTCGCGCCGCGGATCATGCCGGCGGAAAGCCCCGTGTGGTACATGATGTCTGCGGGACCGGCGTAATTTTTCACAGGGTACTCCTTTCATAAAACCTATATTTTTTCTATTATAGCACTCATCAGGTATATAAAATTAAGAAAAATAATTATAAGATGCGCCGCATAAAAAAATGCGTCATGATTCAAGTGGATTGTCATGTGGAAATAGAAAAGAAATATTCCAATAGAAAAGACCGCTTCCAATGGCGGCCTTTCCGTTTATTCTGCTTTTGTGAGGAGCAAAGCGAATTTGAAATCCGTTTTTGCTTCCAGATGGTGGGGATCGCCTTTGGACATAGCGAAGTTGTCGCCTGCCCTGAGCGTGTAATCCGTTCCCCTGCAGTTAAAAACCGCTTCTCCATCCAGCGCGAAGAGGAGAGCGTCATTGGGGGCGGCGTGTTCGGGAAGAATCGTTCCGGCGGAAAGGGAAATCACAGCGAACCGCACACCTTCGGTGTCAATCAGTTCGCGGTTAATGACTTTTCCTGCCTGACAGGGAACAACATCTTTCAGTTGGAATACGCCGCTGTATTCGACAGCTTTATTCGACAGCTTTATTCATAAGAGCCTCCTTTGTCGTGCCGATTTCCAGAAAAATACAGTTTGCCGCCGCTGAAATTGAAAAAGGGATATGGGCCGGCGAAAAATAAGCGTCTCCTTCTTTGAGGAACACCTTTTCATCGGGGAGGCATATGTTCATACATCCCCGGAGAACATGGTACAGGCGGGGGGCGGCATAGATTTCCCCGCTGATGCCCGTATCCTTTGCCAACGAAAAGCAGAAGACGAAATGGTCTTCTCCTTTTGAAAGAAGGGATGAAATCGTACAGCCTTCCATGACAGGATTTTCGCCGGCAAGAGAAAAGACGGTCTCTTTTTTTACATCCATAGTGCCTCCTTTTCTTATTTCATCATAGCACTTCGCGTCAATCTTTTTCAGTAAAGAAGGGGATGTATGGTACAATGGAAAAAATACCCTTTATTTCATGAAGGAGCAGAGTATGTACGAAGAGACAACGATTGCCGCCATCGCTACCGCGCCCGGCGAAGGGGGAATCGGCATCATCCGCCTGAGCGGCGTTTCCGCATCGGAGATTGCAGACAAAATATTTCATACGGGAAAAATCAAAACGTTCAAAGACGCTGTGCCGCGCATGATGTACTTCGGCCATGTGACGGACGGCGAAAAGAGGATTGACGAAGGTCTTGCGGTGTACATGAAAGCCCCTCATTCCTACACGGGAGAAGACGTGGTGGAAATCCAGATCCACGGCTCGGCGGAGGCGCTTCGGGAAACACTGGCCCTTGCTTTGCGCAGCGGCGCAGTTCCCGCCATGCGCGGCGAATTTACCAAACGGGCTTTTTTGAACGGCCGTCTTGATCTGGCGCAGGCGGAAGCCGTCATGGACATTATCAGCGCGAAAGGGGAAGCGGCACTTACCCAGGCGGAAAGCCATCTGTCCGGCGCGCTTTCCGGTTTTGTCCACGGGGTCATGGAAGAACTCAAAGACCTCATTACGAAATTGGAAGTGACCATCGACTATCCCGAAGAAGATCTGGAAGACCTTACCATGGAAGAAACAGGGGATGCTTTGGAGAAAATTGACAAATCCCTGTCGGCGCTTCTGAAACGGTCCGAAGAGGGACGGGTCATCAGGGAAGGACTCCGCACCGCGATTATCGGGAGACCGAACGCGGGGAAATCGTCCCTGCTGAATGCCCTCCTGCAGGAAGAACGGGCAATCGTCACCGATGTGCCGGGTACGACGCGGGATACCATTGAAGAAGCGGTTCACATATCGGGGGTGTCCCTCCTTCTTATGGATACCGCCGGTCTGCGGGAAACGGACAATAAGGTAGAGCAGATCGGGATCGAACGGGCGCGGGCATCCATGGAAAAAGCAGATCTCATTCTTGCGGTCATTGACGGTTCGTCGCCTTTGGATGAGGAAGACAAAGAGATTCTTCACAGCCTCGTCGGAAAAAAGGCGATTGTCATTTTAAATAAATATGACCTCACGCCGGAAGTCAAGGCGGAAGATATATGGGAAATCGCGGGACATGTTCCTGTCGTTTCTCTTTCTGCCCGTTACGGGAGCGGGATGGACGAACTGCGGGAAGAGCTGCGGAAGATCACCGAAAAACAGGATACCGACGCGGGTCGTATTCCCTTCCTGACTAACCTGCGCCATGTGGAATTGGTACGGAAAGCGCTGGACAATGTCCTCCGCGCGAGAGCGTCCGTCCGTGAAGGCCTTCAGGCGGACTTCATCGTCATCGATCTTACAGAAGCCTGGAAAACGATGGGGGAAATCACGGGCGATACCATGGATGATGAACTGATCCATTCCATTTTCAGCCGCTTTTGCGTGGGAAAATAAAGTACTTCCATAAATCATGGGGCAGAGAATCAATCGGATATGTTTGGATAAGGCGGCGGAGCTGCCGGGCGTTTTCCGGCGGGCTTCCCGCTTTTGCATTGACTTTTATTTTTTCTTATGGTAATAATGAAAATATCTATCATTATCATATTTACCTGAAGCGGGGTGTATATAAATGAAAAAATATGTAAGCAGTTCCATTCTGCTTGTCTTGAGCCTTCTTTTTATTATCGGGGAGCAGACGGTGGCGGGACCGTGCCCTGTTATGCCGGACGGCAGATTTATGGTGTGCCATTGGGCGGGGCAGGCGGTTCTCGGCGTGGGGATCGTGCTTGTGGTTCTTTCGCTGCTTCATCTGGCCTTTAAAAATGACGGTATGAAATTGGGTTTAGATCTGGCAGTCATTGCCAATGCCGTCCTTTTACTGATGATTCCCAACCGCCTTATTCATCTTTGTATGAAAAACCATATGCGCTGCCATACGGTCTGGAGCCTTTCGTACTGGTCATGGGGGTATTGATGATCGCGGCGGCGCTGGGTGATTTCTTTTTCCGGCGCCGCGTCGTGAAGAAAGAGGCCGCCCATGGATCTTAACCGGCTGCCCTGGAGGAATCTGTCCCGCAGGCCGCTGCGGACGGCGGCTCTCCTCGTGCTTACCTTTTTCCTGTCCTTTGTCATTTTTGCCGGATCCATGGCAGTCGTGAGCCTTCAGAACGGTCTGGAAACATTGGAAAATCGTCTTGGTGCGGACATTATCGTCGTACCGAACACGGCAAAACGGAAAGTAGATCCTAAAACGATGATACTGGACGGGACACCGGGCTATTTTTACATGGAACGGGAAAAGATGGTGCTGATTTCCCATATCGAAGGCGTGGAAAAGGTGTCACCCCAGATATTTCTCGCGTCCCTTTCCGCTTCATGCTGCTCTGTTCCGGTGCAGATTATCGGGTTTGAGCCGGAAACGGATTTTATTATCCAGCCGTGGATTCGCGAAAGCTACGGCAGAGAACTTGCCCATGGCGATGTGGTGGTGGGCTCGGCAGTCAATGCGGACGTGGGTGATACGATCCGTTTTTACAACAAAGACTGCCGCATCGTAGCAAAACTGGCGGCGACCGGTACGGGGCTTGATACTGCGGTCTATACGAAAGCGGAGACCATACGGACGCTCATCGAGGCGTCGTCGAAGATGGGTCTGAATCCGCTTTTTGAAGGCGATGTGGAAAACGTTATTTCTTCCGTTTACATCAAAGTAAAAGACGGTTATGACATAAAAAAAGTGACGGAAAATATCAATCTCCGTGTACGCCGTGTGAAGGCGATACAGATGAAAGACATGCTTTCCGAAATAGCGGGCAGCCTTTCAGGGATTTCAAAAACGATCACCCTTCTTTTTGCGGCGGTCTGGGTGATGGTGTTCATCGTTCTGGTCGTTTCCTTCTCCGTCCTTGTGGGAGAAAGGAAAAAAGAATTTGCCCTGCTCCGCGTGATGGGAACGTCACGAAGAAAACTGGCAGGGGTTTTATTGAAAGAAACTCTTATCTTGAGCGTTTCCGGCGGCGCGGCAGGCGTGATTATGGGACTCCTTGTGGTGATTCCTTTCAGCGGGCTCATTGAAACGGGACTGAAACTGCCCTTCCTTCTTCCGGGGTTTGTGGAAACAGGATGGCTGGCATTTGCCGCGATGGCGGTTATCTGCCTGGCGGGGCCCGCGGCATCGGCATATGCTGTGCTGCGTCTGTCCCGTGTCGATCCTGCAACGATTTTAAGGGAGGGTGAATAAATGCGTCTGGAAGCGGAACAGGTAACGAAACAATACCAAACGGATCCAAAAAAAGCACGGTTCGCTTATGCCCTTTCCCGAACCGATCTGGTGGTGGAGAGCGGAGAATTTGCCGTCATTACAGGAAAATCGGGAAGTGGGAAATCCACGCTCCTCCACATCCTTGCAGGGCTGCTTCAGCCGACATCGGGCTGCGTGCTGGCGGGAGGAAAAGATTTGTACCGCATGGCGGACGGCGAACTGTCAAAGTTCAGAAATGAAAATATCGCCGTCATTCCCCAGGGCGGCGGAGCGATTTACAGCCTGACAGCGGAAGAAAACATCCGTCTGGCCCGGAACATCTGTGGAAGACAAGAAGAAAAAGACATTCTGCCGCTCATGAGAGAATTGGGGATCGAACTGCTGAAAGACGCGTATCCCTCCGAACTTTCCGGCGGTGAGCTGCGCCGCGTGGCCATTGCGAGAGCGCTCTTTCAGGGCACAGGGATCCTTCTTGCCGACGAGCCGACTTCTGACCTTGATGAAGAGAATACGGATATCGTCGCAAAGCTCCTCCGCCGGACGGCGGACAGTGGGAAAACGATTTTTGTCGTCACCCACGAGATGGATATGCTGCCTTATGCCGATTCCCACTACATTATGAAAGAAGGCGTTCTGAGGAAGGCCGATGAGAAGATAAAAGCTATCAGCTGTGAGCTGTCAGCTGATAGCTAAATATTCTTTTACGATATGATCCTTGTATAAGACGTTAAGGCGTCATCAGGGTAATAGATTCTTCACTCCGTGTCACCATCCCGTTTCCTGTCTTTTTACCACAGTATTCTTGCCTCCGTTCAGAATGACGATTTTGGGAAAGCGCGTCATTATCAATGGGGAACAGAAAACGTCATGATGACGAAGACTGAAAGACATTGCCCATAGCGATAGCAAAGAATCTGTTACCGTGGTGAGGGAAACGGTAAGGTGTCATCAGAGTAATAGATTCTTCGTTCCGTATGACATAGCCGTCTCCCTGTTTTCTCATACAGCATTCTTACTTCCGCTCTGAATGACGGGATACGGTAAGGCGTCATTCAAAGCGCCAACAAAAGATTTGCTACAGTGTTGAGGAAAGGGATTCTGACGGGAAGAATAGGGATTGGATAAGCATCCTTGTTTATAAGGAGGTGGCCGGCGAAGCCGGACGGAGGATACTGGCTTGGGGGAACAACGCAAAAGAATAGAATGAAGATTCTTTTTCTACCCTCCGTTCAGAATGACAATTGGAGGAAAGGGCGTCATAATGAGGGGAATGTTAAGAGTCATCCTGAACGAATGTGAAGGATCTATACCCGTGGTGAGGAGGTCGGTAAGACGCTATTCTAAGCACAGCAAAGGATCTGCTGCTATAATGAGGAAAACGTTAAACGTCATCCTGAACGAACGTGAAGGATCTGCTATTGTGGTGAGGAAGCCGATAGGATCACTTCCTCCATTTGGGAGTCTTGGAAAATTCTTCACGTCGTCCGTAAATGACATGGTATAATAAAAATAAATTTGCGATGGAAAAATCAGGGAGGGCGCATGAGCCGGGCAGATACACAATACCTTGGAATTATAAAGAATATACTGGACGCAGGGAGCTTAGGCGATAACCGTACAGGAATGCCGGCATATAAACTGCCGCACCAGATCATGCAGTTTGATTTGGAAAAGGAGTTTCCGATCCTGACCACCAAGTTTGTGGCATTCAAGACATCGGTGAAAGAAATCCTTTGGATATGGCAGAAACAGTCCAATGATGTGCGTCTTCTCCAGCAGTGGAACTGCCATGTGTGGGATGAATGGATGCGGGAAGACGGCACCATCGGAAAGGCTTACGGCTACCAGCTCGGCAAGTATCATCAGGTGGATACGCTTCTGGAAACGTTGAAAAAAGATCCTCAAAGCCGCCGTATGGTGGTAGATCTGTGGAATGTGAAGGATCTGCCCGATATGGCGCTGTATCCCTGTGCGTTTCTTACGATGTGGGATGTTTCTGACGACGGCCGCTTAAATTGTATGCTCGTCCAGCGCTCGGGGGATATGGGTCTTGGCGTTCCTTTTAATATGGCGCAGTATGCGGCTCTTGTCCACATGATTGCCCAGGTGAGCGGACTCCGCGTCGGACTTTTTACGCATGTTATCAATAATGCCCATGTGTATAAAAACCACGTGGACGCTATGAAGACACAGCTGGCCCGTCTGCCGAAGGCTTACGATGCGCCTGTCCTGAAACTGAATCCCGATGTTCATGATTTCTACGACTTCAAACCGGAAGACATTGTGCTGGAAAATTATAAGCACCATGAAAAGATTGCCATGGAGGTTTCCGTATGAGCCTGTCCATTATCGTTGCCCGCGCGGCGAACGGCGTCATTGGTAATGATAATAAACTTATCTGGCATTTATCGGACGATTTGAAAATGTTTAAATCCCGCACGATGGGACGCCCCATCATCATGGGAAGAAAGACCTTTGAGAGTCTGCCGAAAGTGCTTCCCGGCCGCGTCCATTATGTACTGACAGGAAACAGGGCATACACCGTGCCGGAAGGGGTCTATGTGTTCCACACTGTAAAAGAATTGCTCTCTGTTCTTCCTGAAGGGGAGAACTTTATCATCGGCGGGGAAAAGATGTACGAAGCCATGTTTCCCTATGCGGATAAAATGTATATCACGGAAATAGAAAAAGAGTATAACGGCGACGCGGTATTTCCTTCTTTCCGCAAAGAAGAATGGAAAGAGACTGAATCTGTCATGGGGAAGGGAGATCCGGTCCATCGTTTTGTCACTTATGAAAGAGTGAGAGGATAAGTGCCGCGGAAGCGGATAATAAGATTGAGCAAGAGTGGTTGCGGTTTGCGGACGGGGAGGATGTATGCGGAAACGTCAGGGGTTCGCCTTGCTTTGGGCGGTATCGGCGGTAAGCATCGTATTTCTTCTTGGAGGGACCGCTTTTTTTATGCTCCGGGCAGCGCTGCGCTCTGAACAGGCCATGGAGATTGAGGCGGATGAAGCTTTTCTGGTACAGGAAGTCATGGAAACAATCAAGTATAACAGCCGCCTGCAGGGCGCGCTCCCTGTTCCTTCCGGAGACCTGGAGCGGAACGGACGGCGGTACCATATTTTAATAGAGGAAAATCATCGAACGATAGAGGGCGTGGAAATGCGGGAGGTCTCCTGCACTGTCACCGATAAGACAGGCACGTCCTTTTCTGCTGTCCTGCTTTTGGAGGCGCCATGAAGCGGAAGGGGTTCATTCTTATGGAAGTCCTGCTGGCGCTTCTGCTCCTGTCAGCGCTGGCGGCGACTGTTTTTCCGATTCTCGGGCAGACGGCGGGAGCCATGGCATTTATGGACCGGCGGAGGCGGGCAGTGAACGAAGCCGTTTTTGCTGCCGATTTCATGATAGAGAAGATACGGAATAATCTCAGGGGAAGCGCGGCGCAGATGAGCGGGAACGTGTACAGGTACGAAGCGTATATATGGGTGAAGGATGGCAAGGATAAAAAGAAAAAAGTACGGGCTCCTTACAGCTTTTTCGTAGAGGGAGAAAAACTCAAGGTCCGTCTTCATAACGGCATGAGTGAGCCTGTGACAGGAGAGAATACGGGGAGCACGGAAATGACGGCGTTCCTCCCGCCGGAAGAAGGATCCGTATTTCAAGTACAGCCGAAAGGGTTGGTGAACGTATCTTTCCGGATGGAAAGCCGGAATCCGAAAGAAACGTATGCTGTGAAAACAGCGATTCTTCCTTATCGTGATTTTTACGGGGTGCAGTAATGAGCAAGCGGAAAGGCTTTATGGCGGTGTCGCTCCTGCTCCTTCTGTCGGCGCTCACAGCAGTGCTGGGAGGACTTCTCTTCGCTCTTTCACGGGGACGCGGCGGGAGTCTGGCATATAGAAACGGATTATCTGCCATATACACGGCGGAGAGCGGAGCAAACTGGGCGCTCGCCTCTTTAAAACAGGGACCTGTAGAAAATAAAGAAATAACCATCTCTTTAGACGGCAGAGAAGCGCGGGTCCGTATTTCTTCCGTGACGAAAGAGGGAAATACATGGAAAGGAAAGATTTCTTCCGACGGTGTGGATTTACAAACGAAAGTGATGCGCTTTGTGAAAATTACTTTTACTGTAGAAGATGAAGGGGAGCGGAAAATTATGGTGGAAAGCGTGGCGAGTGACCGATGAGGTTGTGGACAGAAGGCATAGTATCACGGGTGAAGGCTTTCCTGCCTGCAGGAGGACGGAAAACCGTGGTCATGGCGGCGGCAGGGCGGTTATGGCTGGCGGAAATGGAAAAAGGAAAGTACCTTGTAAAGAAAAGCGCAGCGCTTCCGAAGATAACGGAAGAATCCCTTGCGGAAGCGTTTTCCTCCCTCAGCGGTATAGGGGAACGTGAGATAATCTTGATTTATAATTCTCCTGATCTTCACACGGCGTGCAGAACATTTCCCGCTATGGCAGAAGAAGAACTGGCGGAAACCATGTACTGGGAGCAGGACAGGATTTTTGGCGTCCGCGAGGATTTACGGCTTTCATGGAAAGCGCTTTCGGAAGATGCTGCCGGCTGGACAGTATCGCTGGCAGGGGTGCGGGAAGAGTCGGTGGCATGCTGGCAGTCGGCGGCGGAAAAAGCGGGGAGAAAAATAACCCGGTGCATACCTGTGACGGCGGTTGAACTTCCGCGGCCGCGGCGGCCGCTGTATCTGTATGGGAGAGGGAAGTCCGCGCTCTTTCTCTTCCGTGAAGAACATGTGCAGGAATCGCGGATATTGAATATGGCCGACGCTGATAAAAAATTACAAGTATTTCTCCGGCATCTCTCAAAGTCCTATGATATGGAAGGGCGGGACATCATTTTCATTCCCATGAGTGGCGGAGTGAAAGAAATTCCTTTCTGGAAAGATTTGGCGGAAAGATGGCGGGAAAAAATCAAAACTTTATCCCTGCCGGACGAAATAGAACCGGAACCGGATGATTTTACGGATCTGGCTGATGAAAGAGAAGCCTTTTCTGAGGAAAGCGGAGAAGAGGATCATCTTGTAAAAACTTTTGCCTGTGGAGAAGAAATGGAAAAGGAATTGTGGACGATCCTTCTTCCTGTCATGGAAGCGGCGGACGGAGCAGAGATGGATTTTCTTGCCGGGAAAAAGAGGAAAGTACTTCCTGCCGGTGAAGTGAATTGGCTCCGCGCAGGCCAGGGGATGTCGGCACTCTTTGCTGCTGCGGGAATTCTCTGTTTTATTCTTCTTGGATATACTTTTCTTGAAGAAAGGGAGGCGGAAGCGAAACTGGCGGGACTGTCCGCCGTACGCATCGAAATGGATGCGGAACGGAAAAAACGGGAAAAAGAAAATCAGCTCCTGTCAGAATTGAAATCCCTGGAAGAAAATGATTTCCGGTGGGAACAAAAATTGGTAGCACTGTCGGAGTGCACGCCGCAGGGGATCGTCCTGTCCGAAATAAATGCCGGCGAAGGAACGGTCCATATCACGGGTACGGCGGATTCCCCGGTGACGGCCATGCGATTTCAAAAGGAACTGGAAAAGGCCTGGGGCGGTAAAATATATATCGAAAAGCAAAAACGGGAACCAAACTTAAAAATGGCGGCGTTCACTCTTTTGTGGAAAGGCGGTCAGCCATGAGCCTCAATGAATTTCTGAATGATAAAAAATACACTGCCGCCTTCTTTCTGCTGGCGCTGTGTTTCTTTCTCCTCGACTGGTATCTTTTTGCTGCCGTGGGGGAAAAGGAAGAACACATCCGCCGGCTGGAGACAGAAACCGCTCTTCTGGAAAACCGGGCCAAACTTCCGAAAAGAAGCAGCCGGATGCCCTTTCTGGAAACTCTTCTCGAAGATACTACGGCAGATACGGTTTTCTCCGCCTTTATGGAAAGCGGCTGCGCTGTGGAAGAAATAAAGGAAGAAGAAAATGAAAAGTTCCATATATTTCATGTAAAAGGGAAAGGTTCTTTTTCACAAATCACCGCGGCCTTTGGTATAATAAAAAGCAAAGAGAGATGGTCGGCGGCGGAGCTTTGCGCCCTGAAACGGGAAGGAACCCTTCTTGCTTATGAAGTGGAAGTCCGCGCCGTCCGAAACCGAGGTACGTATGAAAAAGAGAAATATAGTCCTGATCGGGCCTATGGGGACGGGAAAGAGCCGGGCAGCCAAAATACTCGCCGACGGATTTGACTGGCAGCTTGCCGATACCGACCGCATGATGGAACGGGAAACAGGAATGCGGATTGCCGACTATTACCGCATGGCAGGCGCCGAAGCCTTTGAAGAAAAGGAAATGGCGCTGATTAACCGCGTCCGGTACTACCACGAGGCTGTTATCGCCATGGGCGGGAATTATCCCATGACGGAAAAGAAATTCAGGCTGCTGTCCGAGCATGGCCTTGTGATTTTGCTTTTTGCCAAACCTTACCGTCTGGCAGAGCGGGTACGCCGCCGTGTCGGGAAACGGCCGACTATGGACTATTCCGACGTCGATGGTTACGTCCGGCAGATGCTCCGCAAATGGACAAAATGGAAAGACCGCGTCGATCTCGTCATCAACACGACAAATACCCATCCCGAGCAGACCGCACTCCTCGTGGCCAGGTACATTGACCGCCATCATGTGGAATTTGTAGAAAGAAATTAAACAGCATACAGAAATCAGCTGACAGGTTACAGAAAAGGCTCCAGATATCTTATTAATGAGGGGATTCATGAATTATCGAAATCTTGAAGTTTGGAAGAGGTCTTTAGATTTAACTGCAGATATCTATCGTTTAACTAAACAGCTGCCTAAGGAAGAATTGTTTGGATTGTCGGATCAAATGAGAAGAGCAGTTGTATCGATTCCATCAAATATTGCAGAGGGAGCAGGTAGAAATTCTGACAAAGAATTCAAAAGATTCCTGTTCATTGCAAATGGTTCAATTGCGGAATTAGAAACGCAATTACTTATCTGTGAAAAACTCGATTTTGCAGATCAAGCAGATATATATAGTTTATTAAGACGAACAGAAGAAATACGAAAAATGATATTTGGTCTGAAGAATCGGATTGATCTGAAATCTGATAACTGACAACTGGTAACTGATAGCTGACGACTGAAAGCTGACAACTGACAACCATCTTTATCAAAGGAGAAACTATGAAAAAAATAGCTGTGCTTACCTCCGGCGGGGACGCGCCGGGCATGAACGCGGCCATTCGAAGCGTGATACGGATGGCGGGTTTTCTGCATTGTGAAATCGTGGGTATCCATCGGGGGTACTCGGGACTTTTGGAAGAAGATTTCCGGCTGCTCACGAATCGTGATGCCGGTGGGATCGTCCTCCGCGGCGGTACGATGCTGAGAACCGCCCGTTGTCCCGCTTTTTTTGATGAAGACAATCAGAAAAAAGGCGCGCAGATCTTAAAAAATCACGGGATAGAAGGACTTATCGTCATCGGTGGCGATGGTTCTGTCCAGGGGGCGGCGGCCTTGTCCAGCCTTGGCATACCCACTGTAACCATACCCGGCACCATAGACAATGATATGCACGGCACGGATGAAACTATCGGGCATGATACGGCGGTCAATGCCGTGGTGGGTGCGGTCAGCCGTATCCGTGATACCGCATCTGCCCACGACAGGGCAGCCATTATTGAGGTGATGGGACGGTTTGCCGGAAATATAGCCCTTGATGCGGGAATTGCCTGCGGTGCCGAATACATCCTTGTTCCCGAAGTTCCCTTCAGCCGTGAAAAGCTGGCAAGGAGCCTGATCGGGCAGATGAAAGAAGGCAGAACAAACAGCATCATCATCTGCGCGGAAGGCGCCGACGATGGCAGAGCTTTGGGAGACTGGCTGAAAGAACGGACGAATATAGATATCTGCACCACCATTCTGGGATTTATCCAAAGAGGCGGACGTCCCGGCGCCAGAGACAGCATCCTCGGCTCCCTCCTCGGTGCGGCAGCCGTGAAAGCCCTCTTAGACGGACAAATCACTTCCCTTATTGGAATGAATAAGGGGGAAATCCGTATTCTGCCGTACAGTGAAGCGGCCAAAGAAAAAAAGATATTCAAAAAAGGACTCTACACCCTGGCCGGTATACTGGGCGCCGCGCAGGAAGATGAGGATATAGCGGAAAGCGGACTGTAGGTTGGTGAAATGAATTAATTCTGAGGGTACTTGCGGAGAATACAGCATGAGTCGGACGGGCAGATTTTACTAAAGTGATAACGGTTATTTTTATTTGCCTGTTAATTTATGAAAATATTTTGTTGTTTAATAAAAGTTCAGTCATCGGAACGCATACCTTGTGGATATTTGGAGTGTGCTGTTTGGATCGGGTTACCTATTCCTGGTGGCGTACATTCTTGAATATGAGAACCGTATCAAAAGGAGCGCGTTAGTGCTTATCGTGTTTTTACTCATTCATCTTTTTTTACAGGGGGAATTCTATATTGAAGTTTATGGGATATATAGAGATAAAGAAAAAATACTACTAAATTGCAATATCAAATCGGACAGTCACACAGAAAAATTATGTAGCGGATGAAAATCGGGCAATCTGCTCCTTGAAAAGCTCTTCCGGTGTGTGATAGCCAAGTAGACGC
>ERZ773051.772-NODE-772-length-19950-cov-26.355315_pt1 | contig 19950 bp, 15 predicted proteins | sample MGYA00580631_ERZ773051 | MGnify/ENA primary metagenome ERZ773051 (study PRJEB29015, sample SAMEA2738137) | human oral metagenome | biome: human oral; feature: human-associated habitat; material: saliva | place: China | collected 2204 ... | reverse complement strand
CCTGAGATTTACAGGTAAAATCGTCCGTCGCCTATGATTTTTCAATACTGTTTTTATAGGTGAGGGACGATTTTGTAGGTAACGGCGGCGAGCTGGGCCTTGCCGGCGTCGAGAGCGAAGCCAAGGGCGCCGTCGGCACCAATGAGGTAAGGAGGGGCCATGTGGCAAGGAGGCAGCGAAACCCAGGACATTGCCGCGCACTACGAGCTTATCTGTGCAGATTGGCGGGCGGGCAAAGAAGTCTATTTGGCTGCCCGTTTCGACAAGCACGGGCAGGCGGGGCTCGACTTCCTGTTGGCGCAGCTGTCTGGGGGAGGGGATGAGAAAATCCGGGTGCTTACCGCCGCCCTGGCAGCTGAGGTGCTGTCCAAACTAAGACACCTAGACTTTTACGCGCCCTACTGTGACAGGCTTGTGGGGCCGCTTTGTGCCCTGCTTGCTACTGGGGAGGCTCAGCTTCGTCGCAAGGTGGTTATCGCTTTGGGTTGGGTTGGCGGCGCAGGTGAGATTGACGTTTTAGTTCGGGTGCTTTTTAACGACGACGACGCACTGTGCCGGGCTTGGGGCGCGGCTAGTCTCATGCAAATGTCCTTCCACCGCGTTCAAGGGGAGGAGCTTAGGCTAAAAACCAAGGCGGTGTTTGCCAAGGCGATTAGCGAGGAAAAAGATCCCTATGCCTGTGGGGTCATGATCCAGGCGGCGCAGGAGCTGTTTTCTAAGCGGTGGGTGTCGGCAAGCGCAGTAGAGGGGCGCGAACTGGAAAAGATCGAAAAGGGGCGCAGGGCTGCCGTCAGGTTCTTGAGTAAGGGTTAGATGCATGCCAGAACTGCATGCAATATCCACAGATTGTCAGATTCCCTTGTGTAATTAAAGTGATGTGCGCTACTCTGATTCAACTTTGTTTTGAACTGGTTGGCGCACTAAGTCGTGTTTCAGCCCTGTTCACCAGCTGAAATACGGGGGCGATCCCAATGAAGGGATTCAAAAAGAAGCCAGCCGTCTTGCCGGCGGCTGAACCTAGCGCGGCCAAATTAGGTGAAGATGAGGCTGCGCCTGAGACTCGCGGTGAGACTAGCCTTGAGGGTGGCGCTAAGGGTAGCGGTGAGACTGGCATTGCGGGCCACAAGAAAAAGCGGGCTGGAAGTGGGCTGCCACCCTGGCTGCGCATTAAACCGCAAGACCGCTGGCCGCTGGTGCGAGTAGTGCTGGTAGTGGTGCTGTGTGTCAGCGCCGGCTGGTACTTTGTGGACTTTTATGGCGGTAAAGACGCCCAGGCCGGGCAGGCTTTGCCTCGTGGTGGCGTGGCCAGCGCAAGTGCGAGCCGTGCAGGGGCGCGAGGTACGGTTTCAGCGACGCCGACATCAACGCCGGCGCCTTCTGCTTCGGTGAAGTGGACGCCCACGGCCCAGGAGGCTAAGAAGCGCAGCGAGGCTTTGAGTATGCCGCTTCCGGCTAAGCCGGAAGAGATTACGCAGAATACCGATGAGGGTGCAGTGGCCACGGCCAAGTATGCCATTGAGTTATACAACTATGCGTTTGCTACGGGGAATGTAGATGAGTATAAAGCTCTGTGTATTAGCGATAGGAAATCGTGTGTTAAGGTCCCTGTGGACACAATTAAGATGCATCAAAATGGTGGTTGGGTAGATCCAATACAGGTAACTTTTGTTAGCGGTTGGGTTCGTAAAGATGTTACTAAAAATGTAGTTGTGCAGCTTTGGTTTTACCGTAATGCTAGTCAAGAACACTCTGGTCAAGGTGAGCTTCAGGATATTCCTGCTGGTAAGTTCGCCTCTTTGATTACCTTGAAATTTGATGGTGTTGAATGGAAAGTGCAGGAGATTTACGTTGAAGAAAAATAAGCTATCATACGTTATGAATGCCTTCCTAGTATTTGGTTTAGTATGCCTGCCTGTATCTGCCTTTGCTGAATCTACCAATAATTACTCGGGGGACTATGATGGGAATGATGACTCTATAACTGTTAAGGGTCAAGACGAAAGCACAAATGTGGGCCCTGTAGAGGCCACTGGAAGCTCAGAACTGCCGGAACAAGTGCAAGAAGGTGCGGCTAAGCCTGTGTTGCGATGCTATGGAAGTGGCGCAGCTGAAGGGGTTGTTTTTGAGGGTAGCGATTTAGATCCCTCACGCTACGACAGTTGTGAGGTAGTGCCTGGTCAGCCTCAAAGTGAAGGTGCGCCTGTGCAGGCTAAACCGTTTGTGGTTACACGTGAGCAAGTTGCGAAATTATTCGTAAAAGGCAGCGGTGTTGAACGTTACCCAGCTGGACGAACATTAGTAATTGATCACGATATTACGTTTTGGACTAGCGGGAATAAACAGTCCATTACTTCTAACCTGTTAGGCCGTCAGGTAGAAATTGAAGCCAGTCCAGTTAAATACATCTGGGACTTTGGTGATGGGGTAATCCAAGAAACTGATTATCCAGGGTCTCCACCTCCAGTAGGTGGAATCGTTCATCAATTCAAGGATACTGGCAATAATTTCCGAGTCCAGTTAACTGTGGTGTGGGTTGCTCGTTGGCGTTTAGCTGGTGGAGCTTGGCAAACTGTACGTGGCACGATTACTACGCATGAATTTAGTACATATTTCGATTTATATTTGCCAGATTCGTACGGGGTGGTGCCCGACTATGAGCCTTCGCCCACGATTGAGCCGCCTGTAGATAAACCTAGGTAGCAGTTTAACTCTGAAAATAGGGGTGAGCTCAGTGAAGAGATTAAAAATTGGTTGGCTACAGGCATGGGTAGTTGTTGCTTTAGTAAGTTGCATCAGTGCTGGCTTATGCATCATGGTTTTCTGTGGTGGTAAAAATGCTCAGGCTGGGCAGGCTTTGCCTCGTGGGGGCGCGGCCAGCGCAAGTGCGACAAGTGCGAGCCGCTCAGGGGTTAGCAATACGGTTTCACCAACACTGGTGCCGGCGCCTTCTGCTTCGGTTAAGTGGACGCCTACGGCCCAGGATGCTAAGAAGCGTAGCGAGGCTTTGAAAATGCAAGCTCCGGTCAGGCCTGAAGAAATTACCCAAAACACTGATAAGGGTGCTGTGGCCACAGCCAAGTATGCAGTTGACTTATATAATTACGCATTTTCTACGGGAAAAGTTGAAGAATATAAAACTCTGTGTAAAGGGACTCATAAATCTTGTGCCACAACTCCGGCAGCTATACAGAAATTACATGCTGATGGTGGCTGGGTTGATGAAATGCATGTAACGTTTACGGATGCTTGGGTGCGTAAAGATGTTAAAGATAAAGTTGTTGTCGAGCTTTGGTATTACCAAACTGGTGGCATCGAATATCTCGGTGACGGATCAAAAGTTGATGTTAAACAAAGTAAATGGGCGGCATTAGTTACTTTGTCATATAACGGTAGTGGCTGGCAGGTTGAGGAGATCTATGGTACGCCACAGTAAAGACTGTGTTAATTACTGTGGGGCGTATCTGCCTTAAAAACACTAGTTGGCTATGCTAGAGTGTAAAGTGCTTCGAGTGCGAGGCCAAGGAAGCCCTGCTTGGTATGGAGGATCTAATGTTTTTAAAGAGCAGCAAATATCCTGGTATTGAATATGAGGCAGGGGAAGAGATTTTTCTTTCCCCGCAAGAAGCTGGGACTTCCTTCTATTTGGATGTTGATGAAGAGCTAACCTCTAATGATGCGGCAATGGCTTTAATTGCCTCAACCCTAGATGAGGTAGACACGTTGCTTGCAACTACCAAAGAATTTTTGAAACAGACGCTGTCAAGTAAGGATGCCAGTCACTATGGGACTGTCGCATATTTCATGGAGTACCACCGAGGCGAGCTAGATCCAGATACTCTAGCGGAACTGTTCCCCTCATGTGACCCGGGGGCAATGTCATTTGCGCAAATGGTAGATTTCTTGAAAATCGTGCGTTTTGGCAGTTTGCTTGATGAAGAAATAGGCCAACAAGCTTTCGTCCTCGATCTAAGCTTCAACCCTGAGCTAAGTGATGAGCTATTGGTTATCTATTTTGATCTAGAAAAACAGGTAGTTTCTTTAGCTCACGAAAGCTAACGTCTCAGCCAAGGGCGAGCGCCGTCGTCGTAGTTTAAGACCGGTACGCAAGGACTACTTGGCTGTTATGGCAGCAAAGGCTGGGGAAGTTTATCCACTGGGGCCAGGGCAGGGGAGAGGCAGCTGGGGGATAAGTCGGGGGCGTTGCTGACCTTGACTGGTCGCCTGGTGGGTGCGTGCAAGGTTTGCCGTGCCCGGCCGCGCGGCTTAAAAAAGTGACCCCAGGTAGAGGGCCTGGTAAAGGATCTGGTAGGGGAACAGCAGGGGTTTGGCGGGGGTGGTCCGGTAGTGGTGTGTCCTTACAGATACTGACATTTCGTCCGTTGCCTATAAAACCCCATGTAATAATTATAGGGAAGAGATGATTTTGTAGGTGTCTGTAAGTGTTTGTATGTTTGCAATGGAGCTTGATATGCCTGACCCCACCCTGCCTAGCCCTGGCAGCGACTGCCAAATTCCAAGTGACTGCTCCTGCCAGACAGCTTGCACCAGCGCTGATCTACCTGCCCCCGGTGACCCGCACCTAAATAGCCAGGACCCGCAGCTAGGCGACGGTGACTACCCCATGGTTTTGTCCCGCACTATCGTTGACCGGGCCGCTAACCCTAAAGGCACTATCGTGGCTTTCCACGGGGTTAGTGACAACGGCGCCTCACTAGCTGATATTGGTGCGCGCTGGGGTGAGCAGTGGCGGGTAGTGCTGGTAGACAGTTTGGGTCACGGCCTCTCGCCGCGTTTTAGCCCCCAACAGTTACAGGCCCCTTTCCAAAGCGCTCTGCAAGCCGCCGCTGAGACGGTTCGAGTCGAGGCGAGCCAAAGTATTGGCGGCCAGGTGGTGCTTTTTGGGCATTCTATGGGTGGGGCGATAGCGGCCGGCGTGGCCAGAGACCACCCCCAGCTGGTGCGGGCAGTGGTACTAGAAGACCCCGCCCTGCTCACCCCCACCCAGGAGGCAACCTACAAAAACAATGCGGGGGAGTCTGTGGGCGGCCTGGAGCAGATGAGTGCCGATCAAAGCGGCGCCATCGCTAACCTACTGCTAGCCAAGCAGGCTTATCGCAACTGGCCGCTAAGCGAATACGGGCCCTGGGCGCAGGCCAAAACCCAGGTGGACCGCGACTTCATCGCCACCGGGGTGGTGGGCCTGGCTGGGCGCGAAATAATCAAAGAGCTACAAGTACCCACCTTGGTGTTAACCGGTGACGGCCCCGACGTTTTGCTCGGCCAAGCGGGCCTAGAAAAGCTAGCCGCATACGCTAACCCCCACCTGCACACGGCCTTGATCAGCGGCGCCACCCACTGCGTGCGGCGCGATAAAAGCGAAAAATTCCAGCAGGCAGTTAACTCTTTCCTCGCCGCCCTACCCAAGCCGGCCCCGGCCCCCTATATTGCCCCCGAAATAGCGTCCCTGGTAGAAGGTATCCCACCCCAAACCACCTGGCAGGTACAGGCGCTACGTGAACGCGGCGACAAACTACTAGGCGCCCAGGCCCCACTAGAGCCAAGCCACCTAGTTGAGGTAACCCAGCTGCCGGTAGGGGATGAAACACAAGGGGATAAAAATAGCGGTGAAACAATTGAGCTGCGCATCTTGTCACGTAAAGGACGCTCCCCGCGCTGCGTGGTGGTGTCGCTACACGGGGGTGGCTACGTTTGCGGCCGGGCCAGGTTCGACGACGCCCGTAACTTAGAGCTAGCCGATCTACTTGACGCCGTGGTACTAAGCCCCAACTACACCCTGGCACCAGAAGCCAAATACCCCCACGCCGCCACCCAATGCGAAGCAGTTCTAGAACGCGCCGCCACCTACGGTGTGCCCGTGTTTATTTACGGCGACTCAGCCGGGGCTGGCCTTGGCTACCAAACGTTAGCCCGCCTCATCCAGGCCCAAAAACCGCTTGGGGTAAGTGGCTTTATTGCTTTAGAGCCCTGCCTAGACCCGCGCCTAAAAACCGCCTCCTACAACCAATACTCGCGCGGGCCAGTATGGACTAAAACCGCCGCCACCCACGCCTGGCACCACTACGCCCCAGGCAAACCCAGCTTCACCCCTTACCCCTGCGCGCGGGCACTAGCTAAAAAAATGCCGCCAGTGATCGTGTTCATCAACCCCGCCGACCCGCTACGCGACGAAGGCCAAACCTGGGCTTTTGAACTAGTCGACGGCGGCGCCCAGGTAGAACTACACATGCCCCCCGGCACAGTACACGGCCTGCTTAGCACCCCAAACACTAAAACCTGGAGGCAAGTACAGACGCTAATCAAAAACTTCGTCACCCAACTAACCCAAACCAGCTAAACCGCGCCCCGGGGGAGCATCTAAATGAAAAGGCTAAGTGCTTAGACCAGGTAACCCACGGGGTTTAAACGCTGCGGATGGGTGCACTAGCCCCAAGCCAGAGCCACTAGCCCCTACTTAAGGCGCTATAACTAGTTGACTAGCTTTTAAGCGGTGCTAGGGTGAAACCATGACGCGCGCGCTTATCACCGGATTTGAACCCTTTGGCCCCAACCCGGTAAACCCCACCCAGGCCCTAGTAGAGCTCCTACAAACCAAATACTCCGGCAGGGGCCTAGAAGCACAGCTACTACCAGTAACCTTCACCGGCGCTCGCGGACGTATCCAGGCCCTAATTGAAGCCAAACGCCCCCAGATTGTTTTATCTTGCGGCCTTTACGCCGCCACCAGGCAGCTGCATGTTGAACGCATCGCCGTTAACGAGCAAGAAGGCCAAGACAACAGTGGTTTTAGCCCCACCCGCTCTGCGGTAGACCCCGCCGACGCCGACGGACTGTTTGCCACCATCAACACCGCCGCCCTGCTAGGAAAGCTAAAAAACGCTGGCTTTGACGCCGCCATCTCCTGGCATGCAGGCACCTATGTTTGTAACACCACGCTTTACAGCGCCATCCAAGCCACTAAAACCTATGGGGCTAAAGCCGGGTTTTTACATGTACCCACCGACGTGGACGTACCTAAACTAGCAGCCACACTGGCCGCCTGGGTGGAAGAAAACTAATGGTTTTCATTGTCGGCCTCACCGGGGGGATCGGTAGCGGAAAAACTAGCGTCGCTAAACTCTTCGCCACCTGGGGCGCCACCGTCGTCGACGCCGACCAAATCGCCCACAACCTACTAGCCCCAGGCAGCAAAGCCCTAACCCAGGTAGCTAAGCGTTTCGGGCCCGACATTATTGACGACAGCGGCCAACTAAACCGCGGCGCCCTAGCTAAAATCGTCTTCACCAACCCCACCGCCCGCACCGACCTAGAAAACATCACCCACCCCCTAATCGCCGCCCAAGCCTGGAGCCAGCTAACCCAAGCTAAAACCCCCATCGCCATCTACGACGTGCCCCTACTAGCCGAACAAGCCCTAGAAGGCAACCTACCGCCCTACGACGGCGTCGTCGTAGTAGAAACCGAACTAAACACCCGCCTACAACGCCTAAACAAACGCGGCCTAAACCCCACCCAAGCCAAAGCCCGCATCGCCAACCAAGCCAGCGACACCCAACGCCGCCGCGTCGCCGCCCAAGCCCCCCACCACTGGATCATCACCAACAACACCACCCCCGCCGAGCTACAAACCCAAACCAAAAAAGTCTGGCAAGCCATCAACGCCCTAACCCAAACCACCACAACCCCAAACCCCAAACCAAGCCACAGGGCTGCGCGCCCAGAATAAAACCACCACCCCCACCCAAACCCCCCATAAAATAGGGCCATGCCAGACCTGCGCCGCGCCCAAAACCCCTTCAAAGTAATCAGCCCCTACCAACCCAGCGGCGACCAACCCCAAGCCATCGCCGAAATCACCAAACGCCTAAACGCAGGCGAAAAAGACATCATCCTCCTAGGCGCCACCGGCACCGGCAAATCAGCCACCACCGCCTGGCTAATCGAACAAATCCAACGCCCCACCCTCATCCTCGAACCCAACAAAACCCTCGCCGCCCAAATGGCAGCAGAATTCCGCCAACTCCTACCCAACAACGCCGTCGAATACTTCGTCTCCTACTACGACTACTACCAACCCGAAGCCTACATCCCCCAAACCGACACCTTCATCGAAAAAGACTCCTCCATCAACGACGAAGTAGAACGCCTACGCCACAGCGCCACCAACTCCCTACTAACCCGCCGCGACACCGTCGTCGTCGCCTCAGTCTCCTGCATCTACGGCCTAGGCACCCCCGAAGAATACGTAGCCCGCATGGTACCCCTCCAAGTAGGCCAAGAAATCGACCGCGACACCCTCCTACACAAATTCGTCGCCATGCAATACACCCGCAACGACATCGACTTCACCCGAGGCACATTCAGAGTACGCGGCGACACCATCGAAATCATCCCCATGTACGAAGAACTCGCCATCCGCATCGAAATGTTCGGCGACGAAATCGAAAACCTAGCCACCCTCCACCCCATCACCGGCAACGTAATCAACCAAACCAACAACGTCTACATCTTCCCCGCCTCCCACTACGTAGCCGGCGAACAACGCATGAAACAAGCCATCCAAGGCATCGAAACCGAACTCACCCAACGCCTCAAAGAACTCCAAAAACAAAACAAACTCCTCGAAGCCCAACGCCTCAAAATGCGCACCACCTACGACCTCGAAATGCTCCAACAAGTAGGCATCTGCTCAGGCATCGAAAACTACTCCATGCACATCGACGGCCGCCAACCCGGCCAACCACCCCACACCCTCCTCGACTACTTCCCAGACGACTTCCTACTAGTCATCGACGAATCCCACGTCACCATCCCCCAAATCGGCGCCATGTACGAAGGCGACGCCTCACGCAAACGCATCCTCATCGACCACGGCTTCCGCCTACCCTCCGCCGCCGACAACCGCCCCCTCAAATTCAACGAATTCGAACAACGCATCGGCCAAACCCTCTACCTATCCGCCACCCCCGGCAAATACGAACAACAACGCTCAGACACCCCCGTAGAACAAATCATCCGCCCCACCGGACTAGTAGACCCCAAAATCATCGTCAAACCCACCCAAGGCCAAATCGACGACATCCTCAACCAAGTCCACCAACGCATAAACAAAAACGAAAGAATCCTCATCACCACCCTCACCAAACGCATGGCCGAAGACCTAACCACCTACATGGCAGACCGAGGCATCCGCGTCGAATACCTACACTCAGACGTAGACACCCTACGCCGCGTAGAACTCCTACGAGAACTACGCCAAGGCACCTACGACGTACTAGTAGGCATCAACCTCCTACGCGAAGGCCTAGACCTACCCGAAGTCTCCCTAGTCGCCATCCTCGACGCCGACAAAGAAGGCTTCCTACGCTCAACCACCTCACTCATCCAAACCATCGGCCGCGCCGCCCGCAACGTCAGCGGCGAAGTACACATGTACGCCGACAAAATCACCCCCGCCATGCAACAAGCCATCGAAGAAACCCAACGCCGCCGCACCAAACAAATCGCCTACAACAAAAAACACGGCATCAACCCCCAACCCCTACGCAAAAAAATCGCCGACGTCACCGACATGCTCGCCCGCGAAGACATCGACACCCAAGACCTCCTCGCCACCGGCTACCGCAACAACCACAAAACCACCCAACCCAAAAACACCAAAACCCACCACGACACCCCCAAACCCAACCCAACCACCACAGACCTAACCAACCTCATCGAAGAACTCACCCAACAAATGCACACCGCCGCCACCAACCTCCAATTCGAACTCGCCGCCCGCCTACGCGACGAACTAAAAGACCTCAAAAAAGAACTCCGCACCATAAACCAAGTCAGCTAAACCCACCCCCAAACACAACACACCACAAACCAAAACCCACAAAAGTAACCCAAACCACAAACAAACCCCACAGAAACCCACCACCAAAACCCACCCGCGCTCGCGGTATAGTTAACAGTGACCATAAGGGGAGTACTTCCACTAACAACGACGTCGTCATCACGGTTTGCAGCAGGCAAACCCGGCGTCGCGGGCCCAGCTAAGCGGGCGGGAGGAGACCTTCGATACCTGCGACACGTACCGGAGGAGCACCTAAGTGCACGTCCATTTGCTTGGCTGGATTGGCCTAATCACCATCATCGTTGCGCTGATTACGGTGGACATTGTGGGCCATGTGCGCAAGCCGCACGCCCCCACCATGAAAGAAGCCACCACCTGGTCTATTGGCTATATCAGCCTGGCAGTGCTGTTTGGGGTGCTGGTGTGGGCCATCTACGGGGGCCAATATGCGGGCCAGTTCTATGCCGGCTGGCTCACCGAGTGGTCTTTGAGCGTAGATAACCTGTTCGTTTTTATCATTATTTTGGGTGCCTTCAGGGTACCGCGTGAATACCAGCAAAAAGCCCTGATGTACGGCATCATCATTGCCCTAGTGCTGCGCTTTGCCTTTATTGCCCTGGGGGCGGTACTGATCTCCCAGTTCAGCTGGGTTTTCTACCTGTTTGGCGCGTTCTTGATTTACACCGCTATCAACCAGGTGCGCGAAGCTATCAGTAAAAAAGACGAGGAAGAGGACGAGGAGTACCACGAAAACACCTTCACCGCTTGGGTGCGTAAGCTGGTGCCCACCACTGAGGGTTTTGTAGGTAACCGCCTGGTTATTAGCCACGGTGGCCGGCTGATGATCACCCCGCTGCTGCTGGTGATTATCGCTTTGGGTAGCGCAGACTTGATGTTCGCTTTTGACTCTATCCCCGCGATTTTCGGTTTAACCCAGGAGCCCTACCTGGTGATGGCCGCTAACGCTTTCTCGCTGCTGGGCTTGCGCCAGCTGTTCTTCTTGATTGACGGGCTGCTGGAGCGCCTGATTTACCTGTCTTACGGCTTGGCCGTGATTTTGAGCTTCATTGGTTTCAAGCTGATCAACCACGCCCTGCACGAAAACGACCTGTCTTTCCTTAACTCCGGCAAGCCCATTGAGGTTGTGCCCGAGCCTTCGAACCTGCTTTCTCTGGCAGTGATTGTGGTGACGCTGGTGGTTACGGCGGTGGCGTCGCTGCTGGCTACGCGCGCTATGCAGCGCAAGCAGGGACCGCTAAGCCAGGCGGTTAGCGCCGAGTCTGTCCGCCGTCACATTCCTGAAGCTGACTGAAGCTAACTGACTGAGGGTGCTGGCTGTCTGAGGGTGCTAACTGGCCGAGACTAAAAGCTAACTGGCTGAGGCTAGAAGCCAGCTGAAGCTGACAGAGAGGAAAAATATGAGTGCGCGAGTGGGTCATGCTTCCTATACGCCGCCTGCAGTAGACGAGCTTTATTTAGCTCAAGGGCTTAGTTTTAAACAGGTGGCCCACGCGCGCGCCGCAGATGAAACTAACGAGTTTGATAACTCTTCTTCGCGCTCTATAGTCGCGATTTTGCGGGCGAACGTATTTACGATTTTTAACGCGATCTTGGCTAGCGCCGTGGTGGTGGTGTTGGCGGTAGGCTCTTGGCAGGATGCCGTATTTGGCTTTGTGCTGCTACTAAATACGCTTACCGGCACTATTGCGGAGCTGCGAGCTAAACGCGCTCTGGATAATTTGGCGGTGTTAGCGGCCCCTACGGCGCATGTTATTCGCGATGGGGAAGCTAAAGACATTGAGGTTTCCCAGGTAGTACTGGGGGAGTTGCTGGAGCTGCGTAGCGGCGATCAGGTGCCCGCAGATGGCCAGGTGCTTAGCTCTAATGGCTGCGAAATTGATGAATCGATTCTTACCGGCGAGTCGGTGGCGGTGCGTAAGCACGAAAATGATCAGGTTTTAAGCGGCACCACAGTGATTGGCGGTAGCGCCCGTATCCGCGTCACAGCGGTGGGGGAGCACTCCTACGCTAACCGTTTGGCTATGGAGGCCCGTAAATATTCGGTGGTCACCAGTGAGCTACAAGAGGGCACTAACCGGGTGCTGACCTGGATTTCTTGGGTTATTGTGCCCATGACACTGCTGCTGCTGTGGTCGCAGCTGCGGGTTGCGGGCGGTATTAGCGGCTCACTTGACAGTGGCCAGTGGAAGGGCGCAGTGGTGTTGGCTGTGGCCGGAGTGGTGGGTATGGTGCCCCAGGGCTTGGTGCTGCTAACTTCGGTTAACTTCGCGGCGGCAGCCATGACTTTGGCCCGACGTAAAGTACTGGTGCAGGAATTGCCGGCGGTTGAGGTGCTGGCGCGCGTGGACATGCTGTGCCTGGATAAGACCGGTACGCTCACTAGCGGCGCGGTGGAGCTTGACCATATTGAAAGCTGCTTGGGTTCTGCTTGCGCTGATGGTGATGGTGGCAGCCCCGCCGCTGGCAAAGTTAGTGCCGACGCCGCCGCTGGGGGTAGCGCTGGGACTGGCGCCGTCGTCCCGGCCAGTGCCGACGCCGCCGCTCGGGCCGCCTTGGCCTATCTGGTGGGTGGCAGTGAGGCTAACGCTACCGCCGGCGCTATCGCTGCTGGACTAACTGGCCTTGAACCAGCCCAGGCCCGCTACGCTATTGCTTTTAACTCCGCCCGTAAATGGTCGGCAGTGCAAACCCAAGCTGGCGCCTATGTTTTGGGAGCCCCCGAAATCGTACTGGCTGGTAGCACTGGCTCAGGCAGCACGGAGGCGGACAATGCGGACTCTGACGGCACTGGCTTAGGCAGCACTGACAACGCCGCACTAGAGCGAGTCAAAACTCTGGCGGGCACGGGTAAACGTGTGCTGGTGCTAGCCCACTCAAACCAGGCGCTAGATCAAAGTGAAAACCCCACGCTACCAAAAGATCTAACCGCCGCCCTGCTGGTGGTGCTAGCTGAGCAGGTGCGTCCCGACGCCGCCCAAACCCTGGATTATTTCAACCGCCAAGGCGTGGCAGTACGAGTAATTAGCGGTGACAACCCGGTTACTGTGGCCGCTATTGCCGCGCACCTGGGTTTACGTAACCCCGACGGTGGCGAACCGGTTGGGGTTGATGCCCGTACCCTGCCCGCCATTGAAGACACCCAGGCTTTAGCTGACGTGCTCGAAAAACACACAGTGTTTGGGCGCGTAACCCCGGAACAAAAACGTGCCTTCGTTAACGCCCTTAAATCTCGCGGTCACACCGTGGCCATGACCGGCGACGGCGTCAACGATGCTTTGGCACTTAAAGATGCTGACCTGGGTATTGCTATGGGGAATGCGGCCCCAGCTACTAAAGCAGTTTCGCGCCTGGTGCTACTTAACTCCCAATTTGATGCCCTGCCCTCAGTGGTGGCTGAAGGTAGGCGCGTAATTGCCAATATGGAACGCGTAGCCTCACTGTTCCTAACCAAAACCACCTGGGCGGCGCTGCTGGCAGCAGTAGTGGCTATAACTGGGTTTGTTTATCCCTTCCTGCCGCGTCAGCTGACCATTGTTTCTTCACTAACCATTGGTATTCCAGCCTTTGTGCTGGCCCTGGCGCCCACTAATCAGCGTTACCGCGCTGGTTTCTTGGCTCGCGTGCTGCGATTGTCTGTGCCCGCTGGCGTGATTGTGGTGGTTGGGGTGCTGTGTGCGCGGCTAACCCTGATTTTGATGGGGTCCAACCGTAACCAAATCAGTTCGGTATGCACCCTGGTGCTTGTGGCCGGGGGACTGTGGCTGTTGTCTTTGACGGCGCGCCCTTGGGTGTGGTGGCGGGCCGCGCTAGTGGTCATAATGAGCGCCGCTGCTTTAGCTGTGGTGTTGTTGGCGCCGCTACGCGGCTTTTTTGACCTGGCAGCGCTAACCGCAAACTCTTGGCTGGTGCTCGTGTGCGCAGCAGGGATAGTGTGCGCGGCGCTAGAAACCCTAGGGCGCTACAACGCCGCCCGCGCGTAAAACAGTCAGGCCCACGGGGTTTAAGCTGGTGCGGCGCCTAAGCTGGTGGGAGCTTAGAGTACAAAGGGGTCAACTTTTAGTTGGCCCCTTTAGCGTGGTTAGGAACGTCTGCGTTTAGGAACGCGGTCGCATTGGCGCGGTAGAGGAGCGTACCACCAGGTCAGGGTTGTAAACGTAATCCTCATGGACAAGCGTGCGGGCTGAACCTATAGCGTCAAACAGGGTTTGCACGGCCGCGTTAGTAATGGCGTTAACCGGTTGACGCACAGTAGTTAGGGCCGGATCCACGTGGCTCATAAGGAAGGTGTCGTCATAACCCACTACTGAGACGTCGTCGGGAACGCTTAATCCGGCGTCGCGCAAAGCCCGAATTACCCCCAGCGCCTGCACGTCAGAACCACACACCACTGCCGTGGCACCGGCGCGAATAAGCGGGCCAGTAGCCGCCGCCGCAGCCTCATAGGTGTAGAAAGTCTCTGCCGTTAACGGGTTTTCTACGTCAAATAGCTCGTCCATAACCTCACGGAAGGCAGCTAACTTCCGGGCTGAGGGAACCACATGGGAACGGCCGGTCAGCAGAGCAATATTGCTGTGCCCAAGCTGGGCCAGGTGACCTATCGCAGCGCGGATCCCGGCGGCGTCGCCAGTAGAAAAGTCTGGGGCGGCAATCTCTGGGCGGGCACCATTAATAGTAACGAACGGAATACGTCGATCCGTTAAATCCTGATAGCGGTTAAGATCGCCTAAATAATCAGCGTGACGGCCGGAGACAAAAATAATGCCGTCAACATCGTGAGCAATAAGTGACTCAAGATGGTCTAGTTCTGAGGTAGCGCCGGGAGTTTGTGAACGTAGCATGGCCACCCCGCCAGACGCGGCAATGACGTTTTGTAGGTTATGGGCGAAGGCCGCAAAAATTGGGTTGGTCAGCTCAGGTAAAATTACGCCCACATTAGGTAATCTGCTGGTAAGCTCTAGTACAGGGCGTTCGTAGCCCAACTCATCAATAGCGGTAAGTACTTTAGCCCTAGTCGCTTCGGAAACTTGGCCCACCCCATTGAAGACACGCGAAACGGTTGCAGTAGAAACCTGCGCACGTGCGGCAATGTCTGTCATGCGAGTGCGTTGCTTCGACATTGAAGACCCTCTCTAAATGCGGGGCTATTTCAGGGGAAACTTACCTAACCAATATAGCAATTAAAAATCTTTAAAGAAAACTGTTGCAGAAACGTTTCAGGACGTTTACAGTGGGGTTTAGGTCGGCCGCTAACGGGAGTAGGGCGACACGCAACAACAGGAGTTGACATGCGACGTGGCATAGCGGCGCTTGTGGCCATGATCATGACAGCCTCGCTGGCTGCCTGTGGTGGCTCAACTGGCGCTACTAAAAACCAGTCTGACGCAAGTACAGCTGTACTTACTGTCTGGGCTGACGATACGCGATATACCCAGATTCAGGAACTGGCAAAAGACTTCACTGCCTCCAGCGGCATCAAGGTCAATGTGGTCCAAAAGTCCGAGTCGAACATGGACCAGGAATTCATTACTCAGGTTCCCACTGGCAAAGGCCCTGACGTCACCGTAATGGCTCACGACAAGCTAGGTTCCCTAGTTTCTAACGGTGTAGTTGCACCCGTGGACCTAGGTGAGAACAAGGACAAGTTCTCCGAGGCTGCCATTGCGGGCGTAACCTATGACGGTCAGACCTACGGCGTGCCCTACTCAGTAGAGTCTGTGGCATTGGTGCGTAACAACAAGCTCACCACCACCACCCCCAAGACCTTCGATGAAATGATTAGCGCCGGTAAGAGCGCCGGTGTTAAGTACCCCTTCATCGTGCAGATGGGTGACAAGGGCGACCCCTACCACTTCTACGCCTTCCAGACCTCGTTTGGTGCTCCCGTATTCAAACAGGGTAAGGATGGCTCCTACACCAACCAGCTGGCACTAGGTGGCCAAAACGGCCAGAATTACGCTAACTGGCTGCGTACCCAGGGTAAGGCTGGTATCTTCAACCCCTCCATCACCTCTGACATCGCCAAGGAAGCCTTCCTCAACGGCCAGTCACCCTACATTGTGACCGGTCCCTGGAACGTCACCGACTTCCGCAAGGCCAACATGGACATCAGCATCCTGCCCATTCCTTCCGCTGGTGGGCAGCCGGCTCGGCCCTTCGTTGGTGTACAGATGTTCTACCAGTCCTCCAAGACTAAGAACCCGGTGCTGGTAGCTAAGTTCTTCGAGTTCTTGCAGACCAAGGCGGCTCAGGCCAAGCTGCAGAAGCTTGGTGGTCGCGTACCGGCTATGAAGGAAGTAGCCCAGGAAGTTACCGACCCCGACATTAAGGCCTTCGCTCAGGTGGCCGGTGAAGGCGTGCCCATGCCGGCAATTCCGGAAATGGGTTACGTATGGGACTACTGGGGCACCACCGAGGTCGATATCGCCAACGGTAGCCAGGCTCCCCAGGCTGCATGGAATGCCATGATTAAAAACATCGAGTCCAAGTTCAAGAAGTGAGTGCGGATAATGGCTGACACTAAGAAGCAGGCGAGCTATTCGCCTTCACATGCGCGCGACGTTATGCGCCCTGGCTTCATTGCCAAACTAGTTTTGATGATGCTCATCGACGCCCTAGGCGTCTATGGCCTATTCGCTGCCTGGACTGCTGGCTCTACCGCCATCGCCGTCACCATGGTGATCGGCCTAATCATCATCAACTGGGTTTACTTCTCCAAGCGGATGCTGCCCGCCAAGTACCTGGTTCCTGGCATGGTATTCCTGCTGGTCTACCAGGTGTTCGTAATGGGCTACACCGGTTACGTGTCGCTGACCAACTACGGTCAGGGCCACAACTCCACCAAGGACGACGCCGTCAACTCGATCCTGGCTGCCGGTGAGCAGCGAGCCGAGGGTGCACCCACCGTGCCCACCGCCGTCGTCGAAAACGGTGACAAACTACAGCTGGTAGTCCGTGACGCAAAAACCGGCAAGCTTATGATCGGTGACGCCAAGACCAAGCTAAAGGACGTTGACGGTCAGTCCACCGCCACCGCCATTACCTCGGTTAAGGGCCACAAGATCCTAACCTTCGACCAGATCGTAGCCCGTCAGGACGAGGTAGCTAAGCTACAGGTTCCGGTTAGCGATAAGGCTGCCGACGGTCACTACAAGACCACCGACGGCACCCACGGTTACCTGGCCAAGTCCATCTACAGCTACGACGCTAAGACTGACAAGCTGACCAACACCCACACCGGTGCGGTCTACCAGGCTGACAACAAGACCGGTGTCTTCAAAAACGCTAGCGGCGTTGAGCTCAAGCCCGGTTGGCGCGTATTCGTAGGCACCAAGAACTACACCGAAATGTTCACCGGCTCGGAGCTGGCAGGGCCTTTCGTTAAGGCACTGATCTGGTCCTTCGTGTTCTCCCTGGTGTCGGTGCTGTCCACCTTCGCGCTGGGTCTGTTCCTGGCCATGGTATTCCATGACAAGCGCGTAAAGGGCCGCAAGATCTACCAGTCGCTGCTGATCCTGCCCTACGCCTTCCCGGCCTTCCTATCCACGCTGGTATGGCACGGTATGCTCAACAAGGACTTCGGTTTCATCAACCAGTTCTTCTTCGGCGGTGCCCACATTCCGTGGCTCGAAGACGGCTGGCTGGCCAAGCTCTCGATCCTGGGCGTGAACCTGTGGCTCGGTTTCCCGTACATGTTCCTGGTGTGCTTGGGTGCCCTGCAGTCCCTGCCCAGCGATGTGGAAGAGGCTGCCAAGATGGACGGCGCTACCGGTCTGCGTACCTTCTGGTCAGTTAAGCTGCCACTGGTACTACAGTCCACTGTGCCGCTGCTGATTGCCTCCTTCGCATTCAACTTCAACAACTTCTCGTTGATCTACATGCTCACGGGTGGTGGCCCCAACTACAAGAACATTTCGGTTCCCGTTGGTGAAACCGACGTGCTTATCTCCATGGTTTACAAGATTGCCTTCGCCGGTGGCTCGCCCAACTACGGCTTGGCATCAGCCATGTCTATCTTCATCTTCGTGGTGGTGGGCGTAATCGCCTGGCTCGGCTTCCGCCGTACTAAGGCACTGGAGGAACTGTGATGGCTAAGACCAAGAAAAATCAGCCCAAGCTGCACACTGCCATCACCGGCAAGCGCTGGTGGCAAGAAGTAGGCTGGCGCCACATTGTGGGCGTGCTGGCAGTTATCTACTGCCTAGTGCCACTTATCTACGTGGTTTCGGTGGCTCTAACGCCGCGCGCCACTTTGACCGGTGGACTGTTCAAGAACTTCCAGTTCTCCACCATGTTCGAAAACTTCACCGCCCTGGGCGCGGGTAAGTACTCCGTGTTCTGGTCCTGGATCCTCAACTCGCTGATCGTGTCTTCTGTGACCGCTGTGGGTACCGTGCTGATGGGTGCGGCTGCGGCCTACGCCTTTAGCCGTTTCCGTTTCCGTGGCCGTCGCGGCACTCTGACCGGCCTGCTGCTGATCCAGATGTTCCCGCAGATGCTGGCCTTCGTGGCACTGTTCCTGTTGCTGCTGGGCCTGCAGGATGTATTCCCGGCTCTGGGTCTGAACTCGAAGCTAGGTCTGATCTGCGTGTACCTGGGTGGTGCGCTGGGTAGCAACACCTTCCTGCTCTACGGTTTCTTCAACTCCATTCCGCGTGAGCTCGATGAGGCTGCGGAGATCGACGGCGCCTCGCACGCCCAGACCTTCTGGACCATCATCATGCCGCTGGTGCTGCCGGTACTGGCCGTGGTGGGGCTGCTGAGCTTCATCTCCTCCTTCGGCGACTTCGTGATTGCCCGCGTAGTGCTGCAGACTCAAGACCAGTACACGCTGGCTGTGGGTATGTACGCCTGGGCTTCGGATGCACGTAACGCCCCGTGGGGTATCTTCGCTGCTGGTGCGGTAATCGCGGCTGTGCCCGTGGTGCTGCTGTTCCAGTACCTGCAGAAGTACATTGTTTCTGGTCTGACCGCCGGTGCGGTTAAGGGCTAGTAGCTAAAAGTTAAGGAGGCCTCGGCATTTTGCCGGGGCCTCCTTGCTATATGTGGACAGTTAATTTACTTGGCCTCTTGTAGGGGAGGGGCTAGGTGGGTTTCGAGCCAGCTAGCTAACATTATGTAAATACAAGCTACTATTTTTTTTAAGTTTACTAATATTCCAAACTGGAGCGTAGGTAGTTAGTTTAGCTGCATTTCTAATATTTGATGTGGCGAAGAAATATCCGGCTCTTCGAATTTGAGGGTGTAGGTGTTGTTGGCGGGGTTGGGCGTGTCGTTGCCGGGTAGGGGTCGAGGTCTTTCGATGATGGGGGTTCCTACACCGTCCATCTGAAAGACCTCGACATGTCCAATACTACCTTTGATCGCCCTGACCTGAGCGCCTTCACGGGCCTGGATGGCCTGGGACTGGAAGTGATGGGTCAGAGTGTAGGAGGCGATCGGACCGTCTTGGCCTGCAAGGTAGTGGGTGAGGATCGGTGGTGCCGACAGTGTGGGGGCGAGGGCGTCGTACGCGACACGGTGATCAGGCGCTTGGCTCACGTACCCTACGGGTGGCGCCCTACGATCTTGCATGTGAGCGTGCGCCGCTACCGGTGCCAGACGTGTGCTCACGTGTGGCGTCAAAACATGAGTGCAGCGGCCGATCCACGCGCGAAGCTCTCACACTCGGCGGCGCGCTGGGCGCTGGTGGGCCTGGTGGTCCACCATCTGACGGTGGCGCGCATCTCCCAGGCTCTAGGCGTGTCCTGGAATACCGCCAACACCGCTGTCCTGACCGAAGGCCAGCGCGCGCTCATCAACGACCCGACTCGGTTCGACGGCGTGCGTGTCATCGGCGTGGATGAACACGTATGGCGCCACACCCCCTACGGCGACAAATACGTCACTGTCATCTTGGACTTAACGCCCATCCGCGACCGTCGCGGCCCCTCCCGGCTCCTGGATATGATCCCGGGTCGCTCCAAGCAGGTCTTCAAAACCTGGCTAGCCTCCCAGCCCGACACGTGGCGCAAGAACATTGAGATCGTTGCGATGGATGGATTCACCGGGTTTAAGAGCGCCGCCGCTGAAGA
>ERZ773051.761-NODE-761-length-20122-cov-14.090397_pt1 | contig 20122 bp, 4 predicted proteins | sample MGYA00580631_ERZ773051 | MGnify/ENA primary metagenome ERZ773051 (study PRJEB29015, sample SAMEA2738137) | human oral metagenome | biome: human oral; feature: human-associated habitat; material: saliva | place: China | collected 2204 ... | reverse complement strand
TGGGGATTGCCCAACAACGTAAGGCGATTGTGGATGGATTGGCAGAGTCTATCACCGAACTCAAGGAAGCCAATGTTGGCATGACAGAAGAGCAAATCATGTCTATCCTCTTGACCAACCAGTATTTGGACACCTTGAATACCTTTGCCTCTAAAGGAAACCAAACTATCTTTTTACCAAATACGCCAAATGGTGTGGATGATATCCGTACTCAAATCTTGTCAGCCCTTCGCGCTGAGAAGAAATAATAGACTAAAGAGCTTGGCAACAGGCTCTTTTTGTATTACGTTTGTTAAGAAAAACAAAGAACATTGATATACATTTAACTAAAAATTATTGTATATTGTCTACTTTAATTAGGAATGATAAGGGAATAACTAGAAAGATTTGTGAATACAGACTATTTCTGATATACTAAATATACAGTAATAATGAATGATGGGAGATGAGATGAAAGAATTTCAATTTGAGAGAAAGCAGCGTTTTTCTTTGAGGAAATATGCAATAGGAGCTTGTTCGGTCTTGCTAGGAACGAGTTTATTTTTTGCTGGTATGGGGGCTCAACCTGCACAGGCTACAGAAACGACTTCAACACTAATTTCAAGTCATTATTTGGATGAGCAGGATTTACCTGAAAAGCTGAAATCTGAGTTGCAATGGTTTGAAGAAAATAAAATTGAGGTAAAAGAGGGAAAAGAATACTATTTTGTCTATCGAAAATTGGCTACAAGATTACCAGAAACAGGTCTGTTTTCTAATGATGGGATGTTTATCTTGGGAGCAGGATTATTATTGCTTTCCTTCACTTTAATCAAGAGAAAAAAGGGAGCGTCTTACTTCCTTGTGAGCGTCTTTGCTGTTGGTGGTTTGGGAGTATCCATCTCTGCTATCGAAAATCTGGTAGAATTGCAACCAGCCCTTGTTAAGAGAGTAGAAGGTCAGTTTTTACCAAGTCCTGAAACAGTTCAAGGATATGAATTTACGGGATATTATTTGGTAAGAGATAGTGCTAGCAAGGAACTTTCTGTTGATAAGGTAGAGTCGCCAGCATTATCTCAAAAGGAGGAAAGTTCAGAACCTCAATCTAAGAAGATTGTACCACAGACTGCATCTCAATTTGACTCGACTGAAGATCTTGTGCAATCTCCTCAACCATCTTACGCAGTTGAGCCTGTTTTAAATCCAGCTCCTGAAAAAAGTATGAGTATTGAGTCTAAAAAAGTACCAGATGAAGGAATGAAAACTGTTACTGAAGACAAGCCAGAACTGGAAGTTAGGGTAGGGGAGATAGAGTTTGAAACTCAATTGCAGTCTGACCCAACTCTGGCTAAGGGAGAAAAAAGAATTTCTATAGAAGGTGCCAAGGGACAAGAACGAATCTTAACAGAAGTAAGGGTTATAGATGGTATTGTTACGCGAAATGAAGTAGGGAGAGAAGTGCTTCGTGAACCAGTTACTCAGGTGATTCTGGTCGGGACAAAAGAGAAGGAACCTCAAGAAAATGGTATAAGCCTAGCCCCGGAAGTCCAACCACCTCTTCCATCATATGAAGGTGGTGTTTCCGGCGAATCCTTGGTAGAACCACCTCTTCCATCATATGAGGGCGGTGTTTCCGGTGAGTCCTTAGTAGAACCACCTCTTCCATCATATGAGGGCGGTGTTTCCAGTGAGTCCTTAGTAGAACCACCCCTTCCTTCTTATGAAGGTGGCGTTTCCGGTGAGCCTGAGATACAGGAGGCTCTCCCAGAGTATAAAGAAGACACTCAACTTCCTCAGACCAAAGTGGAGACCAAAGCTGTTCCTTATGAAACCGTTTATGAAAAGAATGAGGAACTAGACCACGGTGTTACAAGAGTAAAAATTCCGGGTGTTGAGGGACAAGAACAAGTTACTACTACCTATACTAAAGATCAAGCAAGTGGAAATATTTCTGAGAATAAAACTGTCAAAATAGTAGTTAATAAAGTTGATCAAGTTGTAGAAGTTGGAACTAAACCGAGTGTTGAAACTACTGTCCTATCTCATAAAACGATCTACCAGGTGAATCCTGCTTTGGAGTTCAGACAAGAGAAAGTAGCGGTTGCAGGGCGTGATGGTTCGGTGGAAACTAGGACGACTTATCAATTAGATAAAGCAACAGGTCAGGTGATGGTATCTGACACTACTAGACAAGTAAATCCAGCAGTCGATAAAGTGATTCAAGTTGGTAATGTGGAAAAAGTAATACAACCGATTTCTGTTACTGAGGAGCGAAGAGAGGATTCTTCTCTTGCTAAAAATATAGAAAAGGTAGCATCTGAAGGAGAAGTTGGTGAGAATACACTTACCAGAACATACGCTATCAATGAACAAACTGGTGAATTGGTTAATCCTCAAGAAGTGAGTCAAATAACAAAACCAATGAAACCGAGAGTTATTTTAGTTGGTAGTCAGGAGGATAAACCACACTTACTTCCAGCCAATAGTGAGAGAGAAGATGCTGTGGATGTGTCTGCTCTTACCACAAGCGCGAGATCAGTAGATTTCTTAAATGACAGTAAATTAAAGGCACAGTTAGAGCCTGTCTATGATCCTCGAGATATTATAACAAAGAGAATTGCGCTCAGAAAAACACGCCCAAATATCACTGACCAAGAAGTCAAAGATATGTTGCGTACAGAGTATCTTCAAAAACTATCAATTCAAGAAAACTTTGATCAGACGAAGACGCAAGCTGAGTCAAGTTTCAAAAAGATTGCCTCGCATACATTGGGAATTATAGGAGATACCCCTGAAAATCGCAGCAAGGTCAAACAAGAGCTTGAGCAATACAAAGAGCAGATTTTGTTGGGACTGTCTTATATCAATCGTTTTTATAATATTCAATTTGGGGATACGAATATTCGTGATATTCTGGCCTTTAATCCAAGCTCATTTGGCAATAAGACAATGACCGCCTTGGATAGTTTGAAAAAATTAGGATCCATGTCTTATGAAGAGATGAAATTGACCAATAGTCCTCAAACATTTACAAAGTATTTATCTACCATTACAGGTAAGGCTAGCTTGAAGGAATTTTTAGACAGCAATCGCCAACTCTTTACGTCAGATGATGCGGATACTTGGCTTAAAAAATCTAGCCAAGCTATGATTGTTGAAAAATCATCTAAGGAAAATCCTTCAGCGCATGTCGGGTTGTATAGCAAGTTGACAGCTGGGGAAAAGGATCCTCGTAAACAAGAGGCTAATATGGCTGCTATTTTGGGACTTTTGAATGTGAAAGAACCAAATGTTTACGTGATTAGTAATATGGCGACGATTACCTATGGTAATATTGGTTCCTATATAGATACTTCTCTTGCCCAGTCTAATCCAACTAAGTATCAGGCTGAGCTTGCTAGAGTCAAGTCTTTAATTGAAAAGGCGGCTGTACAACAAGCCAACTATGTTGATACTCTTTATCGTATAACAAAACCAGAAAATCGTGATAAGTTGCTGACAAATCGCTTGATTATTGATACGATGAAGAAATATACAAGCAATCCGAATGCCCAGATTGATAGCACTTGGTCACCAGCTACTGGTAGTGGAGCTGATAAGGGGGTTGACCAGTTTATGACTCCTATGAATTACTATTCTCCAGTAAGTAAGGTAGGAGCTGAGGCCAATGGCTTAGGTGTCCGTTACTTTATAGATAGGGTTCTGGATGATAGAGGTTCAGCGACTTATTCTCATGAAATGACGCACTTACTAGATAGAACAGTCTTGTTTAATAATCACGGTCGTCGAGATGGTACAGGAGCAGAGTTTTATGCGCGTGGTATTTTTGAAAACTCCTATAATCCAGAAAAGGATACTTATTTTAATCTCAACTTTGTATATGATGAGAGTGATAAGAATGGATTTTACAATAGAACACCTGATCGATTTAAAACAGCAGAAGATTTGAAATCTTACATGAAGGGAAGTTTTGATGTTCTTTATACTCTAGATTACCTAGAAGCAGAGGCAAGTAGAAACTTATCTGCAGAAGACAAGATGAGTTATTTCAAAAAAATAACGCCGATTCCTTCAACAGGTTCTAGAACTTGGGTAGATTACCGTAATACAGCAGTTAAACCGACTCATAAGAGTGAGGAGATTCAAGCTCTGACCTTAGAAGATGCCAAAAAATTGACAGATATTGATAGTTTGATTGACAATCATATCCTGGTCAATCGTTATATCATTGCTGGTTTTTCAGATAAAGGTAAAATTGCAGCAAATGGTTACTATACTGTTGATATGTTTGATACCATTTATGGTGTTAGTCAAAATGACTCTGGTATGAGTGGGGACATCACCTTTAGAAAACAAGCCTTTGAATTGATGGCTACTTTGGGCTACTATGAAGGATTTGTTCCTTATGTGTCAAATCAATATAAAAACCAAGCTGAAGCGGCAGGAAAACCATTATCTGATAAGTATATTTTTGAAAAAATTCTAGGAAAAACATATGCGGAGTTCAAAAAAGATCAAATTAATGAACGTGTTGCAAAATTAGATAGCCTGAAATCTATTACGATAAATTACAACGGAAAAGAAGAAGTGATTGATAGTAAAGAAAAATTACAAGAGCTTATGAATAAAGCTGTTAAAGAAGAACTTGCTCAGATAAAAGCAGGAAATACAACGGCTAAAAAGTTTAAATTTATCGAAACTCCCGTTCAAAAACTGAAAAAAGTGATTTATAAAGCTTACCTCAAAGATTCAGATGACTTTAGACAATCGATTTACAATAGTTAAGACAAAAGGGACATCTCTCTGGAATGAACATTCAGAGAGGTGTTTTTGGGTCTCTTTTGAGGTTTGTATTGTTTATTGCAAATTACAGTTTGATTGAATATGGAGTGATTTTCAGACTTTTCCACAAATTATAGAATCTTTTCTGAGGATTTAGGGAGTAATAGAGGAAATCTTGAAAGCGCTTTTGTTTTATGCTATAGTCAAGTAAAGCGAGTCGTTTAAAGAGGAATGTTTGTATGAGAAGAGAAGAAGTTTTACGAAATCACTGGTTTTTTAGCCAAGAGGTGGGGAAAGAAGAGGCCTTGGCGCCGAATTTTCAGAGGGAAAATTGGCAGGCCATTCAAGTGCCACATGACTGGAGTATTTACAATGATTTTGACCAGTATTCGCCAGCGCAAAATGAGGGTGGTCAGTTAAATGGTGGTCAAGCTTGGTACCGGACGAAGTTCTACTTGGAAGAAGATGCCAGTCTTGTATCGGTGCGTTTGTTGTTTGACGGGGTTTACATGAATGCCCAAGTCTATATCAACGGGCAAGTGCTGGGTTATTATCCCAATGGCTATACACCCTTTTCTTATGATATCACCCCTTATCTAAGAAACGATGGGACAGCCAACCAGCTTGCGGTTTTTGTGGAAAATCAGCAACCTAGCAGTCGTTGGTACTCTGGTAGCGGTATTTACCGAGAAGTAAAATTATTGATTAGAGATTCGGTGCATCTGGATTTATATGGGATTAAGATAGAAAGTCCCAAGCTAAAGGAACAAAGAGATAGATGGGTGGAGACTCAGCTTGAAAGCAAGGTTTCAAATGATGAACCTCAGTCCGTGTCGGTGTATTTGGAGCAGAGTATCTGGTATGATGGACAACAGATGTCAGACTGGCAGGCGACAGACTCTCTAGTGATTGAGTCTGGGGACAAATATTCTTTCCAACAAGCAATATCAATTTTTCAACCCTTGCTTTGGGATATTGATCATCCTTACCTTTACCAATTGAAGACTCGTCTTTACAAAAATGGCATTTTGGTTGATGAAGAAGAGGAGACTTTTGGTTACCGCTATATGGATTGGCAAGCGGATAAGGGCTTCTTTCTAAATGGTCGCTGGTTGAAGATTCATGGGGTTTGTTTGCACCATGACTATGGAGCGCTGGGAGCTGTGGAAAACAGGTCAGCTGCTGAGAGACGCTTGCGCCAGATGAAGGAAATGGGCGTCAATGCCATTCGAATCACCCATAATCCAGCTAGTAGTATTTTGCTGGATGTGGCTGCCAAAATGGGCTTACTTATCCAAGAAGAAGCCTTTGATACCTGGTATGGAGGCAAGAAAGAATATGATTATGGTCGCTTTTTTGAGGAAGAAGCGACTCATCCAGAAGCGAAAGCAGGCGATTTCTGGTCAGATTACGATTTGCGTACCATGGTTGAGCGTGGCAAGAACAATCCAGCTATTGTGATGTGGTCCTTGGGAAACGAAGTCAGCGAAGCAAATGGCGATGCTCATTCATTGAAGACTGTCAAACGCTTGCTAGAAAGGGTCAAGGAGGTTGATGATAGCCGTTTTGTGACCATGGGAATGGATCAATTCCGATTTGGAGATGGTTCTGGAGGTCATGAAAAGATTGCTGATTTGCTAGATGTGGTGGGTTTGAATTACTCGGAAGACAATATTGACGGGATTCGCAAAAGACATCCCAAGTGGCGACTTTACGGGTCTGAAACCTCATCGGCTACAAGGACGCGTGATAGCTATTTTCGCCCTGATAAGGAATGGGTTGGGGATAATCGTCGCGTGCGGAATTTTGAACAGTCGGACTATGGCAATGATCGGGTTCCTTGGGGAAAGACAGCGACAGCTTCTTGGATAGCAGATAGAAATCGGTTAGACTATGCAGGTCAGTTTATCTGGACAGGAGTGGACTATATCGGCGAGCCGACTCCTTGGCACAATCAAAATGATACACCTGTTAAGAGTTCCTATTTTGGGATTGTGGACACGGCAGGGATTCCTAAAAATGACTATTATCTCTACCAAAGTCAGTGGTTGGACCTAGATCAGCATCCCATGGTTCATATCCTGCCCCACTGGAATTGGGAAATCCACAAGAGTTATCAACAAGTTGTGGATAAGTATGGGGATATCCCTGTTCGAGTGTATTCAAATGCTGGTTCTGTAGAGCTATTTCTTAATGGAAAATCCCAAGGCAGAAAGACTTTTCAGGAAAAATGGACTTCAGACGGTCGAAAATATCAAGAGGGAGAAGGTTCTGATCAACTCTATCTCGAATGGCGCTTGGCTTATCAACCGGGAGAATTGCATGCTGTAGCCTATGATTATCAAGGTCAGATTGTGGCAGAAGATAGGATGGTGACTGCAGGTAAGCCAGCCAAAATCGGGTTACATGCCGAGAAAACAAAACTGGAGCCAGATGTGCAAGACCTCCTCTATCTCTATTTTGATGTATTGGACAAAGATAGAAATTGGGTGCCGACTGCTTCCAATCAGCTTCATTTTGAAATTGAAGGCCCTGCTCGCATTGTAGGTGTGGATAATGGTAGGCAGGCCAGTCGTGAACGTTACAAGGCTCAGAAAAATGGTCGGTTTAAGCGGAAAGCCTTTCATGGCAGAGGTGTCCTTTTGGTTCAGAGTTTAGATCAGGCAGGTCACGTAAGAGTAAAGGCCAGTGCCAGAGGGCTAGAGCCAGCAAGTTTTGATATCTTAGTGGGAGAGGCTTTGGCTACCCAACCAGTAAAAAATCAGCGCTTGTTTGAGATTCGAGTGGACAAGCAGGCAGGATTACAAGAAGGGGATTCCCCAGCTATTGGACTTTATCCACAAACTGTGGATAACCCTGTGAACAAGGTGGGGAATAGTGAAGTGATTTGGGAGATGAGTGGCAGTGCCCATGCCATTATCAAGCAGGGAGTGCTTCATTGCTTGTCTGCAGGGGACTTGGCTATTCGCGCCTTTTATCAAGGGAAGGCCTATCAAACTCATTTGCAGGTGGCAGAAAATACCTCACTAGGGCAAGCAGTTTCTGTACGACCACTTCGCTTGTATACAAATAAGGGAACTTATCCACAGCTTCCATCTTCAGTTTTGGTGGACTATGAGTTTGGCGGTGCAAAACGAGTCAAGGTTGTCTGGGAGGAAATTCCTAAAGAAGATTTGGAAAAATTTCATGAATTTACGGTATCTGGTCAGCTGGAAGGGCTGGATTTAAAGGCTTCTGCTCAGGTTTGTGTCCAAGGAATTTGCGCTATTGAGCCTGAAAGGGTTTGGACGCTTGTTAAGGAAGCCCCACATTTACCAGACCGAGTCAAGCTAGTCTTATCAGATGGCAGACGAGATACGACCAAGGTGACTTGGGATGAACTCAATCCTCAAGTCTATGCTCAGGTAGGAAAATATGTGCTCACAGGGCAAGTAGCGGGCTGTGAGTTGTCAGCAACAGTCACCATTCATGTGACAGATGCTAGTGTAGATGGGGAAGTTATTTCCAATCAGTGGACAGGATCTAACCTGCCTCTGGTCTTTGCTTCCCACTCAGAGCCGAATCACCCAGCCTCTTACCTCAATGACAAGGTCATTGCTCGGAAGAAATCGACAGCCAATACTTGGATTGCTAAGTCAGAGAAAGCCAGCGTGGGCATTCTTTTTGGAGATGCAGGGATTTTAAAACCTCGATTTGTGGATAACCTGACCTTGTATTATGTTGAAAATCAAGACTATGTGGCGGTGGAGCCGACCTTTATTGATTATTACATAGGGAATGAGCCTAGCTTACCTCGGACTCCAAATCATTTGGATAAGGATTCCCTGCTCAAGCAAGAGGAGAATTGGCAACCTGTATCAGGCATCCGAAAAGTGTCAAGCGACAAGGATGAAGAGCTTCGTTTTGAATTTGACAAGGTGGAAACCTATGCCCTTCGTATTCGATTTGAAGGCTTGACCAGTCCCCTAGCCTTAACAGAATTGCAAGTACATGCCAAAAAAGTAAAGAAAAATGTAGATAGGAAGTAGTATGGTAAGAGAAATAAAACCGCATGGCCCCTTGCCTAGTCAGGCCCAGCTAGCTTATTTAGAGGATGAACTAGCAGCATTTATCCATTTTGGGCCTAATACCTTCTATAATCAGGAATGGGGAACAGGTCAGGAGGATCCTGAACGCTTTAACCCGACAAGGTTAGATGCGCGTGAGTGGGTTCGTGTGCTCAAGGAAACGGGCTTTAAGAAGTTGATTTTGGTGGTCAAGCACCACGATGGCTTTGTCCTCTATCCGACGGCTCATACAGATTATTCGGTTAAGGCTAGTCCTTGGAGGAATGGAGAGGGGGACTTGCTCCTTGAAGTATCCCAAGCTGCCACAGAGTTTGATATGGATATGGGGGTCTACCTATCACCCTGGGACGCCCACAGCCCCCTCTATCATGTGGATCGAGAAGCGGACTATAATGCCTATTATCTGGCTCAGCTGAAGGAAATTTTATCAAATCCTGCCTATGGAAATGGAGGGAAATTTGCTGAGGTCTGGATGGATGGTGCCAGAGGAGAGGGCGCTCAAAAGATCAATTATGAATTTGAAAAATGGTTTGAAACCATTCGTGACCTGCAGGGCGATTGCTTGATTTTTTCAACAGAAGGCACTAGTATCCGCTGGATTGGCAATGAACGAGGGTATGCAGGTGATCCTCTATGGCAAAAGGTGAATCCTGATAAACTAGGAACAGAAGCAGAGCTGGACTATCTTCAGCACGGAGATCCCTCGGGCACGATTTTTTCAATCGGAGAGGCAGATGTTTCCATCCGGCCAGGCTGGTTCTACCATGAGGATCAGGATCCTAAGTCTCTCGAGGAGTTGGTCGAAATCTACTTTCACTCGGTGGGTCGGGGAACTCCACTATTACTCAATATTCCGCCGAATCAAGACGGTCTCTTTGACGATAAGGATATCAAGCGTCTCTATGAATTTGCAGCTTATCGTGACGAACTCTATAGGGAAAATTTGGCTCTGGGAGCTAAGGTATCTGGTCCAGCTTTTTCCGCAGCCTTTGGCTGTCATCATCTGACAGACGGCCTTAAGACCAGCTCTTGGGCAAGCGATGTAGACCTGCCCATCCAGCTAGAATTCGACTTAGGGGCGCCTAAAACTTTCGATGTAATTGAGTTAAGAGAAGATTTGAAGCTAGGGCAACGAATTGCTGTTTTTCATGTGCAAGTAGAGGTGGACGGCGTCTGGCAAGAATTTGGTACAGGCTTTACAGTTGGTCATAAGCGTCTCCTGCGAGGTCCGCTAGTAGAGGCACAGAAGGTGCGCGTGATGATTACAGAGTCACAGGATTTACCTGTACTGACCAAGATTTCACTCTATAAAACTCCTAGCTTATCAAAAAAAGAAGTTGTTCAGGGACTAGCATTTGCAGAAAAAAGTCTAGCTGTATCAAAGGGAGAGACTCTTCATTTTAGGATTGAACGTAGCGAAAGTAGCTCCTCTTTAGAGGCTAAGATTTCTATTCAACCGGGGACAGGTGTCCATGGTGTCGCCTATCAGGACGAAATTCAAGTCCTTCAATTCCAAACAGGGGAAAGCAAAAAAGATTTGTGCCTACCAACTCTGTATTTTGCTGCCGACAAGACCTTGGATTTCTATCTGAATCTGACTGTTGATGGACAGCTGATTGATCAAGCTCATATTTTAGTTGAAACGAGATAAAATATCTTCACAATTCATTTCCTTTTCGAATAAATAGATAGAACCATCGAATCTAACAAAATTAGATTTAAAACTATGGTATAATAGAAGGAGGAAATGGATGACTTTAAGACATCCGGGCATTAGCCCAACCAATGACTTGGTTGCTAAGAAAATTTTCAGCAATCCAGAAATCACTTGTCAATTTATTCGCGATATGCTGGATTTACCAGCCAAAAATGTGACTATTTTGGAGGGAAGTAATATTCACGTCTTACCTTCCCTACCTTACTCAGCTCAGGATTTTTACACTAGTATAGATGTCTTGGCGGAGTTGGACAACGGTACTCAAGTAATTATTGAGATTCAGGTGCATCATCAGAATTTTTTCATTAATCGTTTATGGGCTTATTTGTGCAGTCAGGTCAATCAAAACTTAGAAAAAATTCGTCAGCAAGAAGGAAATACTCATCAGAGTTATAAACATATCGCACCAGTTTATGCTATTGCTATCGTGGATAGCAATTACTTCTCAGATGATTTGGCTTTTCATAGCTTTAGTATGCGCGAGGATACGACAGGTGAAGCCTTAACCATCACAAATAATGGACAAGAAAACCATTTGGTTAAGATAGCGTTCTTGGAATTAAAAAAATACAGAGAAACCAGCAAAGATGAGGTTCGTAAACCGTGGTTGGAGTTTTTCGGGAATAAACCCTTTACCCAGCAACCAGAGCGAGCCATCAGCCAGGCAGACCAACTGCTGGACTACAAGAGCTGGTCTGAGGAGGACAGGAAAATGTTTAGTCAACTACGTATGCGAGAAGAACAGGCATTGTTGGCACAGGACTATGCCTTGGAGCAAGCTGAAGAAAAAGGATTAGAACGTGGTCGAGCAGAAGGTATTGAACAAGGTTTAGAGCGTGGTCGTGCAGAGGGCATTGAACAGGGACTGGAGCGTGGGAAAGTTGAAGGAAGTTTCACTATGTTAGTAAATCTAGTCCGCCAAGGTCTTTTGCCTTCTGAAGTTGCCAGTCAACAGTTGGGTATGACTGTATCTGAGTTTGAAGAACTATTGAAAGAGCATCATAAATAAGAACTAAGAAAATACAGAGAAACCAGCAAAGACGAGATTCGCAAGCCGTGGTTGGAGTTTTTTGGGAACAAGCTTTAATGAATCCGCTGTCTATAAAAAGTAAGGATAGGCAGTCTACCATTTAAAATAAAATAATGACAGATTTTTCCTAAGTAAAAGGTAAAATCTGTTTTTATTTATATTAAATTTCATATTTAATGGTCCGAAAATGCTGTTATGATAACACTTGCATATATATATATATATATAATTCACAAAAAGATCCCAAAATATGCTATATTATAGGGTTTTAAACTTAAGATAACGCTCAGGAAATTGATTGATTTTCTATTTAAAAAGTGTTAGTATATTGATGAAACATTATGTTTCAAAGATTTTTAATGTAGTCTATTGAGACAATAGAAAGGATATGCTTATGTTTGGAAAAAAGGCATAAGGATAACGGGGAAAAAGTCTTTCGTTATTCGATAAGAAAGTACCATTTTGGGGCTGCTAGCGTTGCGGTTGCGGCTCTGATGTTCTTTGCAAATGGGGTGCAAGCGCAGGCGCCTGCAGTATCTTCGGCGACAGCCAGTGATGTAGTTGCTGGACCTTCTGGAAATTCAGATGGGGATCCACGGGACTCAGATGAGGAAAGTCCTGAGAAAACGGAAGTAGTTGAACAGCCAGTTGAGCTCAAATCAGTAGGAGAATCTAGTGCTCCAGAATCTAAAGCTGAAGAAGGAAGTCGAGAAGAATCGGAAGTCGAGGCTAAAAGTTCTCAGCCTGAAACTAAGATAGACGATAAAGAATCTCCTCAGGCGGCGGAAGAAAAGGAGCAGGAAGAATCAGCTCCTCCTGCTGCTAAGACAGCAGCCAAATCGGTCCAAGGAACCCTCGAAGCTTTGTTGGCAAAACTAAGCCTAGACTCCATGGAGGCTCTCCATACTGAAGTCGAAGAAGGTCTCGCAAAGGCTAAGGCGGTCTTAGAGAATCCAAAAGCGACGCAAGCACAGGTTGATGAGCAAGTCAAACTCATGGAAGACCTAATCCGTCGTGTCAATCAAGCCTTGAATCCGTCGTTAGCAAGCTCTACAGTCTTAGAAAAAGCAGGTCTGACAAATCATGGACTTGCTGCTCCAGAGGGGGCTATTTTAACTCCAAAGATAGCTGTTACAAAAGCCCTAGAGGAGAGTCATGTATCATCAACTAATGGAGAAGTCAGAACTCCATCAACTAAACTTTCAAAGTCAGAAGTTAGTGATAATCAGAATAAAGATAAATTGAAAGCGATTTCGAAGGATTTATCTGCCTATCTGATACAGGCAAATGAAATCACACGTCCTGAGACCAAGAAACTTTTAGAAGGAGTAGAAGAAATTGTTAAATCAATTGAAGCTAGTGTATTACAGCCTCAGTTAACACCAGCTGAAATTGAAGAACTCCTCAAAAAAGGGAAGCAAGCTGAGAAGAAACTTGCCTTAGCGCTTACTCGTGAGAACTCTGGTAAACGGGATTTGTTAAATCACAAACCAATGAAAACAGGGTCAGACTTTAGAGCTAGCTCAGCTACTGAGGATTTAAACACTATAAGAGCATATATAGCTAAAGGCGGTATGGTCACTACGAGAACAGGTTATACTTTTACTTTGCCTAAAGAGACTTATTTATATTCTATGAATAGGTCAACAAATCCTAACTATCCTTTTACCAATAGGACTCAAGCAGATGTAGGAGAAGCATTAGATGAGGCTAGTATAACTGTAAAAAAAGATGATAGTGATACTACAGGGAAAAAATTTATTTGGGAAGTGACTTTTAATAATAGTAACCTATCCCATCAGAATGCCTATTATTGGTTTACTCTACCTAAAGGTCATACTATAGGTGAACTTCTGGCAGCAACAAGAACTTCGAAAGGAAACCGTTCATATGGGACGAGTAATTTTGATGCTGAATGGGGTGGAAAGATAAGAGAACACTTATCGGTGAATAAAGCAGTTTTTGGGTCAGCCAAAAATTATCATTTTGATGAAACTGTTGATAGTATTACAGATTTAACAAATGTAGACTATATTGCAGGTAGTAAACAAAGATCAGCTAATAATGAGGGGAACCGCTTTAAAGAAGACGGGAGAGGATTTTATTACTTAGGAAAACTTTATAGGCCTAATACTATCTTCAAAGACGGAAGAGATAAAGGGATTTCTGATTCTGTTATAGATAAAGCTGAAAAAAATCTTGAAGGATTAAAAGATAATACCGAAAAGTTGTATCTCGTGAAATACGATGGATCAGGTCCAATAAGGCTTAGATATACAACTACTACAGATAATAAATATGCGCCCCTTTATTATGCTGCAGGGATGAGATCGTATGAATATTCTGCTGCAAAACATTATTTCATGGCGAGAGGTTTACAAGAAAAGCCGAATGCTCCGACAGTTACACCTAATAGTGAGGGAGCAGTAACCGTAACTCCTTATGCTGATTCTGCTCAAAATAAAAACGTGGATAAGGTAGAACTTTTTTATACGAATAATGGTGCAAAGAAAACGGTAACCCTAATACGTAACCCTCAAGACGGAACATGGAGTAGTAGTGGGGATGGTGCGGATGGAATTCAAATCAATGGAAATTCATTTTCATTAAAAGCAGGAACTGCTAGTGTTGGAACAGATGTTATAGCGAAATCTTACTTTGGAAATAGTGATGCTAGTAACGAAAGTAGACAAACAATTCGTCAGCGTACTGCAACGCCAACAGTTACTGCCAATAAAGATGGTTCTGTGACAGTAACTCCTAACGGAAATGCTAACTCTTTGACTGTTAAATATATCGAAGAATCTAATAGTCAAAAAACAGAAATTACTGCTAATAAGCAAGGTTCTAGATGGACAGTGACGGGTGGTACCAATGTTACAATAAATCAAAGTAGCGGGACAATAACAATTCCAGCAAACAGTGTTGAAGACGGTAGTACAGTAGAAGCTCAAGCAAAAGCTGCAAATGAGTTCATGAGTGAAAAGGTTACTGTCAAAGCAAAAGCTCAAGACAGAACTCCACCAACGATTCGAGTTCGTAAAAATGGAACAAACACATGGTTGACGCCGGATAGCACAGGTAAAGTAGTAGTTGTTGCTACTCCTGAACGTAATAATGTAGAACTTGATGTAGATATTAAAGATGAAGCTAATGGTAGTGGATATGAATTTTCATCTAATGGTACTAATCCAACAGCAACACGAACGGTAGAAAATAGTGCAGATTATAATGAAAATTCTACAACGTATTCAGTTTATGGAAAAGCTACAGACGCAACCGCTAAATTGACAGTAGGATTGAAATCTGGAAAAACAACGACAGATTTTTCTGGCATTACGATGAAATTAAATGCTAAAGATAAAGCTGGTAATGCTACGAATGCTACGAATAAGAAAGAAGTAACAGTAAAAATCGTTTCTGCTAAACCGACATATCCACCACGTGTAAAAGTTTTAAATCCAACAAATATAAAGGATAAAGAGAAGGATACGATTTTAACTGCTATTAAAGAAGCGAATAAAACGAATGAAGCGAACCCAACCTTTACAAAAGGGACTGATGGAATCACGGCGACTTATACAGATGGAACGACGTATAAAGTACCTTATAGTGAAATCGTAACATATAATTATAGGGCAACGAAAAAAACAATAAATGTAGGTGAAAATCCAAATTGGGGAAGTCCTAAACAGTACTTTACTTATGAAGATGGAGGTGCTATTGGGGATGATAAGACATTCTTGTGGAAGGATTCTAGCACTCCGATGACTGCACCTAATACCCCTGATTTAACAGTAGGTACTAATAAGAGAGTAGAAGTGTTAGCTCCTAATCCAGAAGGGGAGACTCCTAAGACACTTACTTTAACTTACGATGTAGTGGACACAAAACCTCCTAAAGTTAAGATTAATGGCACAGAATTAGGAGAGAATGTTGATCAAAATCCTAGATTTGTTATTTATCGTGGAGCGGAATTTAATCCAACATTTGAAGTAGAAGATAACTCTGGTAAAACAACATATCTTAAAGCGTCAGGAATTCCAAGTGGGGTTTGGTTTAACAAACAAGGTGGAAGTGATGTTGAAAAAACTGATCTGACAAATAATAATAATCAGTACACTTTAACATCCAATAATATAGTGGATAATAACAATACACTTGGGGAACATACAGCTAGTGTTACTGTGAAAGACGCTTCTAGAAATACAAAAACGTACCAGTTTAAGTATATCATTGTTGATATTGAAGCTAAAAATACTCCAGATACAGTTCCTTTAAATACAAAACTAGTAGACCCAACAGATACAGGGCATGCTAAAGATTCACATCATTATGTTAAAGTATCAGACGGTAATGCACAAAAACCTGATGGTGATGATAACTACTACACAAGTGGTATGACATTTACATGGAGTAAAGACAATGCTGCTGTTACAAATAAAACTTTATTAAGTACACCAGGTGTAGTTGAATATACAGCAGTAGTTACATTCCCTAATAATGGTGCAAAATATTCGAAAACTGTTGATGGAAAAAATGTAACTGTTTATCCTCCTAAAAAAGATACTGTATCAGTAACATTCAGGGTTAAGCCGACAGCTCCAACGGTAAATCCAGACAATAACGGTGATGTAAGAGTTGGTCATACAAATGAAACAAATGTTAGTCGTATGGAAGTGACGTATACTCCAGCGGATAAGAATCGATTAGAAGATAATGGTAATGTGACGAAAACTGCTCAAGATAGAACAACGGTTATCGCTACTAAGGGATCTAATAATCAATGGAGTATCACGAGTGGTGCGAAAGAAGGAATTAGTGTTAATGCAACTACTGGGGAAATTACTTTAAAAGATCAAGTTGTTAAAGATAAAACAAAAATTCAAGCGAAAGTAGTTGCCCAAGAAGTTCCAAGTGATGAAAATGGAAATTCTGATTCTAAAGATGGCGATCGTACAAACCCAACAATTGGGTTGGGTAATACGCTTGTAGGTGTTAGAAAAGAGTTCAATCTTTCTCTTGATTTATCAGACAAAGGTGTAGGGATAGATGATTCAAATATCAAGGCTACTTTACCAGCAGGAGCAAGTGGTCTACGCTATGATGCAACAACAAAATCAATCACAGGAACACTAAGTTCAGCCGCTAAACATGAAGTTAAAGTAACAGTTTTAGATAAGAATGGGAATAAAGCTGAGAAAACAATCTCTATAGCTGCAGTGAAGCCTAAAGCTATTTATGCGATTAAAGATGGAACAATCGCTAATGTAGACACTCCAAGTCACTTTGTGGAAGTACCTGCAGGGGTAACAAATCCAAGCGTTGCTTGGAAAAATGGCAAACCTACAACAACTGCAGCAGGAACTACGAATAAAGCTGTAACGGTCAGTGCGACTGGTTATACTTCGACAGAAGTCGATGTTCCAGTAAAAGTTTACGACAGAGTGACGCTTAAGAAAGCAATGCATGTAAATGCATTGGGAACATTAGCAAACGGAAAGAATGCAATAGATTATGTAAATGGCGTTGGTCAGGGAGTAACCGTTAAATGGAAAGATGATCAAGTTCCAGATGTAAGTAAAGCCAATTCGAATCTAAAAGGATATATTGAAGTTTCTTATGCTACTGATGATCCAACTCAGCCTATTAAAGATACCTTAGAAGTAAAACTACCTACTTATAGTGCAACGTTGACACATCCTAGTTATGAGACGACGGTAGGAACACCATTTGGGAATTTTGATGCTAGAAGAGGAGGGTACTATACTGACGATTACCCTATTCAAGGAGAAAACTCTCCAGTTAAAGCTTTTTGGAGTTCAAAAAACTACTATGAAGCAGGTAGAGACAAGGCGGCTACTACTATAGGAAGAGTAGAAGATACGATTGGTGTATTTTTCCCTAATGAAGCTGGTAAGCCAGACTATGAAGACAAACGAAGACAATTATTGCCTATTATCTTTGATGTCAAACCAAAAGCACCGACGTTAACTGCAAATCAATTCCAAGGGAAAGCAGGAACTAAACCTGAGATTACAGTGAGCAATCTTCCAACAGATGATCAGTTGACGACAGGAGCAACTGTAAAAGTACAATTGAAAGATTCTAATGGCAATGTAGTTGCAGAAAAAACTGTAACAGAAAGAACAGGAAGTACAACGTTTGCTGAAGCTGACTACAAACAACCTGTGACATTGGGGCAACAATTGACAGCTAATGTAGTAGTTTCTGGAATGTATAAAAAAACAGTGAAAACTGATAGCGGTACTGAAAAAGTAGATACTAAGTATGACCTAGTCTCTAATAATAGTAATGGGGAACAAGTTACTCCTCAAAAACCAACCTTCGATACAGCAACAGTGACTTCAACTAGTCGTACGCTAAGCGGTACATTAGGTGGATTTAACGCTCCTAATAAAGTAGTCAAAGTTCATTTGAACGATGAAAAGAATACTGTTCTATCTAGTGAAAATAATGGTGGAGTAATCATCAACAACGATGGAACTTGGACAGCTACACTTCCTACTACTGTAAAACTTCGTCAATCAGTTGCTAAGAATGGAGAAACTACAACACCTCCAGCGATTACAGTGGAGAATACAGTCACAGGTGGAACAGTTTCAACTACAAGTGATGAAAAAGAAGTCACAATGGGTGCTTACTCTGTATCACCTACCATTGCTGGTAGCAAACATATTGATATTACAGTGCCACATGATGCCAAACGAGTTGAATTACGATTCCATAATAGCCAAGAAACAGGAGATAAACCAAATAGTATCACTCTTGTACGTGGCGCAGATGGAACTTGGCACACAGATGCAACTCGTGCTGATAATACAACGGTGACAGATGCTTCTGGATATGTCGGAAGAATTAGTTCTAGCGCAAGCAAGACTAATCCAGCAGAAAGTATTATTACTATTCCTCTTAATGAAGAAAGTAACGGTAAGAAACTTCACATTAGAGAAGAAGCTGCTAACGGAGATAATACAGCAACTTACGGCAAAGGACTAGGTTTACGTGTAGAATATCAACCAGAAGCAGGACAAGATCCATCGGCTGCTGGAAACTGGAAAGTCGCTAATGTTACGAACGACAAACCAACATTAGCTTATAAAGGAGTAGAAGGAAGTACTGAAGCTAATCGAAAAGTTTATGATTCTGGAACAAGGTTGACAGCCGACTTGTTAAAAGATTTAGTGACAGTAACAGATGCAGAAGATAGTGTGACACCAGATGAAAATAAACCATTTGGAACAGGAAACGTTAAGATTATTTCACAAATACCTGCAGCAAATGGTACTGGTACAACACCAGCCGGATTATATGAAGTTACTTTAGCAGCAGTAGATAGCCAAGGTAAAGAAGGAAATCAAGTTAAAGTATATGTAGCTGTTAAGGAAGCGAAGCCAACTGCCCCAGCAGTAGGACAATGGCAAAATGGAAATGTAAGAGTAACACCAGATTCTACAAATTCAGGGGATAAAATTACAATTCCTCTAAAATCAGGAAGTGTTGTAGTAACAAAAGATGCTCAAAATGGATGGCAAGTGACAGGGCAACCTGATGGAGTAAGCATTCATAATGGAAGTATCGAAATTCCACGTAACTTGGTAAATACTACAGTAACAGCAACTGCAAGCAAAGGCGAAGGTGATGTTGAAGCAGTATCTGATGAAGGAGCACATACTTTAACAGCACATGAAGTTACAAAAGCAGACATTATTAAGAAACCAACGGCTCACCTTACTGGAACAGATTTATATTCAGCAACAGGAATCACAGGAGTTATTGAAAACGGCGTAACAAAAACATATCAAAAAGCAGGTATAAAATCTGTTACATCTGATGGACAATTACCAGAACTAGAAGCTGATAAGGAAAAACAAGTACCAGTAGTAATTACCTATAACGATGGTTCTAAAGAAAAGACTACTGTTACATTAAAAGTTGCACCAGCAGCACCTAACGTGACGGTCAACAAGCAAGATGGCACAACAGGAGATGTGACACTAACAATTAAACGGCATGACGATACTAATTACTCAGATGGTTCTGTAGTGACTGTCCCAGGAATAGACGAAACATTCAAAGTCAAAGATGGCACAATCACAATTAAGAACGACCAACTGAAAGATACAGTACAAACAGGAAAAGTTATCGTAAAAGAAGGAAACAAACTTCCAGCGGAAACGAGTGATGATAAGAATATTCCAGCGAAGATTAAGGATAGTGAAGTTCCAACGTTAAGAAAAGAAGGAGCGCAAGATCCAACAACTGGAGAAGTGAAGTATAAAGTAACGAAACCAGATGGAGGAGAATATCCACAAAACTCAACAGTAGAATTAAATGGACATAACTACACAGTTGGAGCAGGAGGAATCATCAAGGTACCAAATGCGGACTTACCAGAAAACGCAGGTAACAAGGTTCCAACAGCAACCGAAGTTGGTAAATTACCGAAAGCAGGAGCAGAGGTAGAAGTCCCAGCGAAGATTAAGGATAGTGAAGTTCCAACGTTAAGAAAAGAAGGAGCGCAAG
>ERZ773051.760-NODE-760-length-20127-cov-13.665155_pt1 | contig 20127 bp, 10 predicted proteins | sample MGYA00580631_ERZ773051 | MGnify/ENA primary metagenome ERZ773051 (study PRJEB29015, sample SAMEA2738137) | human oral metagenome | biome: human oral; feature: human-associated habitat; material: saliva | place: China | collected 2204 ... | reverse complement strand
CTACTGAGTTACTCTTGCTAAGTGACTCTGACTTAGACTTGCTGGTTGATGTTGATTTAGAAGCATCAACTACTGAGTTACTCTTGCTAAGCGATTCTGATTTAGACTTACTTGTTGATGTTGACTTAGATGCATCAACTACTGAGTTACTCTTGCTGAGTGACTCTGACTTAGACTTGCTAGTTGATGTCGACTTAGAAGCATCTACTACTGAGTTACTCTTGCTAAGTGACTCTGACTTAGACTTGCTAGTCGATGTTGACTTAGATGCATCAACTACTGAGTTGCTCTTGCTAAGCGATTCTGACTTAGACTTGCTAGTTGATGTTGACTTAGATGCATCAACTACTGAGTTACTCTTGCTAAGTGACTCTGACTTAGACTTGCTGGTTGATGTTGACTTAGAAGCATCGACGATAGATTTGCTTGCTGATTCAGAATTTGACTTGCTGGTCGATGTTGACTTAGAAGCATCGACAATCGAAGTGCTCTTACTTACCGACTCTGACTTAGAAGCGTCAATGATAGAAGTACTCTTACTTGCCGACTCTGACTTAGAAGCGTCAATGATAGAAGTACTCTTACTTGCTGACTCTGACTTAGAAGCTTCAACCTTTGATGTACTATTGCTAAGGCTTGCACTCTGTGAACGGCTTTCTTTACCAAAGTCCTCTGGAGTCCCTTTGTCGAACAGCAGATGACGCTCTGTTCTTTCAATATAGCTCACTGTGGGGCTAAGTGGCCCATAGGTAAAGACTCTGTACTTTACAGATTGTTTTGCATAATCTTGGACTGCCCCTTGGACACGAAGCCATGGAACATAATAGCCTGGCGCAACCTCGTCCATCCCTTTGCTCCAAGTCAATCCGCTTTTGTCTACAACTGTGTCTGTCTGGCGAACAGGTGGATGTCCTTCAAAGAGCCTTTGATAGTGACCACCTTTCTCCTCTCCGACTTGCAGGTTAAATCTCTTATAATCGGACGTTCCTTGTTTCAGGGAACCATATGGGTTTTCAGGAAATTTCGTACTGTGGAAATACCACTTGATGTCAAGCAGCTTCCCAGTAGCAAAGTGGTAGTGGAAAACACGGTTTTGCTCATCCGCATAAGGATTTTCCTTCGTATTAGTTAGATTGTGGTTCACTAAGAAGTTATACTGATCTCTAGGAGATACTACGTTGGCGAAGAAAGTAGAATAACCTGTCTTTGGTGCAGTTGTTACTTGCTTATCTGCCGTTTGATCCTTCTCAGCTTGCTTGGTTGTATCCTTACCTTGGGCTTGGTTCTTATCAGCTACCACACCAGCTGCAATGTTGTTGCTTGTTGTTGCCGCTTGGCTGCTGAGTTGGGTTGCGCTTGACAAGGCGTCACCGAGTTTGCTGGTCGCAAGACTTTCAGCAGGGTTGACCTTAACATCAAGGGACGCTGAAGTAGAGGTTGAGACAGATGCTTGTACTTCTGACTCGATAGCTGCACTAGCACTCTCAACTAGAGATGCTGAAGTTTGAACACCTGCTGACTGTGATGGCTGTGCGCTAACAGATGCTGACTGAGAGGCAGGAGCCGAAGCTGATGCTGATGTTTGAGCACTTGCTGATGGAGCAGGTTGAGCGCTAGTAGATGCTGACTCAGAGACAGGAGTTGAGGCAGATGCTTGAACACTCACTGATTGCGATGGAGCCTCGCTAACAGAGGCTGACTCAGATACAGGAGTTGCAGCTGATTGGCTGGCAGTAGCTGAAGTACTAGCTGACTCACTTGCTGATAGACTAGCCGACTCTGATTCGCTGGCTGATAGACTTGCCGACTCTGACTCACTTGCCGAAAGGGAAGCACTGACAGATTGACTGACTGACTCTGAAGCGGATACAGATTGTTGTTCTGCTTGCGCCTCTTTTACTTCTGCTTGTGCTTGGGCGATGATTGGGTTGCTGCTGGTTTCAGTTGTCGCATTAGCTTGAGGTTCACTTGCGATGACTGCCTTACCAGTTTCCTTGTACTCAGATGTTTCATCTGCGTATACAGTTTGCTCTTGAGTTGCAACAAAACCTGCGGCCCCGGCGGCTAAGACGGCCCCTATACCCGCGAGCGTGTTGACATTGAGATGAGCGTGGTCAAGTTCTTCAGTGTCGGATAGGCTTGTCGAAACAACTTCCCCCATCCCACCGATACGAAAGAGATCTAGTTGGGAATTCGAGGCTTTCACCCAGTTTTTACCCGACTTGTAAAGCTTGTAGCGCTTTTTCTCATCTACGATCTCGAAATCTTTGTTAAATTTTTTACTTCGAAACATTTTATTCCTTTCTTTTTTGAAAAAAATTCACTCTTTGTTAACCTCATGATCATTAACAAAGGGCGATAAAAGTGCACTGTCATTCTCAAAGCAAAGCTGGCAGGCAACCGCAGTCAGTTTCAGTCCCCCACTAGTCCCCCGAGAAAAACATATCCCAAGTGGAATATACCTCTCACTTTAGTCTAGTATAATCCATTACACATTCTATCAAAAATTGTCTTTTATTTCAATCATTTACTGCTTTTTTATCTACTTTTTTATCTACTTTTTTATCTACTTTTTTATCAACGTAATATCAACGTAGCAAGCGTTTGCATTGTTGCGAATTTTCTTACCAATCAAGAGCCACAAAAAGGTGAATAAACGTATATTATTATGTAAAACAGAAAAAGAAGAGGACCGATTTAGTCCCCTTCTAAATTTGGGCATTTGCCAGCAAATGCTGTCTCTAACTGTCAAAGATGACAGGAGGTGATTTCTCTGAGCTGCACCTAGGCTAAAAGGATCCTCTCAGCTGCATGATGAGCGTGACTAGTAGGGTCACGAGAAAGAGAATGCCACCCAAAACGATAATGATATTAAATTCTTGCTTTTCTCTTTTCACAGGTTTTTGACGATCATCTAGCTTTTTTTGTATGTGTTCTTGCAGGATTCCATTTTCCTTATCCGCCATCTCTCTCCTCCTTTCCTAAACGGTATAAAGGGACTTGCTTTCAACGAAAACAAGTCCTAATCTGATATGGTTACAAAATAGCCTTGTATTGCTCCAGGCTAGCCTGATTGGCTGCTTGTTTCTGCTTAGCAAGGGCCGCCTCCATCTCAGATGGATGCGAAAGAACGCCTTGGATCTTGCCAACCATCGCTGACACTTGCTCCACTGGATAGATGTGATTTGGTGCAATGAAACGCTGGGTATGACAAGTAGTATCAAATCCAAGAAGCAGGATGTTATTTTCAAAGGCAGTCCGACAAGCATCGAGGATTTCGTCGCTGATATTGATATCCAGATAGAGGTCGCAACGGGCAAAAAGTTCATCAACCTGAGAAGGACGAATGTTTGGATAGAGTGAAACATTGGCATAGCGACTCAAATCCATTAGATGACTGGACATCTCTGTGATTGCTCCGATGTGGAAATGCACGTTTGGCAGTTGCGTCAAGAGGGACTCGATTTGCTCCAGTTGGTCGCTATTGGTCAAAATCAAGGCTTCTGGCTTCATATTGTTAAGACGTCTATAGTGATAGAGGTAGCCTACATTTTGGAAATAGGCTTTCTCTTCTGGTGTAACAATGCTACAAATCTTGTCATAGACTTGCTTGTCTTGCACAGCGATACGGATATTGCGTTCAGGGTTCTGGATGGCAACTTTCATATTGCCTGGTAGATCATCTCTGATCGGCTCTTGCCAGAAGAGGATGTCTTCAGCAGGAGCATTTTTCGGAGTCAATCTAACTGCAACCAAGAATGGAGTCGCTAGGGAATTGTAGATAATCCGATCAGTATCATAGCCACGATACTGAAGATAAAAGACCACAAAGTCCTCCTTGGACTTGAAAATGTGACGTTTTCCTTCTACTGTCAGGATGATATCCTCTGTCAGATGGTTTTCCATGATCACGGTCACATTATTTTGGTCAAAATAGCGAGTATGGGTCGGACGTTCATTCTGGTCATAAGATATCTGAGCAAAGAGACGTCCCTTGCGATTATAAATATCTGCTGCCCGAACATTCCCCTTTTCATCTAGCCATTCGACAGCACGAACACGTCTTTCATGGGTGGGCTGACGATAGAAAATATTCGCACGTTTCTTGCCCATATCCAAGATTTCACCGTTAGAATTGCTAGAGCGAATCTCCCACAGGTAAGGTTTTGGTACCAAGTTAAAGTAGATGGCACGACCCTCTGTTACATCCAGATCACCTGTGAAATAACTATAAGGTGACTCTACATCTGGTGCAAGATAGCCATCGTCTTGGACAACAACAACGGGACAATCAAGCCCAGCCGTTTTTAGTGAACGTAACAAATCAAAACTTTCTTGATCATAGCGTTCAAATAAACAAATCATAACGTTTATACCTTTCTTTTCTGAATCCTACTTAGTCTGAGCAGATTGAACGAGATCGTACCAACGTTGGGCGATGTGTTCATCAAGATATGGTTCTGCGACCTCATAAGAGACACGAGATAAGTCGTCTTGAGAATGTTGCGTAAACAGTTGAACAATCTTCTCTGCATACTCTGTCGTCATCGCATCTAAATCATTTGGACGCACCTCAGGGATCAGGTAACCATTTTCTCCATCACGGATAAAGGTTGGATTTCCATAACGAACATCAAAGCCAATGATTGGTAGACCAGAGCCAACTGCTTCTAACAGGGTCAAACCAAATCCTTCACTCGTTGAGGCTGCTAGGTAGGCAGAGTAATTTTTGTAAACCTCCGCCATGTGATGATGCCCCATCAAATGGATATAGTCTTGTGCATTTAAATCATGAATCAACTGCTCTAGCATGGCTCTCTCGCCACCTGTACCATAAATATCAAAAGTGATTTCTGGTAATTGCTCGTGGGCTTTCACTACTGAACGAACCAACCAGTCAATGTGTTTTTCGCTAGCCAAGCGCGAAGCGGTGATTAAGCTAAATGGCTTGCGCTCGCCTTCTGGATGACGCAACTTGTCCAAGCTCCCCACAGGAATAGTCAAAATCTCTTTGGTTTTGATGTCTGTGTATTTAGCAAACTGTTCTTTGAGTAGCTCTGTCTGAGCGTCAGTTGAGTTGATGATATAGTCCACATCTGCTGCGTATTCAAACTGGTACTCGTAGTAGTTGTTCCATAGGATATAGTCTGTTTCCGCAGGATTTTCACTGAAATGATCTGCATGGACGATTACGACTAGTTTTGCATCCCCTTTATTGGCAAAGATGGATTGACCGATATCTGTCTCTCTATCCAAAATCACCATATCTTTATCTGTCAACTGTAAACTTCTCATGAAATGCGCGACAAATTCTTGCTTGGAGTAGAAAACATGGTCTGGGAAGCGATAAACTTGGGTTTCTTGCTTGCCATCTACCTCATCGATGATCTCTTCATAAGCCGTGCTACCATCTTCATTGAGCCAAGTCCGTTGATATAGCCGAGCACGCCCGTCCACAGGACTGTAGTATTCGATAAAATTTTTAGTATAAGTGTAGTATTCTTTTTGGATCAAGCAACCACGTGAAACAATCTCTGCTCGCTCAATCAACTCCTTGTCCATATCACAGGCATAACAAGTCACAAAATCATCGTTCTCAAAGATAACACGGATGGTTTTATTGTCAACATTGCGGATGATTTCAACTGGTTCTTCGTCAAAACTTTCTAAAACCTGCGCCAAAGTGTAAGTAGTTGGAGCGATCTTGATATCTGTAAAATACTGATAAAGCCAGATAATTTCAGAGTCCTCAAAGCCAATATTCTTGGTTAAATGTTCAATATTATCAGCTGAAATAAAATCCATAAAGATGAATTTAGCCTCTAAGCCCACACTACGAAGCAATTTAGCACGATAAATCTGCGCATACTCTACACCACTGCTCGCCCAGCCAATTCCCAAATTGATATTATAAATCGTCATAAATTATATTCCTCTTATAAAAAGTTGTCCTGTTTAATTCTAGAAAGGCGCTTTATCCCCTTTCCTTTTTTCTCGTCTAAATCCTCTTCTTTTTTCTTGGATCTCATGCGAGACGAGATATAGCTGACAGAAACGGTGCTGTCCGTTCCCGTTTTAGCCAGAGGTTGTTCCATATTAGCAGGTTTCTTTTTAAACTGTTGGATTTCTTCCTCTTTGACCTCTTGTTTCGGCAGTTCAATATCTTTCCACAATTTTTGAGCTTCTTTTTCAGCATTGCCTACTCTGATATCTGAGTCATCCGTGTCAAGAAGGTCATCAATGCGACTGATGATCTCTTTGATTTTCTCTTTTTGTAGATTATAGAGTTTTTCGGCTTCGATCCGTTTTTTCGTCAAGGTGTCGATTTCTTCAAGAATGGACTCGCGCGTATCTAAGTAATCTTTTTGAGCCTTTTCTAGCACTTCTTTAGCTTCTTTTTCAGCTTTCTCGTGAGCTTCAATAACAAGTGATTTTGCATAGACAACCGCTTCACCGATTTCTTTTTCTTGATTCTTCATAGAGTCGATTTTTTTACGAAGAGAGTCGATTTTTTCATTCTTTTTCTGAATTTCACGATCAAATCCCTCCTCCAAGGATTCGATACAGGCTTCGACTTCCTTGGCACGATAGTTACCGAACAATGTTTTTTTCAGTCTCATTTTACTCCCTCTATTCTTTGTTTATCTAATATACACCACATTACTCATTGTAGCATAAAATAACACGTATTACCATTATTTTATAAAGCTTCTCGCGAAATATTCGTATTTTATAAAAGGACACAGGAATCGTTCCACCACGGCTACATATTCGTTTTTCCTAAGAAAAAAGCCTGACAGGGTGTACTAAGAACTCCTTCAGGCTTGTTCATAAAAAGTGACTATCTGAATCACCATTCAAGATTAGAAATATAGAAACTCAAGCATGGATCCTTCTATTTTAAAAATCAAGTTCTACCCAGCTAAGAGGTGTGTAACCAAGAAGTTCAACACCATCGTATTCAACCGTCTTCACAATCTCTTGAATATTTACTTTTAATTCCTCTGTCGCTGTACTGTTTGGATCATCTAGTACAAGTCCATCTTCTACGACAAAGAGTGGTTTTTGGTAACGGTCATAAAGATTATTCATCACAAGACGAAGACCTACTGGGTCAATTGGGTTTTTATGGGCATCATCTTTAGCGTATTTATTAATAAAGACTTCCTGAGAGTTGCTTGATGTATAGTAACTGAAGCTTACAAAGTCAACCTTGCCATCTCTCAAGACAAAGAGATCATCGTTTTCGATATCCAAGGCAATCTGTTCACGCTCCAAGCGGCGCAAGAAATGATTTGGGTAGTAACCACGGACTTGCACATCCGTAAAGAGATAGTTTTCACGATTCTTAACTTCTGCTTCCATCGCATCAATGGCATTGTCTGTTTGCTGACTATAGTTTTGGCTAACTACGAGCATGCCTCCAAATTGGAATTCTGGATTGATTGCTTTCCCAATCTTGATTGCACGAGCAGAAGCTACCAATTGGTAATGAGCTGCTTGCCAGATCAACTGGTCACGGTTGTCACCATTTTCAATCAATAGCCCTCCACCCAAAAATGGTAGGTGGTGTAAAATATTGAATTCGTTGAAAGTAATCCAAAATTTTACTTTATCTTTGAAATATTGGAAAACAGCTTCTGCGTAGCGCTCAAAAAGTTCAATCATCTTGCGACTTTTCCAAGCACCATACTTTTCATATAGGTTGAGAGGAACATCAAAGTGACTGAGTGTGACAATCGGTTCAATATCTTTTTTCAGAACTTCATCAATGATACTTTCATAGTACTTCAAACCTGCTTCATTTGGTTGCAACTCTTCTCCACTTGGGAAAATACGAGCCCAAGAAATGGAAATGCGATAGGCGTTAAAGCCCATGGATTGGATCAAATCTAGATCCTCGATATAATTTTTCGGACTCACTAGGGCAGATTGTCCTAGCAAATCATAGGCTCCTAGCGGGACTGTTTTGTAGTCAATTTCTCCATTCATCACTTCCCCGCGAAATTCACTAACTGGAAGGACATCTGTAGTTCCTAAACCTTTCCCACTATTTGATATAATATTTCTAATCATGGTGACTCCTTTTTATTTATTTTTGGTATATTTTCTTGTGATGATTGCAAAGTCAAATACTCTTTTGATTTACCATTTCTCTTCCTTGTTTTGAGTGATAGTAGCCAAGCTTGACAATTCATTGGCAACATTTTTAAAGTCACGAGTGATGGATTGTGAACCTGATCTTAGCAATCGATGGAATGGCTGTTCTGTTATTTTCGAATCTGTATTTTTAGAATTCTTGTAAGATCGTGCAAGATAGTCAAAAGCATGTTGCAAACCTGCATCTGAGGCCGACTCTTCTGCCCTCATTCTAGCTTCCGCTTGTCCAGCAAGGATATTGAATTGAGATAGTCGCTCTCCTGCTGAAAACTTGCCACTTTCTGCAATTATGGTTTCTGGCGATTTTTCTTTTTGAATTGATTGATCCGCATCTATTTCTAGTGGTTTTGATAAATGTCCTGTGTGCACACTATAAGCAGACTCGGACACGCTGTGGTCACTATAGGCGACAGACTCCGATTGGAAAATACTCTGACTTTCACTTAAAGAGATGGATTCCGATTCACTTAGAGACTTAGACTCAGAAAGACTGGCACTCTTGCTTAGAGATCTTGATTCCGATTCGCTAATAGAGAGAGAGCGAGAATGGCTCTGACTTTCACTTAAAGAGATGGATTCCGATTCGCTTAGAGACTTGGATTCAGAAAGGCTTGAACTCTTGCTTAAGGATCTTGATTCCGATTCACTGATAGATAGTGATTGGGATTGGCTGTGACTTTCACTTAAAGAGGCTGATTCCGATTCGCTTAGAGACTTAGACTCAGAAAGACTTGCACTTTTGCTTAGGGATCTTGATTCCGATTCGCTAATAGAGATGGATTCCGAAACACTAAGAGATTGGGAAAGACTTGTACTCTTACTCTCAGATACTGACTCAGATTTACGTACGCTCAGACTTTGCTCAAAATATTCCGACAAGGACAAACTATAACTAAGGGACTCTGACTCTCTCTGACTAGCACGAATTGACTCAGATTCAGAGAAAAGATGGGAAATTGATTCACTCAAAGCCAAAGATTTAGCATAACTTAAGGACTCTGACTTACTCAAAGATTCGGTTTCGCTTAAAGAGCTCGACTCGAACTCACTTAAAGATTTACTATTCGAAAGACTAGCCATTTCACTCAGAGATTCACTTGCTGAGAGACTGGCACTTATGGAGTCGGACTCTGAAGAACTAAGTGATTCACTTGTTGAGAAGCTAGCACTCAGGGAATCGGACTCTGAAGAACTAAGTGATTCACTTACTAAGAAGCTAATACTCATGGATTCGGATTCTGAAGAACTAAGTGATTCACTTGCTGAGAGGCTGGCACTTATGGAGTCGGACTCTGAAGAACTAAGAGATTCACTTGCTAAGAAGTTAGTACTCATGGATTCAGACTCTGAAGCGCTCAGAGATTCACTTTCCGAGAGACTAGTACTTATGGATTCGGACTCTGAAGAACTAAGAGATTCACTTGCTAAGAAGCTAGTACTCATGGATTCAGACTCTGAAGAACTAAGAGATTCACTTGGTGAGTGGCTGATGCTAGAGGTCAAGGATTCTGCTTCAAATTCAGAAATACTCTCACTTTGAACAGCAGCTTCTTCAGTAATTTGGCTATTTGACACTAACTCTGAACTAGTTTGACTAGATGAAATTTCAGCAGATTCTTGGGTGGATTCACTAATCTCACTTAAGAAAGAACTCGTACTCACAGATGCAGGAGCAAGACTGTCTTGGTTGATAGATCCTTTAACTGAGTGGGTTGTTATTTCCTCTGATACAGAAATACTGGCACTCTGAGAAAGAGACTCTGACTCTGAACGAGAAGCACTGAGTGAGTTGTCATTTGACATGGACTTACGAAGGGAACTTCCTTTTTCAGAAATACTCTGACTGTAAGACTCACTGTAAGATTCTGCAACAGAAGTGCTAAGTGAAGAAAGTGCGCTGGTTGACAAACTTTGACTAACATTTTTTATCAAATCAGCCATACCCAAACTATTTTGCTCCTGAAAAGCTTCCAAAACTTCCATGACAGAAACAGATTCTACTGGCAATTCAAAGTCCTCAGTAGCTTTCATTACGATTTGTTTCTGTTCTCTCATTTTTCTGCTAGTAGGCTTTGAGCTGGTTCCATACGAACGATGGTCGTTATCATCTTCTTCAACCAATCGCTTGAACTTTGATACGAAGCGTTGAAAGCCTGATAACTCTTCTTTTTTATTTTTGCTCATATTATGATTTTTTCTCCCGAATACTGTTAGATTACTACCATTATAAAGCCTGGAGCCCAATCTGTCAAAATATTAGCCAAAAAAGACTTCCAATTCCCCTTTGTGATTAATATCAATATAACTAAGCGCCATATTTTTTACAATGTTGAGATTTATATCTGCATTCATTTTTTTATATGATTCAAAAGCTTCTTTGTGAAACTCAAATACAGGATTTTTTTGAGCATATCCTTGACTAACAACTAAACTTTGGAATTGTTGTAAATAATCAACCTGCTCAACCCAGCAGTCATCAACCGCTCTTAAAACCACGATACGTTGGAATTGATCAAACGTATCTGGATCCTGAATTCTGTCCTTTTTCTTCTGGTACTCTGTAATGATAAGGCTAGATAAAAACTTTTTAACTTGTTGTAGATCTGTTACATCTAAATCTGCTGGAATATCCTCACAGTAGTAACTAATATTATCCAAAACAAAACGATACAAGTCTGCCTGCTCTTTAAATGGATTTTTCTTCGTGTAGTCATCCATGGCATCTGATAAAACAGATAAGAAATAATCCAAAGTAAAATCTGGATGTGCGATAATCTTATTTCGCTTACTGTAAATAATCTGCCGTTGAATACGAATACTTTCGTCATACTGCTCTGTTGAACGTCTTGAAGCGGCTCCAGAATTATCGCTGTTTTTCTGGGCTTCTTCGACCTCATACTTGATACGGAAAGACGTCAAGCGCGTTTTCTGTTTTTCCTCTGGCTTAGCAATTTCTCTTTGGTAGTAATCGTTAATCCACTTACTTCCCGATTTTGTAATCAAGTCATCTTCTAAGGATACAAAGAATTTACTCAGTCCTGGGGCACCTTGACGACCTGCACGACCTCGGAGCTGTAAGTCAACCCGCTCACTAGCCATTCTCTCTGTCCCAACGACTGCAAGTCCTCCTAGTTCAGCAACTCCTTTTTCAAGGATGATATCCGTTCCACGGCCTGCCATAGAGGTTGCCACAGTTACGGCAAAGCGTCTACCTGCCTGAGCAATCATTTCTGCTTCTTTCGCAGCATTATGGGCATTTAAAACGTTGTGGGCAATCCCTTCTCGAAGCAAGAGCATGGAGTAGATTTCTGACATTCCTACAGACCCAGTCGCAATCAAAACAGGTTGTCCCTTGCTATGAAGGGCTTTGATATACTCTAATGATGCATACAGTTTTTGAGGAATCGTGAGATAAATCTCATCTGGATAATCAATCCGTTGGTTTGGTTTTCTAGTGGGTACAACCACCACACCCAGATCATAAACCTCTCTAAATTCATCCTTACAGACCCTACCAGTACCAGTCATTCCCGCTAATTTAGGGAACATTTTAAACAAGTTCTGATAGGTAATAGAGGCCATAGAGCGTGTTTCTAAAGAAATCTTGACGCGCTCTCTGGCTTCCAAAGCTTGGTGCAAGCCTGATTGAAGTTTATTTCCTTCCAAGAGACGGCCTGTCGCTTCGTCCATTAGCTTGACTTCACCGTTTTCGACTGTGTATTTACGGTCTTTTTCAAACAAGTAATTAGCTCTTAAAGCTAGGTTGATTTGACGGATCAGCTGGTGATTGTTTGGATCATAGGCATTTTGAACACGGAAATAAATCTCTGCTTCTTTTACTCCTTTTCTCGTCAACCATACGGAAGTCCTGGTAGAATCCAGATTAAAATCTTCGCCCTCTTTTAATGTCTTGACAAACTCATCACAGGTAACAAATAGATTGGACTGGACCCGCGGAGAACCTGAAATGATCAAAGGCATTTGGGCACTATCCAGCAAGGCAGCATCTACTTCGTCAACCAAACAGAAATAGAATTTGGGTAAGAATTTTTTTGACTTGGATGTCGCTAAATTTTCTTCAAGGTAGTCAAAGCCCAGAGCACTATGCGTTGTATAAACAATATCATTTTTATAAACTTGTTGCTTTTCTGGAACTTTAAGCCTTTTAGCTGGATTTTCCGAAACACCTACTCCAATTGTCATTCCTAAGAAATTAAATACTGGTTTCATCTGCTTGGCATCACGCAAGGCTAAGTAATCATTGGCTGTAACCAAAATCGCACTGTTGCCCGTCAAGGCGTTCAAATATAAGGGAAGAATAGCTGTTAAGGTCTTTCCTTCCCCCGTTCTCATCTCGGCAATTTGATTGTCTTGCATGACCAAAGCACCTAAGATTTGAACATCGTACGGATAGAGACCCAATTTCCGCTTGGCTGCTTCACGAATGGTTGCATAAGCTTCAGGTAAAATATCCTGCAAACTTTCCCCTCCAGAAAGACGGTCTTTAAACCATTTTGTCTTAGATTGCAATTCTTCGTCTGTCATAGCCGCATAAGTGTCGGATAGTTTGTTGACCTTATCTAAGATTTTTTCGTAACGCCTTAATTTATAGGAGTTGACCAAATTTAATTTTTTAGGTTTCATTTTCTCTCATCCACTCTTCAGTTTTCTCCAAGTCTATTTCTTGAAGTAAAAATGACTGGTCTAATAAATAGTCAATATTGGCTAGTTCCCGTGGCCTAGCCTTGGAATTTGCATATTCTCGTACTCTAGTCGGATTAAACCTATGCAATAACAATTCCTTAAAAACAGGACAGTTCACCCGCTTGCGATGACGCTCCAGTAAACGCTGATAATCCAACTCTGGTAAGAATTTATCTGTCACCAAAGCATAAGAATTTTCAAATTGTTTCGAGTATAGTAAGGCTGCGATATTTGAAATCGCACCATAGCCAACAAAGGCAACTTTTTCAAAAGAATATTCTTGTGATAGGCTTTCAATCCTTCTAAGCAAGGTCTCATAGAAATCTTTTTCCATATACAATAGAGCTTCCTTATAAGAGGAATTTACTATCAATAGATTTGAAAAATGTTTACGGACATTTTCAAGGATATAGCCTGTCCGATTGAGGTCAGGTTCAGTAAAGCAAACGTAAACAGTATCTTTCTCAGCATCTTTATAAAGCAGGTCTGAAATCCAATAACGATCTACTGTATAGTCTGCCACACCTTCTTCAGCAATATAAATACCTTCAAACAAGAAACGATGACAACCCGAACTTGCTAATTGAATTTTATAATGATGGGTATTGTCAGGAACACAAACACTCAAGCGTTCATCTTGCTTGATGATTTGATTAGAGATTTCCTCATCTCGGGCATCCTTAAATTCAATCTTTACATAGGTCGAATTTTCAGGTAGCGTTTCAATGTAACTGCCAAAAATGTAGTTTTGACCACGTTTCAGTTCAGGTAGTTGGTTTGTATTGCGCATCGCCTGATAATTTGCTTGAGAATGCCATTCATGAATGACTGTCCCCGAAGGCATGAACTGGTTTTCATACAAAACATAACCACCGTCTAACAACTTGACAGATGAACCGTATAGATACTGAGATACACTTTGCATATCCCAATAAGCAAAATAGACTTCTTCCTCGTATCTCACGATTTAAACTCCCTTTCAAAACTATTCATTAATAGTGTTTTATATTGGTTAAAGAACCATTCAACAATACCTGTTGTATCATCATTGTGTCGTCCAGTCAGGCCTTTACTAATGATACTCACACGGTAATCCCGTTGTCCTAGTTCCTCTAGCATGTCTGGGTAGGCTGTCATATCATAGTCATCCTGATACATATAGGACATGATAAACTTAGTCTTTGAAAAATCAGCCGCCTCAAAGGAACTCCAGAAGCGCTCATTTAGTTGCGCCGTTCCTTCATCCGATAGCTTCCCTGTCAATCGATAAACTAAATCTAAGGAGGTCGGAAAGCCACCTGGACGAATCGTTGACTCGTTTTCAGCCACATCTCCCAAATTAACCAAGGGTTTTCCGACTATGACTGCATGAGGCTCCAATTTGGAGGCATAATACAGGGCTCCGAAGGTTCCCATTGATAAGCCTGATAGGTTGAGCTGGTCAGTTGTAAATCCTAATTCGTCCAAACAATCATGAATAACCTGAACGACCTTCTGCTCCAGCTCTTCTGAACCTAGATAGAAAGCTCCCCCTTCAGAACGTGGATCACCAATCAACAAGAAAGGGGAACCTAGCTTGTTCATAATCCAGTATCCCTCAAATCCTTCTGCTGGACGATAACCTGAAAAATAGACGTTAAGAGGTGGTTTCAAATCTCCAGGATGGAAGAAATAAATCAGTTCCTCTCGGTTTTTATCAACAATACGATTACCCCCAACCAACAAGTCGCCATAACCCAAGTGAGAGTCTCGATAGTGGCAGGGGCCGATTTTGACAATTCCTTGCCCTTTTGCTTGGATACTAACACTCAAATAGTAAGTTTCATTAACATCCAGAACCAAGGACTTGTCAAAATTCGTTTCATCGTAAACCCATTCCTGCATAGGAGCATCTGTAAGTGGGTAGCCCTTGATAACATAGCGGAGCGAGCATCCTTCAGAAACTCTAAACTCTGGCCACAAATCTGTAGGAACATCTGATTTCAAATAAACATTGTATTGATAGGTCGCAATAGTCTGATAGTCCTCACTATACTGACCACACAAACGAAGGTAGTTAGTGCCTTCATAGTCAACCTGACCTGCAAACGAAGGATTAACAATCAACTCATTGACACTTAGTTTCGTTCCACTCTGTTTGGTAAAAAAACCACGTGAAAAAATATGAAGCATCTGTTCTGGATCTTCAAAAGTAGTTTTCACCGCCTTCTTCCGCGCAAGAAAACGCTCCAAGGTCTGTGTGGTAATCTTACAACGCTCGTGGTAAAACAAGCGGTAGACCTGAATCATGCTATCCAAAACTGTGACATAATCTAAATGCTCCTCGGTATCTACTAAGACCACCTCAAAGGGTTTTACAGCATTTTTGTTTTGCTTCTTATTCTTGTTCTTACCTGTATCCGACTCGTCACGTTTATTTAAAATTCCAATATCTTCAGGCAAGAGAGAGACAACATCTTCTGGTTTGACATAGGTCCATTGTATATTACTAGGAATTTCATATTGTTCCTGCCAATTTTTATCAGCAATTTGTAGAACACTAATTTTCTTCATTTTCTTTTAATCCCTTTATGGTATTCTTCCACATCTCAACAATTTCTCCCCTTGTATATTGCTCAATCTTCTTAACTGAATGCACCAAGGACTTATTCCAATGCTCCAAATCTGTGAGATAATACATGAGCGCCTCGGCGAACTGGGAGATATCCTCTAAAATCCAGCCATTTTCGCCATGCTTTACATAAGAAGAACTGTATAAGTTGACCTGAGGAATTCCCCCACTGATACCTGCAATTTGAGTCAGCACATCGGCTGGGCTCCCCAAGTCAAGAATGATCCGAACATATTTTAACGCTTTTGCCAAATCCGTATCACTATGAATGGTCGCGATATCAAGTCGTTCTCTCAGGATCTCATCCTCCTCGCTTAAGGTCGGATCTGCCCCCATGGCCATTTTGTTCTTTTCAACAAAAATCAAATTGAACTCATACTCTGGGTTGAGCGCTAAATACCCCTCAATGACTTGTCTCACATAAGCCTCTCTACCATAATCCTGATTCTGTGTCCCGATGAGCAAGTCAATCCACTCATGTTTTAGCATCAGGTCAAACAAGTTCGTGAAGATATATTGGATCTGATCCTCTGGTAAATTGTCATAGTTGACATAGATAATCAATTCCTTTTTTCTTTGACTATGCCCTAAGTTCAGATGAGTATCATAGGGTGGGATTTCATAATAGCCTGGCAACTGTTCTAAATCCACATCATTTTCAATTTTATCAATTTTATTGAGGCTATCTACGACAAAGAAAGGTGTACCTTCTAAATCAGCTAGCAGACGATCTGTCTCAACCATCGGATACCGCTCACCAAAAAATGACAAAATCACATTGTATTCTTCCTTAAATTTTTGGAAAAAATGATTGTGCTGAACATCTGCTGAAACAACAATGGTATCATCCTTGGTCAAAACAGAGGTTAAATACTGAGCCAGTTTTTCACTAACCAATTCTTCAATGTCACGATAAACTTCTTTGGCAAATTGTTCTTGAGCTTCAGGATTGATAATTACCTGATGATTATCCGTCGTCAAAAATTCTCTGAATTGCCATACACCTTGCAGATTTAAGTAATCCTGATAATAAGGCTGATCATTTTCAAAATAGATAATGCTTGAGACAAACCCACGGTCATCAAAGATTAGCTGATAATTAATCTGTCCACTATCGTAGTATGTGATGTCAAAAAGATTACCCGTTTTTGTAAAGTTAATCCGAGCATAATGCTCCTGATTTAAATAAGCATCTACAAGGAAAGGAGTATAAAAGAATTCCACTCCCTGTGGCCATTTTAAATCAGCCAAACAAATTTTTCTCACAGGCGTATCTGTCAAACCTTGTATGGTATCAAAGAGATTCCACATGGCCTCTGACAGTATCCTTTGTTGATAAAAGAATGTTCGGACGTGGGGTGAATAATTCAAAATCAGAGCTTTATTGTCTTCTCCTGACTGTTGAAACATGCGCAACAAATTCACCACATCATCAAACATCATATTTTTAGGCATGTAATAGAAAGGTAGAGTGGTCGAATACCATTTCCGATCTTGTTGATACCAAGATGGTACAAAGTAAAACATTTACCTTTATTCTCCTTTGAGTTCTAATTCTTTGTGATAGTAAGTTCCAATTCTCAAAATACGTATTTCTTCACGCAGAGGCATAAACATACTGACTAAGATGACCAAAGTACTTGGTAAAGTCAATAGCAGACCTGGTAGCGGCAAAAAGAAGTTAATAAAATAAGGGAAACTTACATAGACGATTAGGTAGATGGCTCCTATGTTGGATTGCAAGGAAATATACCGTTTTAAAACTTTTAAGGTCTCTTTCCCAGGTTGAATATAGTCAAAATATTCCCCTTGACGTTGCAGCTGTTTGGCTGTCTCTTCAGGTCCCAAGTTAATATAAGCAAACAAAATAGCTAGAAGGTAGATGGCAACGAGATAAAAGAGCAAACTAAGTGGTTTTGTGAAGTCAAATAAACTTCCAACGTTAGACGCAAATCCGTGCCCCGACAAATCTAACACTAATTGAAAGAGCATAATCACACTTGAAGCATACATAATCGGCATCCCACCAGATGGAATAAACTTGATTGGCAGGTAAGATTTTTCATAATAGCGACTACTTAGCATAATTCTGTTTAAAGGCAGGCGCACCTCTGCTCTCTCGCAGACTACTGCAATATAAGTAAGCAACAAGTAAGCACAAGCAGCAACTACTAGAACCACTCCACCCTGTATAGATTCCAGAGATTCTCCTATCAGTACCACTAAATGATTGGAAAACTGTAACAAAATTCCAGAGATGATAACGATTGTGGAACCACCTACTCCTTTACGAGTATTCAAACCTGATAACCAGATAATGATAAAACTTCCTGTCACTACTGTTGTCAAAATTGCCGCATTGTATATCCAATCATCAACCAGAAGTAAGAAACGGGCATTCCCACTATAAGCCTTGTACATAATGGTTATCCCTTGCAAAAGTGCAAAAATCAATGTTAAGATTTTTTGAAAAAAATCTGTCTTTTTGGGAGACCATGATTGGATATTCCAACTTTTGTTTAAATTGATGACCTGCCAAACGATCATCGTCGTAATCCAAGGACCTAGTCCTAAAGAAAACACAGAAATTCGAGAAACATCAATCCCAGCTAAAGAATACAAGTAAGCCAGCGGATTTTGCTCCTTAATCTGTAAAGCTTGCATATTACCATTATAGCCCGGAAGTAAGATATGCCGCCCTAATATATAAATGGCCAATACAAAGATTGTAAAAATTGCTCTTCGGGAAAAAATACTTGTTCGTTTCTGTTGCTTAAGACCGAAATGTTTCATCTGTCATCCTTTATTCTTTATATTTGGCAAGTACTGCCACCGAGTTATAGTAATGTTCACACTCTATTATAACAGCAAGACAATCCAAGAAAACAGGCTCATCCCACTGATAATCAAGATAGAATTAACTGGCTTACCATGATATTTCACCTACGAAATACAGGGGCACCTCATGAGTGTAAATCTACTTGGAGCTTCTCTTCTATCCTTGAATATTTTCATGTGAGAACACCTGTTCTTCCATTTCTTCTATTTGAACACTATCAAATGCATAAACGGATTTAGTTAATCCTTAAAATTTTTATAAGTATATTAATTTTGTCACCATGATTGACATCTAAAAAATCAGTTCCATAACAAAATCCCTAAAGGGTGAGGAATTTTACGCTTTCTCACCTGATCATGATCCTTCGAAAGTTGAATGGATTTTATCCGATTCTTCTCATTAAAAAACCATTTATAAAAATTACCAGTACCTACTATTGTAGCATATTTATCAATTATTTTCAAACACGACCTCTCTTTTTATAAGTGTGAAGAGCACTTTATGAATTTTGGACAAAATCCATTTGGAATAGTATTGACTATTCTAAGCATTTGTTTACTATTACAACTCAGGCGAAAAAGACCAGAGCGTCACTCTGGCCTTTTCCTGTTCAATTTAGCTTGTAACTAAACTTAGTCTTCTTTTTTGCGAGTAGTAGCTGCAAGTCCTGCACCTAAGCCCAAGAGAGCCAATCCTGCTGCTAAAGCTGACACCTGAGACTCACTTCCTGTATTTGGAAGGTGATCTTTTTCAGTTTGTATCGCTTTTTCTTTTTGAGATTGTGCTCCTGTTTGAGCCAGTTGGTTCGCATCTGGATTGACAGGAACTTGTGGATTTGGTCCTTCTTGTGCTACAGCAGTTCCAACTTCCACGATACGATCTTGCGCTGCTAGCTTATCAAAGGTTTCCTTTAGAGTGCGTTTCCCGTTGTCCACTTCGATAAGATGAACACGTACACCTTTTTGACCTTCTTGGATTACACGAGTCTGCCCTGCTGGAAGTTTATCGTTCTTACGTTCCTGGACTTGGAAATAAACTTCCTTTTCTTCTACTAGTAGTTCTGGTTTGTGATGAACCAAATCTCTGACACCATCAAGTGGTTGAGCCGTACCACGTTTAGTTCCAACTTCCACGATACGATCTTGCGCAACTATCTTATCAAAGGTTTCTTTCGATGTACGCTTACCATTTTCGACTTCTACTAGGTGGACACGAACACCTTTTTGACCTTCTTGAAGAACACGACTTTCACCCACATAAAGTTTGTCAGTCTTACGTTCTTGAACTTGGAAATCAATTGCCTCTTCTTCCACTAGGAGTTCTGACTTGTGATGAACCAAATCTTTGACACCATCAAGCGGTTGAGCCGTACCACGTTTAGTTCCAACGAGAAGAATCCGGTTAACAGGAGCCTGAAGCACTTCACGGAGTTTCTCTTCACGAGTTCCGTCTGGGCTAACAGATGTAAGAATACGTTCCTTACCAACTTGTCCTTCTTGTTCTACACGGCTTTCACCTACATATAAACTGGAATCTTCTTTTTCAACGGTCTGGAAGGCAAGTTCTTTTTCGACAACCTCAAGACTTGGATTTTCTTCTTGAATAGCAGGGACTGCTTTCTCAGAAACTGGTTTTTCCTTGATCAACTGGATACGGTATTCCTTAACTTGTTTTCCACTTTCTGAAACGAGGCGAACAAGAACTGGAAGGCTATCATCTCCGCTATCTACAACTGTTGAAGCTACTTGATTGCTTTCCTCGACTGAGACTTTTGGACGTTGACCTTTATAGGTGATTTGATAGTCTTGACGGT
>ERZ773051.759-NODE-759-length-20138-cov-27.074889_pt1 | contig 20138 bp, 21 predicted proteins | sample MGYA00580631_ERZ773051 | MGnify/ENA primary metagenome ERZ773051 (study PRJEB29015, sample SAMEA2738137) | human oral metagenome | biome: human oral; feature: human-associated habitat; material: saliva | place: China | collected 2204 ... | reverse complement strand
AGGGCGATCAAAGGTAGTATTGGCCATGTCGAGGTCTTTCAGATGGACGGTGTAGGAATCTCCATCATCGGAAGACCTCGACCCCCTACCCGGCCACGACGCGCCCAACTCCGCCTACAACACCTACACCCTCAAATGCGAAGAGCCCGTTTCCGGGCCTGACCTGCTCGATGGTCTATTTGCTCCCTATGGCGGATGCATAGAGCTACCTCATACTTGTGTGTTTGGGGCCGCGTGTGCGCGCTTTGCGGGAGGGGTGCCCCCTCGATAGACGTTTATACATCAATAGCTGTATAATGCTGTATGAACGTCTGTTGTAGAGGAGGTGTCTACTTTGATGCTTGACGAGCTTGTAAGTTATATCGACGCCGAGGGTGGGGTGGTGTACTCTTCGCAGTTGAAGGGTGCTGGCTTTTCTGCGGGACTTATCTCTTATGCGAGCGAAACAGGCCGTATTGATAGGATTTCACGCGGTATCTACTGCACGCCTGATGTTTTCGAAGATGACTTTCTCGTGATTGGGGCACGTTGGCGCAAGTGCATTTTTTCGCATAACAGCGCGTTGTATCTAAATGGATTATCAGACAGGCTTCCGGTAGTGCAGTCCGTGACCGTGCCTAGGGGGTATAACCCGGTCAGGCTGATTGAGGAGTTTCCAGGCAGTCAGATTCACTGGGTTCGCCCTGATATTTACGAGCTTGGCGCAACAAATATTATGACGCCGTCAGGTAATAGGGTCAGGTGCTATAACTCTGAGCGTTCGATCGCTGACCTGATTAGGCAAAGGAAGCTGGCTGGTGTTGATGCTCAACTTGTGCGTGACGCTATTGGTGGATACTTCAATAGCCGTGAGAAAGATCTTCATGAGTTGGCGCGCATGTGTGAAGCGCTCGGAGTAAGGCGTGAGTTACAGGTATACCTGGAGGTGTTGTAATTGGTAACTATTCGCAATGATGCGAGCCTTAGAGGCAAGATTCGATCTGTTGCAAAAAGAGCCGGGCTTAGACCTCAGGAGCTACTGCAAATGTATCTATTTGAACATTTGTTGCTTCGTCTTGAGAAAAGTCCCTATGCTGAGAAATTTGTTCTCAAAGGTGGACTGCTAATTGCGTCGATGATTGGTGTTTCCCTACGTACTACGATGGATATGGATACGACTGTAGTTGGCATGTCACTGGATCGCGCAAATATTGAGCGTGCGATAAAAGATATTTGTGGTGTCGATGTTGGTGATGAGATGGAGTATGTTTTTGAACGTATCGAGCCTATTCGAACCGATGATGAATATGCGAACTGGCGTGCCCATGTTCGGGTGAGATACGGAAGAATGAACGCGTCTGTAAAAGTAGACATCACAACAGGTGACTCTATAGTTCCAAAACAAATCGAATACCCATATCCGATGATGTTTGAAGATGGAGCAATCAATGTGTTGTCTTATCCTGTGGCGACGATACTGGCTGAGAAATTTGAAACCGTTGTTGTCAGGGGTGTAGCCAATACGCGTGGTAGGGATTTCTATGATATTTATGCATTCCTGAAACTTTATAACGAAGATATTGATTTTGTTCAGGTAAAGCAAGCTCTAACTGCGACGGCAATAAAACGAGGTTCCTCGTCTAGCGTTGCCGACTACAAGTATAGGTTGGAAGAGATTAGAGCTTCTGAAACTATGTTGTCTGTGTGGAGTGAGTATACGAAATTAACACCATATGCATCTGCCATATCGTTTATTGATGTTGTGAACGCGGCGATACAGCTTGGTGATTCAATATTTGCTAAATCTAGTAACACATAAAGGCATAGTGCTTGGGCTGATGGAAGCTGTGTCTAGATGAATTTGCCGGTGAGGCTGGTGGGGCAGGCTTTGATTTGAGCGGGGGAGCCGGTGGCTACCACCTGGCCACCGGCCGAACCTCCGCCAGGGCCCATATCCACCACATAATCTGCGCTGCGGATTACATCCAGATCATGTTCAATAACCACCACGGTGGCGCCTTTAGTAATCAAACTGGCAAACACTCCCATTAGGGTCTGCACATCCTTTGGGTGCAGGCCAATAGTGGGTTCATCAAACACAAACACCGAATCGCCCTGGCCCCGGCCCATCTCACTGGCAAGCTTTAACCGCTGCGCCTCGCCACCAGAAAGCCCCGGTGTCTGCTCGCCAAGTGTCAAATAGCCCAAACCCAAATCGTGCAGCACCTGCAATTTCTTGCTCACACGGCTAAGGCCCGCGCAAACAGTCAAAGCCTCATCCACACTCATAGCCATCAGGTCAGGCAGGCTGTAGGCGGCGCCGTCGTCAAAAAAGCACCTAATTTCGTGAGCCGCACGCCCATAACGAGATCCGCGACAATCGGGGCAGCAAATCTCGACGTCGGGAAGAAACTGCACGTCAAGGGAGATCTGCCCAGTGCCGTCACAAGTGTCGCAACGCAAAGAACCAGTGTTATAAGAAAACGCGCCAGCCGTAAGCCCACGGTGGCGGCCAGGTTTCGAGCCGGCCTCAGCGGCAAGTTTGGCTTCATACTGCTTGGCCGCTTCGGACCTGGCGAAATGCTTACGCAACTCATCATGCACCCCCGCATAGGTGGCCACAGTCGAGCGCACATTAATACCAATCGGGGTGGCGTCAATGAGCATAACCCGGCCAATACCCGGTGCCTCCAGGCAGCGCACATGCCCCGGCAGCGCCTGACCGGCAATTCGCGCCTGCAAAGCCGGGATAAGGCTCTCAAGCACCATGGTGGTTTTACCTGAGCCCGAAACCCCAGTCACCACTGTGAGTCGTCCCTGGGGAATATCCACCTCAAGTGGCTGCACCGTGTGGATCGCGTCCGTGACTAGACGGATACTGCCGCGCTCAAAAAGATCCGCCCGCGCCGGCTTGGGCTGGTTCTGCTGCCTCAGATACGGCCCAATAATCGACGCAGAATCATCCATGACCTGCGCAACCGTACCCTGGCAAACCACCGTGCCGCCGTCGGAACCAGCGCCAGGCCCCATCTCAATGAGGTAATCACTGTGGGTGAGCACCTGAGTATCGTGGTCAACCAAAATCACCGAGTTGCCATCCGCCAACAGATCATCCATCACCCCCGTCAAACCCTTGAGATTATGCGGGTGTAAGCCAATCGAAGGCTCATCAAGCACATACAGTACTCCCGTGGTACGGTTACGCACCGCCCGCGCTAGCTGCACGCGTTGGCGCTCACCGGTAGAAAGTGTGGACGCCGCACGATCCAACGCCAAGTAACCCAGCCCCAGGTCAAGCAAACGTTGAGCGGTGTCAAAGAAAGCCTCACAAATATTTTGGGCCATGGGACGCAGCCTCTGCGGCAGTGAGTCGGGCACCCCCTCAACCCACCCCATCAGCTCAGACAGGGTCATTTGCGAGGCCGCGTCCAGACCAATACCGCGCAACCGGGGTGCCCGGGTGGCTTCAGACATACGGGTGCCGTGACACTTAGGGCAAGTGTCCTCTTGTAAGAAACGCTCCAGGCGCTTCATACCCTTTTCATCTTTAACTTTAGAAAGCGCATTTTCGACCGTATAAATGGCGTTGTAATAGGTGAAATCCATTTCGGCCGACTGGTTAGTTTTAGGATTTACGTAAATAATGTGCTTTTTTAGCGCCGGGCCGTGGTAAACAATCTCCTGCTCCGCCTCAGTTAGCTCCTTGAATGGCACATCGGTGCGCACACCCATCTCGCGGCACACATCTTTCATCAGGGCCCACATCAGTGTGCCCCACACCACGACGGCGCCCTGGTCAATGGTCAGGTTCTGGTCCGGCACCAGCGCCGCAACATTCACGCTGCGGGTCAGGCCTGTGCCCGAGCAAGTTTGGCAGGCTCCGCGTGAGTTAAACGCCAGGTCCTCAGCGCCAGGGCCATAAAATTTTACGCCGCAGGTGGGGCAGGTAATTTCAGCCATGCGGGCGACGTCGAATGAGGGCTCAACGTAGTGCCCGTTAGGGCAGCGGTGGTGGGCTAGGCGCGAAAACATCAGTCGCAGACTGTTGGCTAGCTCAGTCATGGTTCCGAAAGTACTGCGGATTCCGGGCACGCCCGGCCTTTGTCGTAGCGCCAACGACGCCGGCACGTAACGCACTTCGCTCACGTCAGAGCGTTGGGCTTGGCTCATACGCCGGCGTGTGTAGGTGGACAGTGACTCCAGGTAGCGGCGCGAGCCTTCCGCATAGAGAACCCCCAGGGCCAGGGAGGATTTACCTGAGCCAGATACGCCAGCAATACCAACGATTTTATTTAGCGGAACATCAACGTCTAGGTTCTTCAGATTGTGCACGCGCGCCCCGCGCACCTCAATGGTCTGGGGTTTTTGGGTGCGGGCGGCATGCTGCGGGGCGGCACGCTGCGGGGCGGCACGCTGCGAGGTAATTGGCGACGGCGCCGCCTGGGACTCTTCGAAAGCGCGCATTTTTCCTCCAAGCAGGCGCGACGCCACCAGGGTTGTAACCAGCTGCGGCCTGCGAGAGAAATTATCCCACACAGGCCGCAGCTTTTAGCGTGCAGTCGGCGTCGTGCTTTTGCTGGCTTCTAAGTGAGCTGGGTAGGGGCGTGGGGTGGGAACTCTAGATGTTTGTCCTTTTTACCCTTTTAAGCCTGCCCTAGAGGGGCAGGTAAAGGCACGATGGCGGGGCGCAAAGCTGCAGCTAGACGCTGGTTGCTGCCAGTGGCCTGACTGTAGAAACGCGCTGCCACGAATTCCTTGCAGGCGGGGGTGCCTGGTCTGTTATTGGTGGGTGTGCCTGGTTTATTGCAAGCGGGGGCTGCCGGTTCATTGCAGGCGGGGGTGCTCGTCGCAAAAAGCGCAGGATCAAGCTTCCAACCGGCTTGCTCAGACAGCTGGGAGAAAAACACAAACTGCGTGCGTGTATTACCCTCGCGGAAACTGTGGATCACATTCAACTCGCCCCAAATCTCAGCCAGCTCTGTCACGAAAGTTTCATGATCCAAGCCGCGCAACAAATCCATTTTGCTGAGCCTGCGGTATTGCTCATTGGCTGCCTGCCCTAAGGCTGGGCCTGCTGGATAGTACTGGTAAGACATTTGTGGCGCAGTCGGATCTCCTAGCGGGTAATGGACAATGTCTGGGCCAGACTTGACCATGAACGTGCCCAGGGGAGCAACCCGCTCCTGGCCTGCCCACTCATAGATATCTTGGAAAATATGGTGGTGAATTGCCTTCATGTGGGCGTAATCGAAGTTGCCTTTGATCGGCGTTTGCGCCAGTTCCAAAATTCTGGAGCTAGCGTAGCCCTCTTCCAGAAAGCGTAGCTTGACAGCGTCAGGTTCCCCATATGGGTTGCCAGGAGTGGTGAATTTATTGCGTAACACCGAGGTGCCAGGGATGAAGTAATCCTCCCAGGTGCGAAAAACTTTGCGTGCCATCAGCCTTGCACGTGCTTTCTGATTGCTGCGCGTGCCTGTTCGCCGGTTAGGTTGCCACATGCCTGCTGTTCCAAAATGTTGCACAGCGCCAGGTCGGTGACTTCGTGGCCTGCCAGGGCCAAAGCCGCCTTGGCAAATGCGAGCTTTTCTGCGGGGGTGCGGTTTCGGGCTTGCGTTTCTGCGTTATCTGCGCCGACGGCGTCGCTGCGGCTTGTGGCAGCATCGCTACGTGCGGCGACGGCGTCGCTGCAGCCAGGGCGGTCAGTGCTGCGGCTTGTCATGGGCGGCCTCGTTTCTTCTGAAAGCTCATTTTACGGGGTGAACTGCGCCGTCGTGAGCAAAAGCAGGCATAGACTTACGCTAGTTATAAACGTAAGGAAGGGAAGATGGACGCTCAGGACGTGCCGAAAGTACATGACCCCAGTTTCCGTGGGGATATGATTATCCGCTTCCTACCTGACAGTGACCAGGTGCTAGCCCGCATGGACCGCTCTACCGTGCAGGTGTTTACGAATCTGGCGGACTACCTGCAGCTCTACGGGCCGTACGTGGATCGTGTGGGCTACCCGGACGGCAAATACCTGTGGCACCGGCCCGTCGGGGAGCGGCCCACCTACTTTGAGTATCGCTCACTGGATATATTCGCTCTCAACGACCCCTACTACAGCTACGAAATTAAGCAGCTGCCGCAGGGATGCTCGATCCGCACCGGTATTAACGTGCCCTACTTTGATCTACCCGGCGGTGCGCGCCAGGTGCAGTTTCTGGCCGAAGACATTGTGTTGACCGCTATTGAATGCCTTAAGCTGGGGATTTTGACTGGGAGGTCAGAATAATGTGGTGGCAAGTTGCTGAGCTGTTTCACTTTGCAGAGACAGCAGGGGCGCAGATTCGGCTCCGTGACGCCGACGCGCTATCACTAACCTGGGATTGTGGGCGCAGTTGGCAGCACGTGTGGAACACCAGCGGTGAACACGCCCAAGCTTTTTACGGCGAAAGCGAGTACGCCGAAACTCGCGTTCCCACCATGATCAGCGATTACAGCGAACTCATGCTTAACTGGGCAGTGCTGCGCATTGGCCACAAAGCGCGCTTTTACAAGGGTTGGGAGGCGATCCGGGTGCCTGCAAGCGCCCAAAGCGTGGATCCGCGCTGGGGCTTTGAGCAGCTCACGTTGATCACCGGGCGCCTGACCAGAGACGACAAACCCGTACCAATGCAGCTGCGTACCATCTTCCCTGACCACTACGAGCTCAACCAGTTCTCGCATGTGGCCGGCCTGAGATTCAAAGATCTGCTGGCGGCCTTCAAAGACCCAGCCGGCGGCATATTGGCCAACTGGGTAGAGCCGGCGCCAAGCTCTGAGCGCCCGCAGGGTGCTGAGAAATCAGAAAGCTCCAAATAGGTTGGCTGTGAGGCCAGCTAGTGATACTAAGGCCTGCCTGAAATGACGATAAGTTCAACTTAGAGTGATGGTAAGGCCGGCTTGCACTGGCGCTAAGGCCAGCTCAAAAGCGCTAGAAAATTTTTAAATATTGCGGCGGGCGCAAGCCTGCCGCGCTTGATAGGTATGTAAGGAAACGTTATGGGTAAATGGTTTGATCAGGCCGCAGAGATTGAGCGCTTACGCAATGAAAACCGCCGGTTAAAAGCGCAGGTCAGGAGCCTGGAGTTGCGTCTAGGGGTCAGTTACGGCCAGATGGGAACCAGTGATTACGGCCAGACGGGCGTCAGTGAGTACGGCCAGTCGGGCACCTATGGTGACGCTAGTGAGTACGCTTCGGGTACCTACGGGGCCGGCGACGGCGTCGTCGGGGCTGGGGGTGCAGATTACGAGGCCGCCGCCTGGCTGGAACTAACCCCCGAAGAACTCCACCTAGTGCGGATGGGCAAAAAAATCAACGCCATCAAAATTTACCGAGACCGCACCGGGGTTAGCTTAGCTGACGCCAAAGCCGCCATCGACGCGGTTGGTTAGGAGGAACCATGCTGCTCATGGGCCATCATGAGGACGACGGCTGGCTGCTGTCTACCTTCAACCTGACTTTCCGGGCCTCATGGGAAATGATGCTACAAGGGGTTTATGAAGCCTGGCATTACTTCGCTAATGTTGAAATCCTGGTTGACCGTAAGCCGATTGAAATTAAAACCCCTGAAGACATTCTGAAGATCCCTGAAAACTGGAATATTACAATTCGTGGATTGCTAATGGTGGCTAGGACTAATGTAGAAATTATTTTCTACACCCAAGTCCACTTCATTAACGTCCGTGTTGAGTGCAACAATGAAGAACTAAAAAACCTGGACTACGAGAACTACAACAAATTCATTGGCAAATTCATTGACAATATGGAAATCGCCATGAATATGCCCGAGGAACAACTCAAAGCTGGCAGGTAGGCGGCGTTGCGGTGTGGGCTTGTGTGTTGCGGTACAGGATTGTCGCGTTACAGCGCAGGCCTTGTGTGCTGCGACCTTAGCTTGCTGTGCTGCAGCGCGAGCTGCGCCGCATAGTAGCTGGTCAGAAGCCTGTGGGCTTAGCCAAGAGCGGATGGAGAACTGCAATGATTTTAATTGGTGAAAAAGAAGAAAAGGGCTGGGTTCACGCCAACTACCGGCTCACCCGCCCGGTTTCGTGGCAGCAGCTATTAAAAGCGGTGCACGGGGTTTATGGCTATTTCAAAAAAACCGAGATCCTAGTGGATGGGTTACCAATCCAGATTGGTCAGCCGGAAGAAATATTACAGATCCCTGAGGCTAAAGCTATTTCTATTCGGGGCGTGCTAACAATTATTGACGTGCCCGTGGTGGTAACCTTCTACAACCAGGACGACTACGTAAATGTTATGGTTGCCTGCGCAAACGAAGAATTCCAAAACACTAACTACGAAAAGTTCAACAAATCAATGAGTCAAATCATGGATAGCCTTGAACTAATGATGTACATACCCACAGCTAACCAGAACTGATAGGGGCGGGCCAGCGCCAATAGGCGGGCCTGCATTTGCGGGCCCGCGCTGAGACGCTCAGTTTTTTTGTGGCGCTGCGGCTCTAAGGCCTAGAATCCCAAAAGCCTGCGGTAAATTTGCAAATCTTCGTCACCAAAGACGTTGAAGACAACATCCATCTGCGCCTGGGTTGCCTCCAACCAACGCTGCACAGTGTCAACCGCAACCTTTGCCGCAGGCTCCTTGGGGTAGCCAAACACGCCGGTGCTGATACAGCAAAAAGCCAGCGACTTCAAACCGTTTTCCTGCGCCATATCTAGACACTGTAAATAGCTGCTCATCAGCTTATATTTCCCAATGTCTGGCAGTGCCGGGTTATAGATCGGCCCAACCGTGTGAAGCACATGCTTAGCCGGTAAGTTATAGCCGCCAGTGATTTTGGCGTGCCCAGTGGGTTCCTCATGACCCTGAGCCTGCATCAGCTGCGCGCATTCAAGACGCAACTGCACGCCAGAAAAAGTATGGATAGCGTTGTCAATACAAAAATGTCCCGGCTGCCAGCACCCCAGCATCTGACTGTTGGCAGCATTAACAATGCCGTCAACTTTCAGGCGGGTAATGTCACCCTGCCACAGACGAATCCGAGGATTAAGCGGGCTGACGGCGGCGTCGTCGAGACTAGAAATACCGCCTTCCGCCAGCAAACCAGACAGCAACTCGTCCTGCTTTTCCAGCCAAAAAGGAGAGATAGGCGCAGGCTCTCGGGTGTTAACCAAGGCGCGGAAATGCTGCCACAGCTCATCAAATCCCTGCACCGGGGGGAAAGCAAAATTACGCTCTGCACACAGCTGCGCCACCAGCTCAGATAACAGCGCCTCCTTTTTACTTTCCAGCATTACCTGCCTCCTTCTAATGGTTCGAATATTGGTTACTTGCTGTTAACGACGACGCCGCTCAAGCTGGGGGTGACCCCGGGCGCCGTCGTGCTTACTTGCTGGGGCTAGACGCCGTCGCCGTCGGGGCTGACAGGCGGAAAGTAGAGATCCGGGGAGGCTTGTGGGCCGGTGAACAGGTCATCTGCGATCTTGCTGATCGTGTCACGCAGCTCCAAATGTTCCAGATAACGCTGCGGAATCCCAGCCAGGCCTAGGTGTGCGCCGACGATATTGCCAGCAATAGCCCCCGTGGAATCGCTGTCTCCACCATGGTTGACCGCCGAGGTGATGGCCCCTGCAAAATCATCCTCGTGGCGCAGCGAGCACAACAAACCAATGGCCAGGGCCTCCTCAGCCACCCAGCCCTCGCCCAGGGCGTGAATCGCCTCCAAATCAGGCATGTCACTGTCCGCCAGGCGCAGCGTGTAACGCAGCAGCTCCTGCAACTGGCCAAGATAATGCGCGTTGGGGAAAGCTTCAGGCAAAGTGTTCAACGCCTGTGTGGCAGCCTCTCGCACTGAACTAGCCTCGTCGCGGGCCAGGAGGCTGACAATATGGGCAAACACCCCGGCCGGCATCCAACCCAGCTCATGACAGTGGGTTAGCTCAGCTAATTGCGCGCCTAGGCGCTGCAGCTCGACGCCGGAAAAGCCCGGGCAAGTGTTGATTAGCCCCACCGGCGCCATGCGCATAATCCCGCCGCAACCCTTGGAATTATTTACGGCTTTGGCGCCGTTAGCCATGGCCTCGCAAGCATTCATGCAGGTTACGCCCGGTGCGCGCGAGGCAAAAAGCTCAGGCAGGCTGGAAATCCAGGCTTTGGGTTCAGCTAGAGGGTAGGGGCTGACCTGCGTATACATCCACTCCACATAGAACTGGGTCATTTGGGCTGGGGCGTAAGCGGCAAGCGCAGCGGGGGATGGCAGGGTAGGGGACGCCAGGGCAGGGGCATCGCTAGAGGTAGGGGCTCCGCTGGAGGCCTGGGCGCTGCCAGAGTCTTGGGTGCCGCCAGAGGCCTGGGTGCCGTCAGAGGCTTGGGCTGAGAGCGCAGCCAGCGAGCACAGCAGACTGTTGGCGGTGTACAAAGTCATCTGCGTGTCGTCAGAAAACGGCGCCAAGCCGCGCTCATCTAGCTGGTAGTCGCGAATACCGCGCGAACCGTAACGCGCAGCAATCGCCTCCTCGCGGTCAAACTCAATCGCATAACCCAGCGCGTCACCAGCAGCCCCGCCCAGCAGACAGCCACGATACTTGTCGATGTTTCCCATTTGCGTGTTCCTTTTCAAATGTTCTGGTTGCCGGGCGTTGGCTGGTTAGCGGGTGTTGGCTGGTTGGCGATTTTATCCTGGCGGCGGCCGACTACCAGCCGCGCAAAATAGCTTCCAAGCCGCGCTCAAACTGGGCGCTGAAATCCCATTTTCCGGCCAAAACTTCGCCGATCAGCGGTTGCAAGGCGGCTGCGTCAGCCGGGTCAAGCATGGCGCTGACAGCCATGAGGTCTTCTGTGCCAGCGACGACGGCGTCGTCGGCCCCTTCAGAGGGGGCGGCTGGGGCGGCGCTGCCGGGCTTGGCGGCGTCATCGTCGCTTGTTCCAGCAGGCGGCACTACCTCGGCGGCAACGAAACCGGTGGTGTACACCGAAACTGACGTGATCAGCGCCAACGTGTCCGTAGTGGGCGTAAAACCGCTGCGGGCCAGCGAAGCAAGCACTCCGGCCAGCAGGGAAAGCTGCTCAGGCGTGGAAATCGGGTGGGTCATCAGCAAAATGACCGTGTTGGGGTGATCCTGCAAAGTGGCGCGCAGGCAGTTCGCATACTGGCGAATATATTCCTGCGCCTGCAAGGCCTGGTCAGGGGCCGTTTGTGGGGTGGTAATCGGGATTGAGCCAGGCTCGGTATCAGGGCTTGGATCTGGTCTGGCAGGGGCTGACGCGGCAGGGGCGCCCGGTATGGCAGGGGCTGACACAGCAGAGGCGGCCGGTGTAGCAGAGGCGCCTGGTGCGGCGTCGTCGTGAACGCCGTCGCCCCCTTGAACCAGAGCCAAAAAACGATCGTAAGTTAGCCGCCAAAGCTGCTCGCAAATACCCTCCAGCAGGGCCGCCTTATCAGGAAAATGGCGATAAAACGCGGCCTGCGAAACCCCCAAGCGCTTGCCCAGGCTCCGCAGCGACAGAGCAGAAAGTCCGGCGTCGTCAACCAACTCCAGCGCGGCTGACAAAATAATGTCGCGTGTAAGCGCACGAGATTTTGACGACGCCATAGACTCTCCGCTCAGCTGTGGTTACTCCTGCCTATAACGAAACTGTACCAAGGCGAGGGCCGCGATCGCCGCGAAAAATCCCCACAAAACCGCCAAGCTGGGCCAAATATCGGCAAAACCTTGCCCATCCAAACTCACCTTGTGGATCGCGTCGATCGCCCAATAAGCAGGCGAAACGCGTGCGGCATCCTGAGCCCAATCAGGAAAAGATGAAACCGTGCAAAACGCCCCGCCAATACCGGCCGCCAGCATCCCCACAATGTTAGACAGTGACAAGGCCGTGTCTCGGCTGTGTGTCCACAGCGCAATGGCCACGCCCAACGCCGCCAATACCGCCGAAAAACTGAGCAAAGTTGCCACCAACGCCAGCAGCGAACCCTTGGGATCAAAGCCGAAAATAATTGCTCCCAGGGACAAAACCACCAGTATCTGCGCACTTTGAATTATGTAAGCCACCAGCGCTTTGCCCGTCAGCACCGTGGGGCGCGACAGCGGCGAGGCCTCCAGGCGCTGCCAGGTGCCCCAACTGCGCTCATTAAAAAACGAGTCAATAATGTTTTGCACAGCTAGGAACGAAAACAGCACCGCGATTGATGGCACTGCCTGCTCGGCCCCGGAAACGCCCCGGTAGCCGTCGGTTAACAGCATCGCCTTAAAAGCAGGCATCATGAACGGGATCAGCACCAGCGGAATCACCGTCAAAACCAGCGTAGGCGCCGGGTCGCGCAGCTGCAGGCGCAGGTTCAGGCCCGCAACGGCGCTTAGTTGTTTGAGTTGCTTAAGCGGCTTCATTTTCACTCTCCTTGGGGCTGTTTTCCTGCGGGGCCGGAACGGTTTCTGGGGCCTCGGGGGCGAGACCCTCGGCGTCGCTCTCCTTGAGGACCTGCAGGTAGGCGCTGTGCAGATCGGCTTGAGGTACGTGCACCTGCACGGGAACCTGACCGTAGGTGGCCACGATCTGCTCCAGCGAGCCCTGGGCTACCAGGCGGCCCTGGTTTAAAACGGCGACGTCGGCCCCCAGCTCCTCAAATTCGGCCAGGTAGTGGGAGGTGTAGACGACGGCGGCGCCCTCTGCCGCTAAGTGCCTGACAGTGTCTAGAATCTGACTGCGTGCTTCCACGTCAGCGCCAACGGTTGGCTCATCCATGAAAATCAGTTTTGGGCGATGCATGATAGCCATGCCCGCGTGCAGGCGACGCTGCTGGCCGCCTGACAGGTGCTTGGCGCTTTGATTGGCTTTTCCTGTCAGGCCCAGCATTTCCATAACTTCTTCGCTGCGTGCCTTGGCGGCGCGGTGGCCCAGCCCGTGCAGGCGGCCGAAATAGCCAAGATTTTGCGCGACGGTTAGATCCGGGTAAATGCCCAGTTCTTGCGGGGCGTAGCCGATTAGTTCGCCAACATTGTTTTGGGTGGGGTCGACGCCGCAGATGGCCACGCTTCCCGAATCGGCGCGCCGCAGTGAGCATGCGATGGTGATAAAGGTTGATTTTCCAGCGCCGTTGCGGCCCAGTAGACCCAAGATTTGGCCTGGCTCTACGCGCAGGCTGACCCCACGCAAGACCTGGTTGGATCCGTAAGTTTTGTGAATGTCGCGAGCCAGTAAGGCTGGCGGTGTGGTGTTCACTGTTTCCTCCAGTTGGTTAACACTGTTAACTTTGGCGCCGGGAAGTAGGTTAACAGTGTTAACTTAGGGGCGCAAGAGGGTTTTACAGAACAAAACTTAGGGGCCTTGCGCAAGCAAAAGCCCTGGTTTGGCCTCCCAGTGGAAGGCCAAACCAGGGCCGGTTTGTGTTGTTTTACGCTAGAGACTAGTCCGCGTATTCATGCCAGATTTGGCGCATGGGTACGCCCTTATCGAAGGTGCGGGTAGAGCCATCTTGGAAAGTGACCTCAACCTTTTCGCCCTCGTCGTCGTCGTTGTCGTCGTCAGGGCCGCAAACCCAATCCACCCACTCAATCGCGGGGGACAGGGCACCGTCGTCGCCAACAATGCGGTAGCCCTCGCCCAAAAATTCAGACATGACGGCTTCGATCTTGTCAGCTTGCATGGCTGCTCCTTGCTGGTTTCACTAGTTTTCGCGGGTGTATCGCTGGGATGTGCAGGTGGGGGCGACGCCGGCAACGCTAAGCCTGAGCAACGCTGCGCCCGGGCGACGTCGCCAATGCGGCACCCAGAGACGACACTGGCACCGGGGCGGGCGCCGTCGTCCTTAATAACCACAGTGTATCGGGACGTAGCCAAGCTGGCGGACTTAGACCTATTTACTCCCCGCTGTGCCGGCCAAGAAATCTTCAACCTCTGCTGTGAACTTCTTAGGGTTTTGGAAAAGTGAGCCGTGACCTGCGTGCGGGTAAATCACCAGACGACCTTATCTGCATACTCTGCCTTGCGTGAAGCCAAACGTCCAAGTACCGCCTTGGCTGCAGCCTCGTGTGCGAATAATCTGAGCCGTGCGCTTGCCCTCCTGCTCCAAGGTGGGTGCCACCTCGCCGTCACTGGCGCCCACTCCTGGCAAATCCAGCAAAATTAGGTGATGGCTCTGTGCAAGCTGATCCACCAGCAGCGGGTCCCAATTATCGAGGTTAGCTGCCAGATGAACCAGCATCACCAAAGGCCGTGACGAAGTACCCGCAGAAAGCTCTCGATAAGCGACATTGACGCCGTCGACACTAATAAACGAGGTGGGAGTGTTCAGATAATTCACTTGGCATCCCCAATGCGGACAATGGTCTTGCCCTGCGAGCCGCCGGCGCGGACCTTAGCTAGGGCCTCATTAATTTGATCCAGGCTGAAGATAGAGTCGATAGACGTTGTCAGGGGGCGCTCCGCTGGGAACAAGCAGTCAATGTGCTCCAGCTGTTCGCCGTCCTCATGCACAAAAATAAAATCGTAGGTCTGGTGCTTACGGGCAGCCATAGAGTCATACTTGCGACCGGCAATGGCTAGAAGAATACGCTTGTACCAGGGCATTGCCATGCGGCGGGCGAAGCGGCCGTTAGGCAAGCCGCGCAAGGAAACCAGGTGACCGCCCTCCTTGAGGACCTTGAACTCGTTGGGTAGCTCGCGGTCACCCAAAGTGTCCAACACCAGGTCAACGTCTGCTAGTACGTCCGCGTAATTCTGCTTCTTGTAATCAATGAAAATGTCGGCACCCAGAGCGCGTACACGTTCTTCATTTTCACCGTTACCGTTTGTGGCTACCTTCAGCCCGAGACTTTTAGCTACCGGAATAGCCATTGCTCCCAGCGAGCCGGTGCCGCCGGAAATGAAAATTGTTTGCCCTGCCTTGGCTTCCATCAGTTCTAAAGCCTGCATGGCGGTAAGTGCAGTCAGGGGAACGGTTGCAGCTTCCTCCAAAGACAGGTAGCCGGGCACGTGAGCTAGGGCTCCAGCATCCACAGCTGCGTACTCCGCAAAAGCGCCAATCTTGGTTAACGGCATGCGGCCATAGACACGGTCTCCAGGAGTAAAGCGGCGCACGTTAGTGCCCGTTTTCTCAACGATTCCAGAGAATTCATTACCCATAACCAAAGGCAGGGCGTAGGGGGTGATCATTTTGACCTCGCCACGCATGATCATGTTGTCCAGCGGGTTGACGGCGGCCGTGTGGATCTTGACTAGCACTTCGTTAGCGCCTGGGGTGGGGGTGGGGATGTTGCGAATTTCGAGGTCAGTGGCGTTTTTGTCGTAACGGGTGAGGATGGCGGCCTTCATGGTGGCTCCTTCAGTTGTTGGGGGTGGGGGAGAGTTGTGAACGCATCACGTTGATGCAGTCAGCCAGGCTGGTTGCTGCAAGTTCATGGTCTAGGGCTTCTTGCTGGCGCGCGAAGACTTGCTGCAGGGTTGGGTTGATATGTGCGCCGACGTCGCATTGGTCGTTTGGGTTTTGGTGGATGTCGAAAAGTTGGATTTGATCTGTGTCAGTGACGGCGCAGTATATGTCACGCAGGGAGATTTTCTGCGCGGGCATGGTGAGTGTGAATCCTCCTGCTGCCCGGCTGGACTCGATGAATCCTGCTTTTGCTAGGCGTGACGTCAGTTTGCGGATGTAGCTGGCGTTGGTGCCGACACTGTGAGCAATTGTGTTTGAGTTGATGGGGGTTTCTGATTCAGAAATGAGAATCAATGTGTGGATTGCTGATGAGAATCGAGTATCCATCGCCTTACTCCGTGTCTGTATCTGATACAGATACACTAACAATGTGTTTTGAAGCTGTCAACCAAAATAGGACTAGGCTGGAAATATGACCCCCGAGATTACCGACCCTCAGTTCCAAGCAATCGCCAAAGCCATTGCGGCAGACCCAGCCAACGCCGACTACACCAAGCGCGGGGTGGAGCCGCTGTTCTACGCCGGGCCCCAATGCAAAATCATGATCGTGGGGCAGGCGCCCGGACGCGTCGCAGAAGAAAGCGGCATCGTCTGGAATGACCGCAGCGGTGACCGCCTGCGCGAATGGATGGGTATTGACCGCGAAACTTTCTACAACTCGGGCAAACTGGCCATTGTCCCCATGGATTTCTACTTCCCTGGCACCGGCAAAAGCGGGGACCTGCCGCCGCGCAAAGAATTCGCTGAAAAATGGCACCCGCGCCTGCTGGAGCTCATGCCTGACCTGGAGCTAACCATCCTGGTGGGAAGCTATGCCACCAAGCGTTACCTGCACCTGAAGTCTTCCACCTCGCTGACCCAGGTGGTGCGCAACTATCGCGACTATCTGCCCACGTACTTCCCGCTGGTGCACCCCTCGCCGCGCAACCAGATTTGGATGAAGAAAAACCCCTGGTTCGACGAAGAAGTATTGCCCCAGCTCAAGGCGCGCGTGGGGGAGTTGCTTTAGAGGGGCTTAGCGAGGCGGGCGCTTGGCGAGGGGGAGTGGGGTGGTTGCGGCAAGTGACGTTAAAGCGAGACTGGCTGACGACGTCGTGCTGGGTGAAACAACCCAAACGTAAGCTGCTGGTGGGTGGCGGGCTGATTGGCTTAAATACTAGGAAAAGTGACCGTTAGGTGAAACGAAAAAGTTGAATTCGTTTCATGCAAGATGTATAATTTTTGCATCTTGTTAGAAACGTTGGAGGTGGCAATGCTGCGGGTCCTTCACCTGGAAAACTGGAAATCGTTCCATGAGCCAGTTGATTTCACGATGATCGCCGGCAAGGAAAGCCGTCACAGCGAGACTCTTTTCCGTGACGGTAAAGCGCGGATTTTGCCTACCGCTGCCATCTATGGAGCTAATGCTGCTGGTAAATCTGCTCTGCTTGATGCAGCGCAGCAGCTCAAGACGTTAGTGTTTGAGCCTCGTGCGCGAGGTTGGCGTATTCCCTATGAGCCCCACAAGCTTTATGGTGTGGGGGAGCCTACCGTGCTCGGCGTCGAGATTGTTCTTAATGTTCCTGATTCAACCTCTAAAAGGGATGCAATTGTCTATTATGAAGTGTCCTACACTGCCGAGAAGGTTGTAGCGGAATCGCTTTATCGCTTGCGCTCTGTTGATGAGGAGGCAGTCTTTACTCGCGATGAACAGGGCGTGGAGCTGTACGGGGATCTTGAAGACAATGAGTTTGTAAAAGCTCTGGCATTAACTGTCCAGACAAACCGGCTGCTGCTGGAAACACTAGCTAATAGCGAGCAGAAAAACATTGGGCTTATCGCTGGAGTCATTGAATGGTTTAATTCTCTGAACGTGATCCGTCGAGGCACGTCATTTGTAATGATGTCGCAAGGGATTGCGAAATATGACACCTTTCGTCAGCAGATGGTCTCTGGATTATCGACGGCGGACACAGGTATTTGCGATGTTTTGTTCGATCCCGTTGAGCGTGAGAAAGTGCCGATGCCTGATGAGATGCTGTCGCACTTTGAGTCTCAGCTTGGTGATGATAAAGAAGCCTTCTTGGCCAATAACATTAGCGAGGGGGCGGTTTTCCGTATGCGGCTTAAGGAAAACGGGGAAGTGTCCTACGAACGGCTTGTAACCAAGCATAAAGACGGCGACGAACAGTTTAAGTTACCTCTTGATCAGGAGTCAGACGGTACTATCCGCTACCTAAATCTGCTTCCTATCCTTTACCGGGCAGGGCAGCAAAATAACCGTGGAGTGTACCTAATTGATGAGTTGGAAGATTCTCTGCATCCAAAACTTACGGAAGAGCTATTACGACGTTTCTTGAATTCAACAGGAAACGATCAGCGTCGGCAACTGATATTCACTACTCATGAAGTTCACCTGCTTCACTGTGACATGCTACGCAGGGATGAGATTTGGCTTGTTGAAAAGCATGGCCACAACTCTGAGCTTGTTCGCCTGACAGATTTCTCTGCTGAAGGCGTTCGAGACGGAATGGATCTGCAAAAGGCTTATATGTCTGGCCGCCTTGGCGGCGTCCCGCGTCTCTAAGGGCTCATCGAGGCAACTGATAGAGCGGTAAGCTGTGCACGTCAAAGACGCTCAAGTCTGGACATCGGCGCGGATGCCTGGAATTCGCCCAAATGGACAGATTTACCAGAACTAATCGATTGGCTCGACGAGCTGGATCCTAAAGAGAAAAAACGCTGATATGGATGATTTGCGTATTATGCCCGGACCGGGCTGCCCGCATGGGTTGGTTGTTCCCGCTGGCGAGCTAGTGGAGCGTTTCTCTCACGCTTCAGGCCCTGGTGGTCAGGGAGTCAACACCGCAGATTCGCGTGTACAGCTCAGCCTTGACCTGGCCACAACCACTGCCTTAGACGATGTCCAGCGCCAGCGAGCCCTGACTCACCTGGGAGAACGCCTCAACGGCAGCGTACTAACCGTTGCTGCCGCCGAACACCGCTCCCAGCGCCGCAATCGCGTGGCCGCGCGCGAAAGACTAGCCGCAGTTTTGCGTGCCTCACTAGCCCCGCCACGACTGCGCCGTCCTACAAAGCCCAGTCGCGCAGCTAAAATGCGCCGCCTGGCAGACAAAAAGAAACGTTCCGAGCTCAAAGCGGGGCGCCGTCGTCCTGGCATGGAGTAAGCAGACTAGGCGAACAAGGCAGAGCGCCCCTAACGGGCCTGGATTCATCTCCTGATCCCAGCATTACAATAAAGAACACCCCTACAGCGTGCTGGGCTGGCTCGCACCCAACCAATACGCACGCCAAAGGGCACAACAACCAGAAAAGAGTCGCTGATGCCAGCAAAACCCCAAATCATCGCCGACCCCCAGACTAACCGTGGGACCGCCTTCACTGTCGAAGAGCGCAAGCGCTTCGGGCTGATAGGTCGTCTTCCTGCAGCTGTCGAAACGCTCGAACAACAGGCCGCACGCGCCTACAAGCAGGTGTGTCGACTCGACGACGACCTCGACAAGTACATCTACCTCGAACAGTTGCACGACCGCAATGAGACGCTGTACTACAAGGTCATCATCGACCACATCGCCGAACTCCTACCCGTCATCTACGATCCGACGATCGGCGAGGCCATCAAGAAGTGGTCCGCAGACTACCGCCGCTCGCGCGCCATCTACCTGTCCGTCGATCGAGTCGAGGATGTGCGGCCCACGTTTGAGGGCCTCGGCCTCGGCCCCGATGACGTCGATCTCCTGGTCGTCTCCGACGCCGAACAGATCCTCGGCATCGGCGACTGGGGTGTGAACGGCACCGACATCTCCGTCGGCAAGCTCGCCGTCTACACAGCCGCAGCCGGTATTGACCCCTCGCGCGTCATCGCGGTCAACCTCGACGTCGGCACCGACAACGAGGAACTGCTCAACGACCCCGATTACCTCGGCAACCGCCATGGTCGTGTGCGCGGAGAACGCTACGACGCCCTCGTCAATGAGTACTTGAGCGTCGCATCCGAGCTGTACCCGCGCGCACTCCTGCATTTCGAAGACTTCGGCGCTTCGAACGCGCGCCGCATCCTCGTCAACAACCGGGATAAGTACCGCATCTTCAACGACGACATGCAGGGCACCGGAGCGATCGTCATCTCCGCTGTCATTGCGGGCATGAAGACCAACGGCACGACCTTCGCGGACCAGCGCCTCCTTGTTTACGGCGCGGGCACCGCGGGAACCGGCATGGCCGATCAGATTCATGCGGGCATGGTGCGCGCTGGACTGACGCCCGAGCAGGCCAAGGACCGCATCTGGCTGATCGACCGCGCCGGACTGGTGACAGATGACATGGAGGGGCTGCCCGATTACCAGGCGGCCTACGCGCGCAGCGCCTCGGAGGTCGCCGACTGGGAGCGCAAGGACGGCGCGATCGGCCTGCTGGAGACCGTTCGCCGCGTCCGCCCGACGATCCTGATCGGAACGTCGACGGATCACGGTGCCTTCACGCAGGATGTCATCGAGTCTTTGAGCGAGGGGTGCGAGCGGCCCATCGTCCTGCCCCTGTCGAATCCGACGGAGAAGATTGAGGCTATGCCGCAGGACATCATCGCCTGGTCCAAGGGGCAGGCACTGGTGGCCACGGGCATTCCGATCCTTCCCTTCGACTATGAGGGGACGACCTTCCACATTGGGCAGGGCAACAACTCGTTGCTGTATCCGGGCCTGGGGCTTGGAACGATCGTGTCCGGTGCCCCTCGCGTGACCGATGCGA
>ERZ773051.758-NODE-758-length-20153-cov-19.175241_pt1 | contig 20153 bp, 19 predicted proteins | sample MGYA00580631_ERZ773051 | MGnify/ENA primary metagenome ERZ773051 (study PRJEB29015, sample SAMEA2738137) | human oral metagenome | biome: human oral; feature: human-associated habitat; material: saliva | place: China | collected 2204 ... | reverse complement strand
ATACGTTCCATCACATTGATATCTAAGATGTATTTTACAAAAAATACTTAAAAGATCCGTTCACAGCCTAAGCCTTATGACGACTCCATTAGTATTCTTTAGCTACAAATGTACAAAAAGAAAATAACAAACTGCCATTCATGGTAAGAAGATTTCGTAAAAACAATTATTAGAAGAGATTTATTCTACTTTTTCCAATACTCGAATACAATATAATTACAAATATTGAGTTTTATTAAATATAAGATTATAAACAATATGTCGACATACACTTTAATCAGCTTCTTTGCTTTTGCCATGAGTGCAACCTGTGGTTTCGTTATGATACCACAGATTCTCTCGTTTTGTAAAAAGCGGAAGTTATATGACACACCAGATGCCAGAAAAATACACAAGAATGCTATTCCACGCTTAGGGGGCGTCTCTTTCATGCCGAGTATGCTGGTGGCTACACTCGTGGCCCTGCTGACGTGGGTCTATACGAGTACAGGGAGTAAGATTGGGATTAGCCCGTGGAGCGTCTTCTTTGGCGTGGGTATCACCGTTATCTATATAACAGGCGTACTCGATGACATCTTTGGCGTGAAGGCTAAGCTGAAACTTCTTGTACAGATAGCAGTTGCCAGTCTGTTGCCGATGTCCTATCTTTACATCAATAACCTATATGGTTTCTTGGGCATCTATGAGATACCAACGTTCGTGGGGATGGTGATCACCGTTGGAGTTCTGGTCTTTATCATGAATGCTATCAATCTGATTGATGGCATCGACGGCCTCTCTGCCAGCTTGACGCTCATTGCCTTGTCGGGTCTTTTCTATGTTTTCCATCGCGAACATATATGGGTTTACTGCATCCTCATCGCTGGCTTGATGGGAGTCTTGGTGCCTTTCCTTTATCATAACATCTGGGGAAAGCAGGAGAAGAACCAAAAGATATTCATGGGCGACTCTGGTAGCTTGACGCTTGGCTATATCCTTGGCGTACTACTGATTAAGTTCTGTATGTATAACCCTCATGTCATGCCTTATCAGAAGGGTGCTACACTCCTCTCTGTCACCTTACTTATCGTACCCACATTTGATGTTTTCAGGGTTATCATCGTACGATTATTGCATCACAAGCCGATTTTCAGGGCGGATAAGAACCATATCCACCATAAGCTGATACGTGCAGGACTAACTCAGCATCAGACGCTGATTAGTGTTATTGCACTGTCATTCCTCTTCATTATCATCAATCTCTCGCTTTTCAATCACCTCCTTGTGACGTGGATTATTGCGATAGATGTCGTTATCTACATCGCCTTCCATTACACACTCGACATCTTTATCAGAAAGAGGGGAGCACTGCCGTTTACGGAGTAAATGCGGAGGATGAAAAGAAACGATGGTAATCAGAACAGGACATTATTCTCTATACGCAGAAAGGTAGGCGCAGGCCTACCTTTTCTCGTTTTATTCTCATGACCATTAAAAACCTCGTTTCTTTCGTTTACTATCCGTCTGCTTACTTCTAAGACTGCAACATCTTACGACATAACCGCTCTCCACAGCCCGCATGTTAAACCTCCACACATCCTATATCGAGTCTTAACACATTATGTATCAGACATTAACAAAACAGGTATCAAGTCTCAACACGTTATCCACCAGCCCTCCGCAAACAGATTGAAGAGTACAAAGAGACACCATTATCATAGCTTACGAGCATCGCAGACTACTATCGCTTCGTCGATTATCTACCGTATTCAGCCATCGACTATCCTTTAGAATTTATCGAAGTAGAGCCTTACCGTACCGTCATTTATCACCAACTTACGCCTGTCAACCTTCTCAATACGAAACGTGGGAGTAAGACTCTTAATGCCATAACGACCCAATGTCGCTTCGTAAGCAGTCAAGGGATGGTCGCCATTCTCACGGTCGAAGAGGTAAGGAGACGACAGTCTCAGTTGGTCGTTATCAATGCGAAAACGATAGAGATAGCTATTGATCTGTCCTGTCTTATCCTCCATCTGTAAGAGTTTGGCCTGAAACGACCAGAAGACAACCTGTTCACTCAAGTCCTCCGTTACTCCTGTACTGATCGTCTCGACACTCACTAAATGCCACATACCCTCTAATCTGCCTGCGTCGTTATCGGTCTCTAACGAACAAGAGGAGAGTAGCAACGTTAATAGAGGTAGGACGAAGGATAATATCTTTATTCTTTTCATGTTCTTTTTTCTTACTTTATTCATAATCAGCAGACTACCGCTTTCCCAAGAGACCACGCTTCGCAATGGTCAATTGCAGTCCGTAGTTATTCCCATGGAGGATTGACCCAAAGTCGGCGCCGACACCCATCCGCACATCAGTGTTGCGCATCCATGCTGGCAGTCGTTGCCCTCGTAGCGTGTAAGTAGCCTCTCCCATCAGACTGACGTTGTGTCGTCTCTTCGTGTAAGGCTGTTCGTAAGTGCCCAAGCCCTCCTGCCATGTACCGAGGAAACGCCACTTGAAGCACTCAGAAGGGTGTCCGCTCATTCCTACATGGAAGCCCACAAAGCGGTTGTCCTTAAAGTAGATGGTCCCATCCTCATTGTAGATAGGCGACCGATAGAGCGGGTTTCCCATCGCTTGGCCCCAATGCTGATAGCCAGGAAGGATATAATGGTTATAGTAGTTGTCCTTTCCTCCGATATGGTCGGCCACCGTTATGGTGTGATCATGGTATATCGGTCCACTCTGATACTTTGAGTAAAGATACTCAACGACGATGTTGTTCAACCAGTTATCAGGTTTATAACGATATTCAAAGCCTAACATCCAGTCTTTGAAATCGTAGAGCAAATAGCGACGCTGCTTCTTCTCCATCCACTCACTACCCTCGCCATAACCGTCATAGTCGAGCTGAAGCATGGCTGAATGGTCTTCGAAGAACTTATCGGCATAGAGGGAAAAACCGCTCCAGTCGCCATCATAGTTCAGACGCATCACCCAACTGCCTAACTGGTCGCCCTGTACATTCTGATAGGTGGTCTCGCCATTGTCGGCTCCACCTGGCAGAAAGGCATGCCAATAGGCTCGCAGTCCTTTCCCATTCTCTATCTTCTGCATACCGCCATGCCCATCTGAGAGATAAGAGGTACCACCGAAAAGGCTCACCATCTCCAATCCCATCTCTAATGACCACGGACAGAACACTTCTTCGTTACCTATCTTCAGATAGCCTGCCTTTGAATGATAGAGCACTCGGTCGGTATATTTCGACTGCTTAGCGGTGAAGTCGTGCTGCCAATTCTGGTCGGTTGTCATTCCGTAGGCGACGTGTCCTTTCAGGTGCAACCAGCCATTCGCAAACGGTAGTGTCCAATAGTCTGACAGTGCCAAATGCACCTGTGGAACTGGGCGGGCATTGATTCCCAACGTCTGCGAGCCCGAACTCAGTTCATTATTCTTGAGTTCCATCGGCTCTTCCTTCGCTCCAATGGTCAGCGTTCCGTGCCACCATCGTCCCTCGACGTAGGCTTGCTGAATAATAGCCTTACTCGTATAGTTGATAGGCACTACAACGTCTAAGCCATAGCCTAAGCCGAATTTCCGCCCCTCATCCGTCTGCAAAGGTCGCTCTATACCGCCCCGCACATAGCCGTTCGCCGTCTCCAGCGAACTCAGTCCGTATTTATTGGCATTGAGCCAGAGGGGTGTTCGCCCTTTAGCAAGGCTCCCCTGCATCTCCACCTTATATTCTAAGCCCTTTAATGGCTGCAACCTTGACGTGTCACGACGTACGGGCTCTTGATACTGAGCCTGCATTGTCGATGCTATCAACACACCTATCAAGGTTGAAAGTAACTTCTTCATCATTATAAAAGTTAATATCAGCCACAAAGATAAGAAAAAAAAGACGATTAACCAACTTAATTCTCTGTAAGTGAATACACATTATTATATTATAGACAACACGCCCGCTGAATGTAAATAATTAGCTATTATCCCGTATGCCATTCTCTCGTGTATTCTGAATAGCAATGTATTAGAATGTTTTTAATAAAATACTGCAACGTAGATAATAAGCTTTCCAAACGTAAATAGCAAAGTACTACACTGTAGATAATAAGCTTCCCGAGTGTAACCAGCAAAGTACTGCATCGTAGATAATAAGTTTCACGAGTGCAAATAATACAGTCCACAACAGCTCTCAGCGTTTTCTCCTTCACCAAAGACGCCGTTGTCGCCGAATTATTATCATGAAAATAATTATTTATTATCATGAAAAAAAATATTTTTCTTCATGAAAAGAAATTCCAGAACGGCCCCTTCTGAATACTGCCGTTCAATGACCACACTATCCATTCGCCCTCCTTTAGCATCCAAAAAGCCACTTACAGGACCCGTAACCTCGCTGTTTTACGCCCCTTTTTATAGTCGAAAGCATATAAAAACATTATTATCTTGCTTTTTTATATTCGTTATGATATAATTTAAGGAAAAACTTGTACCTTTACATCCGAAGTAATATAATTAATATGGAACGAACTAAATTATCGATGGTTGTCAAGGCCTTGCGTAAAGAATATGGACTTACACAAGAAGACCTTGCCATGAAGTCTGGTGTAGGACTGTGCTTTGTTCGCAATTTAGAGCAAGGAAAACAAACGCTAAAGATGGATAAGGTGAACCAGCTCCTCGATTTGTTTAACTACGAACTTACGCCAACCAAGAAACAATGAAACAAGCAGAAATCTACCGAAAAGGCCTCTTTGCTGGTATTCTGACAGAAGATGACGGTGAATACCGATTCTGTTATGATGAGATGTATCTCGTTAGAGAAGATGCTCACCCTATTAGTCTGACATTGCCACTACAAACGGAACCGTTTGTAAGTCCCGTATTATTCCCTTTTTTTGACGGACTTATACCTGAAGGTTGGTTGCTTGACGTGGCACTTCGCAACACAGACATAAGTGTACTTGACCGCATGTCATTATTGTTGTTATGCTGTAAAGAGTGCATAGGTTCTGTTAGTGTCGTACCAAAACAATAATTAGGAGGTGATATGTAATGTGTAAATGCCTGTATTGCTACCAACGATTAGAAGAAGGTCAGAGAGACTTTCACCCCAATTGTGCACGTAAGTTCTTTGGCACAAAAGATGCACCTATATTAGAATATAAGCACGACGACCTCAATCAATTGGCTGAACAGGTTATCCGTGCGCAAACTTCTTTAACCGGTGTCCAGCCTAAACTGTCCTTAAACCTCAATAAACATGATGGTTGTAATCGTCTTACAATTGTGGGCCTATGGGGAGATTATATCTTTAAACCCCAGACAGAAGCCTACCCACAGCTACCCGAAAACGAAGACTTAACCATGCACCTTGCAGAAGCAGCAAAGATAAAGGTTGTGCCTCACAGCCTAATTCGACTGTCTGACGGCAAGCTGGGGTATATAACCAAACGTATTGACCGAACAAAAAATGGGGAGAAGATAGATATGGAGGATATGTGTCAATTGACATTACACCCTACAGAATATAAGTATAAAAGCTCGTATGAACAGATAGCAAGGACTATAACGAAATATAGTAGCACACCCAAGCTCGACTTAACGAACTACATGCAATTATTGCTTTACTGCTTTGTTACAGGTAACAATGATATGCACCTAAAGAACTTCTCCCTTTACCGTCCCGAGAAGGATTATCTGTTGGCTCCAGCATACGACCTTCTCAATACTACGATAGTAAATCCTAAGGACAAAGAAGAATTAGCGCTGCCTCTTTCTGGGCGAAAAACAAAACTGCATGTGGCTGATTTCTTAAATACAGCAAGGACAATAGGACTCGAAGAAAGTGTGGTCTTACGCCTCATAACGGGTCTTCAAAAAGCTCTCCCTAAATGGCAAGTCCTCATACAGAGCTCTTTTCTTGACGAAAATATGAAGAAAGCATATCAAAAACTTATCATGTCACGACTGAGTCGTTTGCAAGAATAACATTTGCAACAACTTAGAAGTTAGTTAGAAATGACACTTTACTTGCAAAAACTTTTATAAAGTGACTCCATTAAAACTAATCTCCCTTTCATTGCCGACATCTTTCATAGGCAAACAGCTAACTTGTTTACATGCGATTAAACGGGGTAGTGAAAGATGACGGCAGCTTTATATTAAAACTAAACACTATAATAAGGTAGAGAAATAACACCTTTCTATCGCACTAAACACATGTTTAGGGAAAATCCCCCACCATGTAGGGGAAATCCTTTTCATAGTCTTTTTTTTATTTGTTCCTTTGCATCATGAAAGTTAGGGGACGCTTCTCGGAGCACTCCAAGACTTGAATAAGAACTTAATAAAGGTAACGATTATGAGAAAGATAGTACTAACCCTCATCGCATCGTTCATAGTCAGCATTGCAACAACAAGTGCAATGAGTTATGAGCAGGCTCGAATACAAGCACTCTTTCTAACAGATAAGATGGCTTACGAGCTAAATCTGACAGAAGCACAATATGAGGCTGCCTACGAGATAAACCTCGACTACCTCATGAGTGTTAATACTGTTGACGACCTCTACGGCATTTACTGGTCGCATCGCAACGTCGACTTGAGCTATATACTCTATGATTGGCAATATCGGGCATTCATCGATGCACCTTATTTCTACCGTCCTTTGAGATGGGACGGAGGCTACTGGAGATTCGGAGTCTATGCTCGCTATCCACGACGTGACTACTACTATTTCGGACGACCAGCGTTCTATAACGTTTACAATGGCGCACATAGCTGGCGTATGAACGGCGGACAAAGCTGGTATAACGGTAGAGAAATCTTCTACGGACGTGATAGTCGATTCGGAATGAGGGACAACTACTTACGTGGCGACTATTATAGAGGAGGTAACTACTACTATAATAATGGGCCAACCTACCAGAATGACCGTCCAAGAAGCTTCGGTAATCAACAACGATGGAACTTTGATGGACCTCGAAACAACGAGTACTACGCCCCACGAGGTAGTTCGACACGTACGACGGTGACACAACCTAACTACGGTAACAGTTTCGGTGGCAACAGAAGCTTTGGTGGTGCAACAAGAAGCACTGAGCCAAGTCGATCATTCAGTGCGCCAAGCAACAGCTTTGGTGGCGGAAGCCCTTCCTTCGGTGGAAGCCGTTCAAATGGCGGAAACATATCAAATGGAGGTAGTTCTTTCGGTGGACATAGATAATAATAATAATAAATAGACATTGATTTAATCAGGTTTAAATACTAAGCACTAAGATAAAAGGTTTAAGGTTAGACGTTTTAAGGTATTAAGATTGTAAAGCAGTTAGCAAACCAATGAGTATAGACTGCATTCAGACCAAATTAGAGATGTAACAAAAAAGAGAGTTATTTAAATGAAGAAGAAGAGGAGTTTCACGTGATGTGAAGCTCCTTTTCGCTTTTTGGGGTATTGGCCTTATCAGCCCAATAAGGCCCATCAGCCCTATAAGATTATTAGCCTCATCAGCCCTATAAGGCCCATCAGCCTAATAAGACTAATTAGGCTAATAAGCCTTATAATTCAATCATCCTCACCTCAGCATTGCCCATTGGCCTCAACTCATTCATCGGCTTGTCATAATAAACGCTTTGGATAGCTTTATTGATGATACCATGTCCCACGGCAACCACCTTCTTTCCTGCGTATTCCTGCCCTACCCATGCAAGGAACTCCTTAGCACGAGCCTTCAAGGCGTCCAAGCTCTCGATATCATCGGGCCATTGAGAGGGGTCATTGAGATTGGCCAAACCGGGAATATACTTGCCTGTAAACGACCCCCAATCACGCTCCCGCAACAACGGAGTAGTTGCAACAACCTGCCCATGCGGTGCCGCTATCAGTTCACAAGTATGGATACTTCGCCGTAAGTCGCTTGACACAAAAGCATCAATCGGCTCATCCTTCAATTGCTCTGCAAGCTCTTTCGCCTGTTGAACACCCTTCTCATTCAGCTCACCAGGCGTCTGCCCTTGCATAATATGATTGGCATTATCTACCGTCTCACCATGTCTAACAAGATACAATATCGTCATAACATCTTCATTCTTACTGCAAAAATAATAAAAAATCAGGTAGTTAACCCTTGAAATAGGGATTATTTTGTATTTTTGTAACCATGAAAGTACTTCAAATCTCAGCCGTAAGGGCTATTATCGTATTAGTGACTGGGTTCCTCCTCGTCAAGTATCGCGAAGATACTATGACTTGGATGACCATCACCGTGGGTGTGCTCTTCCTCATCTCAGGACTCGTTGCATGTATGCTCTACTACTTTGAAAAGGAGAAAGTGGCCAAGAAGACTGCCAAGGCTGCGCTGCAAGAGGATCAACAAGAGGAAGAAGACCTCAAGTCACCTTCCTTCCCTATTGCGGGCGTAGGTAGTATCGTCTTGGGTATTATCCTTGCTGTCATGCCCAACACATTCACTACTTGGATGGTCTATATCCTCTCTGCACTGCTTATCCTTGGTGCTGTCAACCAGTTTATGAACCTTGCTCGCTCGCGCCAGTACGCCCGTGTCCCCGTGTACATGTGGGTCTTCCCTACTATCAGTATGGTTGTTGCCATCTTACTAATCAGTAGACCGATAGAAACTGACGCTCTCTTCTTTACATTAAAGGTTATTGGATGGGCCTTCATGTATTATGGTGTCTTAGAGTTCGTACTGATTATCCGCATGTATCTTGTCCGCAAAGCCTACGATAAGGCTGAGGCTGCAAAGATTGTGACAGGCGACAAGATGGTTACTGACGGCATAGAGGATGCTGAGGTAGTAGAGGAATAATCCATGTACTACTGCCGCTACTCATCACCCCTCGGCAATCTGTTGATTGCTGGGGCAGAGGATGCTGTCGTCTATTGCCTCTGGGAAGATACAATTGACGAACGAATGATGGCTACATGGGAGGAGGATAAGTCGGAGAAAAGCACTGCTCTGACTGAAACCTGCCGCCAACTTACAGAATACTTTGCTGGTACTCGCAAGGTGTTCCGCCTTCCCTTGCGCCTAAACGGTACTCCCTTTCAGCGTCTTACATGGCTGGGGCTACAACAGATCCCCTATGGTGAGACCCTCTCCTACGCTGATTTAGCAAGACGAACAGGCCATCCAAAGGCCGCACGTGCCATTGGCAACGCCAACCACCACAATCCCTTAATGCTCATTATCCCCTGTCATAGAGTCATCACAAGTAACGGAGAGATAGGCGGTTACGCTGGTGGAACGGCCCGAAAAGCCTGGTTATTAGATAAAGAAAAGCAGAACAAGTAGTCACCCCTTATCTGTCAAGAAATATCTTAACGCATCCATCTCCCATAACCCCTAATCTTCAATAAACTTTTAGCAGCTTAGTAAGACCATTACAAGTAGGTGTCTTCCTAAGGTGTTTACTATTGCCTTCATTGTCAACCGACCTTTTTTCATCAAGTACCATTCCCTTTCCACCTATTACAATGTGACACTTGCGACTAAAACATACCTTTCCCATCTTCTTTATCCAATGCGCTTTTGAGCCTGTATCAGACTTAACAGCTTCTTTGATAACAGTTTTTCTTCGTTGCTTCAACATCCTTGTGCACGTTAAGCTCACTGGCGCTGCACTAAAAAAAAGTTAAATAAATAAGACAAAAGAGTACTAATTACAATATTATTTATAATTTTGCAACAATTATAAATATCATAGGTAAGAAGATTGAATAGCATTGAGTAACGACGTGTTGGGTCTTATCTTATTAGGAATAAGACGATAAATACATGACCACTACTTTCTGTCTTATTTTTTTCACAGCCCACATCTCTGTGGGTCAAGATAATTTTATCAAAAAATGAAAACAATAAAAACGAAAAAACAAAACTATCTTAAACCGACTGTATCGGTATGTAATGTCATGGAGGAAAGCTATATCTTGGCCACAAGCCCTAATGTACAACCTGGAGGAGGTCAGGGTGGTTCCGTCACTGTAGAGCCTCCTACCCCTGTTGTTGGCGATGATAATGATGAGTTAATAGGATAATTAAATAAGGAAAAAGATAAAAAGTAAATAATAATGAAGAATATTTTTCTCTATCATGCACTCTCTGCTTTGTTCGTAGGCGGTATGACCTTGTCAGCTGTCTCTTGTGCGGACGATGATTTGGGAGAGAACACCAACAATGGTGACAAGGGTGCTGTTGTTCAATTTAACGTAGGTGATGCACAGGAAGAAGCACTTACTCGTGGAGGAGCAATGACACGTGGAGCTATCACCCAAGGCTTAACTAACAAAGACCTTGACGGTCAGAAGTTAGAGATACAAGGCAATGAGAACCTCAACTTATGCTTAATTGAAACAACAGTGGAGGGTGTCAACCCTGTGAAACAGGAACCAGGCACACGTGCAAATATCATTACTACACAAAACCTCAGCGACTTCTCATCTACAGGAGTTCGTGGTACTGCAGCAAATGCGATTAATACAGGATGGTTCGAAGAGAAGAAGACAAAGAAAGATGGAACTCTCTATACTCCAATCTCTTGGTCATGGCTGCAGCCTTACGGCCGCTTCTACGCCGTCTACCCTGAGAGTAAGAACAATAGCAATGGTATCACGTTTACCAAACCAAATGGAACTGCAGCGCCAAGCATTGTGTTTACTGTAAATAAAGACGTAAGAAAACAAGTAGACCTGATGACTGCTTGCTCTGGTAACGTACAGTATGCCACACGTTTTCAGGCCCCAAGAACCGACCTTAAGTTCCGTCATGCGTTGACAGCCATACGTTTTGCGGTGGGACAAAACCTCTCATTCGACAAGACTATCAAGGATATTACGCTCAAGAACGTATTACTGAAGAGTAAATACATACTCCCTAACGATCTCAATGGAGCTGGTGCTGCATGGGATTATAGCGGGAACACAGAACGAGGCGACGTAAAGCTTAGCAACGTGAACTATAAAACCAACGAGAATGCTAACAGTATTGTAAGAGATATAAGCAAGTATAGTAATTCTAACATAACCGACCCTACAAAGTTGGAGGACAACTACACCTTCTATATGATACCACAGGACCTTGACAATAAGGTTGATGCTGAGGTGGAATTTACTGATGGTAGTAAGATTACCGTACCTCTCAAAGGCTCTTGGAAGGCAGGTACAACACGTACATATAAGCTGAGTCAGAAAAACTCTTCATGGGTATATACTATTAACGGAACAAGTCCATCAGCTGTTGCCTACGACAAGACGCAAGCTACTTATCAGATTGAAAGCTACCGTCAGGCACCTGATGGTACCAAGCAAGCTGTTGCATGGAAGGTTGTTGGATATAGTGTAGATGAAGGAAATTCATGGAGTACCACTAAACCGTCATGGTTGAAGAGCCTTAGTAAGGAGCAGAGCAATGGTGGAACACCTGCTGAACAACTTACAGCTACCTTGGGTACTGACATTGTAGACCTCGTTGCACAGCGCAACAAGGAACTTCAAGATGCAACTCCATTGGGTACACCATCTACATACTATAATCTCTCAAACGCTACTGGTGCTGCAGCTGTACAAAACACTGCCAACTGCTATGTCATCTCTGCACCAGGATATTATATGATTCCATTGGTATATGGTAATGCAATTAAGAATAGTCAGACCAACAGCAGGGCATACATAAGTTCCGCACCAACTACAAACCTTCGCTTTGGAACTACTACTACTATTAAGGATGTAGTTCTCCATAATTTCGTAGATCATCAGAGTGCCAAGATTACAAACCCATGGATTGAAAAGACAAATGGCGGAGCTAACAATGGTATCGATCGTGCAGAGGTTACTTGGTCAGACGAGAACAACCTTGTAGAACTTGCTAATAGCCCTATTTATCATGATGCAAGTGGAAACGCATTCGTAAGGTTTGAGGTTAAAAAGGACAATCTTAAGAGCGGCAATGCGGTTATCTCTGTAAAAAAGGGAACTACTATTCTATGGTCATGGCATCTGTGGTTTGCACCAAAGAACGCACTTGATAAAATTACGGTTACCAACAATCAAGGAAAGAATTACGACTTCACAAGAGAGACCTTAGGCTGGAAGCCAACCGCATGGATTGGTACCTCTTACTCTACTCCACGCACTGTTAAGGTGAAAGTAGAGCAGGTTATTGGCAATAATGGCGTCAAACAGCATGCTACAATTACCATTACACAGAATGCAGGACTTACAAAGAAAAGCGGTACAACAACACTCTATCAGTGGGGACGCAACAATGCTTTCCCTGGCACAGATGCATCTCTTCCACAAGGTATCATCTATAGTAGTAGAGAAGATATTGACATGAACAACAAGATTCAGAAGCCAAATTACTTCTTCACGACCAACATTCTCGCTAATGAAACCATTGCTTCGAACGATGGTGTGACAAGGTTACATTATTTCTACAATCTCTGGTCAATGGATAATAACCATCGTGGTGACATAAATGCTCCAAACAACATTGATGTTGTTAAGACTATTTACGACCCATGTCCAGTAGGTTTCAACGTTCCAACGAATGGAGCTTTCTCAGGATTCACAACAAGTACGACTAATGGTACTAATGTTCCAGCTACATTTGAATTAAATTCTGGACATATATTCTGGGTGAACAGTAGTCATACTGAAAGTATCTATTTCCCTGCTTCAGGCTTCAGAAACGCAAAAGATGCAATCCTCAAAGATGCATTAACATCTGGTAATTATTGGTCTGCTGACCCACAAGATTACAACAATGGTTGTGCTATGGGTTTCAATAAAACTGAAATTAAACCTCTCTTCCGCAACATTCGCACCTACGGCTTCTCTGTTCGCCCTGTTGCAGAGAAATAACACGAAGGCAACATTGTAAGTAGTGTAATGCTGTACTTGCTATAGTTTACTTGAATAAGCTGTATCAAATTAGGTTGAATCCTATTTTGATGCAGCTTTTTTCGTACTCTCTACTTCACAGACCATAAAGGTAAGGAAAGAGATTTAAGCTCTTAACCGTTATGAAAGGTCTTTACATAAACTCTTATTATATTCGTTCTTGGAGGATGAATATGAGAGTATAGGCAGGAAATAATAACCATCAGTAAATCAAAAGGTTATGAAACAAAATAAAGAAAGGCCTCTTCAAGCATCAAGAAGGGCGTCTTCTTGACCCTTAAAGGGCATGTTCTCGAATGGTGAAGGGCGTCTTCTTGCTTCAAGCTCGGCCTTTCCTCTAAAAGAGAGGAGATTGATTAGCGAAATATCCTGACAATCTCTAAAGACACAATCAGCATTCTTTTTCTCACAGAAATGTATTCTATTTCTCAAAAAGTGCGTTCTTCTCTCATAGAGCGTAAGTTCTTTTCTCACAGAGGGTGCGTTATTTTTTCACAGAGGGTACGTTCTATTTCTCACAGATTTACACAGAAGAACAGATTTCACAAAGCTTCACAGAGACATTAAGTCAACCGAATTCACAGAACGTTACAGCCAACAGAAGCCTCACCCCCAGCCCCTCTCCGAATGGAGAGGGGAGTGATCACCGAGATACCCCTACATGTCCTCCGTATGTTCAGCAGCCCATCTCCGCATTATAAGGATGCTCAACACTTTCCTATCTAATGCTTAGCATGCACACTTTTGAGTTCTCCCACCATGTGCCCAAACGGTTCTGAGTTTCTTAAAAGAGGCTAATAACAATCAGAATATCAATCAGTTAAGACACTGAATAACGACAATTTGTTATCCTTTTGTTATCTTTTATGACATCTTTCACTATCTCTACAACAATAGATATATTACTCGTCAAGATGCTATAGAATTATCAAAAGGCCACGTAAAGAGCCTCCGAGTGATTCTTTCCCCTTTTCTTCTTTCGTCTTGCAGAATTTATACTATCTTTGCAGATATATTCGTTAAATAACAATACTATGGTAAAGAAAGGTGAAATCTACGTCAAAGAAGCGGTCATTAGGACGATGGCGAAGGACGGAATTGACTATATTTGTATTACGGACATAGCCCGACAGAAGAACGCCGTAGAGCCTAAAGACGTCGTTAAAAACTGGATGCGACAAAAGAACACACTTGAGTATTTAGGCTTGTGGGAGAAGCTTAATAACCCAAACTTTAAAGGGGTCGAATTCAACCCCTTATTGTCAGAGGCTGGCAGCAACTCCTTTACGATGAGTCCAAGTAGGTGGGTGGAGTAAGTAAAGTAGGTTTTTTAGTTTACTTTATGATGTCATGAAGGGCATTGGTAGGCCAAACAACTCTTTTAAGAGAGTAAAAGGCGTAGATTGTTTTAGGCTAAAACAATTGAACAACAGCCTTGGCTTGCAAGGAGAATCTTGGGTTATGGCATACGAAAAAGACCGTTTGGGAAAGTTGGGTATTAACTTTAACGTTAAACACTCGTCCGTTCTTGAAGGCGATGGCATAGGTTAAGATATACTTTCCATCGAAGATAACGGGAAGACACCAAGGTATATAGAAGTGAAGACAACGACGGGTAGCATGGATAACCCATTCTACTTCAGTGCTACTGAGATGCGTTTTTATAGGGAGCATTAGGAACATTACTACTTATATCGTGTTTATATCTTAAAGCAATCAGGCCAACAAGCAGATGTTACATTACTGCATGGCAGTTTAGAAGAACTTAGTGCTGACCCCATCTGTTACCAGGCTAAGGTCGAGCTATAAGCCCTTAGTATGTCATTCTGCCATTCTGTCTCTCCCTGTCCACCTGTTACTCTGTCTTAAACCGCTCCACCCGTTCTCCCTGTCCACCTGTTACTCTGTCTTTCATCACCCCACCCGTCCCACCTGTCCACCTGTTACTCTGTCTTAAACCTCCCCACCCACCCATCTACTTTATCCTTTTCTTATTCTGTCTCTATTTGCCAATATGAATTATTTTAGTTATCTTTGCCTACAAAACAAACGTAAGACACAATGGCAACAATAGACGACAAGAAGATTATCTTCTCAATGGTTGGGGTCTCAAAGATTATCCCACAGAACCAAAAACAGATTCTGAAGAACATTTACCTATCGTTCTTTTATGGCGCAAAGATAGGTATCATCGGTCTTAACGGCGCAGGTAAGTCTACGCTAATGAAGATTATAGCAGGCTTAGTAGAGCCTACTCAGGGCGAAGTAGTGTGGAGTCCGGGTTATACCGTGGGTTATCTGCCACAGGACCCACCGCTTGATGAGGCCAAGACCGTCAAAGAGAATGTCATGGAAGGGGTGCAGCATATCTATGATGCACTAAAGGAATACGACGACATCAATGTGAAGTTCGGTATGGAGGAGTATTACTCTGATGCTGACAAGATGGACAAACTGATGCAGCGACAGGCTGAGTTGCAGGATATCATTGATGCTACAGACGCTTGGAACATAGACTCTCGACTCGAGAGGGCCATGGATGCGCTGCGATGCCCTAAGGGTGACCTCCCTGTAACGAACCTTTCTGGCGGCGAGCGACGCCGTGTTGCACTCTGCCGCTTGCTCCTTCAGAAGCCAGACGTGCTATTGCTCGATGAGCCAACCAACCACCTTGATGCCGAGAGTATCGACTGGTTGGAGCAACACCTGCAGCAGTATGAGGGAACAGTCATTGCTGTAACGCACGACCGATACTTCTTAGACGATGTTAGCGAGTGGATTCTTGAACTCGACCGAGGTGAGGGTATCCCATGGAAGGGCAACTACTCATCATGGCTCGACCAAAAGACAAAGCGCATGGAGCAGGAGGAGAAGTCGGCTTCGAAGCGTCGCAAGACCTTAGAACGTGAGTTGGAATGGGTGCGCATGGCCCCGAAGGCGCGTCAAGCCAAGGGTAAGGCCCGTCTGAACTCATACGAGCAGATGCTCAACGAGGAGCAGAAGCAGCGTGAAGAGAAGCTCGAGATCTTCATCCCTAACGGTCCTCGTCTGGGCAACAAGGTCATTGAGGCGCAGCATGTGAAGAAGGCTTTTGGTGAGAAGGTGCTCTTCAACGACCTCAATTTCATGCTTCCTCCTAACGGTATCGTGGGTGTTATCGGTCCTAACGGAGCTGGTAAGACAACGCTCTTCCGCCTTATCATGGGTTTGGAACAGGCCGATGGCGGTACGTTCGAGGTGGGCGAAACAGTCAAACTGGCATACGTCGACCAGCAGCATAAGGATATCGACCCAAACAAGACGGTGTATGACGTAGTGTCACAGGGCAACGACACCATCCGTATGGGTGGTCGTGACATCAACTCACGTGCCTATCTCTCACGCTTCAACTTCTCTGGAACCGACCAAAGTAAGCTTTGTTCAGTCCTCTCAGGAGGTGAGCGCAACCGCTTGCAGTTGGCTATGGCATTGAAACAAGAGGGTAACGTCCTCCTTCTCGATGAGCCTACTAATGACATCGACGTGAACACGTTGCGTGCTTTGGAGGAGGGTCTTGAAGCCTTCGCAGGCTGTGCAGTAGTCATCAGCCACGACCGCTGGTTTCTTGACCGTATCTGTACGCATATCCTTGCATTTGAGGGTAACGGTGAGGTAGTATTCTTCGAGGGTGGTTTCTCCGATTATGAAATCAATAAAGCACGCCGCCTTGGTAACGAGGAGATTAAGAAGGGACGCTACAGAAAGCTGATGGAAGAGTAGGATTGGAGCGGTGGGGAACATATCTAAACTTAAGTGGACGCACACTCACCCCAGCTGGCCCCTCCCCCTTCCCCTCCCCCGTAGGGAGGGGCGTAGTATGTGAGGTTACCCCTACAAGACTGCCAATAAGGGACAACACGAAGCCTACATCCACTCAATAGGGGTATCTCGGTGATCACGCCCCTTCCCTTCGGGGGAGGGGACGGGGGAGGGGCCTCTATCTTTATGGGCCTTTGTGTGTTCTGTTCATCTGTGTAAATCTGTGAGGGAAAGAAATGTCCTCCGTGAGAGATAGAATACTAACCATGCAAATAGAGAATGTCAAGATATTTTATAGAATGCTCCCCTCTACAATCGAGAAAAGGCTGAGTATGCAACAAGAAGAGGCTCTTTAGCGTTTGAGAACATGCCTTTCTTGCATCAAGAAGGGCGTTTTCTACGAGCAAGAAGGGCATATACTCGAGTGCAAAACATAACACGCTGATTTCTTGTGAGTTATATCCTCGATTGTAGACGATGCTATCTGCGAGTTGTGAGGGTGGTTAGTTTGGTTGGTTGTAAGGATATTTTACGGTTTTACAGAGTTGTTGCAGGTTGTACGTAAAATATGAGTTTACACCTATAATACTATTCACACGAGGAGTTGGGCGTATTTTCTCTCACAGAAGACATTCCTTTCTCTCATGTTGGATATTTTTTTCTCTCACAGAGAACACGGAGGTCACGGAGGTTTTAAGCGCACAGTTTCGAGCTCACAGAACGCCTCCGGCATACAGAGTTCACAGAGCGTTACTGCCAAAGATGGCTATAAGGTTCTGTGATATCGGTTGACTTAATGTCTCTGTGCGCCTTTGTGAATTCTGTTCTTCTGTGTAAATCTGTGAGAAATAGAACGCACCCACATTATGAGATGATACACAAAAAAATCGCTGGGGAGTTTTTTCTCTCACAGAACCCACAGATTTAACAGAACTCTTTAACCAACGTTTCGATCCCACAGAACGCCTCCGGCATACAGAGTTCACAGTGGCCTCACCCCCAGCCCCTCTCCGAATGGAGAGGGGAGTGGTATGTGAGGTTACCCCTATTGGCCTGGTGATAGGAGGAGAAGGGTTGTTGAGCCTACGGAGGACATACAGGGGTATCTCGGTAATCACTCCCCTCTCCTTCGGAGAGGGGCCGGGGGTGAGGTCCTCTTTAAGATTTCTTTTCCCCTATTAGTTTGCCATCTAACCATTTATGCCTACCTTTGCAACCGAAAAGAAAGGGGTAGATTATTATTAAGACAATCACGTCATATCATCAAACTTATATATGAAGAAGCTCATTTTACTTACGTTCCTTTGTGTCATAACGATTATTTCACAGGCACAAACAAGTCTTGTTGACTATCTCACAACGGCTATGCCTAAGCGCGAGACACGTGCTGTCTGGTTGACAACACTTGCCAACCTCGATTGGCCAAAGACCTACGCTACGTCGCCTGAGCGCATTGAGCAACAGAAACAAGAGCTCATCGATATCCTCGACAAATACCAGAAAGCGAATATCAACACCGTCCTCTTGCAGGCACGAGTGCGTGCGGCAACGATTTACCCGTCTGCTCTCGAACCATGGGACAAGTGTATTACGGGCGTGGAGGGCGGCGTGCCGGGTGGTGACTACGACCCGCTGGCCTTCGCAGTGGCCGAGTGTCACAAGCGAGGGATGGAGATTCATGCCTGGATAGCCACTATTCCGGTCGGTGCAAAGAGTTCGCTTGGGTGCAGAACACTGATGAAAAAGGGCTTCCGCATACGTAGCTTCTCCACAGGGGCGTATCTCGACCCCTCCGACCCGGCTGTGGCTCCCTATCTGGCAAGCATCTGTGGGGAGATTGTAAGGAATTATGATGTCGATGGAATCAACCTTGATTACATCCGATACCCCGATGGCTGGCCCCGTCCTTCCTATCGTCAAGGCGACACACCCGACCAGCGTCGTAGCAACATAACGGCCATCGTCAGGGCTATCCACGATGAGGTGAAGGCTATCAAACCATGGGTGAAGATGTCGTGCTCGCCTATTGGGAAGCATGCCGACCTCGGTCGATATAGTTCAAAGAATTTCAATGCACACGACAGGGTGTCTCAGGAGGCACAAGAATGGCTCCGACAGGGGTTGATGGACCAGCTTTATCCGATGCAGTACTTCCGTGGTGACAATTATTACCCGTTCCTTGCCGACTGGATGGAGAACTGTTATCGGCGTGAGATAGTCTCTGGCTTGGGTACTTACTTCCTTGATCCGCGTGAGGGAAATTGGACTTTAAGCGACCTGACTCGCCAGATGTACGTCAGTCGTAACCTCGGTGCGGGACACGCTCATTTCCGTTCTTTCTTCCTCACAAGCAACAAACAGGGGGTCTACGACTTTGAGAAGCAGTTTAATGCGGCATTGGCTCTCCCTCATGTGATGGTGACGACTGCGCCAAAGGGTGCTGCACCGGTTGCGACAGGGGCGTCGCTGGTGGTGAGAAACGACGATAAGTCGGTGGTAATAAGGTGGAAAGCTGGGTCTCCATACTATAATATTTACGTCAGCAACACCTACCCTGTCGACGCTGACGACCCTCGTAACTTGCTCTTCGCACGCTTTGTCGGACAGTCGCTGAGGCTGAAGAATGTCAGTCCCGACCTCTTCTTCGCTGTGAGGGGAATGAGTCGTTATGGCGTTGAGACGCCTGCCTTGCAGGAGGGCGATAACACTGTTTCGCTCGCTCCGTCGCATGTCTCCTTGCTTGCTAACGATGGTAACACGCTTAGTCTGCCTGCTGCTACTAAGCTGACGGATGCCGACCATTATGTTGTCCTTACCTTGCAGGGGTCGGCTGTGCGCTCTGTCAAGGCAAAGGCCATACACAATAACCAGCTGAACATCGCCTCGCTGCCCAATGGCATGTACTCCCTCCAAGTCTGGGGACATAAGAAACGCAGCTTCCGAGTGGGATATTTCATGGTTAGACGGGGTATGTGAGAGACAGGGGAACCGTGGGTAGGAGAAGACAAGGTAACAGAGTAGGGGAGACAGGGTAACAGAGTAAGAGAGAGAGTACGACTGGCCCCTCCCCCGGCCCCTCCCCCGTAGGGAGGGGAGTGATATGTGAGGTTACCCCTATTGGCCTGCTTGCGTGGGTCGTTATGTGTTTTTTCTATCACGCTGGGGAGGTTTTTCTCTCACGCTGAGGAGTTTTATCTCTCACGCTGGGGAGGTTTTTCTCTCACAGAGAACACGGAGGCCACGGAGGTTTTAAGCGCACGGTTTCGAGCACACAGAAGGCCTCCGGCATACAGAGTTCACAGAGCGTTACTGCTAAAAAAGGGTGTTGGGTGATAGTTGTTATGTGTTGATGATTAGCTAAAGATGGGTGTTGGGTGATGGATATTGGCTGTAAGGTTCTGTGAAATCGGTTGACTTAATGTCTCTGTGGGCCTTTGTGTGT